>WBZL01000848.1_pt1 | contig 33939 bp, 26 predicted proteins | sample 5204291 | NCBI WGS metagenome assembly WBZL01 (sample SAMN12344345, study PRJNA552823) | activated sludge metagenome | biome: Activated sludge suspended growth; feature: Nitrification reactor; material: Wastewater; isolation source: activated sludge from nitrification reactor of wastewater...
CGAAGAGTTTGAAAAGATCTTCCCGCCCCCGTTTGAAAAGAACGGTGGAACCCCCATCATGCAAGGTGCTGTTTAGCCTTTCAATGTAAACAATAAAGGCTCTTCCGTTTTTAGCGGGAAATATGCCGAATTTTGAAGGTGTTGGGGGATGTACATCCCCCAACACCTTCAAAATTCGGGTTCCCATCCCGTTAATTCCGGTAGAGCCGCAATAAAAAAGACCTGCCGGAAGGCAGGTCTTTTTTATTGCGGCTTTTTGCTTAAGCTTTCTCTTTTTCGTTGTGCATCCGCACCAATTCCCGTCTCAAAATCTTGCCAACGTTGGATTTGGGAACTTCGCTGATGAACTCAATGTGAGTCGGGACTTTATACACAGCCATTTGCTCTTTGCAGTACGCCTTGATCTCGTCCGCCGTGAGCGTTTGCCCTGGTTGAACAACGATCCACGCTTTGACCGTTTCACCCCGTTTGGGATCGGGAATTCCGGCGACCCCCACTTCCAACACCTTCGGGTGCGCCTGAATCACTTCCTCCACCTCTCGCGGCCATACCTGGAACCCACCGGGTTTGATCAACTCTTTCTTGCGATCCACAATGTAGAAAAAGCCATTCTCGTCCATCTTCGCGATGTCGCCGGTATATAACCAGCCATCGCGTAAGGTGTTCATGGTTTCTGTTGGCATGTTGTGATACCCGTACATCACTTGTGGCCCACGAATCACCACTTCTCCGATCTCGCCGGGAGGCATCACGGTGACGCCGTCATCCAGACTGATGATCCGAACTTCCACGTCGGGCAAGGGCAGTCCGATAGAGCCTTCAATGTTTTTACCTAGAAACGGATTGCAGTGGGTTGCGGTGGGGGCTTCCGAAAGGCCGTACCCCTCAAATAATTTACCACCGCTCAAGGCTTCAAATTTGTCTTTGGTATCCTTCAACAACGGGGCCGACCCGGAGATACAGGCCTTAATGCTCTTGAGGTTATATTTTCCAGCCTTCACATCCGCATTGTTGTTAATGGCGTTGTAGAGAGTGGGAACCCCCGGAAAGAGTGTCGCCTTAAATTTTTGGAGATTATCCAGCACATCAGGAATATCACGCGGATTGGGAACCATCACCATAGACGCACCGAGTGAGATGGCAAAGTTCATTCCCGCCACCATGCCGTAGACATGGAAGAGTGGAATCGCCAGCAACATCACTTCTTTGCCATATTCCAGGGAAGGAATCCACGATTTAATTTGTAAGGTGTTCGCAACCAGATTCCGGTGGAGGGCGATCGCCGCTTTGGGCACGCCCGTTGTGCCTCCGCTATATTGGAATAAAGCTTTATCTTCAGGGCCGATATCGAGTTTGGGACGATCTTCCGGCTTAAATTTTGCCATCAAATCCTGCATCCACAGGTCGCCAGCGGCCAACTGTACCCGATGCCCATCTTTCTTTTCTTTCAACATCCCAAACAAAAATCCCAACATAGGCGGGAGCGTCTCTTTCAGATTCGTCACCACCAACGTCTTGATCCCGGTGTGGGCTTGAACTTCTTTTACCTTGTTGTAAAAATTACTCATGACCAACATCACTTGAATCCCCGCGTCATTCGCCTGATGTTCAATTTCTTTCGGGCCGTAGAGAGGAGAGGTTGCCACGACAGTGGCCCCGGCTTTTAATGCCGCAAAATACGCCATCACAAACTGCGGTGTATTGGGCATAAAAATCCCGACCCGATCTCCACGCTTCACTCCGAGGCTGACCAATCCTGCCGCCAACCGGTCGGTCATCGCTTTCATTTCACCATAGGAAATCCGCGCACCTTTAAAAATCGTACAAGTGGCTTCGGGTGTTTTTTTTGCAACTTCATCCAAAAAGTGGAACAGGGGAACTTTGGGATAATCCAAAGTGTGAGACACCCCTTTATCGTAGCTCTTTCGCCAGGGAAAATCGTCCATATTGTACTCCTTTGCATGTGGGTGAATTTTAGAATAGCGTACCAGACAGCATTGACATTGCAAGGGGCACATGCCCTAAATCGCCAATGACAAATGACCACGTTCAGTATAAATTCAGCTAGAGGGGTTTGTCAAATGATTGATGCCAGATAATTAACCATTTCATCCCCCACACCCGCCCCCGCAGAAAACCAACGAATATCGGGATCATCCGCTTTGAACCAATTTGCCTGTCGCCGCACAAACTGACGAGTGTTGCGTTTGATCAGCACCACCGCCTCTTCCAAAGAATGTTCCCCCTGGAGATATTGATTGATCTCGCGGTAACCAATCGCGGACAGGGAAGGTAAATGGGGGGAATACCCCCGCGCGAGCAGGGTTCGGACTTCTTCCACCCAGCCTGCCTCGATCATCATCTCGATCCGCGCGTCGATTCTCGCATACAAGTCCGCGCGGGGGCGAATCAACCCCACCTGAACGACCCTGTACCGCGCGTGACCCCGTTTCTGCTGATCGGAAAACCGCTGACCCGTCCGAAATACCACCTCCAACGCCCGCACCGTCCGTCGGACATTGTGCCAATCGATATGCTCCGCCGCGACCGGGTCCATCTTCGCCAACCCCGCGTGTAACCGCTCCCCGCCGATTTCCGCCGCCCAACGTTCGAGCGCCTCCCGTAAACCGTTGTCCGGCTCTTGCGGGGGCACGACCCACCCCTGCGTGATGGCGTGGACATACTGCCCCGTTCCTCCCACCAGCAACGCCAATTTTCCCCGCGCGTGGACCTCGTCAATGACGGTGTACACAGCTTCCTGAAACCCGGCCAGACTCCACCGTTCATCCGGGTCGGCGATATCGATCAGGTGATGGGGGATGCGGGCGCGTTCTGCCGCCGTGGGTTTGGCGGTGCCAATGTCCATTCCTCGGTAAAACGTGCGGGAGTCGGCAGAGATGATTTCGGCGTTCAAACGTTCGGCGATTTGCAGGGCCGTTTCGGTTTTCCCCACTGCGGTTGGGCCAACGAGGATGAGGAGGGGGAGCAAAGTAGGTAGGGTAGACACGGTTAAGAAGGTAGATACGGTACACAAGGTAGATACGGTACACAAGGTAGATACGGTACACAAGGTAGATAGGGTACACAAGGTAGGTAGGGGTTTGTTGCACCGTGTTTACCCTATTTACCCTTGTGTACTTTGTTTACAATCCGACTGCGTTTTCAAAATGGATGATTTCGACAGGGGCATTTTGGGGGCGGTGGATTGCGATGACGTCAATTTGCCAATCTCCGTCGAGTTCGGGGTGCTGTTGGAGATAGGCTTCCGCGGCGGCGAGGAGATGGGCCTTTTTGAGGGGGGTGATGGCATTTTCGGGATTTCCGAAAACGGTGGATGAACGGGTTTTGACTTCCACGAATACAGTCACGTCCCCGCGTCGGGTCACGAGATCAATTTCCCCGTGCGGCGTGCGGGCGTTCCGTTCGAGAAGAAGATACCCCTTTTCGGTCAGGTAATTCGCCGCGAGGGTTTCTCCCCAGTGGCCGAGGCGTTGGCGGGTGTTGGTCAAGGGAGATCACCGAGGGCATTAGATATCACGTTAGATATTGTACCCTTCCGGGGTGAAATCGTGGATTTGTTGCGGGAACCTTCGTTTTTGATTTTCATTTCCAGCCTCCCTGCTTTTTGGATTACAATGCGCTTCACCTAACCCCTTCAAGGAGAAAACATATGATCCCACGCATTAACCGCATTTGGGCGAGCGGCTTGCTCGCTCTTGCACTGTTGGCTGGCGGCTTTTGGCTCGTCACCCACCCCGCGCTGTTTGCGATCCCCTCGGACCGCATGGCGCTTTACGCCGCAGAACCGGGTGAAAACACCAACGGCGAAGGCGAAGAACTCCTCTCCATCGCCGAATATTACAACACCCGCTACACCTATCCGACGGGCAAATTTAGCCAGAATTGGCTCGTAGATGCCGCCGAGCAGGCGAAACTGGTCGAGGCCGGAATCCCGGATGGACTTCACCCCACGACCAAAACGGATGCCCCCGCGGGCTTGAATCTCGATCCCACGCAATTCACCCACCTCGGGCCAGAACCGCTCCAATCCAACGGTTGTCAAGGGTGTTTCCCCTACGGGCATGTGAATGGCCGCGTCGAAACCATCGTCAGTGACCCCATTTCCCCGACCATTGCCTACTTTGGTTCGGACGGCGGCGGCGTTTGGAAAACGACGAACTGTTGTACCACGGCGACCACCTGGACCCACGTCACCGATGACGAAGGGCTGTACGGGTTGGCGATTGACGACCTGGTGATTGATCCGAACGATCACAGTATTCTCTATGCCGGGACAGGCGACCTCAACTTCGGTTCGTTCTCCTTCGGCACGGTCGGCGTCCTCAAAAGCACCGATTACGGGGAAACCTGGGAACTCTTCGGCACGGATGTCTTTACCACCGGGTATCCCATTCCTTCCACTTTCCCACAATATCAATCTATCGGCAAAGTCCGCGTTGATCCCAGAGACAGCAACAATGTCGTTGTCGGGACGAAAACCGGGTTGTTTTTCTCCTATGATGCCGGAGTCAACTGGACCGGCCCTTGTTTGACCAATGCCTTTGATTCCCAGCGGCAGGACATCACCGGGCTTTTGGTGACTGATCTTGGCAAAATGACCAAAATCTACGCCGCTGTGGGGACGCGTGGGTTTAATACCACCGTCCAACCCGATCTCAATCTGAACGGGGCAAATGCTGTGTACAGCACCAGTTTCCCCACCAGTGGATGCCCGGATAGTTGGTCTCTGCTCAACACCGGGTGGCCCGCGGGAACCGGAGGCGGCACGCCATACCCGACGAATACCATTGGCCGGGTTGAGCTGGCAATGGCCCCCAGTGATGCCAATATCATTTACGCTCAGGTGGCCAGCATTTCCCCGGCGGGTGGACACTTGGGCGTTTGGAAAACCACGAACGGTGGAACTTCCTGGACAATGGTCTCCGGGCCAAATGGTCCGAGCGGATGCGATGGCCCTGGTCAACAAAGTTGGTACAACCAGATCATGGCGGTTGATCCCAATAATGCCAACACGCTCTACATGGGAACGATTGACCAATTCCGTTCCACCGATGGCGGGGTCACATTTACGAACATCAGTTGCGGCTATTCGGGCGGAAATGACCTGCATGTAGATCAGCACGCCCTCGCCTACGTCGGCGGTTCTTCCAGCACCTTGCTCGTGGGCAACGACGGGGGGATTTATGTCACCCTCAATGCCAATGCCGCTCCGGCCAGCGTTGTCTTTAATCAACTCAACGATTCGGTCAGCACACTCGAATTTTATTCCGGCGATATCACCAATAACTTCGCTTACGCCGCGCAACCGGGCGTCAATGCGGGCGCGCAGGACAACGGCTCCTCCACTTATGTGTGGACGAGCGGGGTGCCCGGCCCGGCGATGTGGCAATTAAGACGTGGTGGCGATGGGATGTTTGCCCGCGTCGAACAGAAAGCGGGCCTTCGCTGGTATCAGGAAAGCCAAAACGGGAGCCTGTACGTTTCCACGACGGGGCCAAGCGGCTCCTTTAACTCCGCATCTGGCGCCTGGGGAGGGGATCGGTTGAGTTTTGTCTTCCCGTACGAGATGGATAAATTTGATTGTCCGGGCGCGATCTGCGATCACATGATTGCCGGTTCCTATCGGGTATGGGAAACCGTTCTGGGCGCGGTCCCCAGCAGTAGTTGGTATATCAACAGCGGTGATCTGACCAAAAACACATTAGGCAATCGCTCCTTCATCAACCAACTCAGTTACTCTCCGTTGGACAATGCCATTGCCATCGTCGGGACGAATGACGGCAATGTCCAGATTGGCCGCAACCTGGGTACAGGGGTTGCCAACTCCGCCATCTGGGTCAACGTGACGGGTGGCAACACCGTTCTTCCCAACCGACCTGTTTTAGATGTCGCGATGTCACACGCCGAGGCCTGGGTGGGGTACGCGGCCGTCGGCGGGTTCAATCAAAACACGCCCACCACGCCCGGACATGTCTTCCGCGTCGTGTGCGATGTCAATTGCGCTTCCTTCACCTGGGAAGATAAATCAGGCAACCTCCCCAACATCCCCGCCGACTCCATCGTCAGCAATCCCAACATCCCCGAACAGGTGTTTGTGGGCACCGATTGGGGGCTGTATTATACGAATGACATCACTGCCGCGACGCCCGTGTGGGAACACTTCACCGCCGGACTGCCCGCGATCATGATCTGGGACATGGCGGTTGATCGGGATGGCACCACGCTGGCCGTGTTCACCCGCTCGCGTGGGGCGTATGCCTGGCCACTTCCGGTGGGGGAGACGTACAGCGCGGAAATGACCGCCAGTTCCTCGTTGCAGGACGCCCCTGGGCTGTCCGTGACGCATAACTTCACCATCACCACCAATGGGTCGGATGATGGGTACACCCTCGACGTGCAGGGCGCGAACTGGCCGACGACGTTACTGACCTCTTCGCCGATCACCATTCCCACGGGGACAAGTGGCGTGGTTTCCGTCCAGGTAAACATTCCTTTGACGGCGACCCTCAACGAGACGGATGATTTTGATTTGGTGGCAACCTCGGTCAACGATCCCGCCCTCGTGCTCACCGGCACGGGGACCACCAGCGCGACGGGGACCGCGGGCGTCGCTTCAACCGGCGATCAAGCCGACTCCGGCGAAGTGGGGTCTATGGTTGGCTACACTATTCAAATCACGAACACCGGCACAGTGACGGATTCCTTTGACATTACGTTAGGTACATCTGTCTGGTTTGTTACCAGTTCGACGGATGAGGTGGGGCCGCTTGGCCCTGGCCAATCTGCGACGGTGTTTATCTCTCTGACGGTTGGCCCAGGCGATTCGGACAGTGTCACGGTGACTGCGACCTCGCATTTTGACAGTAGTGTGTCAGTCTCTTCGACCTTGACGACGACCGCGATCATCCCGCCGCCGCCCTCCTACACGGTTTATCTTCCTATCGTGGCGAAACCCTGACGCTTTACGATCCATTCGCTCTGAATCAAAAAATGCGGCACATTTGTGCCGCATTTTTTGATTCAAAGCGATCGCGTAACTACTCAGCCTGGATAGAGATATTAGCCCTCAAAAAGGGTGAAAGGGGGATATTTTTCCCTCTTTCACCCTTTTTGGGGGAATTTTCCTCTCTAAGCCTGAGCAGTTACGCGATCGCTTAATGTTTGAAGCGTTCACTTGGGGACACACGTCCCATTAAATAGGTGGCAAGGCACTCTCTGGGTATGGCGGTTGGTGAAGTACATTTATCACAACGCCCTTTCTCCCCAGAAAACTTTTGTGAGCCACCCCCATGAAAAAATTTATCCTCGACACCCTGCTCAAACCTTTTCTCGCCATCCTGTTTTTTCTCCTCTTTGGCGTACCCTTTGTCTTCGCCGGTTTCCAAACCGTCCATGTCACTGGCACAAAAAGTGCGGAGAATGTCGTCACGATAGACTTCACCCGCGCCCACTTTTGGGGTTTGTACAAATCTACCCACCACCTCGAAGGTGTTACCGAAGTCGCGCTCGAATCTCGTACCAGCAACAGAACGAACACGCGCCCCATGACGACAGTCTCCGGCGTTTTCCTGGTCACGGCGACTCAATCCGAGAGTCTGTTTAGCTTTTTTAGCAACACGGACGATTCCCTGAAAAGTGAAGCGATGGACAGCCTCAACAGTTTCCTCACTGACCCCACTCAGCGTACTTACGATCAAACCTTCGCGATGCGGAATATCTTTGGATGGTGTGGCCTGCCGTTTTTAATCATTGGCCTGTTGGGCTTATTCGGCTGGCCGGGGACAATTCTCAAAGCCTTCCGCGCTTAAACCTGCGAAGGCAGGTTTCGTAACCGTCGCCGCGATTTCAATCGCCGCTTTACCCCTCCAGCCCCCTCCGCCGCGTCCACGCAAACGTCGTCAAATTCGCGTCTCCCAAATCTTGCAACCCCTCTGCATGAATCCGTAACCCGTACAAATCCGCGCACACGCGCGAGGCCAGTACCGCGGTCGAGAGGGGCAATTTCCCCAGCGACAGGTACTCCGCACAATGCGCCTGATCGATCAAATCCCCCTCCCCGCTGATTTGTTTTAACTGCGGGAACTTCTGCGCCAGCGACCCCGCACACTGCGCCAACGCCTGGGGGTGGGAGATAACCGTGTCCACCTCTTCAATCTTTGCCTCGGGGTGGATCAACAAACAATGGCTGATCACAATCGCAAACGTATCCAAAATCTCACACGAAAACCGACTTAACGCTTGAATCGTCTCCATCACCGCGCCGCCCCGCGCATTTTGGATGGCAAAGCCGCCAAAATCTACCTCTCCCCGGTGCAAGGCGTGCAGAACATTCTCCGCGGTATACAGATACTCGATCCGGTAATGCTCAATGGCGTGTTGCTTGCAATAAAACCGGCACGCTTCTTCATTAAAACTCCCCTTCCCGCCCTGAATCCCAATCACAAACTCGTCCGGTGAAACCCGTTCCGGCAAAAGCGTGTCGTACACCCGATTCAATGCCGCTTCCAACCCCAGCCGCATCTTCTGCGTGTGCGGGTTGAAATGCTGTAAATCCCGAAACAACTCCAGCGAGTCATTGCATGTCTGCTGGACGAGTGTCAACAGCGTTTTGAAGCCTTGCGTGTCAATCGGCGTGGCGGTCAAATGCAACTCGTCCAACACCCGCCCCATGTAATGCGTGATGCCTTGGCTGTACGCCGCCAACCGATCATGTTCGTCCGGGGAAATCTCGACGGGGACCAACCCCAGACCGGCGAAAAACGCCACCCACGCGCGGTACGTGTCCCGATCTCCCGCGAGGGGCCAGACAACGATGGGGAATCCCGCGACCCCGCGCGCCGCGGAATCCGGCCCGAACATGGGGTGGGAGGCGATCAGGGTGAAATCATCCCCCAAGATCGTGGTCATCACCCGCGCGGGGTGACTTTTCACCGAGCAGGTGTCGAACACCGTCATCCCCGCCCGGAGATGGGGCCGGAGCGCGTGGACGGCGGCCTCAATCTGGTTGATGGGGACGCAGAGAAAGACGGTGTCCACGCGGGCACAAAGTTCGGGGAGGGGCAGGAAGTTGGATGGTTGGTTCGTGGGTTGGCGCGTGTCCGTGACCCAGACTTCATGATAAGCGGCGAGCGTCTCCGCCCAAAACCGTCCAAACCGTCCATAGCCGATAATGCCAATTTGTTTTCGTTCCATAAAATCTCTTCACTTAAACCACAAAGGACACCCAGAAACACAAAGGAAAACCTTCGTGAAACTTCGTGTCCTTTGTGGTGAAAAAATCCGTTTTCGGAATATGTTCAATCCGCCGAAACCTTCCCGTTTTCAGCCGGTTGTTCGAAACCTGCCTGCATCGAACCGCTCCATGACCAATCCAGCCATTTCTCCGCATACTTGCCGCGGCCGCGGGCGTTTTCAAAGAACGCTTCCTGAATTTCCTTCGTGACCGGGCCGCGTTTCCCCTCCCCGATCTTCCGGTAATCAACCTGGCTGAACGGTGTCACCTCCGCCGCAGTGCCGGTGACGAAAATTTCATCGGCGATGTACAACTGGTCACGGGAGATTTTCTCTTCAATGACCTCGTACCCCAAATCGTTTGCCAGCGTGATCACACAATCACGGGTGATTCCTTCGAGAATCGCCGCGCGCGGGGGCGTGAAAATTTTGCCATCCCGAACCAGAAAGATATTCTCGCCACTACACTCCGCCACAAACCCTTCCGTATCCAGCATAATCGCTTCTTTGAACCCCGATTTCAGCGCCATCGATTTCGCCAGCATCGAGTTCACATACTGCCCGGTGATCTTCGCCTTCGTCATGCTGGAATTGGGGTGCATCCGGGTGAATGATGACACCATCGCAGATGCCCCTTTTTCGAGCGCTTCCGTTCCCAAAAACGTGCCCCATTCCCACACGGACACCGACACATGCGGGAACGTCTCCGCCAGATTGAGCGCGAGCGGCCCTTCCAAATACATCAGCGGGCGGATGTAACACGCGCGGAGATTGTTCGCCAAAATCGTAGCGTGTACCCCATCGCACAACTCCTCCACGCTAAAGGGGGACTCGAACCCCAACACGTGAATCGACCGTGTAAACCGCACCATATGCTCCCACAACCGGAACGTCGCCGGGCCGTACGCCGTGTCATAACACCGCACCCCCTCGAACACCCCCGGCCCGTAGTGCAGGGACGGGGAATGAAGATGAATTTTTGCATCCGCAAATGGGACGAGGTTGCCGTCCATCCAGATGAAGTCAGATTTCATAGTTTTATCTCCAAAAAAATCTTGTAATGAGTAACGAGTAATGAGTAATTGTCTTTTACTCATTACTCGTTACTCATTAAACTCATCACTTATCACTCGTCAACGTTCACATCCCCACATACGAATTCCACACCCACTCCAGCCACTCCATCGAACGTCGTCCGCGCCCGCGCGTGGTCTCGAAAAACGCCGATTGGAGGGCACTGGTCACCGGGCCTGGCACGTTCGCCGCGGCCACACGTCCATCAATCTCCTTGACAGGGGTGATTTCGGCCACGGTCGTGCTCAAAAACACCTCATCCGCGCGGTACAGCCACTCCCGGCTGAGGGGTTGCACATGCACCGAAAACCCCAAGTCTCGTGCGAGGGTGCTGACCGAATCTCGAATGACGCGGTTGCCAAAAATCTCACTGGGCGGCGTATAAATCTTGTGATCATCCACCAAAAACAAAGCCGCACTCTCAGGGATTTTACCGGAACTCATCGCGACGGCTTTTTTGAAGCCCCAGTCTTCATTATCGCGCGCCGTAAAAGCCGGCCACGCCCAAGTCGCCACCGCTAATTTGGGAATATCGGTAGCCTGATCATTCAAATACATTGCCGGACGGATACTTCCCTCACGGATACCATTGTACGTAATCGTACGATACACCGTGTCGCATAAATCATCCATATCGTAGCGGACGTCGTACCCCCGCGCGCGGATCGCACCCAAAAATTGTTCCAGATGATCGCCCAGCCGGAACACGGCAGGCCCGTCGGGGGTGTCAAAACACCGAATATCTTCAAATACCAGATGCGAAGTCTGGCGGGTGGGGGCGAACACGTCCACTTCCGCATCCTCGCACGGTACGAATTCGCCATTAATCCAGATAAAGTTAGGTTTCATACAATAGCTCCTTATTTCGTAATCCGTATTGCGTATCTCGTAGGGGTCGTCACTACGGAACACGAAATACGCAATATTCTCAAATCCTACTTACAAAAATTTCCGTAATGTCTTCTGTACTCAACGCCTTTGCGCCATTCCGCGCCAAATCCGCCGTCCGGTAGCCTTCGCGGATCGCCGAATCCACGGCGCTTCCCACCGCCAGCGCTTCGGTTTCCAGCCCGAGTGAGTGGCGGAGTAACATGGCCAGGGAGAGAATCGTGCCGATGGGGTTGGCGATCCCCTTCCCGGCAATGTCGGGGGCGGACCCGTGAATGGGTTCGTACAACCCGCGCGGGTGCCCGTGCCCGTTCAGCCCATCGCCCAATGAGGCCGAGGGAAGATTCCCCATCGAACCGGACAACACCGACGCTTCATCCGTCAAAATATCCCCGAACATATTCTCCGTTACCATCACATCGAACGATGCCGGACGGGTGACGAGATACATCGCGGCGGCATCGACGAGGATGTTCTCGTATTGCACATCAGGATAATCCTTCGCGACCTCGGCCACGGTTTGCCGCCACAAGCGCGAAGTTTCGAGAATATTGGCTTTGTCCACCGAGGTGACCTTTTTCCGACGCCCGCGCGCCGCCTGAAACGCGAGATGCGTCACCCGGCGGATTTCGTGCTCGGCGTACACCATCGTGTCAATTGCCTGAATTTCACCGTTCACCTCGCGGCGTTCCTTTGGCCCAAAGTACAACCCCCCGGTCAGTTCGCGGACGACGAGCAAATCCACCCCCTCCAGCCGCTCCCGCCGCAAGGGGGACGAATCCACCAGATCGGGGTGCAGTTTGACCGGGCGCAGGTTCGCGAATAACCCCAACCCCTTTCGTACCCCCAACAACCCCTGTTCGGGGCGCACTTTCGCGGTCGGGTCATCCCATTTCGGGCCGCCGACTGCCCCCAGCAAGACCGCGTCCGCTTGCAGACACGCGCCGAGGGTTTCTTCGGGCAGGGGCACGCCAAATTCATCAATGGCACACCCGCCCATCAAATGCGTTTCCGTCTCAAACGTATGCCCGAACCGCTGGCCGACGGCGTTCAAGACTTTGACTGCCGCCCCCACCACTTCCGGCCCAATCCCGTCACCGGGGAGAAGAACGAGTTTTGATTTCATAGTTTTAATGGGACACAGATTATCCTGATGAACACGGATTTCCACTGATTTCTTTTAAAAAGATCAGTGGAGATCATTGAAAATCAGGGATATCTGTGTTCTATTCTCCATTCATAATTGCAAATTCCAAACTATCCACAATCGCCTGCCAGCTGGCGTGGATGATGTTGGTGCTGGCGCCGACGGTACTCCAACGGCGATGACCGTCTTCGGAGTCGATCAGCACGCGGACGCCTGCCGCGGTGCCTTGATCGCCGTTCAAAATGCGGACTTTGTAGTCGGCGAGGCGCACGTTTGCGAGGGTGGGGTATGCGTCGAGCAGGGCTTTGCGGAGCGCCTGGTCGAGGGCGTTGACCGGGCCGTTGCCCTCGGCGGCAGTGTGCAAAATCTGCCCGCTCACGCGGACTTTGACGGTCGCGTCGGCGATGTCCGCGCTGGCATGTCCGTTTTCGGTTCGGTTTTTCACCAGCACGGTGAAATCGAGCAGGTCAAAGAGCGGTTGGTAGTCGGGTTGCATCCGACGCATCATCACCGCAATCGAGGCCTCGGCGCTCTCGAACGAAAAGCCCAGGTTTTCGAGTTCTTTGATTTGGGTCAGCACCTCGCGTACCTGTGCGTTGTTCACGTCCACCCCGTACTCTTTCGCTTTGTCGAGGATGTTGCCGCGCCCCGACAGTTCGGAGACGACCGTGCGTTTCTCGTTGCCAACGAGTTTGGGGTCAATGTGCTGGTAACTGGCCTCGTTTTTCCGCATCGCGGCGACGTGAATGCCGCCTTTGTGGGCAAACGCACTTTTGCCGACGAAGGGCATGTGCTCGTCGTGCGGCAGATTGGCGAGTTCGGCGACGTAGTGGGAGAGTTCCATCAGCCGGGGCAGGTTTTCGGACGGGACGCAGTCTTTGCCCATTTTGATTTGCAGATCGGGGATGATCGAACAGAGATTAGCGTTGCCCACGCGTTCCCCATACCCGTTGATCGTCCCTTGCACCTGCACCGCCCCAGCCGCAATCGCCGCGAGCGAGTTCGCCACCCCGCACCCCCCGTCATCGTGGGTGTGAATCCCGAGCGGGGCGCTGATCTGCCCGGACACGGTGCGGACGATGTCGGTCAGTTCCCAGGGGAGTGTGCCCCCGTTCGTATCGCACAGGACGACGCAATCCGCACCCGCCTCGGAAGCCACTTTGACCGTGAGCAGGGCATATTCGGGGTTGGCTTTGTACCCGTCGAAGAAATGCTCCGCGTCGTACACCACTTCTTTGCCGAGCGATTTCATGTAGACGATACTTTCGCTGATCATCGCCAGATTTTCTTCGGGGTCCACTTCCAACACATCGCGGACGTGCAAATCCCAACTTTTACCCACCATCGTGACGACGGGTGTATTCGCCGCGACCAATGCCTGGAGATTTGGATCCTCTTCGGGGCGGGAGTCCTTCTTCCGCGTGGAACCGAACGCGGCGATTTTTGCGTTTTTGAACGTCATCCCCTGCACCGCGTCGAAAAACTCGGCATCCTTCGGGTTCGATCCGGGCCACCCGCCCTCGATGTAGTGCATCCCAAATTCATCGAGCTTTTGGGCGATCTTGAGTTTGTCCGCGAGCGACAGCGATAGCCCTTCCCGTTGGGTGCCGTCGCGAAGGGTGGTGTCGTACAAATAAACGGTGTTGGTCATTGGGAAGTCCTTGTTACACAGAGTGCACAGAGAAGAAGACACAGAGATTCACAGAGAAATCTTTTTAAAAAACTCCGTGAGTCTCTGTGAAATCTCCGTGCTCTCTGTGTTCCTGATGTCTTATTTTCCATTTACGCTTTCAAACGCCTCGATTTGTTCGACGCGCTTGAGTAAATATCCAAGTTGGTCAACCCCTTCCAGCATACACGTCTTGCTGAATCCATCAATCGGGAATGTGATTTGTTTGCCGCCGGGAAGGGTGAGGGTTTGGGCGGCGAGGTCTACGGAGAGGGTGGCCTGGGCGCTTTCTTCGGTCAGGTCGAAGAGGTCGCGGTGGGTTTCTTCGTCCACGACGATGGGGAGCAGGCCGTTTTTGAGCGAGTTGTTGCGGAAGATGTCGGCGAACGAGGTGCTGATCACCGCGCGGAATCCCCATCCCGCGAGTGCCCAGGGTGCATGTTCGCGCGAGGAGCCGCACCCGAAGTTATCGCCCGCCAGCAGGATTTCCGCGCCCTGATATTCGGGCTTGTTCAGCGGGAAGGCAGGGTCAAGGGAGCCGTCGGGCAGGGCTTTCCAGCGTTTGAACAGCCCCTCGACAAGCCCGTTTTTGTCGGTGACTTTGAGATACTCGGCGGGGATGATCTGATCGGTGTCCACGTCGTTGTGGGGGAGGGGGAGAATGGTGGAGGTGAGGGTGGTAAATGCTTGCATGTCCGTGTCCTAATTCATGGTACGGGGGTCGGTAACCTGTCCGTTTACAGCAGAGGCCACGGCAGTGAGCGGACTTGCCAAAAACGTCCGTCCGCCTGCGCCCTGGCGACCTTCAAAGTTGCGATTGCTCGTGCTAACCGCATATTGACCGGGTTGGAGTTGGTCGCCATTCATGGCGATACACATCGAACAGCCCGCAAACCGCCACTCTGCCCCCGCTTCCTTGAACACCTGATCCAACCCCTCGGCCTCGGCTTGGCGGCGAACTTGCTCGGAGCCAGGGACGACGAGCATCCGCACCCCGTCCGCGACTTTGCGGCCTTTGATGGATGCGGCGGCTTGCCGGAGATCGGAGATGCGGGAGTTGGTGCAACTGCCGATGAAGACCACGTCCACTTTTTGTCCGAGGAGGGGTTGACCGGGTTGCAGGGCCATGTAGGCAAGGGCTTTTTCCAGGCTTTGTTTGCGGGAGGGGTCGCCGAGTTCGGACGGGTCGGGGACGCGGCCGGTGATCGGGATGCCCATCCCCGGATTGGTGCCGTAGGTGATCATCGGTTCGAGAGCGTTCACATCAATAGTGACGGTGGAGTCATATTCTGCGCCGTGGTCGGTGGACAGGGCACGCCACCCGGCGAGGGCACGGTCCCACGCCTCGCCTTTGGGGGCAAATTCCCGTCCGGCGATGTATTCGAACGTGGTTTCGTCCGGGGCGACCATCCCCGCGCGGCCTCCACCTTCGATGGACATGTTGCACAGAGTCATCCGCGCTTCCATCGAAAGGGAACGAACCGCCTCGCCCGTGTACTCAAATACGTGCCCGGTGCCGCCCCCCACGCCGATCTTGGCGATCAGGGCGAGGATCATGTCTTTGGACGTGACGCCGGGGCCGAGTTTGCCGTCGAAGTCCACTTTGTAGGTTTTGGGGCGGTCTTGGAGTAGGGTTTGGGTGGCGAGGACGTGTTCGACTTCGCTCGTGCCGATGCCAAACGCCAGCGCGCCGAACGCGCCATGCGTGGCGGTGTGGCTGTCCCCGCAGACGATGGTTTGCCCCGGCTGGGTGAGGCCAAGTTCCGGCCCCATGACATGGACGATGCCGCGTTTGTCGCTGTCCAGGTTGTACAGGCGGATGCCGAATTCGGTGCAGTTTTGCTCGAAGAAACGTAATTGCTTCTTTGCCATGTCGTCCACGAACGTTAGATCGAGGGTGCGGGTGGGGGTGGAGTGATCCATCGTGGCGACGGTGCGATCCGGGCGGCGGACTTTGAGGCCCTTCGTGCGGAGGCCGGTAAACGCTTGGGGCGAGGTGACTTCGTGGACGAGGTGGAGGTCAATGTAAATCACGGCGGGCGCGCCTTCGTCGTGCAGGACGACGTGCGAGTCCCAGATTTTGTCGAAGAGAGTTTTTGGAGAGTGGGTATGGGTGATTAGTGATTGTTGGGTCACAGTCGAGATTCCTGAGGTTTTTATTTCTTAAATGGAGTTGTATAATGCTGATAACCTTTTTATGATAGGTAAATAATGATTACCAATTCTTTATCTTCGCCAGATGAAATTTTGTTTTTGTATTTGTGTTTGGGCAGTCTAGCATTCTTCTTTGTTTTATTGTTACTATTTACAGTAGGGCGTAAATGGGCAAAATTGAGGAGTTCGTATTGGCTCAAGAAATATAATCGCGCTGTAAAAAGGATGTTAGAAGATGAGTAAGCGATTGCAGAAAATGACTCCTGAAACGGACAGCGAACAGGCATGGGTAGCCAGCTTCAATGCCACGACTGATCAACAATGGGACAAAATGGCGGCGACGGTGCGTCAGGAAATTGCGGCAGGCCATATTTTTCCTTTGGAAGACGTACACAATTCCTTGCCGCCTGTCGCATCGGTTACGAAACCGATGCCTGATAAATGAAACCCGTTGAAACGGGTTGCACACAACCATTTTTTATCTTGGGCAATGCGTTTCAACGCATTTTTTGTATCAGACCCCGATTTCATAATCGGGGGCAGAGGGGAAATTAGTGCCTTCTGTGTCCTTCTGTTTAATCCGCGCCCTCTATATACCTTCCCGTAGCCACCAATAATTTATTTACCGCCGCCAGATACGCCTTCGCGCTGGCGACGATGATGTCCGTCTCGGCCCCGTGCCCGCCGAAGGTGCGGGATTGTTCGCGCCCGCTTTGGGGGGAGGTGCGTTTGTGGACATCGCCGTTATCGGCCTGAACGCGGACGGAGACTTCGCCGATGGCGTCAATGCCCTCGGTCACGGAGCGGACGGAGTATTCGAGCAGGGTGCCGTGGATGTGGGTGAGGTGGTCTATCGCTTTGTACACAGCATCCACTGGGCCGGTGCCGATGGACGCGTGGACGTGGGCTTTCCCGTCCGGGCCGGTCAGGCGCACGGTGGCGGTGGGGAGACCCATCGTGCCGCAGGTCACTTGCAGACCATCGAGCGTGAATATTTCTCGCGTCTGGTAGAGCGAATCGGTCATTAACGCTTCCAGATCGGCTTCGGCGACGACTTTTTTCTTATCGGCAAGTTCTTTGAACCGTTCAAAGACGGTATCGAGTTCGGCTTGTTCGAGGTCGTAGCCCATGTCGGCGAGGCGGACTTTGAGGGCGTGCCGCCCGGAGTGTTTGCCGAGGACGAGCGCGGATTTGTTCAACCCGACCGTTTCGGGGCGCATGATTTCGTAGGTGCTTTCGTGTTTGAGCATCCCGTCTTGGTGAATGCCCGCTTCGTGGGCGAAGGCGTTCGCACCGACAATGGCTTTGTTCGGCTGGACGGGGATGCTGGTGTAGTTGGACACCATTTTGCTGACGCGGGTGATGTGGGTGGTGTCAATGCCCGTTTCCAGACCAAAGACCGGGCGGCGGGTGTGCAGGGCCATCACCACTTCTTCGAGGGAAGTGTTCCCCGCCCGTTCGCCGATGCCGTTGACGGTCACTTCCGCTTGCCGCGCGCCCGCCCGTAACCCCGCGAGGGTGTTCGCCGTCGCGAGGCCGAGATCGTCGTGGCAGTGGACGGAAACGATCACGTTTTCGATGCCGGGGCTTGCAAGCCCGGGGGTGTGTTTGATGATCCCGTCAATGAGCCGGTAAAACTCGTCGGGGGTCGTGTAGCCAACGGTGTCGGGGATGTTGAGGGTGGTGGCTCCGGCTTTGATCGCTTCGCCCAGCACGAGGTAGAGAAATTCCGGGTCACTGCGTCCCGCGTCTTCCGGGGAGAATTCCACGTCGGCGCAGTAGGTCTTGGCGTAGGTGACCATTTCTTTGGCGCGTTCGATGACATCTTCCGGGTCCATTTGAAGTTTGTGTTTCATGTGGATGGGGGAGGTGGCGAGGAAGGTGTGGATGCGCGGGCGGGCGGCGTATTGGATGGCTTCCCAAGCCTGGTCAATGTCGCCTTTGTGGGCGCGCGCGAGGCCGCAGATGATCGGGGGCGGCGCACCGTTGGGGCCGGGTTGATTCCCGATTTCCCGCGCGATTTGCCGCACCCCTTCCAAGTCATCCGGCGACGCGGCGGGGAATCCAGCCTCGATCACGTCCACGCCCATCCGTGCGAGGGCGCGGGCCACTTCCAATTTTTCGCCAGAAGTCATGCTCGCGCCGGGGGATTGTTCGCCGTCGCGGAGGGTGGTGTCGAAGATGCGGATATAGTTGGGATTCATAACTTACTCCGTGGTGCAGGTTCCGTGATTCGTGATTCGTGAAAATGAAGGTCACGTTTCACGAATCACGAATCACTCACCTGGCTTAATCGTTACCGGATTCAAAAACGGCATCATCGCCCGCAGTTCCGCGCCGACTTTTTCAATCGGGTGGGTTTGTTGGCGTTTGCGTTCTTCGTTGAACCAGGGACGGCCATTTTTGTTTTCTTCGATCCAGTTTTTGGCGTAGGTGCCGTCTTGGATGTCTTTCAGGATTTGGGACATCTCGTGTTTCGTCTCTTCGGTGATGAGGCGCTTGCCGGAGACGTAATCGCCGTGTTCGGCGGTGTCGGAGACGGAGTAGCGCATGTAGTTGAGGCCGCCGCGATAGAACAGGTCTACGATGAGTTTGAGTTCGTGCATGGTTTCGAAGTAGGCGAGTTCGGGTTGGTAGCCCGCTTCGACGAGGGTTTCAAAGGCGGCTTTGACGAGTTCGGAGACGCCGCCGCAGAGGACGGATTGTTCGCCAAATAGGTCGGTTTCGGTTTCTTCGGCGAAGGTGGTGGTGAGGCCGCCCGCGCGGGTACAGCCGATGCCCCAGGCGTAGGCGATGGCCTGAGCTTGGGCGTTTCCGCTCGCGTCCTGGTGTACGGCGATCAAACAGGGGGTGCCGCCGCCTTCTGTGTAGGTTTCGCGGACGCGGTGACCGGGAGCTTTGGGGGCGACCATCGTGACATCCACATTCGCGGGCGGGGTGATCGTGCCGTAGCGGATGTTGAACCCGTGGGCGAACATCAGGGTTTTGCCTTCGGTCAGGTAGGGTTCGACGGATTCGGTGTAAATTTCGGCTTGTGAGGTGTCGGGGGCGAGCATCATGATCACGTCGGCCCATTGGGTGGCGTCGGCGACGGAGGCGACTTTCAGCCCGGCGGCTTCGGCTTTGGCCCAGTTTTTGCTTCCGGGGCGCAGGGCGACGGTGACATCCACGCCACTCTCTTTGAGGTTGAGGGCGTGGGCGTGTCCCTGTGAACCAAAGCCGACAATCGCGACTTTTTTGGATTTAATGAGTTCGGGATTTGCATCCTTGTCGTAGAAGATGGTGGCCATTATTAGTCCTTGAGTGATGAAGTAATGAGTGATGGTGTAATGAGTAACGAGTAATGAGTAATAAGTAATTTTTTACTCATTACTCGTTACTTTTTAGTGATTTTTTCCGTTCTGATACCCGTTCCCGCCCGCGCCGGGGGTGTGGCGCACGCCTTCGGTACTGCCGCGCATCATGGCGACCTGGCCGGTGCGAACGAGTTCGATGATGGTGAAGGGGCGGAGCAGTTCGACGAGGCTGTTGACTTTTTCTTCACCGGAGGCCACCTGCACGACGACGGAGTCTTCGGCGACATCAATGATTTTTGCGCCGAAGATGTTGGCGAGGTTGGCGATTTCGGCGCGCTGACCGTTTTTGGCTTTGACTTTGATGAGGGCGAGTTCGCGGAGCAGGGCGGATTGTCCGGTCACGTCCTGCACGTCCACAACGTTGACCAGTTTGTAGAGGTTGGCTTCCACTTTGTGGGCGTCCACGTCTTTGGTGTTGACGACGATGGTCATCCGGGAGAAGCGCGGGTCTTCGGTCTGGCCGACGTTGAGGGAGTCAATGTTGAAATTCCGACGGCGAAAGAGGGAGGCGACACGGTTGAGGACACCGGGTTTGTTTTCGACTTTGGTGATTAATGTTTGGCGCATAACAATTTCCTTTATCATTGGCTAGTTTGACGCAAAGCCGCTAAGGCGCAAAGGATCGCAAAGGGTTTTAAAATAAATTTCTTCGCGGCTTTGCGCCTTTGCGTCAAGGGGTCGGCACGGCTTTGCGAATCGGTCGCCGCAGCATGGCGTCTAAATCCGCACCAGCAGGCACCATCGGGTACACGGCGTCTTCCTGTTCGACGACGAACTCCAGCACGACCGGGCCGGGGGTGTTTTTGGCGAATTCCATCGCATCGGCGATTTCTTCGGGGGTTTTCACACGGCGGGCGGGGATGCCGTAGGCTTCGGCGAGTTTGACGAAGTCGGGGTTTTTCATATGCACGGCGGAGTAGCGCTTTTCGTTGAAGAACTCCTGCCACTGCCGCACCATGCCCAAAAAGCTATTGTTCATGATGCACACTTTGACATTCGCACCTTCGTTGATCGCCGTTGCCATCTCGGCCTGGGTCATCTGAAAGCCACCGTCACCCACAATCGCCCACACTTCCCGGTCTTTGTGTGCAAACCACGCCCCAATCGCGGCGGGCATCCCAAAGCCCATCGTCCCCGCGCCCCCGGACGTCAAAAAGTGGTAGGGCTGTTCGAGCTTGTAATATTGCGCCGCCCACATCTGGTGTTGGCCCACGTCCGTCGCCAGGATCGCTTTGCCGCTGGTGTGTTTCCAAATATCGCGGATGGCGTGCGCGGCGTACAGTTTGCCATCGTCCGGCCACGCCTGAATGTCGCGGCGTTCGGTGTCCGCTTTCCACTCGGCGATCTGATCGAGCCATTCCTCATGATCGCCGGGTTGCACCATCGGGGTCAGGTCTTGCAACACCGTTTTGAGATCACCGACGAGGGGGACATCCACATGAACATTTTTGTGGATTTCGGAGGGGTCAATTTCGATATGGATCTTGCGTGCGCGGGGAGCGTAGGTCCGTAAGTTGCCCGTCACTCGATCATCGAAACGCATCCCGAACGCCAAAATCAGATCCGACCCCTGAATGGCATTGTTCGCATACGCTTCGCCGTGCATCCCCATCATCCCCAGGCTGAGGGGGTGGGAGGCGGGGAGCGAACCCAGCCCGAGCAAGGTCATCGCGACCGGGGTTTGGGTTTTTTCGGCGAACAAGCGAATCTCCGCCATCGCGCCGGATTTCAGCACGCCGTGCCCCGCGAGGATGACCGGGCGTTGGGCCTCAGCGATCATTGCGGCGGCTTTTTTCATGTCCGGGAGCGGGGCGTGTTTGGGCGGGTGGTAGCCGGGGAGTTCGGGATCGTCGGGGTATTCAAATTCGGTCTTTTCAATCTGGGCGTTTTTGCAAATATCAATCAACACCGGGCCGGGGCGACCACTTTGGGCGATATAAAACGCTTCGCGCACCGTCTCGGCGATTTCGTCCGCGCTGGTGATGAGGTAGTTATGTTTGGTGATCGGTTGGGTGATGCCGGTCACGTCCGTTTCCTGAAACGCATCGCCACCGATCAAATGCGCCGCCACCTGTCCGGTGATCGCCACCATTGGAATGGAGTCCATCATTGCAGAGGCGATCCCGGTGACGAGGTTGGTCGCACCCGGCCCGGAAGTCGCCATCACAACCCCCGCTTTGCCGGTCACGCGGGCGTAGCCATCAGCCATATGCGTCGCGCCCTGTTCGTGGCGAACGAGCACGTGGTGAACGGGGTAGTTGAGCATGGCATCGTAAACGGGCATAATCGCCCCGCCGGGAAAGCCGAAGACGACTTCAACGCCTTCGCGCACCAGACATTCCCAAAGAATTTCGGCTCCAGATAATTGCATGAGGGTCTCCTTTGTTGGTTACGCACTACGGAATACGCAATAAAAACTTGTTGCGTATTCCGTAGTGCGTATTGTGGATTAGATCAATACCGCTCCCGTACTCGCACTCGTCACCATCCGCGAATAGCGTTTTAGCCATTTGCTTTCGATGTTCGATTCGAAGGGGGGGAGGGCGGCGAGGCGGGTTTGTATTTCTTCGTCGGTGAGGTGGACGTTGAGGGTACGGGCGACGAGGTCAATCTCGATCAGGTCACCGGGTTGCAGGGCGGCGATGGGTCCGCGGGCCGCCGCTTCCGGGCTGATATGCCCGATGCACGCGCCGCGCGTGCCGCCGGAAAAACGCCCGTCCGTGATCAGGGCGACTTTTTCGCCCAGCCCCATGCCCATGATGGCGGAGGTGGGGGAGAGCATTTCCTGCATCCCCGGTCCGCCGCGGGGGCCTTCGTACCGGATGACGACGACTTCGCCTTCCTGCACTTCCCGGTTGAGAATGCCGCGCATGGCGTCGTCCTGGCTTTCGTAAATCCGCGCCGGGCCGGTGTGGCGCATCATCGCGGGGGCCACGCCGCCGACTTTGACAATCGCCCCGTCGGGGGCCAGATTCCCGAAGAGGACGGCCAACCCGCCGACGGGGGAGTGGGCGGTCGTGCGGGTGCGGATCACGTTCGTATCGTGGTTGCCCTTTCCGGCCAGGTTTTCGCGGAGGGTTTGTCCGGTTACGGTCATGCGGTCGAGGTGCAATGTATTCCCGTCAACGGCGATTTCGTTCAAAATCGCAGGGATGCCGCCTGCGCGGTGGACGTCTTCCATGTGCCATTGCCCGGCGGGGCTGACTTTGCAGAGGTGGGGCACTTTGTCGGCGACCTGGTTGATGCGTTCGAGGGGGTAATCAATCCCGGCTTCGTGGGTGAAGGCGAGGGTGTGGAGGACAGTGTTGGTGGAGCCGCCCATCGCCATGTCGAGGGCGAAGGCGTCGTCAATCGCTTCGGGTGTGACGAGTTGGCGGGGGGTGAGGCCGATCTCGATCAAATTCAGGATTTGAGCGGCGGCGGTGCGGGCGAGGGTTTCGCGTTCTTCAGTGAGGGCGAGCGCAGACCCATTAAAAGGCAACGCCAACCCAAGCACTTCCATGAGACAGTTCATTGAGTTGGCGGTGAACATGCCGGAACACGAGCCACAACTCGGACAGGCGTGTTTTTCGAGCACGGTGAGGCGTTGTTGGTCAATTTTCCCGGCCTGGAACGCGCCCACGCCTTCAAAGACGGAGATCAGGTCCACGGTTTGGCCATCGGGGGTTTTGCCCGCGGCCATCGCGCCGCCGGAGACGAAAATGGCGGGGATGTCCACGCGGAGGGCGGCCATGATCATGCCGGGGACGATTTTGTCGCAGTTGGGGATGCAGACCATGCCGTCAAAGCGGTGGGCTTGAATCATCGTTTCCACGCTGTCGGCGATGAGTTCGCGGGAGGGGAGGGAGAATTTCATGCCCTGGTGACCCATCGCGATGCCGTCATCTACGCCGATGGTGTTGAATTCGAACGGGACGCCGCCCGCCGCGCGCACCGCGTCTTTGACGAGTTTGCCGAACCCTTGCAGGTGGACGTGACCGGGTACGATGTCTACGTAGGAGTTGACGATGGCGATAAAGGGTTTGCCGAAGTCTTCATCCTGCACGCCGGTGGCGCGGAGGAGGGCACGGTGGGGGGCACGTTCAAAGCCTTTTTTGATTTGATCAGAGCGCATAGTTCCTTCCAGAGGGTTAGATGTTTGTAGTGAGGCACGTCAGTGCCGGGAGCGGCACTCCGCAAAGCCTTTGTGCCTTACTACAAACGGGAGAAATAAAAAGGACTGCCTTGTGTGGGCAGTCCTTTGAAGTGTGCGGTTTTGTGTGTTTTACACTTCGACCACTGCCCACGCGTGATTGTCCTTGCTAATCAAGACGACTAGAAGGACGAGACTAAGGAGGATAATAACGATAAGGGACGTGGACATTGTCAGGTAAAAAAAAGGACTGCCTTGGTTGGGCAGTCCGTTGGTGTACTGTGTGTGATTGTTATTTGACTTCAACCACTGCCCATGCGAAACGTTCATCCTCAATAAGAATAAGGACAAGGGTAATCAGCGTAAGGACAGCGGTCAGGACAAAGGTGAACATAATTAAGTAGATTGTACCCTCACCCTTAAGGGTAAGCAATTGGATGGTTTGTACAAAAACCGGGGGGCTTTTTTGTACCCATTCCTCATCGCAAAATAATTGGCAAGTGAACGTATGTCCACCATTCCCGTAAAACGCCGAACCAGTAGCCCAGGTTGGCGCGATATTCTGTTCCTTCCGCAGACCCGACGGCGGTCTGGCCGACGGTCATGTGAACGGTGTAGTTTGCGGATTCGGATACTCCCCCACCACCGGAAAGGGGAACCATCCAGTCGAGGTGGTAGTTGGGGGATTCCATTGCGTAGGTCTGACGCACACTGCTGGCAAGAATCAAACCCAGAAGCAGGAGCAAGAGAACGATTAAAAAGATTCGGGCGACTCGCATGTGACACCTCCTAGTTATCGTATTCCAGGGTGAGGCGGATGCCACCAAGTTCGATGTAGGTGGACGCCCCACTGAAACCCAATTCCAACGTCAGATACACCACCCCAGAATCGGCAGTGAGGACGTTGTTGGTGGTGAGGTCGAAATGGGTGACGCACCCGGTCGGGTTGTTGCCGATGTCGCATACCCGATCCGTGGGGTCGGAGAGAATGTTCAGGTAGCAGTCGCTCGTCCCGCATACGCCAGTTTGCCGCCGCATGAGGACGTGAACGATGGCGTCAAAATCCGTTTCGCCCACCCAGTAGAGGTCGAGGGCATAGAGACGAACATTTTGTCCATAGAGGGTACCCGCGAGGGTGATGGGAAGCATGACGTATTTGTTGCCCGCCGTGGCCCCACGCTCGATAAACGCGCCACCGATAGAATCGAGGTTGATAATGGTACTGTCGGTTTGGTTGTAGGCGCGTACGTCGTTGCCGCTGATCCAGAGATAGGTGGGGGCGGTGCTTTGAATGATGCCCGTCCCTCCCGCGCGGATGGCAGTGCCGCTATCGCTGGAAGCGTACAGCCCCGTCCCCCCGCCATTGTTGTAGAGATACCCGCCAAATCCATCCGGGGAACGCGAGGCGCCAACAACGCCATAATTTTGGCCGGTGGTGGACATGGCATAGGATCGTAACCCGCGCCCGTCCTCCCCCCAGTTTTCGAGGTGCAGGATTGGGCTATTGGGAATGGTGCCGGAAATGGTCGCCCCGGGGCGGAGGGTCCAGGCGACGGGGACGTTGTCAATGTACTGGCGGGGCGTCATTTCGCCGTCCGTGCCGACTTCCACGCCCAGGAAGAGTTGGCGGCCATCGATGGAGCAGTCACCGCCGTACATGTAGGTGCTGAATAGACCATCTTCCAGGGTGAGGGACCTGACATCTTCACAAAGCGCAGTGCCTCCAGTAGATTGACCATAGATGCGAAAGGCGACACTGTACAAGCCGTTGAGGGGGTTGCCGGAAGCATCCGTTAACTGACCTTGAAGAGGAATGTAATTGCTGGTGGACAGGAGGGTGTTGGGGTCTTCTGCCTCGCGCGGGGGGACGGTATCCTGGGCGCGGGCCAGTCCCACCATCCACGCGCCCATCCCACTGATGAGAATGAGCAAAAATCCAACGATAAACATCCGGTTGAGAGAAGGTTTGGTGGTCATAAATTGTCTCCTTTTTTGATGAAAGCCTTAAAACAAAACGAAACCAGCTTTGTGGCCGGTTTCGCTATTAGCTATCCAAAGATCGTCCGCTGAGGTCTTAAGTTCTCAGCGGTAAGCGACCAGATTCGAGGTTTGGGTCAGAGCTTCCACGAAATGGAGCAGGAGAAGGAATTTGTTCGATAGCGCACTTCTCCAACCCTGGGTATGGGGTGATGTACATAGATTGTACGATATTTCACAAGGCAAATCAATCAGGAGAGGAGGTGCTCAAGAGTCCTATACTCCAAACTTCGGAAGTCTAGGGGCGGTGTTTGTAGGAGGAGGTGGACGGAAAATCGGAGATTGTGCGGTCAGGGAGGCGGAGGGAGACTTCCGAAGTTTTGGGAGGTTACCGGACGTAATCCAGCCATTCTTCCGAGCGGGGATGGTTGCCGTGGATGGCGTCGTGGTAGGCGGTTTGGATCGCGCGGGTGACGTGCCCCATGTAGCCCTGACCAATCGTGCGGAAATCGATCTCGCGCAGGGCGATCACTTCCGCCGCAGTGCCGCAGACGAAGACTTCTTCGGCGGTGTAGAGTTGGTCGCGGGAGAGGGGCTGTTCGATGACGGGGTAGCCTAAGTCGTTGGCGATGGTGATCAATGAATCGCGGGTGATGCCGTCGAGAATGGTGGCGATGGGGGGCGTATAAATCTGGGCTTTGCGGACGATGAAGATGTTTTCGCCCGTACATTCGGCGACGAAACCCTGGGGGTCGAGCATGATCGCTTCATCGAACCCCAGGCGGACGGATTCGGTTTTGGCAAGGAAGGAGTTGGCGTAGTTCCCCGCGATTTTTGCTTTCGTCATCATCACGTTGAGGTGGTGGCGGGTGAAGGAGGAGATGTTGGCGCGGACGCCGCGTTCCATCGCATCGTGGCCGAGGTAGTTGGCCCATTCCCAGGCCGCGATGCCGAGGGAGGGTTGCCCGCCATCTACGTTCAGATTCCAGCCGCCGTCGGTGAGGTAGATGAGGGGTCGAACGTAACATTCGACAAATTCGTTGGCGTGGACGGTGTCACGGAAGGCTTGCAGGATGTCGTCCACGGTCCAGGGGAAGGTGCGGAAGCCGAACACTTCGGCGGATTGGATCAGGCGTTCGGCGTGTTCGCGGGCGCGGAAAATGGCGGGGCCGCGGTCGGTGGCGTAACAGCGTATCCCCTCAAAAACCGCGGCGCCGTAATGCAACGCGGGGGTGAGAAAATGAACGGTGGCGTTGGCGTAGGGGACGAGTTCGCCGTTCATCCAGACGTATTTTGATAACATGCTCATAGGTGGCTCCGAAAATTGGGGTGTTGGGATGAAAAAACCCCGCGTGGGGGGAAAAGATACTGGGACGTGTTGCGTATTGCGTATCCGTATTTTTCACTACGAAATACGCAATAAAAAAAGACCCGAAAAATTTTAAAAACTTTCCGGGTCTTTTTGATTTCCGTGACGACAAATCCGGGGTTACATATACTCGCGGAATTGAAGCCCGTGTTTTTTCCGTGCATCGAGCCAGGCCCGGCGCATGATTTCGTACACCTCTTCGGGTTTGGGGATATTGCGGAGAACCACCTGCGGATCGGATGAGTCCGCGCCACGAATGGTGATGTCGCCGATGCCCATCATTCGTTCTGAGATGTTCTGGGAGAGATCAATGTCTTGCATTCGTACCAGTTCGTAATTTTCCACATCGCGAGAGATCATCCCATGGACGATTTTCAGGCGTTCGTTGGTGAGGACGTATTTTTCAACCAGGGAGAGAAAAGGGCGACCTTCCCATAAAATGGTTTCGCTCCCTTCCATCGTGCTTTTTTCCGCGGCGGGTTGCAGATCATCCAGCAGATCATTGACGGAGACCAGGACGTGCTCCGCAATTTTGTTGACCAATTTTGTCTGGTCTTCTTGGGAGATACCAGACAGATCCACCCCGCTTTTCGCAAACGCTTGCCAGACGCTACCGACTACCTGGGCTCGAGTTTTTTCAACGGACATCATAAGCCTCCAATTGTTGGGGTAACTACCTTCTTGAGCAGTTCCCATTGAGATGTAAAAAGTACTCTGCACAGTACCTGTAAAAAATTGAACACACGAATTTTACCCCGAAAAGAAAAAGTTGCTTGACGTGAATACGGATATTCAATACAATGAAAACGCTTTCTGAAAGCGCTTTCATCTCTGAAACGCGCACTCGTCAATGTATGAATGCTTCCACCCGTGCAACCATAGAAGATGTGGCGCGTCTTGCTGGCGTCTCCATTTCAACCGTCAGCCGTGTCATCAACGAGACTGCGCCCGTCGCAGAGGAAACGGTACAACGCGTGCGGGAGGCCATCGAAGCGCTTCGGTACACCCCCCACGCCGCCGCCCGACAACTCGCCAGTCGGAAAACGCACACGGTCGGGTTGATATTGCCCACGATTAGCGGCTCGTTTTTCCCCCCGATGTTACGCGGTATCGAACGGGGCGCACGGGAACGGGGCTACGACCTGCTCATTTACGCCACGCAAACGATCCCAGAAAACGGACACCCGCGCGCCCTGGGCGAGCATAATACGGATGGTTTACTGATTTTTACCGATAGTTTGCCCCGCGGGGAAATGGAACATCTTTACGGGTTGGGCTTCCCGATGGTTTTACTGCACCAATCTCCGCCGCCGGGTTTACACATCCCCTGCGTGACGTTTGAGAACAAGGGCGGAGCGCGGAAGATGATGGATTACCTGATCGAAACCCGCGGCTACCAGCGCATTGCCTTTCTCACCGGCTCGGACAACGCCGAAGACTCCTACTGGCGGGAATTGGGGTACCGCGAAGCCCTCGCCGCCCACCAATTGCCCGTTGACCCTACCCTGATCAAAATGGGCGGGTTCGACGAACATTTGGCGCAAGAATCGGTCACACAATGGCTCGCGGAGGGGGTGGTGATGGATGCGATCTTTGCCGCGGACGATGATTCTGCCGCTGGGGCGCTGGCCGCTCTGCACCGCGGCGGGGTCGCCGTGCCTGATCAGGTTGCGGTCGTCGGCTTTGATGACGTGCCCCACTCCCGCTATTTATCCCCCCCCTTGACCACGATTCGCGCCCCCATCGAACAGGCCGGATACGAGGCCGCCCAGCAATTGATTCATCTGATAGAGGGCGAAGAAGTCCAACCCCTCAGCCTCCTGCCCACCGAACTGGTGCTTCGTCGGTCGTGTGGGAATCCTGATCCATCCCTCATTCAACCTTCATAATTTACCATTTTCTAATCCCGTGATCATCCCCTCCCTCCCCCCCCTCGAACTCATCCCCCTCGACGAACTGGTCGAACCCAACCCGATCCTCCTCGTCACCACCCCCGACGCGTGGGAAACCGTCGCCGAAGACCTCCGCACCCTCAACATCGCCTTCCGCATTGACGCCCTCGAACCCACCATGCCCTACTGGATGACCCTCGCCGCCGACCTCCTCGGCAAACTACGCAATACGCAATACGGAATAACGAGCATCTACGCCGTCGGCACTGGTCTCGTCACCGACACCGCCAAATACCTCGCCTCTCAAACCAAACTCCCCCTCACCTGCATTCCCACCGCCCTCGCGGACGCCTCCTTCCTGACATCTACCTCCGCCGCGCGCCACGCCGGTTGCGTCGAATACGTGGATACGCAAACGCCCAACCGCGTCATCGTTGACCTCGATCTGATCGCCACCGCCCCCGAACCCCTCCGCGCCGCGGGCATTTGTGAAGTTCTTTCGAGTTACACCGCCCTTTGGGATTGGGAAATGGCCGAAGAGCAAGACAAAAACCCGCCCGAAATGGCCCTCGCCCCCTGGGCCGCAGATGCCGCCGAGGCACTCCTGCAAGGCGCTCTCGACTGCGCCCCCGCCGCAGGAGAAGGCGACCCCGACGGGCTTAAACAACTGCTGGACTGCCTCGCGATGTCCGTCCAACTCTGTAATCAGCTTGGGCACACCCGCCCGAAAGAGGGGAGTGAGCATTATTTTGCCTATGCGGTGGAAAATCATGTTCCGGCTCATTCCCACGCCGAACGCCTTGCCCTCGGAATTATGCTGATGGCGAAGAAACAGGATCAAGAGGTGGATGAGATTCGCGATGCGTTGGAGGCCTGTCATATTCCGTTGAATGTCATCCCGAAGGATGTTGTGAAGAAGACTCTGCGGGAGTTGCCGGAGTACGTGGAGAGGCATGGGTTGCCGTATGGGGTGGCGCATGAGTTATAGTCTGCCTGCTTCCGTTGGATTGTCAAATCCAACGGGAGGGCGCCCTCACTATGACTGGCGTCCTGTCCGACCTACCGCCGGATTTGGCAATCCGGCTGGAGCGCTAAATTGCCAGTTGTAAAACTGAGCTTTCGCGCTTTGTCCCGCTTCCGTTGGATTATCAAATCCAACGGGAAGGCGTCCTCACTATGACTGGCGTCCTGTCCGACCTACTGCCGGATTTGGCAATCCGGCTGGAGCGAAAGCAAATGGGTAACTTTTTCGCAATGAGGAAACCTATATGAATTGGCGACCTGACTTTCAACCCGAAAATCTATACTTCGTCACTACCACCGTTATCAGCCATCTTCACTTGTTTGAACGTGAGGTGATGAAAAGGCTCATCTTGGATGCAATGGATAGTTTTCGTCTTCGAGGAAGATGGAAAATCTTTTGTTTTGTTATTATGCCCAACCACATTCACATCATCGTCCAATTCACCAAAGAAGACCCCATGGCGGATGTTATTCGGGACTTCAAAAAACTCACTTCAGATCGAGTTCTTCGTTTTCTGAAAGCTGAAAATAATCAGCAAGTTCTTGCTACGCTAGCCGCAAAAGTGCCTCGCCCAGAAAAGCAATCATATAAAGTTTGGGAAGATGGTTACCATGCCAAAGATGTTTTTTCTCCTGACTTTTTACGCCAAAAAATGGAATACATTCACAATAATCCGTGCCAACCTCATTGGAATTTGACGGATGCCCCAGAAAACTATCTCTGGTCGAGTGCTCGTTTTTATCACACAGAATTTCCTTGCATTATTCCGATTGACGATGCAAAGCCACTTTTACTCGGGTAATCTAGCTTTGCTCAGTTTCTGCTCCCGTGGGATTGGCAAATCCCACAGGGAGGCGGGATTTGCCAATCCCTTACGAGCCAAAATTTCCTAGAATCTAATCTCCCTGTGCAGTAAAAAAAATCCTATGCACCATAAAACCCGCTTCACCCCCGAAAAAATCGCCCAACGGCTCAAACTCATCGAACCGCTCGTCTACCGTGCCCGGCAACCCCTCCCCCCCTTCCGCTACCACGAACTCCCCGACCCCTCGACGCCCCCCCTCGCCGCCCTCGACCCCACCGACTGGCCCGAAATCCCCCCGCACACCTACTGGGGCAAATGGCAGACGAATTTCGTATTGCGTACTTCGTATTCCGTATCTTTCGACTCCAACGAACACCCCGTAGCGCTTTACTTGCCCTTGGGCGACTCCGGCGACTTCTCCCACCCCGAATGCCTCGCCTACCTCGACGGCCAACCCTACGCCACCTGTGACCGCCACCACCAGGAAATCCTCCTCCAACCCGCACACTGCACCGGCACCCACACCCTCACCCTCCACGGCTGGACGGGTCTCGGCGGATGGCACCTCAGCGGCCTGCACACCCAACTCTACATGCGCCCGTGCGAGATCGTCCAAATTGACGAACCCACCCGTGCCCTCACCATCCTCACCCGCGTCGCGTTGGAGACGGTCAAAAACCTCGGCGAAGACGACCCCGTCCGGTATCACCTCCAAAACGCCCTCGAAGAAGCCTTCATCGTCCTCGATACCCGCGACCCCCTCGGCGGCGAACCTTTCTATTCCAGCGTCGCCCCCGCCCTCGCCACCCTCCGCACCGGCCTCGAAAAAGCGGGCGCACCGCTCAATGCCATCATCCACGCCACCGGCCACGCCCACATAGATGTCGCCTGGCTCTGGACCCTCGGCCAAACTCGCCAAAAAGCCGCCCGCACCTTCACCAACGTCCTCCGGCTGATGGAACAATTCCCCGACTACCACTTCACCCAAAGCCAACCCCAACTCTACCACTACCTCCAACAAGACTACCCCGCCCTCTTCGACGCCATCCGCCAGCGCATCGCCGAAAAACGTTGGGAACCCATCGGCGGCATGTGGGTGGAAGCCGACTGCAACCTCAGCGGCCCCGAATCCCTCGCCCGCCAATTCCTCCTCGGACGCACCTACTTCCGCGAACACTTCGGCCCCGACGCCGAATCCCCCGTCCTCTGGCTCCCCGACGTGTTTGGCTACGCCTGGGCACTCCCCCAACTCATCCAGCAAGCCGGCCTCAAATACTTCATGACCATCAAAATCGGTTGGAGCCAATACAACCGCCTCCCCTACGACACCTTCTACTGGCAAGGCCTCGACGGCACCAAAATCCTCACCCACTTCAGCACTGTCAAAGAAATCGGCTCCCCCTACGCCAGCACCTACAACTCCATGGCTAACCCCTCCGAATCCCTCGGCACCTGGCAAACCTTCCAACAAAAAGAACTCCACCAAGACCTCCTCATGGCCTACGGCTACGGCGACGGCGGCGGCGGCCCCACCCGTGAAATGCTCGAAAACATCGAAATCATGGGTCACTTCCCCGGCCTCCCCCAAGTCAAACAATCCAGCGCCAAAGCCTTCTTCGAATCCCTGGAACCCGCCCTGACCTCCCGTCGCATGCCCACCTGGAACGGCGAACTCTACCTCGAATACCACCGCGGCACCTACACCACCCAATCCCGCAACAAACGCGCCAACCGCAAAGCCGAATTCCTCCTCCACGACACCGAATTCCTCGCCACCTACGCCAGTTTAATTACCAATTACCAATTACCAATTACGAATGATGAATACCCCACCGCTGAATTCCGAAAAGCTTGGGAAGTCCTCTGCCTCAACCAATTCCACGACATCATCCCCGGCTCCAGCATCGGCGAAGTCTACGTCGAATCCCTCGCCCAATACGCCGAACTCACCCGCACCGTTACCGCCCTCCGCGACACCGCCCTTCAAACGATAGCTGATCATTTGAAAGCGGATGTCATCCTCGTAAACCCCACCTCCTTCCTGCAACCCGGCATTGTCCACATCCCCGACAGCTCTTCCCGGTTTGCGCGGGGTGACAACTTCGTTCCCGAACAGCCCACCGCCTCGGGCCAATGGATCGACGCGGGCGAAATCCCCCCCTACTCCATCACTCCTCTCACGCGTCATCCAGCACAGCACAGCAATTCTGAAAATCAGCAATCACCCAATCACCCAATTACCCAATCGCCAAATTCGTTCATCCTCGAAAACGATCTCCTCCTCGCCGAATTCAACGCGGATGGAGATTTGGTTCGCCTCTACGACAAAACCGCCCACCGCGAAATCCTCGCCCCCGACGCGATCGCCAATCAATTTCAAGCCTTCGAAGACCGCCCCAAAAACTGGGACGCCTGGGACATTGATATCTTCTACGACGACAAAACTTATCTCGCCGACCCCGCCACCTCCATCGAATGGCTTGAGCACGGCCCCCTCCGCCAAACCCTCGAAATCAAACGCCGCATCCTCCACAGCGAGTACATTCAGCGCATCACCCTCACCCACAACTCCCCCCGCCTCGACTTCGACACCTGGATTAACTGGACCGAGCGCCACATCATGCTTAAAGTCGCCTTTCCCGTAGACATCCTCGCCCCGCAAGCCACCTACGAAATCCAATGGGGCAACGTCCAACGCCCCACCCACCGCAACAGCAGTTGGGACTGGGCACGCTTCGAAACCTGCGCCCAAAAATGGGCCGACCTCAGCGAAGGCGACTACGGCGTCAGCCTCCTCAACGACTGCAAATACGGCCACGACATCCGCAATAACGTCATTCGCCTCACCCTGCTCCGCTCCCCCACCTCCCCCGACCCCACCGCCGACCTCGGCGAACACCGCTTCACCTACAGCCTCTACCCCCACACAGGTTCCTGGGACGAACGCACCATCGCCGCCGCGTACAATCTCAACGACCCCATCCTCGTCCACCTCCACCCCTCAACCCACCCACCCACCCACCAACAATTACCAATTACGAATTACCAATACCCAATATCCAATCCCCCCTCCCTCATCTCCCTCTCCTCCCCCCATCTCATCCTCGAAACCCTCAAACGCGCCGAAGACGGCAACGGCCTCATCCTCCGCCTCTACGAAGCCCACGGCACCCGCGGCCCCGCCACCACGAAGCGTGCGG
>WBZL01000850.1_pt1 | contig 33887 bp, 34 predicted proteins | sample 5204291 | NCBI WGS metagenome assembly WBZL01 (sample SAMN12344345, study PRJNA552823) | activated sludge metagenome | biome: Activated sludge suspended growth; feature: Nitrification reactor; material: Wastewater; isolation source: activated sludge from nitrification reactor of wastewater...
CGATGGCGGCGGCTCGCACCCGCACGCGGACCTCCCCGGGGCCGGGCACCGCCTCCTCGACCTGGTCGAGCCGCAGCACCTCGGCCGGCTCACCGAGCGTCACCACCCGCCACGCCCGCATCGCGCTCACCCGTGGAGCCCCACGACGCCCACGCCGAGCGGGGCGCCAGCGAGGCCGGCGGTGCGACGGCGGGCGCGACCGTCGGCCCGGCCAGTGGTCCGGGCCCCCGTCGTGCCGGCGGCGGTCGTGGCGGTGGGCACTGGCCGCCGCCCCGCCACGCCCTCGATCGCTTCCCCGTCTCGCACCAGGCGCCACCCTGGCACACCGCCACGGAGGGCGCCTCGCCGACATGACACCCGTGCGGGTCTTCGTCGTCAACCTCGTCGGCGACCGGGCCGTCGGCCACCATGGGGCCATGAGGATCGGGGTGTTGGGAGCGGGGCGGATCGGCCGGGCGCACGCCGCCAACCTGACGCTGGTCGACGCGGTCGACGAGGTGGTCGTCCACGACCCAGGGCCCGACGCCCTCGCCGGGCTGCCCGAGACGGTCACCAGCGCCGCCTCGGCGGACGAGGTGCTCGAGCGCTGCGACGGCGTCGTGGTGGCCACGCCGACGGCCCGCCACCCGGACGACGTCCGCGCCGTGGCCGACGCCGGCCTGCCGTGCCTGTGCGAGAAGCCGCTCTCGCTCGACCTCGCCGCCAGTCAGGCCGCCGTGGCGTACGCCGACGCCGCCGGCATCGAACTGCAGGTCGGCTTCCAGCGCCGCTTCGACCCCGGGTTCGTGGAGATGCGCCGCCTCATCGAGAGCGGCGCGCTCGGCCGCCTGTACCTGCTGCGGGCCGCGAGTCACGACTTCCAGCCGCCCCACGAGAGCTACCTCCCCCAGGCCGGATCGATCTTCCGGGACATGCACATCCACGACTTCGACGCGCTCGCCTGGCTCAGCGGTGACGAGCCGGTCGAGGTGTTCGCCCGGGGCTCGGTGCTGGTCGACGAGATGTTCGCCCGCCACGGCGACGTCGACACCAGCGCCGCAGTCGTCACCCTGGCCGGCGGCGCCATCGCCGTGCTCACCGGCACGCGCCAGAACGGCGTCGGCTACGACCACCGCACCGAGGCCATCGGCTCGCTCGACAGCGTCAGCGCCGGTCTCGGCGAGCACATGCCCCTGCGCTCCGCCGATCCTGGCGGGCCGCAGCCGGTCGATCCCTACCCGACCTTCCCCGTGCGCTTCCACGACGCCTACCTCGCCGAGGTCGAGGCCTTCGCCGCGCTCGTGGCGGGCACCGGCCCCAACCGCTGCCCGGGCCGAGCTGCGGTCGACGCCCTGCGCCTGGCCCTCGCCGCCGACCGGTCGCTGGCCACCGGCGAGCCCGTCCGGGTCGCCGACATCAGGGGCTGACCGCGCTGCGGTCCGTCCTGAGCCGGCCACCCCGCGGGTGACCCGGCAGCCGGTCCCGGGTCGACGGCGTCACCGCCGCGGGAGCCGCGACCCGAGCGGCACCGACCGGCACGGCACCCCCCCCCCCGGACGAGTCGTCTCGGCGCAGCGAGTCCCTCGCGCCCGCGGGCCGGTCCGCGAGCCGTTGACCCGACGCTCAGGAACCGCCGGGAAGCAAGGCCCGGGCGAGGGTGTCGTCGAGCCAGTCGGCGTACTCCTCCTGGGTCCAGCCCCGGACGTCGCAGAGCAGGCGGGCCACCTCGGGGCTGGCCAGGGTGAAGACGATGTCGGCGGCCCGCTCCGCGTCGACCCGCAGCGGGCCCCGGGACGCGAACCACTCGACGGGCCGGGCCATGTTGCGCCGGCGCTGCTGCTCCATCTCCTCGAGCACCGGCGCCGCCTCCGGCTCGACCGCGGCGGCCGTCCGCAGCATCTCCGCCACCGGACGGACGTGGGTCGAGACGGCCGCGATGTCGTGGGCGAAGAGCCGGATCTGGCGACGTGGGTCCGGCTCGTCGCGGACGGCCAGCGACGCGGGCCGGTCGAGCACGCTCTGCTCCCCCGCCGGGGCGAGGCGACGGTCGATCAGCGCGGTCAGCACCCGCACCTTGGTCCCGAACGACGCGTACACCGTGTCGACCGCGACGCCCGCTCGCTCGGCGATGGCCCTGACCGTCGTGGCCGGGTACCCGTCGGCGACGAAGAGCTCGTCGGCGGCGTCGAGGATGCGCGCTCGTGTGCGGGCCGCCTGTTCGGCACGCACCGTCGAGGAGTAGGGGCGCTTGACCGGTTCCGGCATTTGATCCTAGTCTTACTCTGGTCAATACTGTTCTGGTCGAACCATAATCCCGGAGGTCCGCCATGGAGCGCATCGCCCCGCCTGCCCCCGGGCCCGGGTCCGGGCCCATCGGAGAGATGTGGGCCACCGCGGCCGCCGGCTGGGACGAGCACGCCGTGTACGTGGACGCGCGTGGTGCGGCGGTGACCACGGCGATGCTGCACCGCACCGGGCCGGGGCCCGGCGATCACGTCCTGGAGCTGGCCTGCGGCCCCGGTGGTGTCGGCCTGGCCGCGTCCGACCGGGTGGGCCCGACCGGCACCGTCGTGCTGAGCGACCTGGTGGAGGAGATGACCCGCATCGCCGCGGCGCGGGCCGCCGCCGCGGGTGCCGACAACGTCGAGGTGCGGGTGCGCGACCTCACCGCGGTGGACGAGCCGGACGACGCGTTCGACGTGGTGGTCTGCCGGGAGGGCCTCATGTTGGCGCCCGACCCGGCCGTGGCGCTGGCCGAGATGCGGCGGGTGCTGCGCCCCGGCGGGCGCCTGGCGGTCGCCGTGTGGGGGCCTCGGGCGGGCAACCCCTGGCTCGGGATCCTGTTCGACGCGGTGACCGCGGTGACCGGGATGCCGGTGCCCCCACCCGGCCTGCCGGGGCCGTTCTCGCTCGCCGACGCCTCCGACCTGTCCGCGCGACTCGCCGGCGCCGGCCTCGAGGCGGTGCGGGTGGAGGAGGTCGCCGAGCCGCTCGACGTCCCGACGTTCGACGACTGGTGGCGCACCGTGCCCACGCTGGCCGGGCCCCTCGCCACGGTCATCGCCTCGCTCCCGCCGGACGTGGCCGAGGCCATCCGCGCCCACGCCGCGGCCGCGATCGAGGAGCACACCGGGCCCACCGGGGTGCACCTCCCCGGCGTGAGCCTCGTCGGATCGGCCCGGGTGCCCTGAACGGATCGCATCCGCGCGGTAGGCAGGGCCGCCCACGCAACCACGGCGGCGGTGTCGACCACCGGGGCCGCGGTGGAGCCGCCGTTCCGCTCGCCGGTGGGGACCCGCTCCCACGACGGGTCCCGCCGGTCAGGTCGCCGTCGTCGTCGCCGGCGCCGCCTCACGGTCACCGACGAGGCGGGCGAGGTAGACCCCGACACCGAGCAGGATGGCGGTGCCCATCAGGGGCGTGAACGTCCGCTTGGGCCACGCCTCGTCGATCACGAGGCCGAACCAGAAGCCGGCGAGACCGATGTTCATGGCCCAGAAGACGACCCGGTCCGCCCAGGGGGCGAGGTCGGCGCGGGCCCCCGTCGCCGTGCGCAACTGGGCGAAGAGGGCGTTGGTGAGCACCCCGATGAACATGACGTGGTCCAGCGCGAGCAGCAGGCGGGTGGGCGCCAGGTCGAAGTCGTCCGCGTACTTCGAGAGCAGGTAGACGAGCATGCCCAGGTTCCACACGATGGCCACCGCCGACGCCGCCAGGAACGGGGCCGGGCGGTCGTCGCCCCAGCCCACCGTGCGCAACGACGCCCAGTTGCGGCGCACGAAGATGATCACCGCCACGATCTCGAACGGCAGGTTCAACATGATGAGGGGCACGGCGTCGAGCAGCACGCCGAGCATGAGCGTGAAGCCGCCGAGGAACAGCAGCGCCATCTGCCAGAACCCGGCCCGGGTCGCCTTCGTCCGGGCCTCGTCGGGCCGCAGCCACCACTCCACGACGGCCATCCCCACCGGGACGAGGAAGCCGACGACCATGGTGGCCGGATGGGCGTCCTCGCCGCCCGACGGCAGCACCTTGGCGTCGCCGCTGCTCGCGATCAGGATGCCGTACAGGACACCGATGACACCGCCCGTCACCGACGTGGCCAGCGCGGCCAGCAGCCCCCACATCGGCACACTCACGTCGCGGCCCCGGGCCTGGACCACGGCCCACGCGAACCAGCCGAGGATGGTGGCGGCGGCGACCGACCCGACGACGGGTCGCACGTACCCCGTGGTGGTGAGGAAGGTCAGGTCGTAGACGACGATGGTCCCTGCGGCGAGGGCCGGGCCGATCCGGGCCCACCCGTCCGCGGCACCCTCGAGGGGCCGGTCGGCGAAGAGCCACAGCGTGGACGCGAACACCGACAGGGTGATCCACGCCAGCGTCCCCACGTGCACGTGGGTCAGCAGCACCTTGCGGTCGAAGTCGACCAGGTCGGTGCCGTTGAGGATGCCGATCACCACCGTGATCACGAACATCACCAAGGCGGTGCCCAGCAGCAGCCGGACCTGGCTCCGATACGGGTGCGCGCGCAGTTCCATCGGTCGATCCCCCCGGTTCGCCTGACAGGAACCTTAACGAAGCGAGAGGGACGCCTCCCGCGGGAAGGCCGCTGGGGACGGTTGCGTCAGCGACTGCGCTGGATCGGACCGAGCGCATCGCACCGCGTCCGTTGCGGTCGGTTGCGCCGGGTTCGACTCGGCGCACCGGACCGGACCGCCCGCGCCTCCGCCGCGGCGCCGCGGTCAGGCGCCGGCCGCGGCCAGGTGGTCGTCGAACCAGGTGATCGTGCGGGACCAGGCGGCGCGGGCGCTGGGCTCGTGGTAGCTCTCGCGCTGATCGCAGTGGAAGCCGTGGCCGGCGTCGGCGTAGCGGACGACCTCGGTGTCCTGACCGGACGACGCGGCCGCGGCCCGCAGGCGCTCGACGTCGTCGACCGGGATGCCCTCGTCGAGGTCGCCGAACAGGCCGAGCCACGGTGCCCGCAGGCGCGGCGCCTCCTCGATGAGCGGGTCGAAGCCGAAGCGGCCGGTGCTCAGCCCGCCGCCGTAGAAGGTGACGGCGGCGCCGACGTCCCGCCGGGTCGCGACCGCCAGCGCCACCGTGCCGCCCATGCAGAACCCGACGACGCCGGACTGCGCCGCCCCGATCCCCGCCGCGGCGAGGTGCCCGAGCGCGGCGTCGACGTCCGCCAGGATCCCCTCGGCGGTCAGCGCCAGGAAGTGGGGCATGATCTGCGAGAGGTCGTCGTAGGGCAGGACCGGGTCGCCTGAGCGGTGGAACACGTGGGGGACGACGGCCAGGTAGCCCGCCGCCGCGAACCGCCCGGCGACGTCGACGATGTGGTCGTTCACCCCGAACGCCTCCTGCACGACGACCACGCCGCCCTTCGGCGTCGAGTCGGGCTCCCGGACGGTCAGCGGCGTGACGTCGGCCATCTCCGGACCCTAGGACGCGCACCCGGCCGAGCGGGGGCGATGCCCGGTCGGCGGGCACCACTGGGCGGGGATACCGCCGGCATCCCGGCTCCGACCAGCGGGCTACGATCTCCCCGATGGGCGTGACGGGCGGCACGGGAGGGGAGGGCGCATGACCGACGAAGCCGGGACCCCCGACGGCGACGAGCGTCGCCTCACCGACGACGCGATCCTCACCACGCGCCGGGACGCGCTGCGCCGGATCGGCCAGGCCGCCGCCGCGGTGGCCCTGGGGGGCCTGGCCGCCGCGTGCGGGAACGGCGAGGGCGGCGCCTCGTCGACCACCGCGGGAACGACGCCCGTCACCGCCCCCAACGTGGCAGGCGCCACCCTGCGGCGCCCCGAGTACTCCGGCTCGGGCCGCGCCGGCTCGGACACGGACGTCAGCCGCACGGCGGACCCCAAGGGCGACAGCGACGTGTCGACCACCGGCGACCCGCCGGCCGACACCGACATCACCACCTACGGCGATGCCCCGGGGACGGGCACCGACTCCGACCCGTTCGACCCCGTCGGCGGCGGCACGGACAGCGACAGCGACATCACGGTCTACGGCGACCCGGCGGCCGACACTGACGTGTCGACCACGGCCGACCCCAAGGGCGACGCGGACGTGACCACCACCGCCGACCCGGTGAGCTGACCGTGTCGGCGGGCGCCGCCGGGATGCCGCGACTGGCCGCACTGCTCGACCCGATCGGCGTCGACGAGTTCTTCGCCCGTTACCGGGACCGCGAGCACGTCGTCGTCCACCGGGGGGATCCGAAGCGCTACGCCGACCTGGTGGACCTCGCCGGGGTCGAGTCGTTCATCTTCGAGACGAACCCCCGGTCCACCGAGCTCCAGGTCCTCCACGAGGGCCCGGTGGACCGCGCCGGGTACATCTACCCGAGCGGTCTCGTCGACGCCCTCGCCCTCAGCCGCCTCTACGAGGAGGGGCACTCCATCGTGCTCCCCCACGCCCACCTCCACCTCGCCCCCCTCGGCTACCTGGTCCGGGGTCTGGAGGACGAGCTGGGCTGTCGGGCCCAGACCAACCTGTACCTGTCACCCCCGGGAGCGGCCGCGTTCGCCCCGCACTACGACACCCACGACGTGCTGGTGCTGCAGATCCACGGCGAGAAGGAGTGGACCCTGTTCGAGGGGCCCGCGCCCGTGCCGGCCACCCGGCGGTTCGACCCCGACGTCGACGAGTGCGGCGCCGCCGTCGAGACGTTCCTCCTCGAGGCCGGCGACGTCTGCTACGTGCCCCGCGGCCTGGTGCACCGCGCCGCCGCGACCACCGGCGCCTCGCTGCACGTGACCCTGGGCCTGCACTGGGTGAGCACGATCGACGTGCTCACCGCAGTGCTCGAGCGGGCCGGGGCCGAGCGCCACGACCTGCACCGGGCGCTGCCCCCCGGGTGGTGGCGCGACCCGGCGGCCCGGGCGACGGCCCTCACGGCGGTGGAGGACGGCCTCGGCGTGCTGGCCGAACCGGACCTGCTCGACGGCGCGCTCGACGCCCTGAGGGCGGAGCTCGTCCGCTCGCGCCAGCCACTGGTGCCCGGGCAGCTCGACCAGCTCCGCCGTCTCGAGCTGATCGACCAGCGCACGATCGTCGCGCCACGCGACCCCATGGTCCACGACCTCGCCGAGCACGACGACCAGATCGTGCTGTCGTGCTTCGGCAGCGAGATCGCGTTCCCGCGGTCCACCATCCCCGCCCTCACCCACCTGCTGGCCGCCGGGCCCGACGGCGTGGCCGTCGGCGATCTCCCCGGCGACCTCGACGCCGAGGAGCGCCTCGTGCTGGTCCGGCGCCTCGTCCGGGAGGGCGCGGTCGAAGCCCGCTGGTGAGTCCGCCGGGACGCCCACCTCAGCAGGGGTGGGCGGAGGCCCCGCCCTCGATGGTCAGCTGTTGACGACCGAGCCCGTGAGCGGGTCGCCGCCGCCGCTGATGACCACGCAGGTGAGGCCGTCGCCCCAGTAGGCGAACCAGTTGACCCGCCCAGCGAGCGGTATCCGCTCGTTGCGAGCCGCGTCGCAGCGCTCCTGCGCAGCCTGGTCCGTGTCGGACGCACCGGGGATCCGCTCGAACACCTGCCCGCGGTGGGCGCCGGCGCAGTCGACCACGAAGAAGCCGCTCGGCGAGTCCATCGACTCGCCGGCGAGGGGCTCGACGCAGTCGCCGACCTCCACCTCGGACGGGGTGAAGAACGGGTCTCGGGGGTGGAACTCGAGGTCGTAACCGGACTGGCCGCTCGAGAAGCCCGAGACGAGCAGCGTGTACTCGCCCGCTCCCCGGGCGTTGATCCTGACCGCCGCCCCACCGTCAGCGAGCGCGACGCCTTCGGTCGGCACCTCGGACCCGTTCGGCCCGACGAGGGCCACCGTCGGCTCGAAGGCCTGACCGGACGTGACCACCACCGTCCCCGCCTGGTTGGCCCGGAGCGTGAAGGGGTGCTCGCGCGGCTGGTCGAGGGTCGCGGGGTCGAGGGTCACCGAGACCGGCGTGGAGGCGGCGAGGGCCGGGCCCTCGACCGTGGCGCTGGTGGGGACGGTCTGGGGAGGCACGGTGTCCGAGGTGTTCTCGTCCGACCCCCCGTTCACCGCCAGGAACACCACGAGCCCGATGACGAGGACGACGGCGAAGGCACCCAGGCCGATCAGCACCCCGGTCATCGCACTCCGGCCCGACGAGGGCGGTGCCGGCGCCTCGGCGGGCACCGGAGGGGGGACGACGTAGGGCATGCCGGCGGGGGGCGTGACCGCGTCGGGGGAGCCCCAGCCGGGGCCCGGCGGCGGGCCGGTCGGACCCGGTGGCGGGCCGGCGGGGGGAACCGGGATCGGCGCGGTCGGCACCGTCGCCTCGGGCGACACCCCGGTGGGCGCCGCGCAGTGCCCGCAGAACGCGGCCGTCGGGTCGATCGGGGCGCCGCAGTGCGTGCAGAAGTGCCCCGTCGAGCCGCCCGGTGCGCTCATGACCAGCTCCTGATCACCATCGACGGCCGCCCTGTGCCACCTCGCGATGCTACTCCCGCGTCAACGCCCCACGGAACGAGCCGACGGTCGGGCGGATCTCGCTCAGACGGCGAAGGTCGTGCCGACGAGCTCCTCGCTGAGGTCCCAGAGCGCCGCCGCCTTGGTGTCGTCGAGGATCCACGGGGCCATGCCGTTCGCTCCCGGGTTGGCGCCGAGCACACCGAGGCCGCAGTCGGCGAGATAGGCGCCGTTGTGGCCGACGAGCTCCGGGTCGTCCGAGGTGGCGGCCCACACCTGGGTGGCGGCACCGGCCTCGACCGACTTCCACACGATGCCGCCGGGTATCCCGTGCTCCTCCGCCCGCTCCTTGGCGGTCTCCATCATCTCGTTCATGAGGTCCTCGGTGAGGTGGCGGCCGAGGTCGGTGATGATGGCGCCGGGGTGCACCGAGTACGAAAGGAGCCCCTGGCCGCCGTAGCGGTGGGCGAGCTCCCGGGCGAACAGGGCGTTGGCCGACTTGGACCGGCCGTAGGCGTCCCACGCCGAGTACTCGGTGCGCTCGAAGCCGGGGTCGTCGAGGTCGACGTCGCAGCGGGAGTGGCCCGCCGAGCTGAGGGTGACCACCCGGGGGGCGTCGCCCTGCAACAGCGCCGGCAGCAGCAGGCCCGTGAGCAGGAAGTGGCCGAGGTGGTTGGTGCCGAACTGGGTCTCGAAGCCGTCGGCGGTGTGGCCGAGCGGGCAGGCCATCACGCCGGCGTTGTTGACGAGGACGTCGAAGTCGTCGTGCTCGGCCAGCCAGCCGTCGGCGAAGGCCCGGATCGTGGCGAGATCGCCGAGGTCGACGACGCCCGCGTGCAGCGTGGCGTCGGGCACGAGCGCCTGCACCGCGGCGACCCCCTCGGCCGCCCGCTCGGCGCTGCGGGCCAGGATCGTCACCTCGGCGCCGTGGGCGGCGAGGGCCCGGGCGCTCTCCCGCCCGAGGCCGACGGCGCCTCCGGTGACGAGGATCCGCCGCCCCGTCAGGTCGACGCCCTCCAGCACCTCGTCGGTGGTGGTCCGGTTCCCGAGCTCGCTCATCCCGCCAGCTTCCCAGGATCTCGCCCGTAAGGTGGCCACGTGCCCGCGGCGGACCTCAGCGACCCGACTGGTGGGTCGACGGAACGGACCGTCGCCCGGTGGGTGCTCGGCGGGTTCCTGCTCGTCGCTGGGACGGCGCACCTCACGTGGTCGCGGGACACGTTCCAGGCACAGGTGCCCGACTGGGTGCCGCTCGACGCCGACCTCGTCGTGGTGCTGTCGGGGATCGTCGAGCTGGCCCTCGGCGCCGCGCTGATCCTCGCCCGCCGCCACCGGGCGCTCGTCGGGTGGGTGGTCGCCGCGTTCTTCGTGGCCGTCTTCCCCGGCAACATCTCGCAGTTCGTCGACGGCGACGCCGCCTTCGGGCTCGACTCCGACCTCGCCCGCGGCGTCCGCCTGCTGTTCCAGCCCCTGCTGATCGTCTGGGCGCTCTGGTGCACCGGCGCCTGGGCGGCGTGGCGGACGGGGCGCCGCCCCGGCTGATCAGGCCGGCGTCGAGGCCGGCGTCGCCCGGATGAGGAGGCGGCCGTCGCCCGCGCGCTTGTGCTCGGTCGGGACGTCGGCGATGACCTCCGGCACCCAGCCGCCGGTGGTGAGCCAGTCGAGGGCGGTCGCCTGCGACGGCAGGGTGAGGACGTGCTCGCCGAGCTCGGCCAACAGCGCCTCGTGGTCGCGCTCCTCCTGGCTCACCTCCGTGCCGGGCTCACGCGTCGAGAACGTGAGGGCGAACACGCTGCCGGGCGCCGACCGGGCCGCGGTCACCGAGAACAGCTCGTGGACGGTCACCTCGGGCAGGTAGCGCAGCAGCCCCTCGGCCAGGAACAGCGTGGGCTCGGTGCTCGAGTGGCCGGCACCGGTGAGCGCCTCGTCGAGCGAGCCGGCGGCGAGGTCGTGGGCCACCAAGGTGACGCCGTCGAGCGGCGCGCCGAGCGTCTCGACCCGGGCCCGCTTGTCGGCCTGGGTGTTGGGGTGGTCGACCTCGAAGAAGGTCACCCCCGGGGTCCGGAATCGCAGCGCCCGACCGTCGTACCCGGCGCCGAGGATCACCACCTGGGTGACGCCGGCGGCGAGCGCAGCGAGCACCTCGCCGTCGAAGAACCGGGTGCGGGCCGACACCCACTCGAAGACGTCCCTGTAGTCGCCGGCGTAGCCCTCGGCGAGCTCGGCCGACAGCCGCTCGTCGGCGCCGGGGTCGCCCGTCGGTGCCGCCGGCCGCTCCAGCTGCAGCCGGTTCACCGCCACGACCCGGGCGGTGATCGACGGACCTTCTAGGCGCATCCCGCCATCCCACCACAGGGGACCCCCCCTCCTTCCGGGTACACAGAGTTGTTCCCAGAACGAAGCGTCGCCCGGTCCGGGGGTCGCGCACGGCCCCCGACGCCCGGGGGCGCCTCAGCAGGCGCCGCGGAGGCCGACGCGGACGCCGGCGCCTGAGCGGACGACGGCGGGCGTCGCCACCGCCACTGGAGTGGTGACCGCGACCGGGCGGTCCGACACGGACGCCAGCTCGGCGACGATGCGGGACAGCTCGGTCACCGCCGCCGCATCGAGGCGCAGTCCGGTCCCGGCGGTGCGCTCCGCCAGCCGGGCGAGCCAGCGGGCGGTGACGACGGCGGGCGTCCCCGGGTCGATCGGCGCCAGCCCCGCGGACCCCGCCGGCGCCGCGAGGGCGACGCTCGCTGCGACGAGCAGCTCGGCCAGCGCCCGGTCGGCGACCGGGACCAGCGTGGCGGCCGACAGCCGCTCGACCTCGGCGCCCAGCTGCAGCAGCAGCTCGGTGGCGTCCGACCGCCGACGTTGCGGCCGGGGCGGACCGGTGCGCTCGGTGCGCTCGGTGCGCTCCCTGCGACGGGCGGCGCGGGCGAGGGCGGCGAGACGGTGGTTGCGGGCGTCGGCGCGGCGGACACCCTGGAAGTCGTGGATGAACTGGTCCATCTGGGTCGGGAAGCTCACGGCAGTCGCTCCTGGCGGCGGTGGGGTTGCGATGCCCCCATGGTCCGCCGAGTCGGACCGACGCACCATTGACCAGAATGCCAAGGTACGCGAGGATCCAGCCATGAGCCGCCGCCGTCACGTGGTCGCCGCGCTGCTGCTGCCCGACGCCACCCAGTTCGAGTTCGCGGTCGCCACCGAGGTGTTCGGCGTGGACCGATCCGCCCTGGGCGGGGACTGGTACGACTACGTGGTCTGCACGGCCGAACCCGGCCCCCTCGACCTGGGCCGGGGCTTCAGCATCACCACCGAGCACGGCCTCGACGACCTGGCGAAGGCCGACACCGTCGTGGTCATCCCCGCCGGCGAGGGTGAGTTCGCCGCCGACGTACTCGAGGCGCTCCGCCGGGCCCACGCCGGCGGCGCCCGGATCGTGTCGCTGTGCACCGGTGCGTTCGTCCTGGCCGCCGCCGGCCTGCTCGACGGCCGCCCCGCCACGACCCACTGGATGTGGGCCGACGAGCTCGCCCGTCGACACCCCGAGGTCCGGGTCGACCCCAACGTCCTCTACGTCGACGACGGTGACGTCCTCACGTCCGCCGGCACCGCCGCCAGCATCGACCTCTGCCTCCACCTGGTCCGCAAGGACTTCGGCGCCGAGATCGCCAACATCGTCGCCCGCCGCCTCGTGGTACCGCCCCACCGTGACGGCGGCCAGGCGCAGTACGTCGACCACCCCGTGGCCGACCATCCCGGCGTGGACTGGTTCGACGAGGCGCTGGCGTGGGCCGAGGCCAACGTGCGCGAGCCCATCACCATCGAGGACCTCGCCACCCGCAGCGCCATGAGCACCCGCACCTTCACCCGCCGGTTCCGCGCCGCCACCGGCACGACGCCACACGCCTGGCTCACCCAGCAGCGGGTGCAGCTGGCCCAACGCCTGCTCGAGACCACCGACCGCTCCGTCGAGTGGATCGCCGACGAGTGCGGCCTCGGCACGGCCGCGAACCTGCGCCTGCACTTCCAGCGCATCGTGTGCACCTCGCCGCTCAAGTACCGGCGGACCTTCCAGGTGCGCGCCTCCGCCTGACCGGAGCGCCGGCGGTGCCCCTCGACGAGGACGAGGTGCACCCGTCTCACGCTCCACCCGGGCCGCGAGTGGTGGTCGATCCCGTGAGCGACGGCGCGGTCGGTCCTTCCTCCGTCCCAGCTGTGTGCAAACCTACACACATGAGACTGCACATAGCCTTGGCGGACGACCTGGTCGCCGAGCTCGACCGACGGGTCGGTCCCCGGCAGCGGAGTGCCTTCATCGCCGAGCTCATCCGCCGTGGGCTCGATGACGAGCAACGGTGGGACGACATCGAGTCCGCACTGGGCGCGATCGCCGACACCGACCACGAGTGGGACGACGACGTGGCCGGCTGGGTTCGTGCCCAGCGGCGCGGTGACGACCGGCGCACCGGCTGACGTGGCCCGGATCCTGCTCGATTCCACCGTCCTGATCGACGCGCTCCGCGGACGCCCCGCCGCCGAACGGATCCGACAGCTGCGGCGTGACGGCATCCAGCCGTGGGTCTGTGCCGTCTCCGTCGAGGAGGTGTGGCGAGGATTGCGCCCCGACGAGGAAGCCGCCGCCCAACGGCTCTTCAACGGCTTGCGCCTGGCCCGACTCGGCACCCAGGAGGGCCAACGAGCCGGGACCTGGCGCCGGGACCACGCCCGGCGCGGCGTCACCCTCCACCAGGCCGACTGCCTGGTCGCCGCGGCTGCGATCGGCATCCGGGCGCCGCTGGCGACGGCCAACATCGCCGACTTCCCGATGCCCGAGCTCACGGTGGAGCACTGGCCGGTCGGGGGATGAGGGCGACGAGGGTCAGGCGCAGGCGACGCAACGCGTGGCGGCCGGGAGCGCCTCCAGGCGGGCGTCGCCGATCGGCGCGCCGCACCGCTCACAGCGCCCGTAGGTTCCCGCAATGAGACGTTCCGTCGCCACGTCGAGGTCGGCCAGGCGGTCCCGGGCGCGCTCGAGCAGCGAGGACACCTGGGCCCGTTCGTAGGCGATCGTCGCGCCCTCGGGATCGTGCTCGTCGTCGGTCGAGACGAGCTCGCTGCCGGCGACGATGTCGTCGAACGCCTGCTGCAGCGACACCACCTGCGCGGCCACCTCGGCTCGTTCCGCGGCGAGGCGGGCGGTCACGTCCGGTTCCGAGGCCATGCGCCTCCCTACCCGCCGGCCAGCACCGCACCCCGCTCGGCGAGCAGCCGGCGCAGCTGGGAACGGTGGCAGCGGTCCTCGTCCTCGCAGTAGCAGCCGATCGCGAGGTCGACCGTCGACGAGAGGAGGGCGAGCAGATCGAGGACGCCAGCCGGGTCCGACGCCGACATCTCCTTCACGTAGCCGCGCTCGAAGCGCCGCCACTCGGCCTCGGTCGTCGCGCCGCGGGCCGCGGCGACCAGCTCCGCCGACGGCGCCAGCACCGGCAGCCACACGTCGTAGTAGTCGAGGCGGGCGAGGTCCTCCTTGCGGACACCACGGGGCGGCCGCCGCACGGTCCCGAGGCGCGTCCCCTCCCCCGGCGACCGGGGCGTGCCGAGGCGGACGACGTGGATGGCCATACGTCCAGCATCGCCCTCCGACCGCCCGTCCGCAGCCCGGTGCGGTCCGCCCCTCGTCGTTCCGCCGCGGCGTGCCCGGCGAACCGGGGTGCCGGGGGGCCGTCCGGCCCTTCCGCCGCGCCGCCGAATGCGCCACGCTGGAGTTGCAGGACGACCGACGACACCGAGGTCCGGCCATGACCGGTTCCACCGACTCCCCGCCGCCCGTCGGCGACACCAGCAGCGCCCGCCTCCCGCCCCGTTGGTTCATCCGGCTGTTCTGGGCGGTCCACCGGCGCGTGGTGCGGTGGACCGCGGCCCGGGTCGGCCTCTGGCGACCGAAGCCCGGCAAGTGGGGCGCCTTGCAGCTCCACACGGTGGGCCGGCGCTCCGGTCGTCCGCACGCCGTGATCCTCGGCTACCTCGACGACGGACCCAACGCGGTCACGATGGCGATGAACGGCTGGGGCGAGCCCGAGCCCGCCTGGTGGCTCAACCTCCAGGCCCACCCGGACACGACGATCGACCTCGTCGGCGAGCACCGCGAGGTCACCGCCCGGGCCGCCACCGGTGAGGAGCGCGACCGCCTCTGGGCCCGCTGGCAGGAGGTCGACAAGGACCTCGACGCCTACGCCGCCCGCCGTCCCCACCCGACCGCGGTGGTCGTCTTCGAGCCCCGCACGACGGACTGACCGCCGGGCGCAACCCGTTAGACGCCCACGGGCTCCTCGGCGGCGGCGAGCAGCTCGCGGACCCTGGGGATGACCTCGGTGCCGTAGAGCTCGATGCTGCGCATCATCGCGTCGTGGGGCAGTGAGCCGGCGCTGTACTTCAGGTCGAAGCGGGAGAGGTCGAGGGCCGTCGCCGTCGCCGCGATCTTGGCCGCCACCGTCTCGGGGGAGCCGACGTAGAGCGAGCCGCCGGGGCCGGCCATGGCCTCGAACTCGCCGGGGCGCATCGGGCCCCAGCCCCGCTCGGCGCCGATGCGGTCGCGCATGGCCTTGAAGTGCGGGTACAGCTGCTCGCGGGCCTCCCGGTCGGTGGGGGCGATGTGGCCCGGTGAGTGCACGGCGACCGGCAGGCGGGGCCAGCCCGACTCCTCGAGCACCCGGTGGTACAGGTCGACGAACGGGCGGAAGCGCTCGCTCTCGCCGCCGATGATGGCGATCACCAGCGGCAGCTCGTGGCGGGCGGCTCGCACGACCGACTGGGGGCTGCCGCCGACGCCGACCCACGTCGTCAGCCGGCCCGACTCGGTGTGGGGGAAGACCTCCTGGTGGCGCAGCGGCGCCCGGGTCGAGCCCGACCACGTCACCGGCTGCTCGTCGCGCAGCAGCGTGAACAGGTCGAGCTTCTCCTCGAACAGCTCCTCGTAGTCCTCGAGGGCGTAGCCGAACAGCGGGAACGACTCGGTGAACGAGCCCCGCCCGAGGATGACCTCGGCCCGGCCGTTCGACAGGGCGTCGAGCGTCGAGAAGCGCTGGAACACCCGCACGGGGTCGTCCGAGCTGAGGACCGTGACCGCGGTGCCGAGCTTGATGCGCTCGGTGCGAGCCGCGATGGCGGCGAGGACGACCTCGGGCGCCGCGACGGCGAAATCCTCCCGGTGGTGCTCACCGACGCCGAAGAAGTCGGCGCCCACCTGGTCGGCGAGGACGCCCTCCTCCACCACCTCGCGGAGCACCTGGGCGGCGGGCTTGGGCCGCCCCGCCCCGTCGACGGTGACGTCCCCGAAGGTGTCGAGCCCCAGCTCCAGTTCCTGCGTCATCGGATCAGCCTCTCACATTTGCTTGCGTACGCAAATATCAACGCTGCAGCCGACGTGGCATTCCCACCCACTGAACGGGTGATCCCTGGCAAGGGCCGAACGGTCAGGCGCTCTGGGTTTCGTGGGCGGCGAGCCAGGTGGCGATGGCGACGGGATCGGCGTCGTCGAGGAGGGCGAGGACGGTCTCCTCGTCGCCGTCGCCGACGGGGAACACGCCGCCCGCGATCTGGTGACCGGTGCCGTCGGAGACGACCCGCAGCGCCCAACGCTCGCCGACCTGGGCTCGCCGGCTGAAGGTACGTTCGGTCACCACGACCTCGTCGCCCGTGCGCAGGTCTCGCAGCGTCAGCGATCGGCCCGGGTCGACGGCCAGCACCTCGTGGACCGACCGCTCGACGGTGACCCACTGCTCGGCGAGCGCGCGCTCGTCGTCGGGCAGCAGCGGGCCCCGCTGGGTGACGAACGCCTCGAACCAGCCGCCCTCGGCGAGGACGAGGTCGAGCACGAGCGGGTCCTGGAAGGCCCGGGCCACGTCCGCCGGCGCGGTGCCGGCCGGGGTGCGGGCCAAGGCGATCTCGACGGCGTCGTCCTCGGTGAGGTCGAGGCGCCGGGTGACGAACGCCGCCGCCTTGCGGGCCAGCCACGGCACCCGCTCCGCCAACGTGGGCATGGGCAGCTCGCCCTGGTGGCACTGCTTGTACTTGCGCCCCGAGCCGCACCAGCACGGGTCGTTGCGCCCCGGCGCCGACCGGCCCGCGGACGTGGCCGCGGTGAGGAAGGGGGTGAGGTGCTCGAGGTCGTCGTCCACCATGGGGGTGCCCGCCAGCCGCTGCCACAGGCGGGCGGCCCGCACGGCGTCGCCCCGGTCGGCGGCGTACCAGGCCAGGCGGTCGATGACCGCCGGGTTGTCGGCGTCGGCCTTCTCGGCCAGGACGAGGTGCTGCTCGGCGACGAGGGTCTCGCCCTGCACCTCGGCGTGCCGCGCGGCCAGGTAGCGGGCGGTGGCCACGTCCCGGGGACGAGACGCCGCCCCGACCAGCGCCTCGACGAGGGCCGCGGCCCACGCCTGGTCCTCGGGGGCGTCGCCGGCGGCCTCGGCCACCTCGTCGGCGACGAAGTAGAGGACGAGCTCGTCGTCGAGCGCGGCGAGCGCCCGGCGCAGCGTGGTGGCGTTGACCCCGTCGAGGCCCTCGATGCCGAGGTCGACCGGGTCCGCTCCGGCGGCGACGTCGGCGAGGAAGAGCACGAAGCGGGCCCCCTCGGTGGCCGACTCGTCGTCCTCGAAGAAGTCCTCGATCCGCCGCATCCGGTCCATCTGCGCCCCGGACCGCCAGACGGAGGCCTCGTGGGCGACCTGATCGAGGCGCCGCTCGAGGCCGGCCCGGTCGGCCAGCTCGGACAGCGGGGCGCGTGGCGTCGAGAAGGTCGCACGGTCCTCCAGCAGGAGTCCGAGCATCAGGTCGTCGGCCCGCAGGGGCAGCCACGGCTCGGCGACCTCCCGGTCGTAGACCTCGCGCAGGCGGGCCGCCAGGGCCTCGGTGTCGGCGCCATCCGGCTCGGGCACCACCTCGAGGTGCAGCACCGCCGGCTCGTGCTCGTGCTCGGCATCCGGATCGTCGTGGTCGTGGTCGTGGTCGTCGTCGTCCGGGAGCTCCAGGCGCATCGCCACCAGGTCGCCGGCGGCGAACCCGTCGAGCCACCCCTCGGGGCCGTGCAGGCGGCAGTCCCCGTACCCCGCCGAGCCCACGACCACGAAGCGACCATCGTCGAGCACGACCACCTGCTCACCCGCGATCGGCGGCAGGTCGAAGTCGAGGTCCACCACCTCCGAGTCCCGCTCCTCCTCGGTGAGGCGATGGGTGAGGACGATCCCGGCAGCGAGCGTGGCCGGGTGGACGGTGCGGTCCGGGTAGAAGAGCGTGAACGCCCCGTGCTCGACCAGCGCGTCGGCAACCCGGTCACCGAGCCCGGCAAGGAGCTCGTCCGGCTCGGCGCCGACCGCCTCGAGCGTGCGCTCGACCAGCTCGTCGAGGCCGATCCCCGGCTCGGCGACGACGAGGTCGACCATGGCGGCCTCGACCGCCTCGACGTCGGGCAGGGGCAGCCGCTCGAGCGCGGCGACGTACGCGGCCGGATCGGGCGGCTCGCCACCGAGGGCGCGCTGGATCGACTCGACCGCCACGAAGGAGAGCTGGTCGAGCACCTGCTCCCGGTCGAACCCGGCGGCGAGCAGGCGCTGGGCGGTGGCCCACGTCTGCGGCGGCTCGTCGTCGACGACCTGGTTGGCGACGACCTCGCGCCCGGCGCGCTGGAACCCGTCGCCGAGGCCCGGCAGGTGATCCTCGTAGAAGACGCTGCGCTCGTCGAGGTCGTCGGGGCGCAGGAGGTCGTCCCAACGCGCCGGGTCGACGTCGGGCCCGAAGACGAAGGCGAAGCGCTCGGCGTCCATCGCGCCGACGCTACCGGCGGAGGAGGCGGACGTTCACCGTGGTCGGGCGGCGCCGGCGCGGCGCCGCCGGACTACCAGAGAGCGTTCCAGTCGAGGACGGTGAGCTTGCCCAGCGGCGGCAGCTCGGCCTGGGCCCGGTCGATGCGCCGGGTCTCGGCCTCGATGTAGGTGAGCTTGTCGAGACCCGCCTCGCGCCAGTCGCCGATCTCGTAGGACTGCCAGTCGCGGGCCTTGCGGCCGCCCTCGCTGTAGCCGGGGCGCACGAGGAACTGCTTGTCGTTCACGCCGACGATGACGCACGGGCGGCGCTTGGCCTCGAGGCCCTGGTACTCGTCGCTGTCGAACCAGATCTCGGCGATGACGATCGAGCCGACGAGCGGGTCGTCGTCGTTGAAGTCGCGGGCGTCGTCGCCGAGCAGACCCGCGGCGCGCCGGCTGACCGGGGCGCTCGGGGCCTTGGGCTGCGGGACCGGGCCGGACGACCTCGTCGGCAGCCGGGGCGCCTTCGGCGCCGGCTTCGGCGCCGGTGCCGGCGCGACCGGGGCCTCGACGGTGAGGGACGCGGCGAGCTCGGCCGCGGTCGGCAGCGCGACGTCCTCGTCCTCCTCACCCTCCTCGGCCACGACGTTGCCGGCGGTGGTGGCGGCCTTGCGGGCGGCCTTGCGCTGGGCGTCGGCGACGGCCTTCTTCTCGGCCTGGAGGCGCTTGCGCTCGGCCTCGGCGGCGCGCCGGGCCTGCCGGGCGGCCTTCTTCTCGGCGTCGGCCTTGCGGGCGCTCGGCGCCGCCGCGGCGACCACGGACACCGGCGGCGCCTCGAGGTCGGCCTCGTCGGGGGTGGCGAAGCGCTCGTCGGTGTCGAGCAGCTCGCTGCAGGTGTCGGACGCCTCGGCGTGGCCGGCGGCCACCACCGACAGGGTCAGTCGGACCATCGCCACGGGGAACTCGGTGTCGGTGATCTCGTCGACCGCGCGGCGCACCGACTCGGGCGCCGGGTCGTCGGCCTCGTCGCCGAGGCGCTCACGGATGGCCTCGAGGCAGTCGTCGGTGACGGCCGACGCGACGGCGTCGAGCATCAGCGCGTCGTGCAGGCGCTTCAACGGCTTGGGGGAGCCGGCGCGGAGCACCGGCGGGCGCACGTTCACCGCCTTGGCCACCGAGTCGAGCACCGGGGCGGGCAGCCCCTTCAGCGCCCGGCGCAGCGAGGCCGGGTCGACCGCCAGCAGGTTGATGCGGAGCCGCTCCATGCGGCGGACCTGCTCTTCGGGCTCCCGCTCGACCTCGGTCTCGTCGGTGGCGGTGTCAGTGGCGGTGTCGGTCATGCGCGCTTCCGTGATTTCAGCGAATGTCAGCCTGCCACCCTAGGCCCTCCCCTCCCCCATGAGGCCAGCCCGCAGCACCTTTGTCAGCGGGGCGACGGGCCGGCGCCGGCGGAGCGACGTCGCCGTGGTGGCGCCGCCCTGTGACAGGAAGGCCGCACCACCGTCGAGCGAGGGCGGTCGCACCGCCGACCTACGCTCGGCGGCCATGGCCCTGGAGCACCCTGCGCCGTTCGGGAACCGCTGGCGGTCCCGCTGGATCTGGTTCGAGCCGCCGGCCATCACCCTGCCCACGCTGACCCGTCCCGAGCGGGCGGTCGACGGCGACCAGGTCGGGCTCTTCCGCCGCTCGTTCACGCTCGACGCCGTGCCCACCGCGGCGCCGTGCCGGCTCTGGAGCGACGGCCGCCACCTCCTCAGCATCAACGGCGTCGAGGTCGCCCGGGGCCCCGTGCGCAGCGAGCCCCGGCGCTCCCACTACGACGTCGTCGACCTCGCCCCCCACCTGCGGGTCGGCGAGAACGTGCTCGCCGTCACCGCGGTCCACTTCGCGCACCAGACCTCGTGGTGGATGCCCGTCCCGCCGTCGTACAGCCTCGGCGCTGGCAGCCTCACCCTCGAGGCCTGCCTCCGGGACCCCGAGGACGCCGGCGCCTGGATCGTCTCGGACGCGACCTGGCGCTCGTGCCGGGGCGAGGCCTGGACGCCGGTCGAGCCCCCGGGCGACGTGTCCTCGCTGCCCCTCGAGTGGTTCGACGCCCGCGCCCACCCGCACGGCTGGGACCAGCCCGACTTCGACGACGACGGCTGGGTGGCGCCCCACGAGATCCACCCGGTCCACACCGGGACGGGCGGCGGCGTCCACCCGCCCAGCGAGCCCTTCGGCATGCTGCGACCGCCGGTCCGCGCCGACGCCGGCGCGCCCGCGCCGGTCGTGCGCGAGGCGGCGCCGGCCGGCGTCCGCACCCTGCCGGCGAGCGCGGGCGGCGTCGATGCCCTCGACGCCGACCCCGTCACCCAGGTCTTCGCCGACGAGCGGGCGCTGGTGGCCGCCGCCGAGGACGGCCCCACCGACGGCTCGTCACCCGGCGAGGTCCGCTCGTACGACCTCGGCCACGTCGCCGCCGGCACGGTCGTGCTCGACATCGACGGCGCCGCTCCCGGCACCGTGCTCGACCTGGCCGGCGCCGACCTGCTCGACGGCCGGGGCGGCCTGGCCGACCTCGGCGAGCACGCCGGCTTCCGCTACGTCTGCCGGGGCGGCGGGCCGGAGCGCTTCGAGTCGTCGTGGGCCATCGGCGCCCGCCACCTGCACCTGTCCGTACGACCGCCGGCCGGGGCTGACGACGCCCAGCGCGCGCCGTCGATCGCCGTCTCGGTGCACGAGCGCCTGCGCCCCCGGCCCGAGGGCACGGCCTTCGCCTGCTCGGATCCCGACCTCGAGCACATCTTCGCGGTCGGCCTGCGCACGGTCGACCTCTGCGCCTTCGACGCCTACGTCGACTGCCCCACCCGCGAGCAACGGGCGTGGACGGGCGACGCCGTCGTCCACCAGATGGTCGACCTCGCCGCCAACCCCGACTGGTCGGTCGCCCGCTGGCACCCGCAGCTCACCGCGGTGTCCCGGGCCGACGGCATGGTGCCGATGGCGGTCGCCTCGGACTTCGCCTTCGAGGACCGCACGATGATCCCCGACTGGTCGCTGCACTGGGTCCGGTCGGTGCACAACCTCTGGCGCTACACCGGCGACCGCGAGCTCATCGCCGCGCTCCTGCCGGTGGCCGAGCGCACGATCCGCTGGTTCGAGACCTACCGCAACGCCGACGGCCTGCTCGACGGCGTCTCCGGGTGGACCCTCATCGACTGGGCCAGCGTCTACTCGTCCGGCTGCTCGTCGGCGCTCAACGCCCTCTGGGCCCGCGCCCTGGAGGACCTCGCCGACCTCGCCGGCTGGCTCGGCAACGACGGCACCGCCGCCTGGGCCCGAGCGCGGTACGCCGAGGTGCGGGCCGCGTTCGACGCGTTCTGGGACGACGGGCGCGACCGCTACGTCGACCACCTCGTCGACGGCGAGCGCCAGGTCGTCGCCGCCCAACACAGGGGCGCGGCGGCGCTGGCCGCCGGCCTCGTCCCCGCCGACCGCCTCGACCGGATGATCACCCGCCTCACCGACCGCAGCCGCCTCCTGCGCCACTCCTGGGTGATGGACACGGCCACGGTGGAGCAGGCCAACTCGGGCCAGGCCTACCTCGCCTTCGGCTACCCCGAGCCCGACTGGGACGTGGACGAGCAGATGGTCGCCTGCGAGCCCTTCTTCCGCTACGTCCTCCACGACGGCCTGGCCCGGGCCGGACGGGCCGACCTGCTCGTCGAGCAGTGCCGGGACTGGCAGGTCTTCGTCGACGCCGGTGAGACCTCGTGGCCCGAGAACTGGAACGGCGGCACCCGCTGCCACGGCTGGTCGTCGACGCCCACGCGCGACCTGATCGTCCACGTCCTCGGCATCACGCCCGCCGAGCCCGGGTTCGGGTCCGTCCGGGTGGCGCCCGCCCTCGGCGGCCTCGAGTGGGCCCGCGCCACCGTGCCCAGCCCCCACGGCCCCATCACCGTCGAGGCCCGCGCCGACGGCACCGTCGAGGTCGACAGCCCCGTCCCGGTCGTCCGGCCGTAGTCGGGCCCATGACGTCTCCGGAGGCGCCCCGCTACGAGACCATCGGCGTCGGGTACGCCCGGCGGCGGCAGCCCGACCCGCGGATCGCGGCGCAGATCCACGGGCACCTCGGCGACCCCGGCGAGCGGCCGCACGTGCTGAACGTGGGCGCCGGCGCGGGCTCGTACGAGCCCGACGACCGGCGGGTGACCGCGGTCGAGCCCTCACCGCGGATGATCGCCCAGCGGCCGCCGACGGTGACCCGCGACGTCGTGCGGGCGGTCGGCGGCGCCCTCCCCTTCCCCGACGGCACCTTCGCCGCGGCCACGGCGCTGCTCACCGTCCACCACTGGCCCGACCCGTTCGCCGGCCTCGCCGAGGTGCGCCGGGTGACGACCGGGCCGGTCGTCGTGTTCACCTTCGACTACGCCGTCCACGCCGACCAGTGGCTCGTCACCGACTACTTCCCCGAGATGCTGGCCTTCGACACCGACCTGCCGACGCCGACGGAGCTCGCCGCGGCGCTCGGCGGCGGCACCGTCGAGGTCGTGCCCATCCCGGTCGACTGCGTCGACGGCTTCATGCACGCCTGGTGGCGCCGGCCCGAGGCCTACCTCGAGCCCGAGGTTCGGGCCGCCATCTCGGGCCTCGCCCGCCTCGGCGAGGACGCCACCGCCCCCGGCGTCGAGCGCCTCCGCGCCGACCTCGCGTCCGGCGCCTGGGCCGAGCGCCACGCCGACCTGCTCGACCGCACCGAGCTCGACGCCGGCTACCGCCTCGTGATCAGCCCCGGCCGCTAGGCGCCGCTCGGCCGAGCGCCTCCGCGGCGAGCGCATCGACGCCGTGGTCGACGCCTTCCTCGCCCGCCACCCCCTCATCCCCCGGGGGTAGCCTGACGCCGCTCCCTCCTGCACCGCCCTGCTGTTCGACGTCTCCACCTGACGAAACCCTGACGCCTGCGCCCCGGCGCGACCGGCAGGATGGGGGGATGACCGACGCCGGCGCCCCCGCGCGCCCCGACGACGCCGCGCCCGCCGACGGGCCGACCCCGGCATCGTCGCGCGCGCCGTCGCTGCTCCCCTACCAGGGCCTGTTCGCCCTGGGGTCGGCGTCGATCAGCGCGGTCATCGCCCTGCTCGGCGAGCTCCGCGACTCGATCGGCATGAGCGACCTCGGCGCCGGCGTCGTGGTCATGGCCGGCTTCGTCGCCGCGCTCGTCGCCCTGGTCACCCTCGCCCCGCTCGCCGACCGGGGCCACGGGCCCCGCATGGTGCAGATCGGCCTGGTCCTCGGCGCCGCCGGCCTCCTGCTCATGGCGGTCGCCCCCAGCCCGGTCGTGTTCGTGGCCGGCCGGGCGATCACCGGCTTCGGCGAGGGCATGATCCTGCCGGGCGTGCGGCGCGTCGCCGCGGTGATGGACCCGAGTCGGGTCGCCGAGAACCTCGGCCGCCTCATGGTCGGCGAGGTCGTCGGCATGATCAGCGGCCCGGTCATCGCCGGCGCCCTCGCCGGGATCGGCAGCCTGCGCACACCGCTGCTGTTCTTCGCGGTGGCCCACCTCGCCTACCTGCCCCTCGCCTTCCGTCTGCCCGCCGACCACGGCCAGAAGGCGAGGGCCGGTCAGGGCAGCCTCGACCTGCTCCGCCGACGCGCGTTCGTGGGCAGCCTCGTCATGATCGGTGGCTACCTGATGCTGCTGGGCGCCATCGAGGCGGTCATCCCCCTCCAGCTCTCGGACGAGGGCACCAGCACCTTCGGCATCGGCTTGACCTTCGCCGCCTTCGCGCTGCCGCTCGCCGCGGTGAGCCGCATCGGCGGGCGGAGCGCCGACCGCATCGGCAACCTGCGCCAGACGGTGATCGGGCTGGCGGTCATCGCCGTGCTGACGCCGTCGCTGGCCTTCACCGACGGGCTCGTGCCGGTGCTCGTACTGTTCGCGCTCTACGGCCTGACCGACGGGTTCGCCTTCACCGCGGCGCAGTCGGTCGTGTCGTCGTCGGTCCCCGAGGAGCGCCAGGCCGCCGCGCTCGGCCTGTCCGGCGCGGTCGAGGTCGGCGCCGCCGGCTTCGCCGCACTCCCCGCGGCGGCGGTGTACTCGCACCTCGGCGAGACCGTGCTCTGGTTCGGCGTCACCGTCGTGATGCTCGCCCTCGTCGGCGGCGGCGCCTGGCTCGTCCGCAGCGGCCGCGCCCGCGCCGCTGCGGTGGCCCTGGCCTCCGGCAGCACCGGCGACGGCGGCCCCGCCGTCGCCCCCGCTGCGGCCTGACCCGAGCGTTCCTCCCAGCAGAAACGGAAGGTGCTACCGCGCGTTCCTGCTGGAGGAACGGCCGGTCAGGGGTCGGAGGGGGTGTCGTCGGCGTCGAGCTCGGCGAGGACGGCGTCGGTGTCAGCGCCGAGGGGGCGGCCGGGCCAGCGGATGGCGCCGGGCGTCGCCGACAGGCGGGCGACGAGGCCCTGCATCGGGACGCCGTCGACCTCGACGATCGCGTCCCGCGCCCGGTAGTGCGGGTCGGCGGCGATGTCGGCCATGTCGTAGATCGGCGCCGCCGCCGCGTGGGCGGCCTCGAAGGCGTCGAGGACCTCGTGCGACGGCCGGGCGCCGATCCACGCCGTCATCAGCGCGTCGAGCTCGTCGCGGTGCTCGGCCCGGGCCGCGAAGTCGGCGAAGCGGGCATCGCCCTGCACGCCGATCAGCTCGAGCACCCGTTGCGCCACCGACTCGGCGGAGGTGGAGACGGCCACCCAGCGGTCGTCGGCCGTGCGGTAGACGTTGCGGGGCACGGTGTAGGGGATGCCGGAACCGAGCCGGGGCTGGAGCTCACCCCGGAGCAGGTAGCCCGAGATCAGGGGTCCCATCAGCTGGAACATGGACTCGAGCAGGTTCACGTCGACGACCTGGCCGACGCCCGAGTGCAGCGCCACCATGGTCGCGAACGCCGCCACGAGCGCGGTGACCTCGTCGGTCAGCGCGATGGGCGGGAGCACCGGCCCGCCGTCGGCCTCGCCGTTGATCGCCGCGAAGCCCGACATGGCCTCGGCGAGGGTGGCGAAGCCGGGCCGGCCGGCGTACGGCCCGTCCTGGCCGAACCCGGTCACCCGGGTGACGACCAACGACGGCCGCCGCTCCCAGAGGACGTCGGGCCCGATGCCGAGCCGCTCGAGCGTGCCGGGCCGGAAGTTCTCGACCAGCACGTCGGCGGTCGCGCAGAGGCGCAGGAACGCCTCCCGGCCGTCGGGGTCCTTCAGGTCGAGCGCGACGGTGCGCTTGCCCCGCCCGGCCACCTTCCACATGAGGGTGACGTCGTCGCGGGGGTCGACCCAGCCCATGGTGCGGGTGGTGTCGCCCCCGTCGGGGCGCTCGACCTTGATGACGTCGGCGCCGAAGTCCGCCAGGTAGCGGGCGCACCCCGGCCCCGCCAGCACCGTGGCCACGTCGACGACCCGGAGGTCGGCGAGAGGGCCCGGCGCCGGCGAGGCGGGATCGGCGTCGGCGTCGGAGACGGCCACCCCGTCAGCGGTTGGCGTTGCGCACCGACGAGGTCAGCGGCTGACCGTCGCCGCTGGTCGCCACGCAGATCACCTCGCGGTCGTCGAGCTGCTCCCAGGTCTGCTGGGTCGGGTTGATGGAGGTGGCGTTGAAGACCGACGCCTGGAAGGAGACGCCGACGTAGTTGGTGAACAGCGAGCCTGTGCACTGCGACTCGGCCTCGGCGCTCACCGCCGCCGAGCCCGGGAACGGGGCGTTCGGGCCGCCGGCCATGTCGAAGGTGGCGAACACCTCGTTGTCGTGGGGCTCGTCGCAGGGGATCCCGTCGACGTTGGAGATGTTGCCGCTGTCGGGGACGTCGAAGCAGTCGCCGACCTCGAGGTCGAACACGTTGATCGACGTCGTGCCGCCCCCGCCACCGGTCGTGGTCGTGGTGTCGAGCACGCTGTCGCCCGGGCGGGGGCCCTCGGTGGTCGTCGTGGCGGCGTCCGGCACGGTCGTCGGCGGCGCGATCGTCGTGCGGTCGACCGAGGGGGCGTCGCCGCCGTCGTCGCTGGCGAGGACACCGATGATGACGAGGGCCACGAGGCCGAGGAACAGGACGCCGAAGACGATCAGGACGATCATCAGCGCCTTCTTGCCACCACCGCCGGAGGGCGGCGGCGCGCCATAGGCGGGCGGCACGGCTCCGCCGCCGGCGCCCCAGCCGGCCTGGGTCGGGGGCGGGCCTACCGGCGGTGTGCCGTAGCCGCCCGCGGGCGGGTAGGCGCCGGGGGCGCCGGGCGCCCCGGCGGGCGGCGGGCCGACGACCCCGCCGGGCGGTGCGTACTCAGGCTGGGGCTGCGTCGGCGGATAGCCGGGCGTGGCCGCGGCGGCGCCGTAGCCGGGCGCGGCGGCACCGGGCGCCCCGTAGGTCGGGTCCGGCGGCGCCGGTGGGGGCGGCGCCGCGGGCGCGGCCGGGGGGATGTACCCCTGGTCCGCGGGGGGTTCGTACGCCGGCTGCGGCTGCGTGGTGGGCAGCGCCGTCGTCTCGCTCGGGTCCGGCTCGGGGCCGCCCGGGGCGACGGGGTCGTCCGGAGGTGGTGGCGTCTCGGACATGGCGCTCCTCTCGCAGTCCGCCCGCAGGGTGACGGCGGCGCCGGCGCCCCGGGTCAGGGGCGCCGGCGAGCCGGACTACTCCGCGGTGCCCTGGATGGAACCCGTGAGCTGGGTCCCGTCCACGGTGTTGGCCGTGCAGATGATCTCCCGGTCGTTCAGGTCGCTCTCCCAGGTCTGCTGGGTCGGCGTGATCGGGAACACCCCGTATCGCGAGGACTGGTAGTCGATCCCGACGTAGTCCTCGAACAGCGATCCGATGCAGTCCTCGCTCGCGGTCTGGACCGCGGCGTCACCCGGGTACGGGGCGTCGTCGCCGCCCTCCATGTCGAACTTGGCGAAGACCTCGAGGTCGTGGGCCTGGTCGCAGGGGACCGCCGCCACCTCGGTGATGTTGCCGTCCGGCGGCTGGTCGAAGCAGTCCCCCACCTCGAGCGCGAACACGCCGACGTCGCCGCCCTCGGTGATGTCGCCGCCTTCGTCACGGGTCGAGTTGTCCTGCTGCGACGCGTCCGAGCCGCAGGCACTGGTGAGGGCGAGGATGAGGAACGCCGCCCCCAGCGCGGTCAACCACTTGCGCATGTGATCACTCCTGTGCTGGCCGGGCGCTGCCGGTTTTCGGCGCCCGTCGTCGCCGGGGACCTTAGCCGTCGTCGTCGCCGCCGCCGGCCCGCACGGAGGCGGTGAGGGGGTCCTCGTTCGACGAGATGACCGCGCACAGCACCCGCCGATCGCCGCGGTCCTCCCACGACTTCCGGGTCGGCGCGATGGCGGTGAAGTAGTAGGCCGAGTCCTCGTAGGCTTGGCCCACGTAGTCGGCGAAGCGGTCCTGGCACCCCTGCTGGGCGGCGCTCTGCACCTGGGCGCCACCGGGGTACGGCGCGTCGGCGCCGGCGGGGAGGGCGAACACCGCATAGGCCTCGGCGTCGTGGTCCTCGTCGCACGCCCGCTCCTCGACCGAGCGCACGTCGGTGTTCGCAGGGGCCTGGAAGCAGGTGCCGGGCTCGAGGTCGACGATGCGCACCCCGTTGGGGACGGTGGTGGCGGTGGTCTCGTCCTCACCGCCGACGACCGAGCACCCCACCAGCAGGCTGGCGACGGCGAGCGCGAGTGCGACGGTCGCGGCGCCACGGCGACGCGCGCGCGAGTGGTGCCCCCGCCTTCCGATCCCGGACCGCCCGCTGCCGCGCATGGCCACCATCATCACCCGGATCCCTGCGCCCGACGGGGACGGGCGGACGGGACGGGTGGCGGCGGGTGGCGACGGTCGGGCCGGGGTCACCGCCGACGCGGCCAGATCGCGTAGCAGCGCTCGTCGAGGCGGCCGAGGGCGTACTCCGCGTAGATGCCGGCGTACATGTCCCGCGTCTGCTCGCTCCACGCCAGGGCGTCCGGGGCCGAGATGCGCCGGTGGACGGCGAGGATCCCGCCCTCGAAGACCCGGTACTCCGCCCACGTCCCCGGGTAGTCCTTCACGCAGGCGACCTCGGCCCACGGGACGTCGCCGGTGGTGGGGATGCGCTGCACCCGGTTCCGGTGGGTGTGGCCGGCGCTGTAGCTCACGATGGCGGGCTGCGCGGCGACGAGGTCGACGAGGCGCGCCGAGTCGTCGGGGTCGATGCCGAAGAAGTCGTCCGGCCGGGGCCCCGACGTCGGGTCCCAGACGTGGTGGTGGCCGAAGACCATCACCGGCACGTCGCTCTCGGCCGCGATGTCACCGAGCCACTCGAGCTGCGCCGCGTCGACCCGACCCGGTGTGTGCAGGGGCACGGTCGTGTCGAGCAGGGCGAGGCGCACGCCGGGGAGGTCCACCAGCAGCGGCGCCTCGGAGGCGAAGGTCTCGCCGTAGTAGCCGTCGTGGTTGCCCCGCACGTGGTGGAGGCGGTCACCGAAGGCCGGCGCCCAGCAGTCGAGGAACGCCTGGTACTCCTCGACGGTGCCCTTGCTGGTGAGGTCGCCCTTGACCAGCACCGCGTCCGGCTCGACGGCGGCGATGTCGGCGACCGCACCCCGGTTCATCACCTCGGGGTAGGGGGCGGCGCCCGGTGCGCTGCGGTGGATCGGGCCGATGTCCGAGCCGGCGATGACCCCGCACTCGGTCTCGCCGAAGTGCACGTCGTTGACGGTGGCGAACCGGGCCAGCAGCTCCCCCGGCCGCGGCAACGTGCGGAAGGAGAAGCCGTCGAGCTCGTACGCCGTGTCGGGCGCCAGGTCGGCGTGGACCCGGACGGTGACGCCGTCGTGGACCACGGCCTCGTCGTCGGCGACGGTGGTCAGCTCCACAGGAGCGGAGGGTACCGGGGCGCCGGGAGCGGCCGAGGGCCTAGAAGGGGCGGTCGCGCCGGGCGGGGATGGGCTTCGTCCACCACCGGCCGGAGAAGCGCCAGCGCGGCGCGCGGGCGCGCGGGTCGTCCGCGGCCACCCCGGGCCGGGGCCACACCGCGTCGATGGCGGCGATGATCGCAGCCGCCTCCTCCTCGGTGGGCGGGGCGAGGTGCGACCGGGTGCCGTCGAACGAGACGGTGACCCGCTCGGTCACCGGAGGCTCACAGGGGGACGTTCCCGTGCTTGCGCTTGGGGAGCTCCTCGCGCTTCGAGCGCAGCATCTCGAAGCCGGCGATCACCTTGCGGCGGGTCTCCGCCGGGTCGATGACGTCGTCGACCATGCCGCGCTCGGCGGCGATGTACGGGTTGGTGAAGCGCTCGGTGTACTCCTCCACGAGCTCCGCCCGGCGGGCCTCGGGGTCGGCGGCGGTGGAGAGCTCACGGCGGTAGACGATCTCGACCGCGCCGTGGGGGCCCATCACCGCCAGCTCGGCCGAGGGCCAGGCGTAGGCCAGGTCGGCGCCGATCGACTTGGCGTTCATGACGACGTAGGCGCCGCCGTAGGCCTTCCGGGTGATCACCTGGATGCGGGGCACGGTGGCCTCGCAGAACGCGTAGAGCAGCTTCGCCCCGTGGCGGATGATGCCGCCGTACTCCTGGTCGACGCCGGGCAGGAAGCCGGGCACGTCCACGAAGGTGAGGATGGGGATGTTGAAGGCGTCGCAGGTGCGGACGAAGCGGGCGCCCTTCTCCGACGCCTCGATGTCGAGCACGCCGGCCAGCATCATCGGCTGGTTGCCGATCACGCCGACGGGGTGGCCGTCGAGGCGGGCGAAGCCGCACACGAGGTTCATGCCCCAGTGGGGGAAGTACTCGAAGAAGTCGCCGTCGTCGACCGTGGCCTTGACGACCTGGTGCATGTCGTAGGGCAGGTTCGACGACGCCGGCATGAGGTCGTAGAGCTCGGTGAGCAGGCGGTCGGGGTCGTCCGTGGGGGCGAACCACGGCGGCTCCTCGAGGTTGTTCGAGGGCAGGTACGACAGCAGGTACTTCACGTCGTCGAGGACGGCCTGCTCGCTGTCGGCCACGTAGGTGGCGACGCCCGACTTGGTGGCGTGGCTCATGGCGCCGCCGAGCTCCTCGAGCGTGACCTCCTCGCCCGTCACCGTCTTCACCACGTCGGGGCCGGTGATGAACATGTGCGACGTCTCGCGCACCATGAAGATGAAGTCGGTCATGGCGGGGCTGTAGACCGCGCCGCCGGCGCACGGTCCGAGGATCACGCTGATCTGGGGCGTGACGCCCGAGGCCAGCACGTTGCGGTAGAAGATGCCGCCGTAGCTGTCGAGGGAGACCGCGCCCTCCTGGATGCGGGCGCCGGCGCCGTCGTTCAGGCCGATGAGGGGGGCGCCGACGGACAGGGCGAGGTCCATGAGCTTGTGGATCTTCTCGGCGAAGACCTCCCCCAAGGCGCCGCCGAAGACCGTGAAGTCCTGCGAGAACACGAAGACCTTGCGGCCGTCGATGGCGCCCCAGCCGGTGATGACGCCGTCGGTGTAGGGGCGCTCCTGCAGGCCGCTGTCGTGCGCCCGGTGCTTGGCCAGCATGTCGAGCTCGTGGAACGAGCCCTCGTCGAGCAGGTACTCGATGCGCTCGCGGGCGAGCATCTTGCCCTTGGCGTGCTGGCGCTCGACCGAGCGCTCCGAGCCGGCGTGGCGCGCCTCGTCCTTGCGCTTGTCGAGCTCGGCGATCCGCTCGCGCAGTGGGTGTTCGGTCACGGTTGAGCACAATAGGGTCGCACGCCAGGTCCGACCCAATGGCGCCGATAGGGGTTACGGCGCCTCGTCGCGGCGCGTCGAGCACCCTGAGCCAATCCAGACGGCAGTATGGCGAGTGAGGCCGGGGGGTCAGCGGAACTCGTCGTCGGTGAGCTGGCGCACCTTGCCCGACTCCATCGCCTTCGCGTCCGCCGTCCACTCGGCTCCGGTCCACAGGCGCTGGTGGTACCGGCCGGTCGGGTCGGGGTACCACCCCGGCTCGGGTGCACCCGCCACGGGGCGCGGCCGGGCCAGCAGTGCTTCGAGCCGACCCTGGAGCACTCGCGGGCCGGCCAGGAACTGCTCGATCCAGGTCCGGTCGACGGGCGTGACCGGTACGAGCAGACGACCCCCCTCGCGCACGACCCGATTCGTACGGAGAATCTTTCCCTTGACCAGCTCGACCCGCTCGTGGAGGTCCGCGTCCACCATCGCCTGGTCGCCCTCCATCGAGACGACGGCGAGGCGACGGGCACTGATCACGATGAGAAGGTCGTGGTGGTCGTCGCGGTAGTCGCACGGTGGATCGCCCTCCGGGAACCGGGACTGGAGCGCCCGCCACGACGCGGCCATCCTCGAGCGGTACTCCGTAGGCAGCATCGTGCTCGTGCCGTGGCCGTACGCGTCGCCGAGGGCGAGGGCGGCGTCGTCACGGACCCGATCGGCGAAGAGCGCGGTCACGATGTGAGCCACGGTGTCGTCGTCGAAGGCAGGCCGATCCGTCGGTGTGTCACCGGCCCACTGTCGGCCGTCCCACCAGCGGACCGCGCCGGTGGCGGGCGCCTCGGGGTCCGGGTACCAACCCGGATCGGCGCTCACGCCAGCGGCCGGCGGTGGACCTGGTGCGCCTGCGTCACCAGGCCGCCCCGACCCGAGTAGATCCACTCCGTCCAGGCTGCGCCGTCCCAGAACCGCTCCGCGTACTTCCCGCCGGGATCGGGGTACCAGTCAGGGACGGGCGCCCCCGGTGAGCGTCGTGGCCGGTCGAGCAACTCCTGCAGGTCGCCCTCCAGCACCTGCGGGCCAGTGAGGAACCGCTCGATCTCGCGCTTGGTCGACCGGGACACGAGCAGCACCACGCCGCTGGAGCCCCGCCGGGCACCGCGAGAGAGCGACGCCTCCACGATCCACTGCCCGAGCGCGTCGGATTCGACCTCCACGCGATGACCGGACCGCTCATCGAACCCTGCCGTCAGGACGATCAAGCGCCGGGCCGTGCCGGCGACGAGGATGACGGGAACCTCTTCGGAGATGACGACCGGCCACAAGGCGAGCGGCGGCTCGCCCGGCGGCAGCTGCCGGGCCAGTTCGTCGAGCAGCGCGGCCGCCCGACCTTCGGGCTGATCGCCTTGATACTCCCACGCCCCCTTCATGACCCGCCGGTGCGCGCCCACGTAGCACTCGATCAGGTGCAGCCGGTCGGCGTCGACGAGGCCGGAGGGGGCGATCGAGGGCGCGGCGACCGCCACGGGTTCGGGCGCCGGCGCCCGAGCCGCCGCCGGCCTCGGGGCGGGGCACCGACGATCGGTCCACCGGGCGCCGTCCCACCACCGCACCATCTCGCCGCCCGGAGCCGACGGGTCGGGGTACCACCCTGCCGCCACGCTCACGCCGACCACCCCTCGCTCGCTCGTCCTGGCATCGAACACCGCCGTTCGGGCCGTCGCCGACTCGGCTGGGCGGCATCGTAGAGGACCCCCGACCACACGCTCGCCGGCCAACCCTCCTTCGAGGTCAGCGGCCGCGGTGGACGTCGCCGGTCCAGTTCACGCCGTCCCAGAACCGCCACCCCGCTTGCCCGTCGGGGTCGGGGTACCAGTCCGCCGGCGGCTGACTCGGGTCTCGGTGCGGCCGGCTCATCAGGTCGGCCAGGCGCCCTTGGAGGGTTCGCGGTCCGGACCGGAACGCCTCGAACCAGGCGCGGCCCTCGCGGTCGAGGGGGAGGTAGAGCCCGGCGGCGGTACCGGTCAGCTTGGCGTTACCCGCCACGACCTGCACACGCTCGAGCGGGGCCTCGGCCACGTCGGGCCGTTCGCCGGCCTCGATCCGCGCGCTGCTCAGGACCAGCACCCGGCGACCCGTCACCACGATCATCGGGCTGAATGCGCTGTCTCGACCCGTCTCGACGTGGCGCAGGTCGAGGGGCGGCTCGCCCACGGGCAAGCGGCGCTGCACTTCGACGAGAAACGCCTCGGTGTGGTCCTCGAACGACTCGGGCTCGTACCCGGAGAACCAGGCGTCGCCGAACGAGAAGAAGCGCCAACGGAACCGGTAGTCGGCGACGAGTCCCTCGAACAGCAGGTCGACGGCCTCGTCGCTGAGGGCTCGCGGCCCGTCGACCGGCTCGACCGGCTCGACCGCTCCCGAGTCGGTCGCGACGGGCGGAACGTCGCCGGCGCCGGCGCCGGCGCCGGGAATGGTGACGTGCTCGGTCCAGCGGACACCGTCCCACCAGAGGAGGGCGCAGGTGGCCGGCGCCCACGGGTCCGGGTGCCAACCCGGCGGGGCGTCGGTCATCGGACGGTGGGCCGCGAGTGACCCTGAGGTGCGCTTGATGCCGACGGGCGTCGGCGGACCCGTCCCGCCGTCATCAGTCGAACGAGCCCAGGGGGGTGCGGGCCAGTCGACGCTTCCTCTTGCCTTGGGCCGAGGGCCGCGGGTGCGGACGGACGACGCGACGGGACCAGGCGGTGCCGTCCCAGAACCGCCGCTCGGCCTGACCTTCGGGGTCGGGGTACCAGCCCGGCGCGGGGGCCCCGGGCGCGGGAGGGGGAACGTCCAGGAGCTCCGTCAGCGGGCTCGGCGTCCACCGGCCTCCCGAGAGCACGGACTCGAGCGCGCGACGGTGGGCGCGGCGCAGCGTCACGGTGAGGCCGTCGTCGTCGTGGACGAACAGCGGGGCGACGGCCCCGACGGCGCCGCTCGGGCGGCGGAGGTGCACCCGTTCGTGCGG
>WBZL01000851.1_pt1 | contig 33877 bp, 31 predicted proteins | sample 5204291 | NCBI WGS metagenome assembly WBZL01 (sample SAMN12344345, study PRJNA552823) | activated sludge metagenome | biome: Activated sludge suspended growth; feature: Nitrification reactor; material: Wastewater; isolation source: activated sludge from nitrification reactor of wastewater...
AGGCCCAGTCGGCGTCGCGCAGCAGCTGGTGGCGCATGTAGAGGCTCGACTCCAGCTGGTGGACGGCAAGCCAGGGGGAAGGGCTCGCCAGCTCGGCGAGGGTCGCTTCGGCCGCGGCCACGGGGTCGTAGGCGGCGAGCGCTTCGGCGGCGCCCTCGCCGCCGAGGAGGCCCGGCAGCTCGCCGGGCAAGAAGAGGCCCCGGCGCAGGAAGTAGGCGCCGCCCAGGCTGCCCCCCAAAGCGGCGAGGGCGGCGAGCTTCGGCCGCCCGGCCGCGACGCCACGGGCCAGGCGGGGCCACAGGCGGCGAGCTCCCGGCAGGGCGGTGAGCCAGCGGGCGGCCGTGCGCAGCCGGGGCACGTCGCGAAACGACGGATAGCTGCCGAGGAGCTCGTCACCGCCGAGGCCCGAGAGCACCACCTTGAGCCCTTCCTCGTGGGCCAGCCGGGAGACCAGGAAGGTGTTGAAACCGTCGATCGACGGCTGGTCCATCGCCGCGATCGCCTCCTGCCAGAGGCCGGCGAGCACCTCGCGCCCGACGCGGCGCTCGCGGTGGTGAGTGCCCAGCCGGCGAGCCACCGCGGCGGCGAGCGGCCCCTCGTCGCGGGGCGTGCCGAGGAGCTCGTCGAAGCGCAGCGTGAAGGTCCGGGGCGGCGCGGGGAGCGCGCGGCAGGCGAGGGCTGCGAGGAGGCTCGAGTCGATCCCCGCCGAGAGGAAGATCGCCACCGGCACGTCCGACACCAGGTGGGCCTCGACCGTGGCGCCGAACAGGCCCTCGAGGTCCGGCTCGCCCGGCCTTTCGCCCGCCGGCGGCGCGAGGCTGCCGAACTGGTAGAAGCGCACCGGCTCCTCGACGCGCCCGCCGCGGGCGAGGAGATAGCTGCCGGCCGGTAAGGCGCAGATCGCCCGGCGGATGGTGTGGGGCTCGGGCACCGCGCCCCAGAGCAGGAAGCCGCCGAGCCCGGCCGGGTCGACGTCGAGGGGCAGGCCACCACCGGCGACGAGCGCCTTGACCTGCGAGGTGAAGCGCAGCAGGCCGCCGTGGTGGCTGTAGTAGAGGGGCTTGATGCCGTAGGGGTCGCGGGCGAGAAAGAGGCTCTCATCCCGGCTGTCCCAAAGCGCCAGGGCATACATCCCGCGCAGGCGGCGGAGCATCGCCGGGCCGTGGCGGGCGTAGAGGGCGAGCAGCACCTCGGTGTCGCTCTCGCTGCGGAAGCGCTCGCCGGCCGCCGCCAGCTCGGCGCGCAGGGCCCGGAAGTTGTAGATCTCACCGTTCAAGACGAGCTGGAAGCGACCGTCCGCCGAGGCCATGGGTTGGGCGCCGGCGGGGGAAGGGTCGAGGATGGCGAGGCGGCGGTGGCCGAGGGCGACGCGGCCGGTCGCGTCCTGCCAGCGGCCGGCGCCATCCGGCCCCCGGCGGGCGAGCGCCGCGCTGGTGCGGTCGAGCTCGCCGAGGTCGATCGTCGGAGCGCTCTCGGCGAGGCGCAGGATGCCGTGGATGCCGCACATGGGAGCGAAGAGGGAGTCTACGGTCGGCGAGTCTATCGTCCGCGGGACCGGCCTTGGCTAGCGGCGCTGCCCGAGCTCACGGAGTTGCTCTCCCGGCGGGCTCAGCTAGCGCCGGTGATCGCTGCGAGATGGGGCCAGAGCTCGGCGTCGAAGCGAGCTGGCGAAGAGTGCTCGGCATAGCGGCGCCGGCCCGCCTCGCCGAGGGCCTGCCGGCGCCCGGGATCTGCGAGGAGCGTCACGATGGCAGCGGCCAGCTCGCCCGGCTCTCCGGCCGGCACCAGGAGCCCCGTCTGGCCGTCGGCGACCACCTCGGCGGCGGCGCTGTCGCGGGCCGCGATGCAGGGCTTGCCCGCCCGCATCGCCTCCAGGTAGACGAGGCCGAAGCCCTCGCCGCGGCTCACCAGGGCGAGGAGGGCCGCCCGCCGGTAGAGCTCGCTGCGGGTCGCCTCGCTGACGAAGCCGGTGAACGTCACGCTCGCTCCGAGGCCCAGCTCCGCCGCCTTGGCGGCCAGCCGCAGGCGGTCGTCGCCGTCACCCACCACCACCAGGCGGGCGCCGGGCTGGCGCTGTTGCACCGCGCCCCAGGCCGCCAGCAGCTCGTCGTGCCCCTTGTAGCGCTCGCTCGCCGCCATCCGGCCCACGATCAGCACGAAGCCCTCGCCCAGGCCGGCGAGCAGGGCGGTGTCGGGGCTGCCGGCAGCGCTCCGCTCCTCGATCACCGGGTGGATCACGGCGGTGGGGCCGAGGCGCGGGGGGAGGAAGGGCTGGGCGTGCTCCAGGGTGTAGCGGGAGATCGCCAGCCGGCGGTCGGCTCCCAACAGGGCCCGCCGCCGCGACCAACCGAGCGGCTGCCAGACCTCGATGCCGAGGAGCGCGATGGCATACGGCGATCGCCAGGGCCTGGGCAGCCAGGCCTGCAAGCGGGCCGGCCCCAGGAGATCAAAGAGGAGGGCCGGCTGGTCGGCTGCCAGCTGCCGCCGCCAGACCTCGCGGGCGAGGCCGGCCTGGCTTCCGGCAAGGCTGCGTTGGGGGATGGCCGGGTCGAGCCCGGCGATGGGCCCAAGGGCGAGGACCTCGAAGGCGAGCTTGCGGTCGGCGCTGAAGCGCGCCGCGCTGGCGGCGAGCACCCGCCCGAAGGCCGCGCGACCGCCGCCGTCGGCCTCCAGGCCGGACGAGACCAGGACGAGGTCTCGTGGGCGGCTCAGGGCCGGGACGGCGAGGTCTCCGAGGGAGGCGGCTCGATCACCACCAGGGAACCGGTGGTGAGAGCGGCGGCACCGACGGTCTCTTTGGTCCAGAAGGGGATCACGCAGCCGCGGCAGACCTCGTCCGGTCGCATGATGCCTTCGTGGTTGATGCGGGTCACCACGCCGTCGCAGAGGAAGCCCAGAACCTTGCGGCCCTGCTGCGCCGCGACCGTTTCGCCGACCACGAGATTGTTGGCGTAGCCGACCTGCTTGGGCGTGAGCTGGATGGGGCAGTCGTCTCGGACGGGCGAGAGCAGCGTGTCGGACTTGCCGAGCGTCCGGCCGGTCGGATCGACCACCGCGACGTAGTATTCGAGGTTCTCGTTGCGGGGTTCCGGCCGGGCCGGCAGACCCCAGTAGGCGCCGCTACCCTCGGCGACCATCTCCGTGTAGTACATCGCGCCGTGCTCGTTCCAGCGGAAGTAGAGCCGTACCGAAGCGCCGCCGACCTCGGGAGCGACGTTGGCGTCGATCGCCACGTTGGCTTCGGTGGGGACGCACGCCGCCTTCTGCACGGTGACCACGGGCGCCTGGGCGAAGGCTCCCGCAGAGAGGCAAAATGCCAGGGCAAAAACGGCCGTCCGCACCATCCTGTCGCTCCTTTCGGCGCCGAATCTAGAGATCTCGCTATACGCTGTCAAGCGTTCGCTCGGATCGCCAGCCCAGCTCGCCTCGGATTCCTTCAAGTATAGCTCAACCTTCTCGGCAGGCAAGCCCAAGAGCGCTCGATGTATGCAAGAGCGATTCCCGCGGAGGTCCGGCGGGAAGCTCGGGGTGGAGCTGCCTCAGCCGGGCGGCTCTCCCTCGCGGCCGAGGATCTTCGCCCGGTAGGCCTCGACGAAGGTCGTCCGCTCGAGCTTCGGCAAGCAGCGGCGCAGGGCGGTCGCGGCCTCCTCGAGGTCACCGGCCTCGTAGAAGGAGACGGCCATGTAGAAGAGGAGCACCGGCCGGCCCTCACCCGGATCGCCGCCGCGGCGGAAATACTCCGCCGCCTCGTTGAAGCGCGAGGCGCGGTAGGCGATCTCTGCCACCAGCAGCTGCGCTTCGCTCGCGGTCGGGTTGGCGTCGGCGAGGTCGCGGGCTTGCTGCAGGGGCTCGGCGAGCTCGCCGGCATGCTGGGTGCGGGCCAGGCTCCGGCGCAGCTCGTCGATGCGCGCCCGCAGCTCGGCGGAGAGCGGCGCGCTGCGCGGCGGTGCCAAGGCGGTGGCCGGCACCGGCTCGGCGGAGACTCGTGGGGCTTCCGTGAGGGCAGCGGAGGCGGCTTGCGGGGTGCCCCCGGCCGGCGGGGCGTCCACCAGCGGCGGGTCGCCAGCGGTGCTTGCAGCGGTTGTTTCCGCGGCGGCCGGGCTCGCTCGCGCGTCGAGCTGCCGGCCGAGGCGGGCGACCCGCTTGTCCTCGCGGACCTCGCTGGAGAGGGCGGCGAGCAAGGCCCTGGCCTCGGCGAGCTGGCCGAGGCTCAGCTGGCAGCCAAGGGTGGCGGCGGCATTGGCCGGGTCGGTCTCCGACTCGCCGCAGGACGCCAGCTCGGGCAAGGCCTCGGCGCAGCTTCCGGCGGCGGCCCGCAGGCGGCCGCGCAGGCAGTGCGCGGCCGCCAGGCTCGGATCGAGCGCGAGGGCGTTTTCGACGCTGCGGGACGCGGCGTCGCGGTTGCCCACTTCCTCTTCCAGCTCGGCCAGCAACACGTGCCAGAGGGGGTTGCGGCTGTCGCTCTCCAGGCGGCTCGCGATCTGCGGCCGGCGCTTGGCGGGGGCCAGCTGCCGCAGCTTGGCCGCTTCTCGCTCGACGGCGAGGGGTGCGAAGGTGGCCACCGAGGCGAGCTGGGTCTCGGGGATCAGCCGCACCAGCCAGCTCTCGTAGGTGGCGCGATCGGCGGCCGACAGGTCGGCCTGGCGGTAGGCGCCGAAGCGCTCCTCGAGGGTGGCTAGGCGGCGGAAGGTCTCGGCGAAGGCCTCCTTGTCGTCGCCGGCGGCCTGGGCGACGCTCAGGCGCACCAGGCACTCACCGAGCAGCACCGGCTCGTCCAGCATGCCGAAGCAGGCGAGACGCAGGTCTTCGGCGGCGCGGCGGAAGCGCCCTTCACCGAGGCCCTGGGTGCCCTGGCGGTAGAGCTCGAGGTAGAAGGAGTCGATCCGTTGACTGGCGGTGGTCGCGGTGCCGCGCGCCTCACCTGCGGGCGGGCGTTGGGCTGTCGACGGGGCCGCCACCAGCCAGCAGCCGGCGAGGAGGCCGGTGAGGATCAGGGCGTGCGGTCGGGACGAGGTGGGCATCATCGGGCGAAGACCCCCTGCGGCAGGGGTTGGTTGGCGATCACGGCGCCAGGGTTGAGAAGGGTGAGGGCTTCGGCCACCTCGGCCCCCCAGGAGCGCTCGAGGGCGCGCCGGGCTTCGGCAAGGCCGGGCGGACGCCGCTCGATGCCGTGCGCGTCGCTCGCCACGAAGTGGGCCAGGCCAGCGTCGAGGAGCGCCGCGCAGGCGGCCTGCGGGCCGCGTCCAGAGCCGCCGAGCAGACTCTTGGCGGTGAGCTGAAACAGTGCGCCGGCGGCGGCCAGGCGCTCGACGAGGCCGGGTTGAGAGATCAGCCAGGGGTAGTGCTCAGGGTGGGCGATCACGGGATACCAGCCGGCGACGGTGAGCTCGTGCACCACCTGGACGGCCTCCGGGTTCGCCCGGTGGCGGTCGAGCTCGAGCAGCAGGTAGCGCGAGCCGGCGAGGGGCAGAAGATGACCATCGGGATAGCGATCGACCTCGAAGAGCAGCTCGTCGTCGATGCGGATCTCGGCGCCCGGCAACAGGCGGGGCGAGGGGCCGAGATGCGCTTGCAGGCGTTCGAGGCCCTGCAGGAGTGGTGCCCGCTCCTCGTTGGGCCAGCTGGGGTGGCGCTGGTGGGGGGTGGCGATCAGGGTGTGGCAGCCGTCCTCGGCGGCGTGCCGGCACATCGCGAGGGCCTCCTCGAGGCTCGCCGGGCCATCGTCGACGCCGGGTAGGAGATGACAGTGCAGGTCGATCATCGTTCTGCCGGCAACGCTCTGCCGGGGGGCCGCACGCCGCGCCGGCTCAAGCCGCCGAGCCCGTGGCCGGTTCCGCCGTGGACTCGGAAGTGTACGCCTCGTAGCGCTGGTAGCGCTTGCCGTAGCGGCCGAGGTCGGCGCGGTAGCGGTTGAGCACGGCGCCGAGGATCTTCACCTCCGCCCGCACCAGGCGATCTCGGCAGGCTCGGGCTTCTTCCCGCGGCACTTTTCCCGCCGCGACGCAGAACAGCACGCCGTCGGTCAAGGTGCCGATCAAGGTCGCGTCGGTCACCGCCAGGGCGGGTGGCGAGTCGATCAGCACGAAGTCGAAGTGCGACCGTACGTGCTGCACGAAGTCCGCCATGCGGTCCGAAGCGAGCAGCTCGGCCGGGTTGGGAGGGATCGGGCCCGAGGGGATCACGAAGAGGTTGGGCACCGTCGTGCGCTGGAAGACCTCGTCGGACTTGCCGGCCCCGGTCAGCAGGTTGACCACCCCGAAGCGGTTCGAGAGCTGGAAGATCTCGTGCAGCCGTGGCTTGCGCAGGTCGCCGTCGAGCATCAGCACGCGGCGGCCGAGCTGCGCCATCACCACCGCGAGGTTGACGGCGGTAGTGGTCTTGCCCTCGCCGCTCTCGGCCGAGGTGACCGAGATCACCCGCAGCTCCTCGGCGCTCGACAGCAGCATCGCGGTACGCAGCTGGCGGTAGGCCTCGGCGATCGCCAGGCGGGGCTTCGAGTGCGGTAGCAGCTCGATGTTGACGTCTTCCGCCGTCTTCTTCTCCAGCCAACGGCCCTTCTTCTTGCTGCCCTCGGCACTGCGCGCACCGTAGCCGTAGCCATAGCCGCCGTAGCCGTACCCCCTGCCGCCTTCCTGGTTGTCGGGGATCACGGCGAGGGTCGGCAGGCCGACGATGCGCTCGAGCTCGGCCGGGTCCTTGATCGAGCGGTCGAGGAACTCGATCAGGAAGACGATGCCGATCCCCAGCACCAGGCCGAGCATCAGGCCGAGGGAGAGCTCGCGGCGCAGCGACGGTCGGAACGGTCCGCCGGGCAGCAGGGCGCGGTCCACCACCTTGACGTTCGACTCACGGGTCTCCTGCAGGCGCGAGGTGACGCCAGTCTCGTTCTGGGTGCGCAAGAGGTCGTTCAGGTAGTCGCGGCGGGTGGAGATCTCGGTCGCCAGGTTGGTGTACTCGAGTGACGCCGAGCTCTGGTCGAGGCTGGCGTCACGGGCAAGGCTGAGCTCGCGCTCGAGGCCCTGTTCGCTGCGCAGCGCCGCCTGGTAGTCGGCGTAGGCCGCGTCGCGGGCGGTACGGGTGGCCTCGCGGACGCTTTTCACCAGCGCCGCCTCCTGGGCGTCGATCCGCGCCTTGAGCTCCTGCATCTTCGGCCACTCGGGCTTGAAGGTCTTGAGCTTGGCCTCGTAGTCCTGCTTCAAGCTGTTGAGCTCGTTGCGCTGGGCCACCACCTCGGGCGAGGCGCCCTCGACGAGGGCGTCGTCGGAGCCGCTGGCGAGGGCCCGGTAGCGGGCCTCGCGGCCGATCCGCTCGTTCTTCGCCTGCAGGTAGCTCTGGTTGAGGGTGGTGAAGCGGTCGCTCGAGAGTTTCGAGTCCGGGCTGGTATCGAGGAGGCCAGTATTGCGCGCCAGCTCCTGGAGCTTGGCTTCCTTGCTGGCGATCTCCTGCTTGATCTGGGTGATCTGCGCCTCGATGAAGCTCGAGGCCTTGCCTACCGTCTGCGAGCGGGTCTCAAGGCCCCATTCGATGAAGGCGTCGGCGAAGCCGTTGGCGACGCTCGACGCCAGGCGCGGGCTCTGCGAGGTGTAGGCGATCACCACCAGCTGGGTATTGGCGATCGGCGTCACCTGCAGACCGCCCAGCACGCGGTTGGCGAGCGCCCCGAGCATCGCCTCGTCGTCGGCCGCGGTGGCGGCCCGGCCGGTGGCGACGGCGGCACCGCCGGGGTTGAACTCCGGGTCCTCCGCCAGGCGCAGGTTGCGCACCACCCGCTCGGCGAGGCCGCGGCTCTGCAGCAGCCGGTACTGGGTGGGGTAGTACTCCATGTTCCACCAGCTGTCGAGCCAGGGGTTGGCGGCGCCCTGGCTGCTGGTCAGGCTGCTCAGGCTGCGACGCTCGATCTGGATCTGGGTCTCCGCCCGGTACTCGCGCGGCGTGATGGTGTAGCGCACGGCGAAGGCGGTGAGCGAGAGCAGGGTGGCAACGGCGATCAGGCGCCACCGCTGCTTCAAGACCTGGAAGTAGTCGGCGATGTGGAACGAGCTTGCGGCACTGTCGCCGGCAAAGGGGTCGAGCTGGCCCGCGAGCGGCGCTTCGGGGTCTGGCCGGGTGCTCAAAAGAAGGCCTCCTTGACCACCAGGACGTCCCCTTCCTTGAGCTCCACGTCGGGGTCCTTGCCGCCCAGCACGCGGCGGGCGTCGACCTCGATCTCCTGGGCCCGCTCGCCCTGCTGGCGGCGGATCACCACCTTGCGCGAGGCGCGGTCGGTGAGGCCGCCGGCGCGCGCCAGGGCCGTCAAGAAGGAGATCCGCTCGTTGCTCTTGAAGCTGACGGCGCCCGGCGTCTTCACCTCGCCGACGAGGAAGACGGTGACGCTGACCGCCGCCGGCACATTGATCAGGTCGTTGGCGAAGATGGGGACGTTGACCCGGGGGTCGGCCCTGATCAGCAGGTCGTCGACGCGGATCGTCACCTGGTCGGTGAGGCCGTTCTCGGCCCGGCGCAGGACATGAATCAGCTCGCCATGGTCGGCGACCAGGCCGCCGGCGGCGGTCAGGGCCTCGATCAGGTTCCAGCGCCCGGGAAACGACAGCGGGCCCGGCGTCTTGACGGCACCGATCACCGAGATCGGGCGCGAGCGCACTTCCTTGACCAGCACCGAGACAGCGGCGGCCTGGTTCTGCAGATACCTCGACTCGAGGAGCGTCTTCAGCTTCAGGCGGATCTCGCTCTCGGTGAGGCCCGCCACCTCGACGTCACCCACCAGGGGGAGGTTGATCTTGCCCTCTTCGGAGACCCGGCGGTCGCCGTTGAGCTCGGCCACACCGAGCACCTGGATCTCGAGCAGGTCTTTCGGCCCGACGCGATAACCGGCGGCGCCGGTCTGGGCGGTCAAGGGGGCAGCCGCGGCAAGAAGCCCCGCCAGGAGCCCGAGAGCGAGCCCTGGAGCAAGCGCTATTCTCTTCACAAGCTTGAGTTTACCCCAGGCCCCCAGGGGCGTCCATCGAGCCGCCCACCGTGGGGTCTGCACCACGGTGGGATCAGTACCACGGAGAACGGCTGCTGCCGAAGGTCAAGCCCACTCGCACGGTGGTGAGGGCGCGGTCGCCGTCCGGCACGGCGGAGGAATACTCCTCGCGGCTGAGGCCCATCTGCAGGCCGAGCTGGCCCCGCAGGTTGAGCTCGTAGCCGGCGCCGTAGGCCGTTTCGTCGTCACTGCGGGCGGCGGCGCCGCCGCCCGCGACGTAGGCGTCGCGGCCCCGTTCGAAGAAGAGGAGGGCCGAGGAGCGGTGCCCCAGCCGTCCGGTCAGCGACACGCCATAGCGGTCGCTCTCGATGTAGGAAGCCGTCCGGGTGAGGGTGTAGACGAGGTTGCGGCTGGCGTAGACCCCGGGCTTCAAGCGGCGGTCGCCGGCGAGCCCCAGCCGCAGCGTGCCGGTGAGGCCGTCGAAGGCCTCGAAGCTCGACTCGTCGCGGGGTTCGAGCGAGCGCCAGGCCAGGCTGATCGCGATGTCGAGGTCACCACCTTCGGGGAACATCACTTCGACGATCGGTGCCGTGCCCTGGTTCGAGCGGCTGTCCGTCGCGGCGTCGAAGTCGACCTGGGAACGCTCGACGCCGACGCCGATCCAGAACCCCCGCCGGCTCTTCAGGCGCAGCCCGGCGCGCACCGTGCGCTCGCGGCGATCGAGGTTGCCGAGGTTCGCCAGGCCGACCGTGCCGGCTTCGACCTGGTTCTCGATCGTCGAGCGGGCGATGTCGGCGAAGCCGTAGAAGGCCCCGGCCAGCCTCACCTCGGCGGCGGCGGTCAGCCGATCGGTGCGCTGGTTGGCGCGGCGCAGCACCTCGGGGGTGGCGATCGCCAGCTGCTGGCTGCGCCCGACGGTGGCCTCCAGGGTCAGGCGGTTGAAGAAGGCGAAGCCGCCGAGCCCGAAGCGGCCGTTGGTCTGGCGCAGCGCCGGGTCCTCGGCCCACACGTACTCGGGGAGGGCGTGCGCCGCCCAGATCACCTTGGGGCCGCTCGGCAGGTAGGCGCGCAGGCCGCCGCCGGCGGTGGCCGAGAGCTGCGACTTACGGTCGTTGCTCACCGTGCTGCGATCGTTGACGTAGCCCACGTCGTGGAGGGCGAACCAGGGGTCGAGACGCACCGGGCCGAGGCGGAAGCGCGCCTCGCTCACCGCGTTCTCCAGGCGCTCCTGGCGGTCCTCGACCGGTGCTCCAGCGCTGCCTGGCGGCGTATACTGCGCAAACTGCGCAAAAGACGGAATGGTTTCGGCGAGGAGAAGGACGAGCCAAAGTGCGATGGCGGACAGTGGAATGGGGCGGCGGATCGCGGCGCGCATCGACCTCTCTCGTCTCGGGATGATGGCTGGGACCGGGCGATGATACGTCAAAGCCGCTGGCTGGCAACCGGCCTCCTCTGCCTGCTGCTGGCGGCCGCGCCGCTGCCGTTCGGCAGCGTCGTGCCGTGGGCGGCGGCCAGCGTCGTGGTGCTCGCCTTGCTCGCCGCCGCTGCCGCCCTGGTGGGGCTCGAGAGCCAGCGCGTGGCCGTCGCCGTGGCGGTTCCCACGCTTGCCTTGCTCCTCCTCGGGCTCTACGGCTGGCTGCAGGCGCTGCCGCTTCCCGCCGGCCTCGTGGGGGCCCTCTCGCCGGCCCACGCCGAGCTCTATGCCGCCTCGGCGCCCCTTCTGCCCTTGGAGGCGCCGGCACCGCACCCCAGCCTGTCGCTCGCGCCGTCGGTGTCCCGCACCGTGGGACTGGCGTTGATCGCTGCCGCCGGTGCCTTCCTCGCCGCCAGCGTGGTGGGGCATAGCCGGCGCCGGCGCCGGCTCCTCGTCGTCGCTCTCGGCGTTGGCACCCTCGTGCCGCTGCTCTATGGCGTGCGGCTCTGGCTCGAACGCCGCCCGGCGATCTGGGGCATCGAGGTGCTGGGCGACTCGAGCCGCCTGCGTGGCACCTTCGTCAACCCCAACCACTTTGCGCTCTGGCTGGAGATCGCCCTTGCGGTGGCCTTCGCCGCCGCCTGGTGGGCGCTGCGCCGGGCACGTTGGGAGCTGCGCCTGGAGCACCGGCTGCTGCTCGCCGTCCCCCCGGTGCTGCTCTGGCTGGGCCTCTTCGCCACCCTCGCTTTCACCGGCTCGCGGGCCGGTCTCGCCGCCCTGGCCCTCGGCCTCGCCGCCCAGGGCCTGGCCCTGGCCGCCGCGCGCCGCACCCTCCGGCCGCTCCTCTGGGTGCTGGCCCTCGCCGTGGCAGGCGGAGCCTTCGTGGCCGCCACCGGCTGGCGCGAGGGGATCGGCCGCTGGCTCGCGGCCTCGGGCCTCGGCGGTGGCGGCGGCCGGCGCGAGGTCTACGCCGCGAGCTACGAGCTGCTGGCCCGTTTCCCCGTCTTCGGCAGCGGCCTGGGCACTTTCCGCGAGGCCTTTCCCCTGGTGCAGCCGCCGACGCTCCCCGGCACCTGGTGGCATGCCCACAGCGACCTCCTGGAGCTGGTCCTGACGGCCGGCGTCGTGGGCACGGCCGTCGCCCTCCTCGGGCTGTGGTCGCTGCTGCGTCGCCTGCTCGCGGTGATCGCCCGGGGAGCGCGCTCGGAGGACCGTGCCGCCGGCCTTGCCGCCCTCGGCGCGCTGGTGGCGGTGGCGGCTCACGAGGCCGTCGACTTCGGCCTCACCATGCCCGCCAACGCCTTCGCGCTAGTGATCGTTCTGGGCGCCGCCTGCGGCGCCGAGCTCCAGGCGCAGCGGCCCAAAGCGCGCCGGGAGACCGGCGAGGTGCCGCAGCTCGAGGTGGTGGATCCCCGGCGCGAGGGGCTTCGCGAGGGAGAGGGAAGCGTCCCCGGGTAGGACGGCGAAGGTGCCGAGGCCGCTGCCGTCGAGGCTGGCGGCGATCACCGTGCCACCGGGCGGTACGGTCACCAGCGCAAGCCGCAGGCCGCGCGCCGGGCGGGCGGTGTAGAGCTCGAGCCGCGAGACCTGCTCGTTGCCCCACCAGGCCTCCGGCCACTCCTCGGCGGCGGTGCTCGCCAGCACGTGCCGGGCCTCGGCTGCTGCGGAAAGGTCGCCGACCGCGGCGGCCACCGCTGCGCGCAGCTCCCAGGTCTCGAGGTCCCCCTCGCCGGCGGCGAGGAGGGGCGCCAGGGTCGCCTGCGCCTCGCGGGCCTGGTCGTGGGCGAGGAGCCAGCGCACCTTCTGGCGCCGGTAGTGCTGCCAGCCGGCATGGGCCGGTAGTTCGAGCCGGCGTTCGAGGAGCTCGGCGCCTGTGAGGTCACCGGCCAGCAAGCTCAGGGTGGCCTGGTCCGCCGGGGACTCGAGCTCGGCGGCGCGCGCCAGCCGGCCGAGCGCGGCGGCGGGCACCGGGCAGTCGCCGGGGCGGCAAGCGGTGAGCAACCACTGCGTCCACGAGCCCAGGGTGGGAAGCGCGGCGGCGTCCAACGGGCCCGCCGGCAGGTTGCCGAGGGCGCGGCCCAGCAAGGGGGCGAAGCGGCCGTCGACCGGCATCGCGGCGATCGCCGCCAGCAGGTCGGCCCGTGCCTGCACGGCTCGACCGCTGGCGAGCACCTCCGTGGCCGCCTGCACGCGCGCTTCGAGGTCGCTTGCCAGCACGCGGTCGAGGCCGTTCGCTGCCTTGGTGTAGGCGACGCTGTCGTGGCGGTTGGCGAACAGGTTGCGCAGCAGCTCCCAGGCGAAGGGCCGCGGTGGCACCAGGGCGAGGGCGGCGTCGAGGTCGCCGGCGGCGGCCAGCCAGGGCTCGATCAGCCGCTCGAAGGTGTCGCGGTCGGTCATCCCGCGGGCGAGCAGGGCCTCGACCTCGCGGCGCTTCCACGCCGGCAGCACCGGCCAGATCTCGAGGTAGGCGCGGGCGAGGAAGCGGGCCGGATCGAGGCGGCTGGGCGCCAGGGCGATGGCTCGGCGCAGCGGCAGCTCCCAGGCGCGTGCCTCGGTGAACAGGCGGTTGTCCTGCCGCAGCGAGCGATCGAGGTAGGTGGCGGCGCCGAGGGCGAGCATGGCCTCGTGGTTGGCCGGGCGGCGGCCGAGCACCCCGGTGGCGAGGTTGGTCGCTAGCTCGAGGCGGGCGAGGTCGCGCTCGCGGCGCCGCTGGACGGCCGCCGCATCGAGGCCGACGGTCGACTGCAGGGCCTCGACCACCAGGGCGCGGGCCAGGCGGGCCCGGAAGCCCACTTCGTCGGGCTCGCTGCGCAGCTCGGCAAGGGCCGCACGCCCCGCCACGCTGTCGAGGAGCGGCATCACCTGCCGGCCGAGGGCCCGCCGCTCGGCGACGGCGGCGAGAGCACCCCACGCCGCGGCGACGGCGAGGGCGAGGGCAACGGCGGCGGCGAGCAGGCGAAGGGCGCGGGGCATCGTGGCTCGGCGAACGTGCGTAGTCGCGGGAGAATCTGCGGAAAAGCGTAACCGCGCTGGCCGCCGGCGCACAAGCGGGGCGCTAACCTTGACGCCGGAGGCAATGCGATGACCTCGATCCTCACCCGCCCCACCGACCACGCCGTCTTCTCGCCCGACCGCATGGGCAAGGCCACGCTCTACCGCTCACCGCAGCTCTTGGTGGGGGTCAACGCCTTCGAGCCCGGCCAGGAGCACCGGCTCCACACTCACGCCGGGCAAGACAAGGTCTACCACGTGCTCGCCGGCGCGGGGCTCTTCCTGCTCCCGGAGGGGGAGCGGTCCATGCGGGCCGGCGACCTGCTGGTGGCCCCGGCGGAGGTCCCGCACGGCATCCGCAACCCCGGCCCCGAGCGCCTGATCGTCCTCGCGATCCTGGCGCCGGCGCCGGGCTGAGGGGGCCAGGGCAGATCTGGGGCCTACCCTCGTTCGCGCATCCAGGCCGCGGCGACCTGGCGTCCGCGGTCGGGATCGTCGACGACGAGCACCAGCTGGTGCTCATGGTCGCTGTAGAGCACCTCGATGTTGACCCCGGCTGTCGCCATCCGCCGGCAGAGCTTGCCCAGCTGGCCCGGCTCGTCCTGGCGCAGGCGTTGGACGACCACCGGGCGCACGGCGAGCACCCGCAGGCCGGCTGTTTCGAGGGCAGCGCGGGCCGCGGCGCCGTCCGTTACCAGGAAATGGGCGATGCCGCGGCCGTCGACGGCGAAAGCGCCCCCGCCCTCGACGCTCACCCCTGCTGCGCCCAGGGCCTCACCCATCGTGGCCAGGCTGCCCGGCCGGTCCTCCAGCTCGATCGCTACGTCCTCCACGTTTGCCTCCTCGCTTCGTCGGGGTTGAGGGTTCTCTCGCTGCCGGCTCAGGCGCCGATCTCGATCTCTGGCAGGACCTCGATCGGCGTCGCCGTGGAGGCGGCGAGGAAGCATTGCCGGTGAGCTTCTTCGTGGAGGGTGCGGGCGAGCTCGGCGCTCTCGCCGGCAGCGATCCTGACGTGGGGCCGCAGGGTGATGGCCACGAAGCGGCCGCTGCCGTCACGCTCCAGGCGGAGGAGGCCATCCGCCGAGTCCTCGTAGGCCAGCACCTTGAGGCCACGGCGGGCGCAGAGGGCGAGGTAGGAGAGCAGGTGGCAGGCAGCGATGGCACCCAGGTAGAGATCCTCGGGGTTGTGGCGGCCGCCGTCGCCGCGGAACACCGGGTCCGCCGAGCCGGGAAGGTCGGGCTTGCCTGCCACCTGCAAGCGGTACTGCCGCCCGTAGGCCGCATAGCTCGCCGTCCCCTCGCCCAGGTTGCCGTCCCAGATCAGCCGCGCCGCGTAGGGATGCTCGTGCTTCATCGTCGCCTCCTCGCTCCTCGTGCTCTTGGGCCGGCCCGCGCGCCGGCAGCGAGCCGAGGGTATGGCTTGTCGGTGCACCATGCTTCGGCTACGATCGAAATATGACCGACATGCTCGAGATGCCCGACGGGCCCGACCTGGCCGCCGTCGCCGCCCTGCTGGGAGATGCGACCCGGGCCGCCATGCTGGCGAGCCTGATGGACGGCCGGGCCCACACGGCGACCGAGCTGGCCCTCGCCGGTGGAGTAACGGCGTCGACGACCAGCAGTCACCTCTCCCGCCTCCACCAGGCCGGCCTGGTCGCCATCACCCGTCAGGGCCGGCACCGCTACTTTCGCCTCGCGGCGCCCGAAGTGGCGGCGGCCATCGAGGGCCTGATGGGGGTAGCTGCCCTCGCCCAGCCGGCTGCTCCCCGCCGCACCCCCGTCGAGCCCGCCCTCGCCCGAGCCCGCACCTGCTACGACCACCTGGCGGGAGCGGCCGGCGTGCGTCTGCTGGATCGCCTGCTGGACCGCGGCCTCGTCCGTTTCCTCGGCGCTCAGGGTGTCGTTCGGGGCGGCGTCCGGGCCGGCGATCAGGGCAGCGAGCTGGAGCTCACCGCGGCCGGGGAGGCCTGGTGCCCGGCGGTCGGCATCGACCTCGCCAGCCTGCGGGCCGGCCGCCGACGGCTCTGCCGCGGCTGCCTGGACTGGAGCGAACGCCGCCTGCATCTCGCCGGGGCGTTGGGCGCCGCCCTCCTCGACCGCCTCTTCGCCCTGCGCTACGCCCGCCGCGAGCTGGCAGGCCGGGCCGTGGTGCTCTCGCCGCGCGGCGAGCGTTTCGTCGAGCAGCTCGAGCTGGCCGGCTAGGGCCCGCTCTCGACCCGAGACCTCTGCGAGGAGAATCCTCATGTCGACCTTGATCTCGCGCACCAATGCCGCCCTCTACCTCGTCGCCGGTCTCGCCCTGCTCTTTGCGCCCGACGCCGTGCTGGCGTGGCTCGCCCCTGGATTTCCTGCCTCCGCGCTGTGGCTGGGGCAGCTCCTGGCCGCCGCCTGGCTGGGCCTCGCTGCCCTCAACTGGCTCAGCCGCCGCCTGGTGCTGGGTGGGATCTACGGTCGACCGGTGGTCTTCGCGAACCTGCTCGCGACCTTCGTCGGCGCCGCCTCGGTTCTGCGGGCGGCGCAACGCGCGGGCTTGCCGCCGGGCCTGCTGGCGGTGGGCCTCGTCCTCGCCGCCCTTGCCCTGGCCCATGGCCTGCTGCTCTTGCGCGGGCCCTTCGCCGGCGACCGCGAGCGGCCGGGCGAGGCCGCCTAGCGGTGTGGTTATGGCGGCAGCAAGCGGAAGCTCGCGAGAAGCGCCGCCAGCACGCCACGGTCTTCTGACCAGTGGTCCGCCGTGGTGCGCAGCTCCAGGGTGAAGACCACCGTGCCGTCCGGCGAGTGGGCGAGCCAGGTCACTTCGAGCTGCTCGTCCTGGCTGCCGGGGCAGCTGAAGGTGACCACCTGGGCGAAGGCGGGGAGGCCACCCAGCCGGGCCGCCCGACGCTCGACGTGCTCGGCACCGGCGCGGGCGGCGACGCCGTTCAGGGTCTCGGTGAGGGCGACCTCCCCCACGGTCTCGGACATCTCGTAGGAGGCGTCGACCCACAGGTATCTGGATGGCTCGCTGGCAGGCACGCCGCCGAGGACGATGCCGAAGCCGTGATCCGGTGCCGGCGCCGGGTCGGCGTGGGCGACCACGCCGGGCGGCACCTCGACCGAAAAACCGTAGGCGGTGTTGGTGTAGGGGCCCTCGATGCGGCGCATCGCGGGGTCGTCGAAACCGGGGCCGGGGAAGTCCTCGCAAGGCCCAGCGGCGAGAGCGATCACCGGGGGCCACAGCAGCAACCAGGCGACGATCGCCCACCCGTTCCACCAGCCCGCGCGCGAGCGCGCTGGGTGACGGTCCTGGCGCGGCCGGGCGAGCCGTCGATCGACCATCGGTGAGCCTCCCGTTGCGCCGAGAGCATACGCCCGCAGCAGCGTCGGGTGAGCGCGGCCCAGCAAGGTCCAGCGCCAGCCGGCCGTCGCGCCGACGCTAGTCGTCGTCTCCCTCGCTCTCCTCGCCCTCTTGCCATTTCCAACGCCAGGGGAGCGGTGGTTGGGGCAGCTCGCAGACGGTGCCGGGGGCTTCGGCGACCCGTTGCCGGTGTCGTTCGACGACGGCCGCGAGGTCGGCCGGGGCCGCCATCGCGAGGGTTCGATCGGCCGGGTCGCCGAGCCCCGCCGCGAGCGCACCGCCGACGGCGCTGGCGAGCGCGGCACCGAGCCCGGGTGCCGGCGCGCGGTCCTGCGGTTCGGCGCTGGTGGTGATGAGCTGCGGCCTTCCCGTGGCCGAGAAGGCTGGCTGCTTCCAGGTGTGGAGCTGGACGAGCTGCAGGCCTGGGGCGATCCTCGCCCGCGGCCGGCCGAGCTCCACGCTGCCGCTCAGGTCGACGAGGGTGGTGGCATCGAGCTGCCAAAACTCGCAGGCCGAGGTGGCGTCGCCGCCGAGCGGCGAGAGATGGCGTTCCAGCAAGCGGCCGCCGAGGCCGGTGAGCACGCAGCGGTAGGCCGCGGAATCGGCCTCCCAGCGCGCCTCGGCGCGGGCGTCGAGGCCGCTCGCGGCCACGGGCGACAGCGCCTCCGGCGACCGCGAGCCGGCCGCGGACCTGGCCGCGGCCCGGGGACCGAGGCCGAACAGGGCGAGGACGGCGCTGTAGAGCGCGAAGAGCGGCACGGCGAGGAGGAGGGCTGCGGCGAGCAGCAGGCCGAGAAGGCCCATCGCGGCCTGGCGCAGGAAGCGGCCCCAAGGGCTTGCCGCCGGCCGCCGCGACAACGCGGCAAGCGTCGAGACGATGACCGCGACGCCGGTGAAGAAGGGCAGGGTGAGCGCCACGAGGAAGCTCTCACCCAGGCGTTGCCACCAGCTCCTTGCAGGCCCTGCGGAGGTCGTCATCGGTGTGCTCGTCCAGGGGTCCGTCGCGAGCGTACTACGCGGCGCGCCGGCCTTCGCTATCCTCGCCACGTGCCCGCCCTTCGCTTCCGACCACCGCAGGTCGAGGCGAGCCCGGACTTGCGCTGGGTGCTCGCCCGCGCCTTCGGCCCCGTCGGCTTGCCATTGCCGGCGCCGGGGCCGACAGCCCTGGACCTCGCCCAGCGGCTGCAGCTCGCGGCGCGGATCGCGGCGCGGACGCCGGCGGCGATCCTGGATAGCGAGCTCGGTGCGGCGGCCACGCAGCTGCGGCGCGAGCGCGCGGTGGTCGCCGCCGCCGACCTCGGCTGGCAGGCCCTGGCCCGCGAGCTGGCCGCTGCGGCCGGTGCGCTCGGCATGCCGATCGTCGTCCTCAAAGCGATGGCCCTCAAGCTGGCTGGCCACACGCCGGCCGGCTCCCGCGCCGCCGCCGACCTCGACGTGCTGCTCTCGGAAGGGGACTGGCGGCGGTTCGCCGACCACCTCGTGGCGGGCGGCTTCGTGCGCTCGCCGCAGCCCGAGATGGAGCACCAGCTGCCGCCGCTGCGCTCGCCGCAAGGTGGCACGGTCGAGCTCCACCGCATGATCCTCGGGGTACGCCTGCGGCCCGGCCGTTCGGCCCGCCTCGAAGACCTCACCGCGGCCGGCCGGCTGCGGCGGGTGGTCTGGCCGGAGGGGGAGGCCCCGGACGGCGCCTGGATGCCCGACCGTGCCATCCTCGCCGCGCACGCCGCCGTCCACGGCCTCGTGCAGCACGGCTGGGCGCCCCACTCGTATCCGCCGCTGCGCACCTTGGCCGATCTCGCCGACCTCGGCCTCGGCAGCGCGGCCGGGCAAGAGCTGGCGGCGGCGTTCGGCCCCCACGTCGCCGAGGAGCTGGCACCGGCCACGGTCACGGCCCTGACCGAGCTGGTGGCGAGCCTGGTCTCGGGCGAGGACCGGCTGCTGGCAGCTGCGCCGTCCGAGAGCGCGGCGGCGACCCTCCTGCACCACGGTCTGGCCGGCGCCCTCGACGCCGACTATGGCCGTTCGCTGCGTTTCACCATGCTGGCGAGCCCGCTCTCGGACCTTCCACCCTGGCACCGTCGCCTCGGCGCCGTCGCCGGCGCCCTGTTCCCCAGCGCGGCCGAGCTGGCGGCCCTCTACGGCCCGGCCCCGACGCCCCTCGAGCGCCTCGGGCAGCGCCTCGGTCGCCCCTTCGACCTCCTGCGCCGCGCCGTCGCCTACCGCCGCAGTGGGCGACGTTTGGCCGCCCGGCGGCAGCCTCCGGGCCAGGAGGGGCGGTGATAGGCTGCGCTGGCTTCGGCCTGGCCCCGAGTCGCCCCGGCGCGCCCGTCGGCCACAGCGAGAACGAACCCACCGCGAGCGTCCGCCTGTCGACTTGAGCCGACCGTGAGCCGATCGAGCCAACGCCCGTCGGGCCCACGCCGACCGCCAGCAGGGCGTTCGGCCCCGCGGCCCGATGCCGCCAGCCTGCCCCTGCAGGTGGGCGAGATCCTGCTCGTCCTCACCCTGTTCCTGCCGCCCGTCTTTCTGTGGACGAGCGCCAAGGACTCGTTCCGCCTGCCCAAGCTGATGCTGGCGAGCTGGCTGGCGCTGGCCTCGGCCCTCTGCTTCGTCTGGCTGTTGCGGCGGGTGCCGCGGTGCACCGTCCGTGACCTCGCTGCCCTGCCAGCGCTCCGGGCCGTCGTGCCGCTCCTCGTCGTCGCTACCGCCAGCCTGGTTACCAGCGCCCACCGCGCCCATGTCGTCGAGGGCCTCGCCGACCTCTGGATCGGCGCCGTCGCGCTCGTCGCCTGGTCGCTCGCCCTGCCGGCCGACCGGCTGCGCCGCTTCCTCCAGCTGCTGTGGCTGCCGGCCGCCGTCCTCGGCCTGATCGGCGTGCTGCAGGCCCATGCGCTCTGGCAGCCCCTGCAGTTCACCCAGCGCTACGTCCAGGGCCGCCTCTCGGTCACCTCGCTTGCCGGCAATCCCGGTGACCTGAGCGCCTTCCTGGTGCTGCCTTGCCTGGTCCTCGAGATGCAGATCTGGGCCAGCCGCCGCGGCCGTTGGTGGCGCCTCGGCCTCCTCGCTCTCTGCCTCTACGCCGCCGCCGTCACCCAGAGCCTGACGCCGCTCATCGCCTTGCTGGTCGCGAGCGCCGTCTTCTGGGGGCTGCTCCTGCCCTGGCGCCGCTCGCTCGCCGTGCTCGGCGCCGGCGTCGCTGCCACGGCCCTGCTCTTGGTGGTCATCCCACCGCTCGGCGAACGAGTGCTGGGCAAGGTGCGCGACGTGCGGGGTGGCGACCTCAATCACCTGCTCACCGGCCGTCTCGACGGCTGGCGAGCGGCGGCCTGGATGTTCGCCGAGCACCCCGTGCTGGGCATCGGCCACGGCGCCTTCGCGGCCGAGTTCAGCACCGCACGCCTCGCCCTGGTCGACCGCGGCGTCACCTTCTTCCGCTCGCAGGACACGCCCGTCTTCGCCAACGCTCACAACGAGTATCTGGAGGTGGCGGCGGAGAGCGGCCTGCTCGGTCTTGCCGCCCTCGCCTGGGGGATCTGGGTACTCCTGGCTCGGGCCCGGCGCATCGGGGCCGGCGGCGGCCGCGCGCATGCCGACACCGCCGAGCGCACCCATCGCCTGGCCGACCGCGCCCTCGCCTGGGCCGGTCTCACCGCCCTCGGCCTTCTGGCCCTCACGTTCTTCCCGCTGCGCGCCGCGATGATCGCTTACCCCTGGTTGCTCTTCCTGGCCTGGCTGCTGCGGCGTGCCGCCGAGGAGGCGCCGGCGTGACGGGCAAGGCGCTCGCGGCCGTCCTCGCCGTCCTCCTCGGCCTCGGCCTGGTGCTGCAGACCCGGCGGGCTGCCGACCGCATCCGGGCGAGCGCCGAGCTGCAGCGCGTCGAGACGGTGTCGATGCAGGCGGCGCGCATGGGGCCGGCCGGCGCCAGCCTGCTGCGGGCCAACCTCGAGCTGCTGCACCGGGCCGCGGAGCGCGACCCCCAGGAGGTGGGCATCCCGCTCGCGATCGGCAGCATGCACCTGCTCCTGCGCGCGCCGCAGGCGGCCCGGGACTGGTATGAGAAGGCCCTCGCCCTCGAGGCGCGGCCGGAGATCTACCTCAATCTCGGTCGCGCTCAGGCCGCGCTTGGCGACCCGGCCGCCCGCGACAGCTTCGAGAAGGCCTTGAAGCTCGACCCGCACCTCGCGGCGCAGGTGCCGGAGGCCTTCCGGCCGCCCTCAGGTACCCCGTGAGGTGAGGACGATCTTGACCGTCTGGAAGAGGATGGCGAGGTCGAGCCAGGCGCTCCAGTTGGCGATGTAGGCGAGGTCGTAGCGCAGCTTGTTCTCCGGCGTCGAGTGGTAGTCGCCGTTGATCTGCGCCAGACCCGTGAGCCCCGGCGGCACCGAGAAGCGCTCGGAATAGCCGGGCACCTCGGTGGTGAAACGCTCGACGAAGCCGGGGCGCTCGGGCCGCGGCCCCACCAGGCTCATCGCGCCGCCGATCACGTTGAGCAGCTGCGGTAGCTCATCGAGGCGCAGCCGCCGCAGCACCCTGCCGACCGCGGTGAGCCGCGGGTCGTCGGTGGTCGCCAGCACCTCGCCGGTGGTGGACTCGGCGTTGTCCGTCATGGTTCGGAACTTGAGGATCCAGAACGGCCGCCGGCCGAGGCCGAGCCGCTGCTGCCGGTAGAGCACCGGGCCGCGGCTGCTCACCGCCACTGCCAGGGCGCAGAGCAGCATCAGAGGCAGGCTGAGCACCAGGAGCAGGCTGGCGCCGAGGACGTCGATACTGCGCTTTAGGGGCCGGTTGATCCGCCACTCGCTCTGCCGCACGACTTCGATCAGCGGCACGTCCTCCACCCAGCGGTAGCGCATCCGCCCGATCAGGCTCTCGATCGGCCCCGGCAGCAGAAGCACGTTGCCGCCGCTGGGAGCGCTGGCCAGCTGGTCGAGCAGGCGGGTCTGCCAGGGGCGGCTGCGCGCCGCGAGGATGATGTCGTCCACCTCGCCGCGGGCCAGCAGGCCGGGCAGGTCCTGCAGCGTGCCCAGGCGGCGCCCGAGCTCGGGTGGGTCGTTGGGCGGCTCGGGCTCGTCCGGGGCGGGCAAGAAGCCCACCACCTCGATGCCCTGGGCCCGCTGCTGGCTCATCTTCGCCGACAGCTCGCAGGCCGCTGGGCTCATGCCGATGATCGCCACCCGCCGGCGGGGCGCCCGATAGAGGCGGGCGGCGAGGCCCCGCCAGAGGGCGAGGGCGAGGAAGTTCAGGGCGAGGAACACCACCAGCACCGAGCGGGGGAACTGGCGGTCGGTCAGGAAGTAGTAGCCGGCGAGGCCGAGCCACTGCAGGCTGGTCGCCACCAGGAGGCGGCGGGTGCGGTCGGCGCCGGCGCCGGAGCGCGGCGGATCGTAGAAGCCGAAGAGGTAGAGGGCGAGGGCCTGCGAGAGCGCCACCACCCACCACTCGCGCTCGAAGAAGCGCAGCCGGCTCGCTGGCAGGGGGAAGGCGGTGAGCGGCAGCGGTACCCAGATGCGAACCAGGAAGGCGAGGTAGAAGGCGCCGACGCCGGCGGCGAGGTCGCCAGCCAGGCGCATCCAGCGCCAGCTGGAGGAGGCGGGGTTGAGCTGGCTCAACGCGGTCGCGGTAGGTCGCGGGGGGAGGGCCGCGAACCGCCGCAGTGTAGCAGGGCGCCGCGTGACATCCCCGCGACGGCCCCCGAGCTCGGCGGCTCGTCGCCCGGCTGACCCAGGGCACGGCAGCGCCCGGTTCGTGGGGTAGCCTATGTCCCGGCGCCGCGCTCGGGCCCGCCGAGCGCGGCGGCCGTTGCAAGCTTTCGAGAGAGATGTCAGCCGAGGGAGTGCGATGAAAGTCACCGAGCATCTGGCCAACGCCAGTCGACCGCTGATCAGCTTCGAGATCATCCCGCCCTTGCGGGGCGGCAAGGTGCAGAACCTGTTGGCGGTGATCGACGACCTGATGCCGTTCCAGCCGCCGTTCATCGACATCACCAGCCATCCGGCCGAGGTGGTCTACGAGGAGACGGCGAGCGGCTACCAGCGGCGGGTCAAGCGCAAGCGGCCGGGCACCCTCGGCGTCTGCGCCCTGATCCAGAACAAGTACAACGTCGACGCCGTGCCGCACATCCTCTGCCGGGGTTTCAGCCGTGAGGAGACCGAGGACTTCTTGATCGAGCTCAACTACCTGGGGATCGACAACGTGCTCGCCGTGCGCGGTGACGACAGCGGCTACCAGAAGCCGCTGACGGCCGGCCGCAGCGCCAACGACCGCGCCGCCGACCTGGTGCGGCAGATCGGCGACATGAACGCCGGCCGCTACCTCGAGGCGGACCTGCTCAACGCCGAGCCCACCCACTTCTGCGTCGGCGTCGGCGGTTACCCGGAGAAGCACTTCGAGTGCCCCAACATGCGCAGCGAGATCCTCGCCGCCAAGGCGAAGGTCGACGCCGGCGCCGACTACATCGTGACCCAGATGTTCTTCAGCAACGAGCACTATTTCCGCTACGTGGAGCTCTGCCGTGCCGAGGGCATCGCGGTACCGATTCTGCCGGGGCTGAAGATCCTCACCACCAAGAAGCACCTCAACTCGATCCCGCGCAACTTCTACGCCGAGATCCCCTGGCAGCTCTCCGCCGAGGTCGAGAAGGCGGCCCCCGAGCGGGTGCGCGACGTCGGTGTGGAGTGGGCGCGCCAGCAGGTCCAGGAGCTTCTCGACCGCGGCGTGCCGTCGATCCACTTCTACGTCATGCAGGACGCCTCGGCCGTCCAGCAGCTGATGGCAGGGGTGAAGCTGTAGGGAAGCGGTGGCCTCATCGCCCCGCCGTGCCCGCGTCGAAGCGCAGCTCCGCCAGGTCCCAGAGCAGGACCCCGGCCCGCTGCGCTTCCCGCGGTAGTCGGAAGCGTAGCTTGTCGCCCACCGCAAGCCGCTTCCCGGCGACCTCGGGTACGCCCTGGTAGTAGGCCCAGACGCGGGTCCCGGCGAGCTCCGGCGGCTCGACGACGGTGATCAGGAAGGCGTCCGAGACCATCCCCGAGCCGTCCTCGAGCTCATCGATCAGCCATTGAGGAAGAAACTCCGCCACCACGGCGCGGACCTCCGCGCCTTCGCCGCGCTCGGGCTGGCGAGCTTGTACCGAGGGGGCTGCGGCCTGCCGCGGCGGCGCTGTCGGCGAGCCTGAGGCGCAGCCGGCAAGGGCGCCAGAAAGCAGGGCGAGAGAGGCCCCTGCGACAGCGGCCAGCGTGAGGGCCGAACGAAGCGCCGTGCTGAGCTTGGACATGCGGCTCTCTCCTCCCTTCGCCTCTGCAAGCTGGCGCCCGACGCCTAGGGCAAGCTCTCGCGGACCTGGAAGACGTTGCCCTCCGGGTCCATGGCGTTGCAGACGACGAAGCCCGGGCCTTGCCAGCTCTCGTCGAACACCTCGCCACCCAGCTCCGCGGCCAGCGACCGCGCACTCTCCAAGCTCGGCACCGTGAAGAAGAACTTGAGCGCCGTCTCCTCCCGGCGCACCGGCGGGGATTCGATCACGATCTGCGCCGCGATCGGCGGCGGGATCTGGTGGACGAGCAGCTGGATGTCCGGGGACTGCAGGACGACGAAGCCGTCCACCGCGTGCAGCCGCGACATCCCGGCGACCGCTTGGTAGAAGCTCGCCAGCCTCTCGGTGTGCTTGGCGTAGATGAAGAGACCGGCGCGTGCTGGACCCGGCATTCGTTCTCCTTGCAGGTGCAAGGCCGGGCTCGACGGCTGCCCCTGCGGTGTTGTTGTCGCGTTCGTGCTACGCGCCGACGCCGACCTCTAGTTGCCAACCCGCGGGAGCGTCACGGCCTTCGCTGCGGCGAGCATACAGCTGCGTTGCCCCTGGCTCGTGCCTACCGGCCGCGCGCTTCCTGTACGCAGGCGAGCTTGGTCGCCCAGGCGACCATCTCGTCGGGGTAGCCGCTGGCGAAGAGGGGCGGCGGGATACCCGCGCCGAGCGGCCAGCGCAGCAGCGAGTGATCTGCGGCAGCAAAGAGGGCGAACTCGAACTGCTGGTTTCCCGCTGCCGCCAGCGCTGCGCCGATCCTCTCGCGAGCGATGGTCGCCGAGGACTTCGCGTCCTGCCCGCCCTTGACCAGAAGGACGGGTACCCGGACCCGTTCCCAGGCGGGCCCGGGAGCGAAGTCCATGACCGAGCGCCACCAGCGGTAGTCCTCCATAGGGTAGAGCTGGGTCGGCAGCTTGCCGGCCACCCGGAACCAGGGCTCGCGGGAAGCCGCTGCCAAGTCGGGGGCGAGGTCGCCCGCGGCCTGGCCACTCCGTTGGTAGGTGAAGACCCGCCGGTTGAGGGCGACCGCACGCTCAATGGCAGACTGCGGGAAGCCCTGCCCCTCTAGGCGGCGCACCATCTCCTGCTCGACCTGCTCGACCTGCTCGACCTGCTCGACCGGAGAGACGCCGCTCGGCGCGACGACGGTCACGAAGGCGGTCCGCGAGTGGGTGCGCGACAGCGGTGTGAAGTGGGCGCGCCAGCAGGTCCAGGAGCTCCTCGATCGCGGCGTGCCCTCGCTCCACCTCTACGTCATGCAGGATGCCTCGGCCCTCCAGCAGCGGATGCCGGGGATGAAGCAGTAGGAACACGTACCGAGCCGACGGGCGGCCTCGGGCCGCTGCCGGTTCGGGCTTCTGGTTGCTGGCGGCGGGGCCGCCTCAGGACCCACCGCCGCACTCCTGCACGCACTCGAGGCCAGCGCAGACACAGTAGGTGCACTCGCAGCCGAGCCAGCAAGTGGACGGCGGTGCGGACTCGCTGGGTCCGCAGGCGTCGAGGCAGCTCTGGAAGGCCGGCCAGCAGTCCCCACCCCAGAGCCATGCCGGTGGCGGGACCCGTGCCGGGTCGGCGGGTGTGAGCTGAGCCGCCGAGCAGCTGCTCGCGGCTGGCGTGGCTGCAGCCGCGTCGCTGGGACCGGCGAAGACGGCGGAGGCGAAGGCGAGGAGGAGAAGGGCAACGAGGCGACGGACGGTCTGGTTCACGTGGACCTCCTGGTAGGCCCGCCAGGGCGAGCCGGGTTGACCGTGGGCAGAGCTCCTCCGGGCCCCTGCGCTCGGTTGCGCCCTGTCGCTCGTTGAACCGGCACCGAGACGCCGAGCCCTCTCTCTCAAGGTGCTCCTCAGCGCTTCCTGGGCTCCGGGTCTGGGGGTGAGCCTTCCGCCGCGGTGGTGCGGTCAGCTAGCGGCCCGCTGCCCCACCGCCGGTGCACGTGCTGGCGGAAGCGTTCCCGTTCTTCCGGGCTCAGTCCCTCCCAGCGCTGCCGCCAGCGGCGGCGCCGCGGCCTGGCCAGGCGCGGCCCGAGACCACCGAAGAGGATGCGGCAGAGCAGCAGCAGGCCGAGGGCCTGCCAGAAGGTCAACGCCGGCCAACCGAAGAGCCCGGGCAGGAGCCAGTTCCACAGCACCTGGACGAGCGCGCCGCCGAGCGCGACGAAGGCGAGAAAGCCCAACGTGGCCAGGGGGGCGATGAGGATCACTTTGCGTCGCATGGTCAAACCCTCGCAGATCGTCAGAGGTCGGTCAGTTCGTCGTAGAGGCCCTGCAGCCGCTCACGCAGAGCAAGAACGGCGTAGCGCTTGCGGGAGAGGAGCGTGTTGACGCTGGTGCCAGTCGCAGCTGCCATCTCCCTGAAGCTGCGCCCGTCGACCTCGTGGCCGAGGAAGACCTCGCGCTGCTCGGCAGGCAGCTCGGCGACCGCCGCCGCCAGCTCCTCGACGAGCACCCGGCGCGCATAGAGCGCTTCGGGGCCCGCTTCAGGCGAGGGCAGGAGGTCGTCGAGGGTCAACGTCTCGTCGTCGGTCGCCGGCTCGCGCAGGGGGTCCGTCTTGGCGCGGCGGAAGAGGTCGGTGATGCGGTTGCGCGCCACCCGGAAGAGCCATGCCGTCACCTGCTCGATGGGCATCAGGAGCCGGTTGGCCTCGACCAGCTCGGCAAAGACGTCCTGCAAGACGTCCTCGGCGTCCCGCGCGTCTGGCACCCGCCGGCGGATGAAGGCGAGGAGCCGCGAGCGGTCCCGCGCCACCTGCTCGGTGGTCTGCCGGTCGCGGTCGGTCATCGTGCGTTGCGGGGTCGCCGTGATGTCCATCTACTGGGGTAGACGCACGCGGGCCGCGGATATTGTGACGCCGGGTAGCGCGTCGAGAGTGGGCGGCGCGCGGCGCTCAGCCGAGCCGTTGGCGGACCTTCGCGACCACCTCACGGGGCCCGGTGACGGTGACGCCGAGGTAGGTCTCGGCGCGGAGAGTCAAGCGCCCCTCGGGGCCGGCGAGCTCGCAGAGGAGGATGTCCTGCGAGCCGACGACGGCACTTTCGCTCGCCTTCACCCGGTAGCCCAGCGCGTGCGCGGCCTCGGCCACTCGCACGAAGAGGCCTTCCTCGTACTCGGGCCCCGCGTTCCAGCTCTCGACCTCCGCGGCCTCGCTTGCCTCTGCCTGCGTCTCGCCCTTCAACGCCAGCTCCGCATCTTGCTCCTTGGGCCCCGACTCTCCCTCCCGAGGGGCGGCGTTCGCCGGCACGCGGCAAGATGCCGGGCGAGCGAGGTGCTCGCCTCAGCGGCGGGCCGTCGTCTTTTTCGCTCGTGGCCGCTTTGGCTTGGCCGGGATCGCCTCGGCGGTCACCGCGAGGGCGGTGCGCAGCCGCTCAGGGTCTTCGAGCTCGGCGTCGAGCAGGAAGTAGTCCTTGGCGCCGGGGTAGGGCGCCGCGAGCTGTACCGCGCCCAAGAACTGCCGGCCGGCTTGCGTCGGCTTGAGGAAGAGCTGGTCGTCGCAGACGAACGCCACCACCTTGCCGTCGAGGTAGAGGCCGTACTCGCCGAACATCTTCTTGTAGGTCAGCCGCTCGCCCAGCGCCAGCTGGTCGCAGATGTAGAGCACGGAGTGGAGGTCGCTCGCCATGGTCGAGGAAGGCGCGGGAATCGCCAGCGCCAGAGTGGATCCTAAGTCCTGGCGGGCCCGAAGAGCCGCTTCCAGAACGATCGCTGTTTTCTCGGAAACGACAGCAGTCGGCCCGAGAGCCAATAGGTACCCTTCAGCACGCCACCCGGCACGGGAGGATCGGGCAGCAGTGCGGGGTCGATCACCACGTCGAAGCGGCCGCCGTAGGTGTCGATCAGCGCCCAGTGGAAGGCGTTGTCGGTGAGCGAGTTGCGCAACTGCCGCGCCTCCACCACGTGGCCCGTGAAGAACGCCAGTGCCGCGGGCACCTGGCCATCGTCGCCGGCGGCGTTGAACAGGCCCAGGGGAACGAAAGAGCGCGACGCGAACGGGGCCTGGGAACCCTCCTGGTCGGCGTCGAACGCGGCCTCGGAAGGGAAGAACTGCGCTTCGTGGGCAAAGCCAGTCACCTGCGCCTCGGCGATGCCGGGAAGCGCGAGGTCCGCGTAGCGGGCGGCGTCCGGCAGGTCGAAGACGAAGGGGTAGGCCCCTTCCTTCGTCGTCTCGCCGCCAGGCTGCGCCCAGGCGTGCAAGGCACCGTCGAGCGCGCTGTCGCCCGGCCGCTCTAGCCGGTGGGTGACACGGACCGGCAGCGAAGACCTGCCCGCGAAGTGGGGGTTCATCCCGGTCAGCTGCCGCCCGTTGACCTGCAACCACAGCTCCTCACCGGCCTGCCCGGTCCAGCGCAGGTAGCGGCCCCCCGGGACGCGAACCTCCTCGGCCAGCGGGGCGACCTGGTTCGCCAGCTGGGCGAACTCCTCCTCCGTGGCAACGGAGAAGCCGATCGAAGAGAGGTGGCTCGCCATGGCGCGGGTGGTTGCTTGCGTCGTGAGACTGGCAAGGATCCTAGCTGATCACGCCCAAATCGCCATTGGCAGACTTGCCCAACGTTTGACACCTCCCCGCGGCTTCTCTACCCTAAGGGCGCATTTCGAGCGGCTCGGGCCGGATGGCGCCGGGCTCGGCAACCTGGGAAGGACACCCAAGGTGCCCTCCCGCCGGCAGCGTGGCGGGAATGCGGCTTTCGGCTCTGGCTACCCAGGCCCGGTGGCAACCAAGTGTCCCGCGCGCCACTCTCCAGCGCGCTCCCCCGTCGAGCAAGGTTTCCGGTCGAGTGGAGTTTCCCGCCGCCTCGCGATGCGAGCGGGTTGTCGCCGTGCCGGCGACGACCTGACGGGCTCACCGGCAGAAAGCCGGCGGGCCGGGGAGAGAGGACGTGGACCCGACGCTTTTCGACGTGACGATCCCGCCGCGACCGGCCGACCTCGAGGCCCGCCAACAGGCGCTCGAGAAAGCGCTGGCCGAGCGCATCCTGGTGCTCGACGGGGCCACCGGCACGGCGCTCCAGGCAGCCCAGCTGACCGCCGCGGACTTCGGCGGCCCCGAGCTCGAGGGCTGCAACGAGAACCTCTGCATCACGCGGCCGGACGTCGTGCGCGGCGTCTCCGCGACCTATCTCGCCGTCGGCTGCGACATCGTCGAGACCAACAGCTTCGGCGGCACGCCACTGGTGCTCGCCGAGTACGGCCTCGCCGACCAGGCCTGGGAGCTCAACCGCCTGGCGGCGGCTCTCGCCCGCGAGGCCTGCCGGGCCTTCGACACGCCGGCGCGCCGGCGCTTCGTCTGCGGCTCACTGGGCCCCACGACGAAGGCCATCTCGGTCACCGGCGGAGTCACCTTCGAGGAGCTCATCGGGCACTTCCGGGTGCAAGCGCTGGGCCTGATGGCGGGGGGCGCCGACTACCTGTTGATCGAGACCTGCCAGGACACTCGCAACATCAAGGCCGCGCTCTTGGCCTGCGAGCAGGCCTTCGCGGCCGCCGGCTGGCAGCTGCCGGTCGCCGTCTCGGTGACCATCGAGCCCACCGGCACGATGCTCGCCGGGCAGGACGCCGAGGCTCTCGCCGTCTCGCTGCTGCACGCCGACCTCCTCTACGTGGGCCTCAACTGCGCCACCGGCCCGGACCTGATGAGCGACCACGTGCGGACCCTCGCCGAGCTGGTGCCGACCCGCGTCGCCTGCGTGCCCAACGCCGGCCTGCCCGATGAGGAAGGTCGCTACACCGAGGGCCCGGAGCACTTCGCCGAGGTGCTCGGGCGCTTTGCCGACGCCGGATGGCTCAATCTGGTGGGCGGCTGCTGCGGCACCCGGGCCGCGCACATCGCGGCCCTCGTGCGCACCTTCACCGGCCGGCCGCCGCGCCAGCCGGTGGCCCACCACCGCTGCCTGGTCTCCGGCATCGAGGCCGCGGAGCTGACCGCCGACAACCGGCCGCTCCTGGTGGGTGAGCGCACCAACGTGCTGGGCAGCGCTCGCTTCAAGCGCCTGGTGGTCGCGGGCGACTACGAGGCGGCCGCCGAGGTGGGGCGGGCGCAGGTGCGGGCCGGCGGGCAGGTCCTCGACGTCTGCCTGCAGGACCCCGACCGCGACGAGATGGCGATGATGGAGGCCTTCCTCGACCGCCTGGTGCGCCTGGTCAAGGTGCCGTTGATGATCGACTCGACGGACGCCGCGGTGATGGAGCGCGCCCTCACCTTCTGCCAGGGCAAGGCGGTGCTCAACTCGATCAACCTCGAGGACGGCCTCAGTCGCTTCGAGAAGGTGCTGCCGCTCGCCCGCCGCTACGGCGCCGCGGTGGTGGTGGGGCTGATCGACGAACAGGGGATGGCGGTCTCCGTCGAGCGCAAGCTGGCGGTGGCCGAGCGCAGCTACGAGCTTCTCACCGGCCGCTTCGGCATCCGGCCCGAGGACATCTGGTGGGACGCCCTCGTTTTCCCCTGCGGTACTGGCGACGAGGCCTACATCGGTTCGGCGGCACTCACCATCGAAGGCGTGCGGCAGCTCAAGGCCGCGATGCCGGCGACCAAAACCATCCTCGGCGTCTCGAACGTCTCCTTCGGCCTGCCGACCGCCGGCCGCGAGGTGCTCAACTCCGTCTTCCTCTACCATGCAACGCGCGCGGGCCTCGACGCCGCGATCGTCAACACCGAGCGGCTGGCCCGCTATGCGGAGGTCTCGGTCGCCGAGCGCGAGCTCGCCGAGGCGCTGCTCTTCCTGCCGCCGGGCGACGCCGCGGCGAGCGAGCGGGCGGTGGCGGCCTTCACCGAGCACTTCCGCGGCCAGAGCGCCGGCCGGCACGGTCCGAGCGGCCCGCGCCGCGCCGAGCTTCCCCTCGACCAGCGCCTGGCGCGGGCGGTCGTCGAAGGCAGCAAGGAGGGGTTGCACGACGACCTCGCGGCGGCCCTCGCCGATCCCCGCTGGCCGGACCCCCTGGCGATCATCAACGGGCCGCTGATGGCGGGGATGGGCGAGGTGGGACGGCTGTTCAACGACAACCAGCTGATCGTCGCCGAGGTGCTGCAGAGCGCTGAGGTGATGAAGGCGGCGGTCGCCTACCTCGAGCCCCACATGGCGCACCTCGGGGCGGGCAGCAGCCGCGGCAAGGTGTTGCTGGCGACCGTCAAGGGGGATGTCCACGACATCGGCAAGAACCTGGTCGACATCATCCTCAGCAACAACGGCTTCGAGGTCGTCAACCTGGGGATCAAGGTGCCGAGCGAGCAGCTGATCTTGGCCGTCCAGGAGCACCAGCCGGACGTCATCGGGCTCTCGGGCCTGCTGGTCAAGAGCGCCCAACAGATGGTGTTGACCGCCGGCGACCTCGCCGCGGTGGGGATCGACACGCCGCTTCTGGTCGGCGGCGCGGCGCTCACCCGCCGCTTCACCCACCGCAAGATCGCCGCCGCCTACGACGGCCTGTGCACCTACGCCAAGGATGCGATGACGGGCCTCAAGCTGGTCGAGCGCCTGGTCGACCCCCGCGAGCGGCCCACCCTCGAGCAGGAGGTGGCCGACCTCCTGGCGGCCGATGCGGCCACCGTCGAGGTGGCGGCCGCCGGCGAGGACGCGGTTCCCCCGGGGGGCGCCGCCGTGCGCCGCGACCTGCCGGTGCCCCGGCCGCCGCATCTCGAACGGGTGGTCGAAGAGCTCGACCCCGACGAGGTGTGGCCGTTCGTCAACCCCAAGATGCTCTTTGGCAAGCACCTCGGCCTCAGCGGCGGGATCGAGGCGCTGGCCCAGCGGGGGGACCCGCGCTGGAAGAAGGTGGCCGCGGTGGTCGAGGAGGCCCGTGAGCTCGGGCGTCAAGGGGCGCTGCCGGTGCGCGCGGTGTGGCGCTTCTTCCCGGCCGCGGCCCACGGCGACGAGCTGCGGCTGCTGACTCGCGCTGGCAGCTTGGCGGCAAGCTGGCAGCTACCCCGCCAGGCGCGCCCGGGCGGCCTCTGCCTCACCGACTTCGTGCTGCCCGGCGATCACCTGGCACTCCTCGTCACCACCGCCGGCCGCGACGTGCGCCAGCGGGTCGAGGCGCTCAAGCAGGCGGGCGAGTACCTGCTCAGCCATACCCTCGCGGCGCTCGCCCTGGAGACGGCCGAGGCCGCCGCCGAGTGGCTGCACCAGCGGCTGCGCGCGGCCTGGGGCTTCCCGGACCCGCCGCAACTGACCCCCCGCGACCTTTTCGCCGGCCGCTACCGCGGCAAGCGCTACAGCTTCGGCTACCCGGCCTGCCCGGACCTCGCCGGCCAGCGGGCGCTCTTCGCGGCCCTGGCGCCCGAGGAGATCGGCGTCAGCTTGACGGAGGGCGACATGATGGACCCCGAGGCGAGCGTCTCGGCGCTGGTCTTCCAGCACCCGGACGCCCGCTACTTCGGGGTTTGAAGGTGGGGGAACGGGGCGCTACGGAGCCTGCGCCGGCTGAGCCTCGAGCACGAAGACGCGGGCGGCGTCGGGCTGGCCGACGGGCTGCACCTCGACCTCGATCGGGTTGCTGAGGCCGCTCGCGGCGGGGAAGCGCAACACCACCTGCTCGAGCCGTGGGTCGACGGCGAGCGGGCCGGCACGTAGCTCCTTGCCGTTGGCACCCCGCAGGACGCAGGTCACGCGGGCGCTCGCCAGGCGGCTGCCGAGGTAGAGGACGGCTTCACAGCCGTTCTCATCGCACGGGACGGGCAACGGCGTGGCGCTAGGGCCGACGCCGCCACGGGTAACCTCGCCGCCGGGCGGTACGCCGTCGAGCACCGGCAGCGAGCGCAGCACGATGCCGGCGATCTTCGCTGGCTGCTCACCTACGCCGATCGCAGAAGCCGCCTGTTCGCGCTGCAGCGCTTTCTGCTCTTCGATCTCGCGGATGGCACCTTGCAGGCGGTCGATCTCGGCGCGCGCCGCCGCCGTCGCGCCGGCTGCCTCGCGGTTCTGCTGCTGCAGCTGCTCGAGGCGCTGCTCGAGATCATGACGGGCGGAGAGCGCGCTGGCGCTGGCGGCATCGCTGCGCAGCAAGCTCCAGACGAGACCGGTCGAGACGAGCGCGAAGGCCACGCCGGCCGCCAAGGCCAGCCGCTGCCAACGGCCCGCGCCCCAGCGGTCCCCCAACGTCCTGCCCGTGGCTCCCGCGGCCTCGACCGCCGGCGTCATCAACGGCCGAAACGGCACCACCGTCGCCGTGGGCGCCTCGTCGGCCGGCTGGCCCTGGCGCAGCAGCTCGAGCTCTTCGCGGCAGCTTTCGCAGCTCGCCAGATGGGTAGCGATCGTGGCGGGGCTGAGCCCGGGGACCGTTTCGCCGAGGAGGTGCGCGATGAGCGCCGCCGGCGGCAGGTGCGCGGCGAAGATGGCGGCCGCTTGGCGGGTCGCCGCGAGATCGGCCCGGCACTCTGCGCAGCCCACGAGATGCTGCTGCACGAGAGCCTTTTCATCCTCAGCTAAGGAACCGTTCAAGAACCAGGGCAGCAGATCGGTTGTGGTGTGGCAGCTCACGGGTCTCTCACCTCCCGCTGACCTTAGGCGGGGCGTTGTCCTGGGTGTTACCGTGCGGTGGCGAAGCTCGCCCTTCGACCTCGTCGCGGACCGCCAGGGCGCGGCGGCGGCAGCGCAGCACGCGCACCCGCAGGGCCCCTTCGTTGACTCCGAGGACGTCGCTCATCTGGCGGTAGGACAGGCCTTGCAGCACCATCTTCCAGAGCGCGATGCACTCCGAGGACATCTCGGCCAGCACGCGCAGCAGCAGGTCGCGGGTCTCGTCGCTCTCCTCGCGCTCGCGGGCGGCCCGCCGTGGCACGTCGGAGACCTGGTCGACGATGTCGATCTCCTCCCACTGCACGCGCCGCTGGCCGCGCACGCGGTCGACGCAGGCGTTCGAGGTCACCCGCCAGAGGTAGGTCTTGAGGCT
>WBZL01000852.1_pt1 | contig 33857 bp, 33 predicted proteins | sample 5204291 | NCBI WGS metagenome assembly WBZL01 (sample SAMN12344345, study PRJNA552823) | activated sludge metagenome | biome: Activated sludge suspended growth; feature: Nitrification reactor; material: Wastewater; isolation source: activated sludge from nitrification reactor of wastewater...
GGCTCCTTCCAGGTAGGCGAGCGGTCAGATGCCGCCATCCTGGAAGGGGCCCGCCTGCATCCAGCGGTGCCACACGGGTGGGGAATTTCAATGAGCAGGTCTGAGGAGATTCAGATGAGCGTCAACAGCAGGGCCGCAGTTATCGGGATGTGGCCGCGGCGGTGGGGTGTTCCCACCGGGATGTGGCCGCGGCACGCAAGATGATCGCGGCCAAGGGGATCACGGGGACGGGTCTGGCGCAGATGTCGGACACCGAGCTCACCGGGTTGTTCCCCGATAGGCGGGCGAAGGTCAGCGACCTGTATGAGGTGCCGGACTTCGCGGCGGTAGTGAAGTCGATGAGGTCGAATCCGCATTTCACGCTGCTGCAGGCGTGGCGGGTCTATCTGGGGTCGCAGGCCGATGGTCGCAAGTACGGGTATTCGCAGTACTGCCATCTGTTCGGCGAGTACGCGGTGCGCAACGATCTGGTCGCGACGTTGCATCACGAGCCGGGCCGGGCGATGTTCGTGGACTGGGCCGGAGACACCTTGCCGATCGCGGACGCGCTCACCGGGGATGTGGTGAAGGCCTACCTGTTCGTGGCGGTGCTGCCGTTCTCCGGGATGGTGTTCTGCGCCGGGTTCACCACGATGGGGATGGACACCTGGATCGCCGGTCATGTCAGCGCGTTCACCGCGTTCGGCGGGGTCACCCAACTGGTGGTGCCGGACAACGCTCTGACCGCTACGCACCGCAAGACCCGCGGGGAGCCGGCCCGGTTCGTGACCGACCGGTACCAGCAGATGGCCGACCATTACAGCACCGCGATCGTGCCCACCCGAGTCCGGAAACCGCGCGACAAGGCCTCCGTCGAATCGGCGGTGAACACGGTCAACAAGCGGGTGATCGGATATCTGGCCGAGGATGTGTGGACGACCCTGGCCGAGCTCAACGACGCGATCACCGAGCGAGTCCACGAGATCAACCACGACATCCGCCGCGCCGACGGGTCCACCCGCTTCGAGCGGTTCACCGACGAGGAGGCCCCGCTGCTGGCCGGGCTGCCGGATGAGGCATTCGAGCACGTCGAGTGAAAGCAGGCCAAGGTCGGGCGCAACTACCACCTGGCGGCCAGCTACCAGCACTACTCGGTGCCCTGGAAACTGGCCGGGCAGCTGCTGCGGGTACGGCTGACCAGCACCCGGGTGAGCGTGTTCGACGGCCAGCAGATCGTGGCCGAACACCCCCGCAGGCACGGGCGTAAGGGCCAGTACTCCACCCTCGCAGAGCATGTCCCGCCGCAGCATCGGGAGGTGTCCGGGTTGTGGTCGCGGCGCTGGTTCACCGACCGGGCAGCCTCGTTCGGCCCGGCCACGGTGACGGTGATCGAGCAGGTGCTGGACCGTCACGAGATCGAGGCCCAGGGCCATCTGGACTGCCAGAACATCCTGGAAACCCTGGGACGCAAGAACAAGCCCAAGCTGGAGGCGGCCTGCCAGCAGCTACTCAACGTCGGCGCCCACCCCACCTACTCGACACTGAAACGGCTCATGGCCGGCATCGAGTCCGACGCCCAGAAACCGGTCCCGGTGCGGGCCGCAGCGTCGAACCGCAAGAACACCCCCGACCCGACGGCCGCCGAGCCGCCGGGGGCGCTGGTGCGCGGCGCCGACTACTACGCCCAGGGACGGTGACCGATGTTCACCAGCGACGACTACGACAAGTTCCGGGCCCTGCGGATCACCCACGTGGCCACCCGCTTCGAGGAACTGATCCGCGACGAGGACAACGACACGCTCACACCCGAGCAGTTGTTCCTCACCGCCGTCGACGATGCCCTCGAAACACGCCGGGCCAACCGGATCGACAAACTGATCCGCCAAGCCGGCTTCCCGATCCCGACCGCCACGATCGCCGAGATCGACTACCGAGAAGGCCGAGGCATCAACCCGACCAGGATGCGCCGCTACGGCAACCATGACTGGCGTTCCGAACCCACGAACCTGCTGGTCACCTCACCCACCGGCGGCGGGAAGACCTACCTGGTCTGCGCGATCGGGATCGCGGCCTGCCACCGCGAGCACGACGTCGCCTACCTGCGCCTGGACGACCTCGCCCGCCGGCTGATCATCGCCCGAGCAGACGGCATCGCCCACCAAGACCTGCTCACCCGGCTGTCCGACACCGACCTCCTGATCATCGATGATTTCTTGACCGTCGGGATCGACCCGGAGGCGGCCAGCGACCTGTTCGCGATCCTGGCCAACCGCGAGCACCGCCTGCCCACCCTGATCGCCAGCCAGTCCGGGCCCGACTACTGGGCCCAAGCCCTACCCGACCGCGTCGCCGCAGACTCCATCGTCAACCGGCTGGCCAACAACGCCCGGCGCATCACCCTCGGCGAAGTCGACATGCGCAGACAACGAGGACAACAAGCCCGCAACACAGACGGCTACTGGGAGTAGAGCCCAGGGGCCGGGTGGCACGCCCAAACCAGGGCCGCTACCCGGCCCCCGGAACCCCGCTACCAACAAGCCGGACTCGCGCTACCAACTGGGGCTATCTGCCAGCTGTCTAGGTTCCCGCGTATTCCTCGTCGGTGACGTGGTTGAGCCAAGTAACGACCTGACCATGTTCGTTGGCTTCCTGAATGGCGACGTGCGCCATGAACCGGTCGGGCGTTGCGCCGTGCCAGTGCTCCTCGTCCGGCTCGATGTAGATCACGTCTCCGGGCCGGATTTCCCGCACGCCTTCGGTTCTATTCGCGATGTATCCGATGCCGTCTGTCATGTACAGCGTCTGGCCCCTGGGATGGCTGTGCCAGGCGGTCCTGGCTCCCGGGCTGAACCGGACGTGCGCGCAGCCGACGGCTGACTGGTCGTCGGGGTTGTGGATGCCGTCGATGAGCACGGCCCCGGTGAACCATTCCGCCGGGCCTGCGGCGCTTTGCCTGCCGCTTCTTGTGAACTTCATGCTCTTCCCTTCGCACTTGGGATTGGCGTTATGGGCGGCAGACCCGCCTCGATCTTGCGGCCACGGACTTCCGCCTGCAGGCGACCTTGTTTTCAGCGCAGCGTCAGACGCCTGCCATTTCCGTGCTGCGGTCCCAGATCTGCCTGGCCAGTTCGGCATCACTGGCTTGCGGATTGTTCCTCTTGGCGAGTTTGGTCTTCTCGTAGTACTCGCCGGGTTGCCAGTCGATGCCTGGTGTTCCTTGGGCGAGCCAGACCAGCGGTTTCGCGCCCTTCTCGGGACTGACCAAGATCAGCCGCCCGAGGGGGGTGTGATAGAAGAACCGGATCGGGCTTTTGGTGTCGCTGGCGAAGTTGGTGTTGGCGTTGCCGGGGTGGAACGCGACGGCGTTGATTCCCTGGCTGCCGTAGCGGCGCGTAGCTCCTTGGTGAACAGAATGTTCTCCAGCGTGGCGTCGCCGTATGCCTTCATCGTTTTCCATGAGCGAGTGTTGTTCAGGTCGTTGATGTCGATGTTTCCGAACGCTCGCGCGCCCAGGCGATCCGCCGAGCAGCCTGGGAACTATTCGCCGTTCACGGCTTCGAATCAGTCAGCGTTGAGCAGATAGCTGCAGCAGCGGATGTCTCCCGGACGACCTTCTTCAACTACTTCCCGACCAAAGAGGCCGTCGTCACCGAACCGGACGAGGAGATGCTCGCTACGCAGCAGCGCCTCTGCGAGGCGAGACCAGCAGAGGAACCGCTGTGGCATTCCATCACCGCCGTGATCCTCGTCATCATGACTGAGCATCCCGCCGCCGCCGCCGGCCACGTCCAGCTGAAGTCGATATCACCCGCGACCGCAGACCTCGTTCATAAAGCGACCGAGCAGAACCTCGCCCAACTGCGAGCATGGGTAATCGAACGCGGAGCCGCAGACGGCCGCACCGACGCCTTGCTGCAGCTGAACGTCGCCATAGCAACAATCATGACTGCTCTGGGGCAATGGCAGCCAAACCAGGACCTGGGCCAAGTCCTGATCGACGCGAAGACAAATATACGAGCCCTGGAATGCGCCTTCACCTGACAAGCTCGCATCGCCCCTGACTGAGCGCCGCAGCCGCCACTGAGATCGCTCAAAAAGCCGCCATATAACTTGGCGATTCACACCCGTGGACACGAATCCGAACGCTCAACGGTTTAGGACACGAGTTTCGGACGCTCATTGATCGGGCGTGTCCCCCACAAACCCCTGACGAGGTTCCGGACGTCCGAAAACGGTCGTTTCCGGACCCGACGTCTGCCCCGTGTGACGGCCCCGTCCCGGGACGCGCTCCGGACGGGCCTACCGGGACACCGTCCAGTCGGCGTGCCGGCACGTCGGCCGCGGCTCTGATGGACGTTCCCTCACCGGATACGACGCATCGTCGCGATACAAGTCTTAGCCGAGTCGTCTGGCCACGATGGCTCCATCGAGGCGTCGGTGCGCGTAGGAGAGCAGCGAGAACAGGTCGAGAGCGTCCGCCTCGGTGATCTCCCACTCGGCCCGAGGTGCGTGCGCTGCAGGGTTGCGGAACGTGCCAAACACGCCACGAAGCAGGTTGGCGAAGCCACTTTGTTCACTAGTGTCGCTCTTCGAGACGTGTGCGTTGATCCGAATAGCGGGATCGCTCTTACCGATGCAGGCATCCACCAGCTCAGCACCGTCGAGCTCTGAACCCGTCATCGTCCGAATACGACTGGCCAAACCCTTCGTCGCCTCGAAGACGGCATGGAAGATGGACCTACGCAGGATCTCGGTCTCGCAGTACGCGAGAACCTGGTCGTGCACGTCTCTGCGTAGCATCGATGCCCGCAGTCGACTCGCAACGACCGCCACCTCATCGAGAGTCTTGGCGGTTTGTGTCCTAGCCATCTGGCCCTTGTCGTTGACCCTCAGACCTACCATCGACAGCACCTCGTTCGTTCGCTCCTGAAGAGCGACAAACCGCGCGGGGTCTTCGATGTAGCGGGCAGGGTTTAACGCGGTCACAACGAACGTCACCAGCCTGCGGCTCGTCTGGTCGTTGTTCTGGCGAACTGCCATTGCGTTGGACAAGCGGTGCCTCTTGGTCACGTCCGGGCTTGGGTCTTCGATCTTCGTGGTGAGCAGCAACCGGCCGATCTCGCTCCCTGTTAGGCCCGGCCATTCGGTAGACGCCAATACCGCGCAGAGCTGCTCCACCACTGCCTGCGGCCACGGCGTCGGTGGTGATGTTGGCATGTACCGGAGGTTATCGACATCGGGACGATCGGAACCGCTGCGCCGCGAGCCGATCCGCTTGTGGGCCACGGTCGGTTCCCCGGCGACTTGTTGGCACGCCAACGGATCGCGGCATCAGCGGGTGCATCGCCGAGGTACACCCGACTTGTGGCCGTTGCACACTCACTCACCTGCCCGTTCAGTGTCGCCAGGCGTCCACCACAGCACCAGGAGCCCCGTGACCAGATAGATCACCTGTAGGAAGTGGAAGCCTCGGATCGAGGCGACCTCGCCGACTATCCAGAAGACCATGATCATGCCGGCGACGATGCTTGAGAGTTGCCAGCCCTCGATGCGCTTCACCATGCAGAGGGCTGCGACCATTGCACTCCCGCCCACGATGGCCATGAGGATCACGCCGGGGAAGTAGTTGTCGTTGAAGCCGGTGTGCTCGACCCAGCTTGCTTGCTCAGGAATCCACCCAACGATCAGGGCAAAACCACCCCCCACAGCGCTGAGCCCATTGAACAAATGGACGGCGAGCAGCGCCGCGTTCTTTCGGCGTCTCATGTTCGACCTCCACCAGTGATCTGGCCAACTCCGCCGTACGCCTGTTCGGGGTGCATCCGAGTTGACCTGCGGGTCAGTGTGTCCGACGTAGGAGTCCATCCGCAAGAGAAGGAGGAGGAACCGTAATCGGGCACGCGTCCCTGACGCGGGCGAGTTCACCCTGGGTGGTGATCCATGACCGCAAGCGGATCCGCAACCGGACAGGCCGAAGGCATCGGATATGGACACTTCATCGCGAAACCGGAAGGCCACATTTTGGGACGGTCACTGCCTATGAGCACCAGTGCTGAACCACTTCCTCCCAGGTGAAGTCAACCATCGCGTCCCCGCTCCAGGTTGCCCAAAACCGGGGATCCTCCGATTGCGGTCTCTGGTCTGGTTCGAGGTGTCCGACCTCGACGAGCGTCGGAATCTCCGTGGCCCATCCGAGCAGGATCGCTTGGCGGGGAGGGAGCGAGGGGAGTTCGTGTAGGAGGTCGCCGAGCGAGTCCGGTACCAGTCGGGCGACCAGGTCCTGATCGCGATCGTTGACCAATCGGTGCAGTAGGAAGCTGTTGCACTGAGATAGCACCGTCTGGGAGAGCGCTGAGGGTCGCTGGGAAGACAGCACAAGCCCCAAGCCGAACTTGCGTCCCTCGCGCGCAATGCGATTGAACGTCTCGCGGCAGAGATCGGCTGTGGTCGGAATGTCAGCTCCGCTTGTACCGGAGGACACGAAGTTGTGGGCCTCTTCCAGCACCAAGACAGTGGGCAGAACAGAACCGGTCTGCGCGCGCACGTGTTGAAGGGCTTCCATGGTAAGCCGTCCAATCACGGCGACGGCCGTGTGCATGACCTCCGAGGCCAGCAGGGAGAGGTCGACGATAGCGACCTCGCCGTTGGAACATGTCTCGTCCCCGAGGAAGCGCCGCAGCCAGACTTCGAGTGGCTCCTCAATTGTTGGCGCGATGATCGGCTCGTGGCGGAGATCTCCCACGAGGCCCTTAACTCTGATCAGGAACGGGGAGGCATAACCGGAATCTCGCTGGAAGTCCGGCGTGCGTAACAGAGCCTCAAGGTGATTGGGGACCTCGCGGGGGTCAAAGCGAACCGGCATGTCCTCGGTGTATCTCGTCGTGACCTCAGGCTCTCCGGTCGCTTCCAACGCGATGCGCAGCGCATCGAGCAGCGCATCCACCTCCGTCGATACGTACTGCCGATCCCCATACTGCTTGGTGCAGTGCCTGGTTTGCAGGTCCCGCACCTGGTCAAGAAGGTCCGCTACACCCTCCTCGTCCTCCCACTCCGTGAACACCTCCAACATGTCTTCAAGGACGATTGTGAAGCCAGTAAACTTGGGAAACTTGAAGTATGAGGGCATGTCGCTACGCAGGATGGTCCAGATGTCCAGGTGGGCTCGCAGTTCCACGGCAAGTCGCTCCACACCGGTGGCATTCGGGTCGAGGCTGTTTCGTAGGTTGCGTAGGGCTCGCTGCAGGAGAGGCCTTTGTGTCTGAAGCGACGCTCGCGTGATCGCAGCCCATTCGGCGCCCGACCACTGCCATGCTGGCACGGTCAGCGCCTCCTCGCCGCCCTTTGGTTCCACGCGCAGCACGCGAACACCGGTTAGGTCCTTGAAGCAGTCTCGGTATTCCCCGTTGGGGTCGAGAATGATGAAGCGGGCTCGGGATGACCCGTCCTTGGCTGCGTCTCGCGCCGCGGTGAGCGACCATCGGACGAGGCCGGCAACTGTGCACGACTTGCCTGAGCCCGTTGAGCCGAGGACTGCTAGGTGCCGGCCGAACAGACGGTCGGGGTCGATGGCAACGGGCGAATCGCCGGCGAGGGGCGAGGTGCCCAGTGCAACCCTTCCGTGGGAGCCTCCAACCGAGCCGAGGATCCGCAGCTGACGCGCGTCAGGCACCAACACCGGCTCGCCGACCGAGGGATAGGAGACGATGCCACGAACGAGTTCAGGCTCCGTTTGCCCTTCACCGGTACGCCACCGGAGCGTGCCGAGCGGTGTGACGGCCATGCGACGTCGGGGAAAGGGGACATCGAGTAGGCCAGGTTCAGCCTTGGGCGCAGAAGGCGTCCTTGGTGCACCATCTATTCCGATCCACGTCACGACACCGACCAGGAAACCCACTTCACTCGGGATGAGGACCCAGGCGTTGATCCGGGGAAATCGCTGGGCAAAGCCCGCGTTCAACGATGTTGATCCGGGCGCGTCTTCTAGGAGCTCCACTTTCAACTCGCGAGGAGAGACGCTCTCGACGGTCCCGACGACCTGACTGCTGCGGAACTCGATGGGAGTGTGCATCAGTCCTCGCTCCGCGCCGCGTGGTTTGTGCTGTCCGCGGCAAGAGCGTCATCCAGTCGGGCGCGCCTGTCCAAGTAGTCGAACTGAGCATCCAGCACGCGGTCTGGAGTGAGCGACGGCAGGAAGTCAGAGAACTCGGCGAGACCGCCAACGGCCGGGCCGATCAGTTCTGTCGTTTGCCCGTCTGGGTACAGGGTGCGCTGCTTGAACGCGTCGAGGGTCGCTAGCCGGTCACGCGAGATCACGACGAGGTGTGTTGAGGGTAGGCGCAGCATGTCCGCGATCACCCGGTTGATATGGCCGTCTCCGAAGCCGTAACCAAAAGTCACGAGAACCGTGTTGGGGCGACAGATGGCGGCCGCGAAATCGCGGAACAGTTCGGCGTAGGGATACGCGAGAGTTTCCACGTCCTTGGCAGGATTCGGATAGATCACGGCACCGCGGGCAGTTCCAGTGTCTCCGACGGACCCACCAAAAGGTAAGGGAGCCCGGAGAATCTCCTGGTTGTTGAACTGCCAGTCGACTGACCCGTGCAGCTTCGCGTAACGGACCACCCCGTCGACTAATCGGGGCTCGCCGCGAACTCCGGGGGGCGAATAGTGCACATCTAGGTTGATGCGCGACGCAGTAAATCGCGGGTGTAGTTGCCCTTCGAAGCGGTCGATCAGGCGGAGCCCCAGCAGGTCAGCAGCATACTCCAGGAGACGGTCGTAGTTGGTGGTGAACAGGTTCAGCCGGTCTCGCTGCACGGGACGAGACACGAACGGGCTGAGGAAGCGCAGGAGTGCCCGTGCCACATCCTTTGCCTTGTTCGTGGCTGACTGATGTTCATCCCACAGCCCCCTCTCGAATGCCAGAACCTCATCGAGAAGACGAGACATTGCCGACTCGACAGCCTCTCGGACTTCCTTTTCGTCCTCATCCTTGCCAAGCACCGCCAGCCCATCCGCTAAGAGCATGGCCGAGCGAATCTCGTCCTCAAGATTCGCATCGCGGCCAAGTGCATCTGCGGTCGACCGAGCATAGGACTGAACGTTCGCCAGTGCACCTGTGGGGTGATCCGACAGTGGTCTCCACATGGATGGCGGGGCTGATCCAGCCAAGTGCCCCACCGCCGCGCTCAGACCATTGCCGACCAAGAGGGCTAGATGCTCGGACTGAAGCAGGGCAGACAGCCATGCCTCGACTCGGCGATGGTCCACGCTGCCGAGGGGGCTACTCACGTCGCAGCGCAGCCCCTCGTCGGTTCCCATGCGAACGACGCTTTCTGCGTCCACTTCGTCGGACATGCTGCCTCCTGGGTCTCTTGCCAAACCTTAGACAGCCCGGTCGCCGCTATGTGGTCGGCGCGACCGGACCCGGTTCCGATCATTGCGATCTCTCGAGTGGAGGAATCCGGGCTCCCGGAAAGGCGCCTCGGATTGCAATGACGGCGGCCACGGCAAACTGCCCGTAGACGGTCATGAAGTTGCCCGCTGGCGGTCATGAGAATTGCCCACGGGTGGCCACGGGATCTGCACGACACATCTTTCGTTGATCTGAGCCTTGCTGGGTTTGGGTCCCCTCCTCGGGTCGGCTGGACGTTGCGACGCGTTCAAGCCCGCCGAGGAGGGAACAAGTGAAGTCTGCCGAGGAGATCATGGAAATTCTGGAAGCCTACGACCTGACGGGGTCGTTTCGAGACGCCGCGGAGTTGGCGGGGTGTTCGCATCACACGGTGGCCGCCTACGTGGCCCGTCGGGATGCCGGTCAGGTGGGCCAGGCGCAGATCGTCCGGCCGATGCTGATCGACCCGTTTCTGCCGCAGATCGAAGGCTGGGTGCAGAACTCGCAGGGCAAGGTCCGCGCCGATGTGGTGCACGACAAACTGCTGGCGTTGGGGTTCACGGGTTCGGAACGCACGACCCGGCGGGCCGTGGCCAGCGTGAAGGCCGCCTACCGGTTGGGGCGGGTGCGGGTGCACCGGCCGTGGGTCACCGAGCCGGGGTTGTGGCTTCAGTACGACTTCGGTGACGGCCCGGTGATCGACGGGGCCAAGACGGTGTTGTTCTGCGCGTGGCTGGCCTGGTCACGGTTTCGGGTGGTGCTGCCGCTGCGGGACAAGACCCTGCCGAGCGTGTTCGCCGCGCTGGAGGTGACCATGCGCCGCCTTGGTGGGGCGCCGACGTATGTGCTGACCGACAACGAGAAGACGGTCACGGTCGAGCACGTCGCCGGGATCCCGGTGCGCAACCGGCAGATGCTGGCCTTCGCCAGGCACTACTCGGTGAGCATCAAGACGTGCATGCCCGCCGATCCGGCGAGCAAAGGCGGCACCGAGTCGACGGTCAAACTGGCCAAGGCCGACTTGGTCCCCACCGAGACCAACCTGCTGGAGCAGTACGCCTCGTTCACGGCGTTGGAGGCGGCGTGCGCGTCGTTCACCGACCAGGTGAACACCCGGGTGCACCGGGTCACGAAACGCCGCCCGGTGGACATGCTGGCCGAGGAGCAGCAACGTCTGCACCGGCTGCCCGACGTGGCGTTCACCGCCGGGTACGGAACCACCCGCAGGGTCGCGGCCAACACCCCGATGGTCAGTTTCGAGTCCGGGCAGTACTCGGTGCCCCACCAGCTGCTCGGCCAGAGTGTCTGGGTGCGGGTGCACGGTGCCGGGGACCGTGAGCAGGTCGTGATCACCCACGTCGGTGAGCACGGCCCCGTGGAGGTGGCCCGGCACCCCCGGGCGATACCAGGCAGCCCGCGGGTGGATGACGGGCATTTCCCACCAGCACCTGAGGGCGCGCTGGACCGCACCCCACGGGCGCGCGACGCCGCGGAGATGGCGTTCCTGGCGATAGGACCGGGTGCCGGATTGTGGCTGACCGAAGCTGCGGAGGCCGGCACCACCCGGATCCGGGTGAAGATGGACCAGGCCGTGCAACTGGCCGGGCTGTTCGGCGCCGCCGAGGTCGATGCCGCGCTCGGGCACGCCGCGGTGCACGGCCGGTTCGCCGAAACCGATCTGGCCTCGGTCCTGGACCACCGCGCCACCCGACCCGGCGTCGGGATACGGCGCGCGGACGAGCAGGCCAGCCTGACCCAGGGCACCACCGCCTGGGCAGCCCTGGGCGCCACCACCGACACCCAGCGAGGGCAGTCATGATCACCACCACGGCCCCCGAGATCGGCGGGCCTGCCCCGGCCCTGCCGCCTGAACTGCTCGCGCTGCTGGCCCGGATGCGGCTTCCTCACATGCGCAAAGCCGCACCGGAGGTGCTGGCGACCGCGAAAGCCCAACGCTGGGACCCCGCCGAGGTACTGCGGGTGCTGCTGGCCGAGGAAGTCACCGGCCGGGAACGCTCCGCGTTGGCCACCCGCCGGGCCGCGGCCGGGTTCCCCACCGGCAAAACCTTCGACGCCTGGAACCCCGAGGCCAGCTCGATTCCGACCGCCACCCAGCAGGCGCTGCGCACCCTGGAATGGGTACACCGCCGCGAGAACCTGGTCGTCTGCGGACCCTCCGGTACCGGTAAAACGTTCCTGCTCGAAGCCCTCGGCCAGCAGGCCGTCGAGGCTGGGCTGCACGTGGCCTGGCTACGCCTGGAAGACCTCGGCGTGCTGCTGCGACGGCACCGCGCCGACGACACCGTCGCCAAAGCCATCACCCGGCTACTCAAAGCCGAACTGGTCATCGTCGACGACATCGGGCTGCTCCCGGTGGCCACCGACGCCGCCGAAGGCCTCTACCGCCTGGTCGACGCCGCCTACGAGAAACGCTCCATCGCGATCAGCTCGAACCTACACCCCTCCGGGTTCGACGAACTCATGCCCAAAACGTTGGCCACCGCCACCGTCGACCGGCTCCTGCACCACGCCCACGTCTGCCAAACCAGCGGCGACAGCGTCCGCCTCACCCAAGCACTGGCCGGCAAAGGAGTGATGCCCCTGCCCTAACCGAGCAGACCGTGATGGCCCCACCGTGCAGAACCCATGGCCATCACCGGGCAAAACCCGTGACCGCCACCGGGCAGGTTTCATGTCCGCCACTGGGCAGAACTCAATGGCCCTTGACATTGCAAGGTCTTCAGCTGGACGGCTCGTCCTGCAGTCAACGATCACCAGCGCTGCACGAGGACTCCCGCGGTTCTCGACACGCGTCCCGCAGCGGATTCCTGCAACGGTCGAATCGCCTGGGCTACCGATGCGGGCCTCGCCTTCGGAGTTTGGGAGGAGCGGGGAGTCGACGACGGGTGGCAGGGGAAGCCGCTGACGCACCCGCGAACACTTGAAGGGGATTCGGCCGTTCGCTAGTTGGTTGTTTATGAAGGGACGGAGAGGTGGGTCCGCAATGGGAGCTTGCTCGCTGGAGAGCCCGCCTCGATGCAGCTACGTGCCTCATCGACGGTGCAACTCGAACCACTGACCGCTGCGAGGTGAACGATGCCGCTTTTCACGCCTGAAGCACAGCGTGGTCCTTGAAGGCATTGCCGTCGTCGGTGACGGCCGGGCCGCTTCGGCAAGAAGTAGGACGAAAGGAGTGGCGGCGGGGGGCCCCGCGTGACAGTGGGCCCCACAAGGGTTGGGTTGAGACTCTGGAATGTTACCGGGTAACGGCATCTATGACTGATAACTCCTCATATCATGGAAAACTTCGGTAGTGTCCGAGCCTTGCCAGTGACCGCTTCCCCCGCTGCCCCACCCACCCCCCTGACGGCGGCGATCGACGACTTCCTGGTCGCCGCCCTGCGGGCCGGGAAACCGTCGCCGCACACGGTGCGCGCCTATCGGGCTGGCGCGTGCGGACATGATGTCGATGCGTGCGGCCGGTCGCCGCGGAGGGGTCTGCTGTGGCTTCGGGATGTCGGTGGTCACCTTCATAATTGGGGGCGGCGCGACGATCACCCGCAAGCCGTCGCGCTCCCCGTGCTTCGCAGCTCGGAGGAACCCACAAGGATGCACCTCCCGCGGGGAGAACGGAGCACGATGACGCCAGATCCCACCGCTGCAAGTGCGCGCGACGAGTACCTCCTCGCCCAGGTTCGCGAGGCGTTCGGCAGAGTGGTCTACAGCCACAAGACCCATGAGAAGCAGGCGGACCTGTGCTTCTCGAAGCATCGGCTGCAACAGGGACTCTTGGTCGGCTTCACGGCGATCAGCACCGGGACCTTCCTGGCGGCGGTACTCGGGCTCGTCGACAACCCGGTCTTGACCAGCCTCGCGACCTCGGCCATCGCGCTGGTGGTAACCGTCCTAAGCCTCGCTGCCAAGAGCTTCAGGTTCGACGAGGAGTCCGAGGCGCACCTCGACATCGCCTCGCGCCTGTGGGACGTGCGCGAGGCGTACTTGTCGCTGATCGCCGACCTCATGTCCGGTGCGACGTCGGAGCGCGATGGTCGCGTGCGTCGCGGCGAGCTCCAGGAGGCCACACGCAAGGCCTACGCCGCCGCGCCGAGGACCACCGCTAAGGCGTACGGCCGGGCGCAGGACGGCCTCAAGGACAACGAGGAACTGACATTCACGTCTCGCGAGATCGACCTCCTCCTGCCCGAGGCTCTGCGACTCAACAGGAGCGAGGCGTCAACATGAAGGTCTCGGAGATCTTCGACACGCTGCTCGACAACCTCAAGGTCGGCGACGCCAGCACCACGATCACCATGCGCCGCGACGAGATCACGAAGGCGCTGAACAGGGACTTCAGGTCCGTAGAGGGCTCCACAGAGAACCGACTGATGGTCGGCTCCTACGGCCGGCACACGGCCATCCGCGGCGTGTCTGATCTGGACATGATCTTCATCCTCCCGGCCTCGCTGGGCTCGAGATACGACAACGAGACGGGGCCGCGCCGGATCCTGACGAGAGTTAAGGATGCCCTCAAGGCCCGGTACCCGAGTACCGAGGTCCGCGTCGACCAGTGCGTCGTGCGGGTGCAGTTCACCAGCAACAAGTTCGAGTTTGAGGTGCAGCCGGCCTTCGAGAACGCCGATGGCACCTTCGACTACCCGGACACAGAGTCAGAGAACTGGAAGACCACCAAGCCGCGCGCCGAGATCACTGCGACCAAGTCGTGCAACGACCGCACGTCGAAGAATATGCGCCACCTCGCCCGGATGGCACGGGCGTGGAAGGACGCGAATGGCGTGCTCATGGGCGGTTTGCTCATCGACACGCTCGTCCACCGGTTCTTCTCGACCACGACCGAGTACGACGACAAGGGAACCCTCTGGTTCGACTTCATGGTCCGGGACTTCTTCGAATTCCTCATGAACGAGCCCGACAAGGATTACTACCTCGCGCTGGGCAGCAACCAGCGCGTGACCGTGAAGAAGAGGTTCCAGACGAAGGCCAAGAAGGCGTACAACCGCTGCCTCGAGGCGATCACCGACGAGGGCAAGTCGTCGGCGAACAGGAAGTGGCGAGAGGTCTTCGGGACCGCGGTTCCGCTGGCGGTCAGCGCGTCGGCCCGCATGTTCACCGACACCGAGGAGTTTATAGAAGACCTCTACCCGGTCGACATCGGCCGCACGGTCACGATCGACTGCAAGGTCTCCCAGAACGGATGGCGAACGGCCTCGCTGCGGGAGATGCTCCGGGACAAGGCCTTGCTCCTCCCGAGCAAGGAGCTCGACTTCACCATCACCGAGTGCGACGTGCAGCAGCCGTACGACGTCAGGTGGAAGGTGTTGAATCGAGGTCAGGAAGCAGAACGGCGGAACACAATCCGTGGCCAGATCACCCCGTCGACCCGCCCTGGCGTGCGGCACGAGCGGACCACCTTCCGCGGCGAGCACATTGTCGAGTGCTACATCATCAAGGACGGGATCGTGGTCGCAAGGGATGCGATCGACGTGCCAATCAGCGCGAACGCCGCGTAGCGCGACTTGCCTTCGTCGGACTCGAGACCAACTTGGGGCGGCCACCCCGGTGCTGTCCAAGGTGGCGCGTCTTCCCGGCCCACCATCGGGGCCTCGATCGCGGGCTGGTGAGGGGCAGGGCGGCGTCGGCCACCTCGTGGTTCGACATCGGAGTCGCAGTGGCCACCACATTCTTCGCCGGATACTGCGGAACGACGCGACGCCGCGGACTTCCCGCCTGAGCCAAGTCTCTCCCGAATGCACCGAACATGGCCTCATCCGTGCAGCACACCCCGCCGGTGAGCACTGTTTCACGCTGACAGTCACGGATATCGCCACGGGGTGGACCGAGAACCGCACGGTGCGTAACAAGGCCCAGAAATGGGTGTTCGCGGCGTTGCAGGACATCACGAATTCTTTCCCGTTCCCGATCATTGGGATCGATTCGGATAACGGCAGCGAGTTCATCAATTGGCACCTGTTGCGCTGGTGCGAGACGAACAAGATCACCTTCACGCGGTCCCGGTCGGGCAACTCCAACGACGGTGCCCACGTGGAGCAGAAGAACTGGGCAGTCGTACGCACCGTCGCTGGCTATCACCGCTACGACACGGCAGCAGAACTGCTGCTCCTGAACAAGATCTGGGCGTTGCAGACGTCCATCACCAACTTCTTCAACCCGCAGCAGAAACTGATTCCCAAAGTCCGCAACGGCGCCAAAGTCACCAAGAAGTACGACATCGCCATGACCCCGAATCAACGCGCACAGCGCCACGCCAAGGTCACCGAGACAGCGAAGACAGCACTGACGAAGACCTACAAGGATCTGAACCCAGCAGCCATCCAGCGCCAGATCCAGGCCCTCACCCGAGCTGCTGACCCTCACCACATCCAAGTCCGCAGCAGCCAAAAAGCCCACTCTCGACAACACACCAAAGCGGGCACTTTCAGATGAGGCAACGGGCCACCACCGGCTAGACCTGGCGGGGGTGTTCGGCGGGGGCACGATGTCGTCCTCGGACGGGTCAGCGGTTCCCGGTGCGCGGCAAGTCGCTGACCGCACGGGCGCGAACCTGCTCAACCTGGAAGTCGATGTGTTGTTGTTCGACACCACCAGCACCTACTTCGAGGCCGACCCGGACGTCGATGCTGACGGCACGCCGGGGTTCCGGCGGTACGGGCATTCCAAGGATCACCGCCCGGACCTGCCGCAGATCATCATCGGGCTGGCCGGCTCCCCCGCCGACCGGTCATCCGCCGCATCGCCCGAGCCGAACGCTGGTCCGCGGCCCGGTCCCCCACCTGCCAGTATTCCTGCCTCACCGCGGTGTCCAGGGAGTCGACCAGCGCGACCTCAGCCTGGTTGATCAGCTGCTCCAACACCTGCCGCTGCGAGATACCCTGCCAGGCGGCCAACCGTTCCAGGTTGCGTTTGGCGGTCAGATCGATCACTGTGCTCAACCGCTCGGTCACCGGCCGATCCGCCACCTCCGGATCGACCCCGGCGGCCCGGTTACGTTCCCGGTAACGGGCTTGGCGTTCAGCGTTCGTCAGGGCCACACTCCAACGTTACCGCGTAACGGGCCAAGGTGTCGAGACCTGGTACAGACCAGCATCATGCGCACCACGCGGTTCATGCCACACACCCCCCGCCTCTACAGCGTGACGGTGGGGTGGGCGGCGCTGGCCTGCTGGCGGGTTCTAGCGGTGGGTGGGGCGGTGGTGGGCGCCCCTGCGGGTTTTCCCGGCGGGTGGTGTCCTTCGGTCAGGGCGGCGGCCACCGATGCCGGGGCCAGGCCGGTGTCGTAGGCGATCCGCCCGATGATCGTGTTGCGGTCAGCATCGGGCTGTTTCAGCCGGCCGAGAGCGATCTGACCAGCCCGCGTGGCGGCCCGGCGAGGGTCAAGAACCTGGCGCAGGACGCCACGGGTCGCCTGACGGCGATCGCGGATGCTGCGGAGGAGGTCTACCGGGCGCTGGATGCGCGGCTGGGCTCTGACGAGGTGCAGATGGACATCGCGGTGGCGATTTCCGCGGAGTTGGGCTGGTTCGTGGCGAAGTCCGAGGCCACAGGCAGCCTGAAACTCACGTTCCCCTGGAAACGCACCGAGGACGCCACGCAGGCGGTCACCTCGGATACTGACGACGGGTCCTGCTGGCCGGGCATGATCGGCTGGGGCGGGTGCTGGAGGCCACTGCCACGCTGTGGGTGTACGGTGTGCACAGCGGTTCGGCGGTGCTGGTCGACGCCCGCCACATGCTCACCGCCGGGCACACGCTAGCAGCGGCCAAGCCCGACTCCAAAGTGGGGATCGAGCTCCCCTGCCAGGCGGACCCGACCCCGGTGACGGTGGTGCCCTACCCGAGGGCTACGGCTTGGATGTGGCGGTGCTGCAGCTCGACCACGACGCGGGACGGGATCCGGTCCTGCTCCGTGGGTCCCGGCGACTGCCGGAAACGGGGTCGGAGAGGAGCCGGGCCGACGTCCCGTGACCCAACAGGTCATGAGCCTCGTTCTCAGTTTGGTGACTATCACTCCCCAGACGTGTCCACATCCACAAACGACGGTTAGCGGGGGTCCTCCAATGACAAGAACGGTCCAGGGCGAAGGTGCCCCGCCTCAGACAGGGGGATCTCTCGGTGAGACCAAGACGGGGAGCAGTCGTGTTGATCCAAGGCCGCTGCCCGCTACCTGTCGCGGGTCCGCGACCTCGCTAAATCGGAGCCGGGTGGGTAGATTCGGCTCTCTGTGGTGTCAGAGGTTCCGAATATGTTTGTTTACCGAGGAAAGGATGCTCAGTGATGGAGCAGAGAAACCCCCGGGTGCAGCGAATGAGTATCCGCGAGACGGGCGAATACGAGAGTCTTATCTACCGCGTGAACTTCTGGCGGCCGATGGGTCCGGACCCTGACACCATGTGGTACTGCGACGACTTCTACCTTCAGGATTTGGATGTGGCGGCCGTCATGAATTGGGGTACCGAGAACTTAGAGCCGGGGGAAATTCTGGAGGTTCAAGCTCTGGCCCAAGTAACTGACGACGAGATTGTCGCATACACCCTGTACGGGGAGCGTCCCACTAAGAACCGCAACCGTGCAGCCGATGACGGCGCTCCCACCGAGGAGCCTAGCCTGCCTAGCAGGAGCGCCGTCGATTCGTCACTATCAGGTTGAGGATGCCTTCACAGCGTTTGACGCGACGGAACCCCACACGCCAAAGCCGCCAGGCCCTGGCCACCAGGAGTAAGTTCCTTGTGCATACCACCAAGCAGTCCCATGACCTCCACCCGTGGGTGGGACGTTACGTGTGTACTGTTTACCGCTGGTTGGGTGACTGATCGAGTTTTGAGCGGAGGAGCCGACTTTGACAGGACCCGATCCGCACTTCCAGCCGCCCAGCACCGAGGTTGGCTTGGTGTCGCACTTGTAAAGGGCAACATCATAGTCATATTGGGCGATGTTGCCCGTGCACGTGACACGGAGTTTGGCGATAACCACACCTCCCCCGCCGGCCGACGCATGTGGATTGTCGATTGAATCCGTGCAGCCCGCCGCTGCGTTAGCGCCGGTGGATCCGATGAGGATCGAACCACCTGCGAAAACAGTTGCTGAACATGCAAGCACGAGACGTCTCATTGATTTCCCTCGTTTCCCCGTTAGTACCCCCGAAGGCCCCTCCTGCGGGCGGCATTGGGTTCATTCAACGGCATCAAGTGGCTCGGGTTGGAGCCGACGCGCCGAGGTAATCGGGGGAATGAGGAATCAGGTGCTCCTGCCCCAGTGCAGGCCCAGGCCACAGCGTGCCGCGACCGCGCTGAGGTCGGGTTGTTGCGATCAAAGATGTCGAAGGGTGGCCGCGCGTCCCATAGACGACCGATTACGTGACAACCGCCACGGGCCGCTGCCTCGCCACGCATGCTGTCACGTAACCCGTCATCTGTTCTACGTCCCGCGAACGGTGCCGCCACCCAACAATGTGACACTCGCTGAACTAAGCCTCGATTGAGGCCAAACACTCGGCCCCGAACAAGCCAGGCGACTCCTCGACCAAGTGGCCGCCGGAGCAAACAAGACAGACATCGCACGCCACTTCGGCATCTGTCAGCGGCCACCGTCTACCAGTACCTACGCAAGCCCGAGTGTGAACCCCAGACCGCCAACCAAACCGACCATGATCCCGCCATCAAGAACGCAACCTCACACTGGATGGCGGTTTCTTGATCACGTTGATCGGCGGGTTCCGTCCGAGCTGTCGGGCCTTACCCCCGGTCTTTGGACACGGGGTGGGTTTCATGCCGCTGACGGGAGCGTAGCGGCGAGGGTGGTTTCGTAGGCGATTGGGGTCTGGTACCGGGCACCAGGAATGCCGGCGTGTGGTGTTGTAGCGCACGAGCCAACCGAACACCTCGCGGCGGCAGGTGGCCTCGTCGGCCCAGTAGACGGCGTCTTGTAGGACCTCGCGTTTCAGGGTCGCGTTGAACGACTCGGCGAGGGCATTGTCGGCACTCGTGCCGACCGCGCCCATTGACTGGGTCACCTCGAGCTGGGCGCACAGTCTGGCGTAGTCCTTGGACGGGTAGACCGATCCGTGATCGGAGTTAAGCGGAAATCCGTTTAACACCGACCGGGGCTGCCAGTACACCTGCGAGCAGATGGCCGCGGTGGCCGCCGAACTCGACGTGCGCCAGTCGGTCGGGCGTACCGGGGTGTGCTGGGACAACGCCCAGCATGAGAGTTTCTGGTCTACGCTGAAAACTGAGTTCTACGACCGGTACAGCTTTGCCACCAGGGCCGAGGCCATCGAAGCGGTCAGCCGCTGGATCGACACCGTCTACAACACCCGCCGGCGGCATTCCGCGCTCGGGCAGATCAGCCCGCTACAGTTCGAAACGCAGTACACCACCGCGGCCCAAGAAGCCGCATAACCCGATGTCCACGAAAAAGGGTCAACCCCAACCTCAAGACTTGTGGATTGCGCGTGTCACGCGACTTGTTGGTCACCTCTTGATTTCTTGGCGGTTGGGGTGTGGGTTCTTTCGACGAGTTGCCCCTTTCGAAGGTGGAATGCTCGCGCGGGAACTGGCCCTCACCTCTGCGAAGCCTGATGCTGCGGCCGATCCGTGCAAGCCTGCATGGGCATACGGTGACCTGGTGCACGACCACAAGACGCAGCATCGCTTGAGTCGGGACGAGGCCGCCGTTGTCGATGCAGTCCTGGCCGATCCCATCTGCCGAACCATCGTCGACCGCGCTCCACAGCTCGGTCTAACTGAGTGGTGGCTAACCGCTGGTTGCCGTATTCCCGAACGTTTGGAACGCGGTCGAACACCGTACGCCCGGCTACGGAATCAACGACTACGACCTCTTCTACTACGACGGGTCTGACCTCTCATGGGAGGCGGAGGATCGTGTCATCCTGGCAGCTGCGCAGCTCTTCGACGACGTCGCCGCCACCATCGAGGTGCGAAACGAAGCCCGGGTGCACCTTTGGTACAAGGAAAAGTTCGGTATGCCCGCTAAACCGTTCACTAGCGCGGCCGAAGCGATTGACGCGTTCGCGTCAACCACCTGCTCCGTTGGGATTATCCGCGACGACAGGGGGGTGCGCGTCTACGCGCCCTACGGCCTCACCGACGTATTCGAGATGCACATGCGACCACACCGACGCCTCGCCCCCAAGAGGTCTACGAAACCAAGGTCCAGCAGTACACCCGGCGCTGGCCGTCGCTTTCGCATGAGCCTTGGTGAACGCATTGCCCAGAAGCTCATGTCACCAGCGTCGCGGCCGAGTCGCTGTCCATGATCCGCTTTATATCCAGCGAGGGACGCCGACAGTGTCAGAAAGGACGGCTTGTGAAACGGATGATCAAGTTGCGAGTCGGTGACAGCAACTGGTGCTTGACGTCAGCGGACCCCTCTTGCCGAAAGCTGGGTCGAGCGCCACAATTGTGCCCATGAGCATTCAGTCGCTGCGCGAGGTGCGGGATCGGTTCAGTGAGGTCGTCGACCGGGTCGAACGCGAGCACGAGCGGGTCACCGTCACCCGCAACGGACATGCCGCAGCGGTGATCCTTAGTCCGGAGGACCTCGCCGAACTGGAAGAGACTCTGGATGTGCTCAGCGACCCTGACGCCCTCGCAGACATCCGCGAGGCCGATGCTGCGTATCGCGATGGCGACGTCCTGCGTGGCGTCGACGCCGTGCGCGGACTGCGGTCGTGAGTGAAGAGCACCCCTACGAACTGGTCTTGACACCACCGGCCGTCCGGGCAATCCAGCGGGACCTGCCGGAATCGGTCGCAACTGCGGTGATCGAGTTCGTAACCGGCGCGCTGATCGCTGAACCGGCGCGGGTCGGCAAGCCCTTGCGTGCGGACCTCAAGGGGATCTACTCCGCGCGCCGCGGCACCTATCGCGTGCTGTACCGGGTCAACGACCTGCGCCGCGAAGTAGTCGTGCTGCGCATCGACCATCGCCGCGACGTCTACCGCACCTGACTCCCTGGCCCTGGTGGTGTCTTGGCGGGTGTCCTTGCGTCCGGGAAACACGGCCGCGGCCGACGACGTCATCCGCGAGGTCCTGGAGTAGGCGGTTACCGGTCACTTCTTGTCACACCCCTGTTCTAGCGTTAGGCCATGGATGTTCACCATGCGTGGGAGTTGCTGCATACCGCGGGCGCGGACCCCCTGGAAGTGGCGCGCGCGGTGGAGGCGGTGAAGGCGTTCAGTGACGCCCGCCAGCTCGGTGCCATCCACCAAGTCAGCCAGGAGAACCCGGGCACGATGGATCCGACGGGGCACCTGTGCGACCCGGCCCCGGCCGAGATCGCCTGTGCACTGACCTGGACCCCGGCCGCGGCCAGCCGGCGTGTCGACCTCGCCCACGAGTTGCACGAAGACCTGCCCGGCGTACTCGACGCGCTACGCTCCGGACGGCTCGACCTGGGCAAGGCCCAAGAGATCGCCGCCGGCACCTTCGGGCTGACCCGCGCCACCCGGGTTGCCCTGGCCCGGATCGCCTGCGACTACGCCGTCTGCCACACCCGTGGTCAACTGCGGGCCTGGCTGGCCAAGCAGATCGCCCGGCTGGATCCTGAGGCGGCGACCGAGCGGCGCAAGAAGGCACGGACCCGGCGGCGGGTGTGGGTGCAGCCCGAAGCCGACGGCATGGCCACCCTCGGCGCCTATCTCACCGCCGAAGAGGCGCGGGCGTGCTACGAGAGCCTACGGCTCGCTGTAGCCAACCACGAGGGACCGGTCGACGCCGCCCGCGCCGACGAACTGGTCGCCCGGATCAGCGGCGTCCAGGCCCACCAGCCCATCCCGGTGCAGGTCCTGATCACCCCCACCGGCCCGGAACTGGTCGGCTACGGACCCATCAGCGGCACCCACGCCGAGCAACTATGCGACACCGCACCGCGCATCTATCTGGACCGGCCCCGCCCCACCATCGGATACCGCCCGAGCCCGCAACTCACCAGATACGTCAAGGCCCGCGACCGGCACTGCCGCTTCCCCGGCTGCCGGCGACCGGGGAGTCCACTGCGACGTCGACCACATCATCGCCTGGCCCACCGGATCGACCGTGGAATTCAATCTGCAGTGCCTGTGCAGATACCACCACCGGATCAAGACCCACACGGACTGGAGGGTCCGAGCCGGCCGCACCGGCGACCTCACCTGGACCAGTCCTCGCGGCCACACCTATGCCAGCACCCTCGAAGACCCATGAGCCAGAGCCCGGCGGGGGGAGCCTCGCATCCGCTTCATGCCACCGAGATGGCTCCGGCAGCGCCCTAGTATCCGTCCATGGACGTCATGCTCCTTGCAGTTCCCGCCGCAATGGCCGCCGACACCGGACTTCCTGTGTTGGTGCTCGACATCGGTCTGAGCCTCGTCGTTGCGGGAGTGCTCGCCATCGCGTTCACCGGACTGCGAATCCCAACGGTCGCGGCGTTCCTGCTCGCCGGAGTGCTGCTCGGACCCACAGTCACGGGCCTCATCGACGATCCGGTCAACATCGACACGATTGCGCAGTTGGGTCTCATCCTGCTGCTCTTCCTGATCGGGCTGGAGATCGACGTCAAGGGCCTTCTGGCCAGCGGTCGCGCCGTCTTCGTGTCGGGTGCACTGCAATACCCACTGACCGCACTCCTCGGATTCCTCATCGCGCAGTTCCTCGTGCTCGTCGGGGCCACACTGGGGGTCCTGGGGGGCGACTACGCCACGCTCTACGTCGGTCTGGTGATCGCGGCCTCCTCGACGCTGTTGGTGGTGGCACTGTTCCAGCAGACATTCACGCTGGACACCCAAGCGGGACGGGTTTCGCTGGCGCTGCTGGTCTTCCAGGACATCTGGGCGATCGTCGTGCTGGCCGTGCAGCCCAACCTGGCCGATCCGCAGGTACTCCCAATCGTCTCAGCGTTCGCGGGGGTGCTTCTGCTTGGGGCGGTGGCACTCGCGGTGGCCCACACCGTACTGCCAATCGGATTCCGGTGGATCGCGAAGCAGCCCTCCACCATCCTGATCGCATCGCTCGCCTGGTGCTTCGCCGTGGTCCTGGCCGGACTCAACATCGACACGACGATCGAAGCAGTCACCGGTGCCGATACGGCACTTGCGGTGAGTGCCGGCATGGGCGCATTGATCGCCGGGGCCACCATCGCCAGCCTGCCGTTCCGGGAGGAGATCGTCCGTCAGGTGTCGGTGGTGCGGGACTTCTTCGTCACTCTCTTCTTCGTCGGTCTCGGCATGACGATCCCACCCCCGGAGGGGCTCGGCGTCATCGCGTTCGCCGTGGTGCTGGCCGCTCTGACTGTGGTGAGCCGGTTCGTCGTGATGCTTCCGCTGCTGAGCGTGAGCGGGCTGGACGTACGGATCGCGACGCTCACCTCCACCAAGCTCGCCCAGATGTCCGAGTTCAGTCTCGTCATCGCCTTCCTGGGCCTTCAGTTGGGCCACATCGACGCCGCGCTCAACTCTTCGATCATCTTGGCCTTTGTGCTGGCTGCGGTCCTGACGCCGACGCTGTTCACCAAGGGGGACAAGGTGTACGACCGACTCGGTCCGTGGCTGAGCCGGATCGGCCTCAAAGCACACCGCACCGAGGACACCGACCACGCGGAGAACTACGACCTCGCTCTCCTGGGCGTACACCGCACTGCCTCGTCGCTGTTGCACGAACTCGGCGAGTCCGCACCGGAACTGCTCGATCACACGCTGGTGGTCGACTTCAACGTGGCGATCCACCCGCACATCGCGAAGATGGGCCCACGCGTCGCCTACGGCGACCTGACGAGACCCGAGATGCTGCACCACGCCGGGGTGGACCGGGCCCGCGTCGTCCTGTGCACCCTTCCCGACGAGGTGCTCGTATCAGCCAGCACCGTCGAACTGGTCCACGTGATCCGGGAGGTCAATCCCTCAGCGGCGCTCATCGCGACCGCGACGACATTCCCCGAGCGCAAGCGCCTGTACGCAGCCGGGGCGGACTACGTCCTGATGCCCCGCCTCGGAGCCGCGGTGGCCGCGTGCCGGGCTGTCGAGGCCGCTCTCGACGGCAGGCTGGGCGACCTGCCCGACGAGGGAGGCTCGGGCCGCCGCCGTGAGGTCCTGGAGTAGGCATGTTGCGACGTGCGCGTTGGTTGACGCTCATGCAGTTGGTTGACGCTCATCGCGCGCTCAACGTCAACCAACTGCACGAGCCCCACCCAACGCTGCTGACGCACGACAGTCGCGACATGCAACAATGCCTAGGCCACCGATGTCCCACCCGGTGCGCGGGTCACCTTGTCCCCCCGATAGGTCGTGGGTTGATGGGCTTGCCGATGTACAAGAATTCCTTCCAGCGTCGTCCGACCACATCGTTTCTGGACGCACTGGTGTCGCTGTCCGCAGGGACCGTGACCACCCCCTACGCATTCCTGGGCATTCCGTTCGGCCCTCCCTACGAGCCGTCCGATCTCGTGGTGTGCGCCGGCGCGGCGGATGCCGTTCGCGAATCGTCAGTCCGGATGGAATACCACCTCCTCGGCCAGCACTACGACTTCGACCTCGGACGGCCGCTGTTCCCGGACGGGGCTGCGACTGTCACGGACTGCGGCGACATCGTGGGCGACGTGCGGGACCCCGACGGCATCTGGGAACGCGCCGTCTCCGTCGTGCGGGAACTCGTGGAGAGGCGTTGCGTGCCTCTGGTTGTCGGCGGCCTCGACGCGATCCCACCGATGGTGGTCGAGGCTTTCGTCGGTGTCGAGACGGTGAACGTGCTGCACGTCGACGCGCACTTGGACTACCGCCACGAGGTCGCAGGAGTCACCCGCGGCTACTCGAGTCCCATCCGGCGGATCCGGGAACTGCCATGCGTGGACACCATCGTGCAGGTCGGCATGAGGTCCGTCGGCAGTGCGCGCCCACAGGACGTCCGCGACGCAATCCAGGCAGGCAACCGCATCGTCACGGCCTGGGAGTTGCGCGAGATGGGTGCGGCGGCCCTGGTCGCCACGCTACCGACCGATCGGCGTTGGGTCGTGACCATCGACTGCGACGGTCTCGACCCCACGATCGCCCCGGCAGTGGGATGGCCGGAGCCGGGCGGTCTCAGTTTTCCGGAGATCGCGACGCTGGTGCGTGGGCTGGCACAGCGCCAGCTCATAGCCGGGTTCGTAGCCACGGAGTTCCAGCCGGCCAAGGACGAACAGGGCACCACCGCGCTGACCCTCGTGCGTTTGATCATGAACGTCATCGGCCTGCAACGCCTCCCCGCACCGCCGTGATCGTGCTTCGGTTTGCGCCGCCGTTGGAGGTGATGTGCGTTCGCCAGCGCGGCGAACAACCTTCCGACGCGGGCGGCTGGCGCCACGCGGTCGTGGACGACATCCTGCCAGCAGCAATCACGACACCAGATCCCGCACCACCTCCGCCAGCGTCAGCAGGTCCACTTCCCGGCCCACGGCGACCTCCCACCGGTAGGTGTCGTCGTCGAGGGCTGACCTGACCGCCTGCTCGATGCCGGCGTGCAGCATCGCCAACAGCGGCCACACCCGGGCGCCGACGACCTCCCGCAGGGCGTCTGCCATGCCGAGCGCCCTGGCCGCGGCGGGGGCGTCGCCGTCCTGTAAGGCCATCAGGCCGGCCACCTCGACGCAGTAGGCATTGGCCTCGTAAAAGGGATACCGCTGGACGAGGTCCGCCGCCTCGCGCAGCAGCTGCTTCGCCTCGTCGGTCTCTCCGACCGGCGCAAGCCCGGCGGCCTGGAAGACCAGGCTCTGCAACTGGGCACCCACGTTGCCGTACTGCCGCCCGAGTTCACCCGAGCGCTGCATCTCGCGACGCCATCCGGCCAGGTCGCCTCGCAGCGCGAGCAACGATCCCAGACCGTTGTGCGCGAAGGCTTCGATCCACCCACCCCCCGGGCCGCACTGCGCGAGCAGGCGTATGGCCTCCTGCAGATGGTGCTCAGCGGCCGACACGTCACCGTCGCCGGCCGCGAGATACCCCTCGTACAACTCCAGGGTGCCTGGCAACTCCTCGTCGTCGGACTGCAGCGGGATCCCCCCGCGGATACGGCCGATGAGTTCGCGGGCTGCGTCGTAATCACCCATGTTGAATCGCAGTCCAACCCCCGCGAACAGCATGTCACCGTGCTCGGGAGGCTTGAGCCGCTCCACAAGATCGATGGCCTCCTGCATGAGCGGCTCGATCTCGCGCACCCGTCCGTCCATCCACATACCCACCCAGGCCCGTGACAGGTGGGTCGCGGGACCTGCCTGCTCCCGGGCGATCGCCAGTTCGAAGGCGGATTTGATGTCGGGCCAGACCAGCCGGAACTCGCTGCGCCAGCGATCGTGCTCGGCGGACCGGAAGCCGACGTCGAGTTCCCGGATGACTGTCGCCATCCGGGCGATCAACCGGCCCTGCGTCGCTACCGCATCCGCCTCGTCCTGCCGCTCCCGGGCATACGCGCGAACCGCGTCGTACATGCGGAAGCGAGGCTCCCCGCTGTTGCGTGCGGACGGGTAGACCAGACTCTGCTCCACCAGGTCCGCGACCCCATCCAGGACATCACCCGATTCGGGACTGGCGACAGCTTCGGCGTCGGCCAGCGTCCACGGCGCCTCAAAGATCGACAACTCCGTGAACAGTCTGCGCTCGTGCGCTGGCAGCAGTTCCTCGCTCCACGCCACCGTGTCACGCAGAGTCCGCTGACGGGCGGGCACGTCCACCGCACCGCTGCTGAGGTCCAGCGCGGAGTCCACCCGGGCCAGCAGCGCGTGCGGCGGCAGGGTCTTGCTGCGCGCCGCCGCCAGCTCCAGCGCCAGCGGAATCCCCTCCAACCGCTTGGTCAACTCGGCCACGGCGGCCGCCTCGGCCGGGTCGTCCAGGGTCAGGCTCGGACGGGCCTCCCGAGCGCGTTCGAGGAACAGTCGCACCGCCGCGTACTGGTTGAGGTTCTTGCGCCCGCCGTTCGGCGTCGTGAGCGGGCCGATCGGCACCTGCTGCTCCCCCCGGATCCGCAATCCGGCACGGCTTGTGGCGAGCACGGTCAGGCCGGGGCAGGCCTGCAGCAGAGCTGTCACTTCGGTGGCCGACTCGACGACCTGTTCCATGTTGTCCAGCACTAGTAGCAGATCGCGGTTGCGCAGCGCCCGCCCCAGCGTCTCCGCTGCGGGCACGGAGCCGTCCAACCCGATGCCGAGCACCGAGCCGATCGCGGGCAGCACCGCACTGGGATCCCGCACAGCGTCCAACGGGACGAAGGCGACCTCACGTCCCGTCCGGGCCACGCCGTGGGCGATCTCGAGGGCGACTCGGGTCTTGCCGATGCCGCCGGGACCCACCAGTGTCACCAGCCGCGCCCCGCCGTCCAAGAGGCCGCGGACTTGTGCCGTCTCCTGCTCGCGGCCCACCAGTTCGGTCAACGGCCGCGGGAGTTGGTGGACCGGCGCCGTTCGGCCGGGTGGTTCGGTACCGGGCAGATGTTCGGTCCGGTCGCCCACCAGGAATCGCTCCGCGAGGACCACCGCGAGGTCGTCGCGCAGAAGTCGTTCCAGCTCGTCGGGGTCCCCGAAGGACCGATAGCTGACGGTGTCGTCCTCCCGCACCCGGTCCAGCAGGGCCTCCAGCCGCGGTTCCCGATCTGCCGGAGTCCGCAGGTACACCAGCCGCGGAAGTCCCGCGGAGAGGTGGTACTCGTCCTCGAGTCCCGAGATCGATTCCTCCGGCGCGACCCACCCGTAGCGCTCGGCGTACAGGCCGACGAAGATGTGGCTCTGTGCCAGGTAGGCCCGGTACAGAGATCGGGCGGGGTGCGGACGGGCGCCGAGTTCGAACATCACCGGGATCAGCCGCAGGCTCTCCACCGCCCGGCGGGCCGCCACCCGCTCCTCGGCCATCTCGACCAGCGTGGAACTGATGAAGACCCGCGGCCGCTGGTCCGGGGTGAGGATGCCGTAGGGGATCTCGGCGCCGGGTCCGGTACTCATGCGTCCACCCCGATCACATGCCCGAACACCCGGCCAGTCTGCCCCAGCACGCACCCGGCGCGCCAGGGTTGGTGAAGGGCTGGGCGGGGCGGCACCGTGGCCACAGTCGCGTGAAGCAGGCTCGCCCCGAACTCAGCCAGTCGGCTGCACGGTCTCCCAGTTCACGTTGCCCTGGTCGTCGGTCTGCGTGACCTTCACGTCGACGGTGTCCCCGTCCAGTTCAGCGGTGCAGGTGAAGACGTTGCCCTGCTGGATCGGCACCGGATCCGGGCACGTCACGGTCGGCGTCCCGGACAGGTTCAGCTGCGACTGCATTTCCGTGGCGATGGTGGACTGCAGTTTCTGGATGTCCAGGTTCGACGTGCTCGAACAACCGGACAGGACTGCCGAACTGAGAACGAGACCGGCACCGAGGCAAGCAAGTGAAGCGCGCATTCCGGCAGCCTACCGGCGGCCGGACGCCGGAGGCCACGTCAAAGCCCCCTGCTGGCGGGGCGGGCTCTCCCACTCGTTGCGAGCCGACACCCCCAGCCCAAGGCGTTAGAGAGACGTACACCCGTTAGCGATACGGACCGTCCATTTCTCTCCCCGATGTACGTATCGCTACCGGATACCGGTGGAGGCGCCGGCGCCCACGCACCGGTCGGGTCGCTGCTCAGCGTACGGATCACCAACGGGCGTCAGCGGTTCTTCGTCCGCACCGTCGCCTTCCAAGACACGTCGCCGGTGCTGATTCCCCAGTTCAGCCCGGCTTCACTGGCCGCCACGATGAACGAACCCTTCGCCCGCCACGTGGTGTGCCCCTTCTTCGTGTCGACCCGCACGGTTCCGAGCACCTGATCCTCGTCGAGGAGAGTGCCGGCCACGATGAACCTGTTGTCGGCAGCGAAACTGCTCCGATTCACCGTGCCCTCGCCCCCGAATGGGATCACCGACGAGTAGTCCTCGTACGACAGGAACGCATGGGTGCCGAGGCCGGGACCGCCCGGATAACAGCCCAGACTCCCCGGCTCGCCGCGGGGGATCTCGGTACTGGAACTGGTCTCGTTCGGGTAGTTGAGACCGGTCGCCCGGAAGGCCTCGACGCGCTTCAACCCGTGCCGGCCGACGACGACGTCGAACGTGACCTTCACATCGGCCTGGCAGCCGGGGGTCGTGGAGTGACCCCGGAAATGGATCGTCTTCTCCTGACCTGCGAACGCCGGTTGCGCCACGACGGGCGCAAGAGTCATCACACAAACGAGGCCGAGGAGTCGGGTGGCAGGGGTGGGACGCAGCATGGCCGTCCCCTCTCGGTAGGGCCGCAAGGACCGTAACCCCAGTTGATCTTGACGTCAAGGCGCGCCGGACATGGGGCCCGCCGCTCGCGTGCCGCGTTGTTACCGAATCCCGGCCCCAATTCGGTCACAACAAAGCACTCGGAAAACAACGCGATACTCGCCGCGACGGGATCAGGGGTTCAGGTCCCCGAAGGCGGCGGCGAACTGCGGGTTGGTGAACGTGAAGCGGATCTTCAGCGTCCATGACGTCGCCGACGTGGGCTTGATCTTCACAGCCTGCTTGATCTCCTTGATCCGCGGCCGTATCTCCTTGGGTGCCCGCCCGAAACCCCAGCTGCCGTCTGGTTTCAGACCACCTTGCACGGCCACCGCGTAGCAGGTCGAGCAGATCGGGAAGGCCAGATCGACCGACACGGTTCGGTTGAGTCCGGTCTCGCCGTGGTACTTCACCACTCCGGCAAGGTCCGGCGACGAGCAGACCACGCACATCTGCGGGTAGTTCCACATTCCGTCGGCCTTGCGGACCAGCGAGACCGGCCCCGCGGAGAAGTGGGTAGCCTCCACCCGGACCACCGGATCGGCGTCCACGTCGGGGAGCGGGTCGACACTGGAATCGCCGTGATCCGAGACGTGCTCGGTCCAGGCGGAACCGTCCCAGTAGCGCAGAGCGTGCAGGCCGTAGGGGTCCGGATTCCAGCCGGCGGGCACAGCGACGGGCGGCGGCGGCAAGGTCTGCGGGGCGGCCGGAACCGCCGATGCGCCCAAGTCCAACGCCTCCACCAACGCATCGCGGATCGCTTCGAGGGCAGGCCGGTTCTGAGCGATCGTGCACGTGACCAGATCGCGGCCGTTGATCACGAGTTGCTCGTTCGCGAACCCGGCTCTCACATCGACCGAGCGCACCGCGTCGAGCGACTGGGTGTGAGTGCCCTCGCCGAACTGGCGCGTGTGGATCGCGCGATCGGTCAGGGCGATCCCGCCCTTGCCGTTCTTGCGCAGGGTCTCGTCGAGGAACGCCAGGACCCGCTCGCCGGGTTCGAGCCGCAGGAACGCGGAAGCGGCGTGCTGCATCTGATCCGGCGGGAGGTCCGAGCCGAGGAACGAGTGCTGACCGTCGAAGGCGTCCGCGTGTGTCTGCAGGGCCGCCCAGATCCGGTTCGTCCGCTCCGTGAGGCCGACGCTTGACATGCTGACCCACCCCCTCAGGTAGAGCCCTCCTCCATCGTCTCTCCGCGTGGGACATGTTGCAGCGGAATCGCGGCGGTCAGTCCCCGTAGCCCGTCGAACTGGCCCCAAGACCGCGAACTGCCCCCTTACAACGGGCCACAACCGCAACGCACGGGCCACTTGACACCCTCGCCCGTGCAGCTGCCTGCCGAAGCCGCGTCGAACTCGTCTGGGATGAGGACCTGCAGTCGGTCACTCACAGATCACACGGCCTCGATCTGCTCCGAGAGTCGCAACAGGGTCTTCAATACGGCTTTCTCGCACGCCGGGCGGATCGCCTGGCAACCCGGCACCGGGCCGACACCCCCGCGCCCGCAGTATGTGTTGCTGCGTGAACTGTTCGGTGGCGCGGCGAAGCGGGCGCTCGCAGTGCTCAGCGCGTTAGGCGAAGCCGATGCCTTCGACTACCTCACCAATCGCGGTGATGAAGCACGTCTTCGGCAAGAAGCCCTCGAAAATGGGTACGTCTACCAGACCCTCGCCGCGCATCCCGGCGACATCGTGCTCCGCCAAGACCGGTATACGCTCGTTGCGCACCCCGAGTCAGCGCAAGTGCTGCTCTTTTCTGATTTCGACCCGCAGTCCGACCCCGAGCCTGGGCCGCATCCGCTCGTTGACCCTACCGCTCGGGGGCATCGCGGGGCGACCCCGCTGCCGGGGCGCATCCTGCCCCGGCTCATGGCTTCCCACGAGAAGGAGCAGGCCGAGCGGGAGCCGTCACTGCCGAGCGTTGAGGCGTTCGGAGTTGGACGGTCTGACTCGGCACCGGGTGCGGGGTTGCAGCGATGAACGATGAGGCGCGGCTGCACGCGAGCGTGCTGGTCACGCCGGAGAAGGAGCGGCGGCGCGATCGGAAAGCTCGTGAGCGCGCCGCCGCCCGCCTGCACTACGCGGCCCGCGCGCAGACTCTGGCCGAAGCTCGCGCGGTCTCAGAAGCGCTCCGTGAAGAGCGACGCGCGACCACTTACCTCCCCAGCTCAGGCGAAGCATTCCCGGCCTCGTTGCGCACTCCTGGCCGGTTGCGGCTCCCCAGACACCAAGACACCTCTGCCGTGCTGTCCGGGCACTACCCCTTTCTCGCTGAGGGCGGCTTCGGCGCTGACGGGGTGTATGTCGGTCAAGACTTGTACTCGGCGGGCTCGTTCGTCTATGACCCGTGGGTGCTCTACCAACGGGGCATCATCACAGCCCCGAATCTGGTGCTCGCTGGCATCGTGGGTTCGGGGAAGTCCTCGCTCGCCAAGAGCCTGTATGTGCGATCCATTCCGTTCGGGCGGCGCGTCTATATCCCGTGCGATCCCAAAGGCGAGCATTCCTCGGTCGCGGAGGCGGTGGGCGGTCGCGCAATCATCCTCGGTCACGGACTCAGCAACCGTTTGAATCCCTTGGATGAGGGGCACCGGCCCGCGAACATCTCCGATCACGAATGGCAGGTACAGGTCGCCTCTCGCCGCCGCGACCTCGTGGGCGCACTCACCGAAACCGTGCTCGACCGCCCCCTGACCCCGCTCGAGCACACCGCTATCGACGTAGCCCTTGCTGAGACCGTGCGAACCTCGGAAGTGCCCATTTTGCCGATGGTGGTAGACCGGCTCCTGAACCCCGATCCGGCCTCTGATAGCGAAGGCAGACTCGCCGAGGACGGACGCAACGCCGGGCACGCACTCCGAAGACTCGTCGCAGGTGACCTTGCCGGGCTCTTCGATGGGCCGTCAACGGTGAAGTTCGACCCGTCGCTACCGATGGTGACGCTCGATCTGTCGCGGGTCGCCGAGAACTCCACCCTCATTTCGGTGCTGATGACGTGCTCCTCAGCATGGATGGAGGCGGCGCTTCTCGACCCAGCAGGCGGGCAACGCTGGGTTGTCTACGATGAAGCCTGGCGGCTCATGGCCTACCCCGCGCTGCTCCGGCGCATGGATGCGCAATGGCGACTCGCTAGGCACCTCGGCATTGCCAATCTGCTGGTCTTCCACAAGTTGAGCGACCTCGACAACGTAGGCGACAGCGGCTCAGCAATGCGCGCTCTCGCAGCATCATTGCTCGCCAACGCGGAAACGAGGATCATCTACCGGCAGGAGGCCGACCAGCTCGGCCCCACCGCCGCAGCGCTCGGGCTCACCGGCACCGAACAGCGCCTCCTGCCCAGCCTCGGGCTCGGGCAGGGGCTATGGAAGATCAAAGATCGCTCGTTCGTCGTGCAACACCAGATGCATCCCGCCGAACTCGACCTCTTCGACACCCGCGCACGGATGCTCTAGGGGGCAACTTTTCCGACGGCGTTGATGAAGCGACGAACCCAACTCAGCTCGTCTCGTATTTCAGCCGCTTCTATGGGGTTGTGCTTGACTTCACGCGGTTTCGACTGTCGCTGAATATCGCCTTCGTGGACGATTTTGTTGCGTCGATTGGCTAGAGCATTCAGGTGAGTTTTGACCGCTTCTGTTGTTTCGCCCATCTCGTCAGCGATAGCCGCCCAGTAGCCAGTTTTTCCGCACATACTCATCGCTGTTTCTATGCCGCGCTGAGTTTGGTAGGTGTCTTGGAGAACTCTCTTGTAGAGAACATTGCGAGCCTTGATAGCGGGCCGATTTGCGATTCCATCTTGCCTCGCTTTCACTCCTTCGCGCGCCATATCTACTAGTTCTCCGAAGGGAACATCGAGCTTTCTAAGAGCTTTGGGTAATGCGCCCGCGTCAATGTCAGCTTTCCGCACAAGCCAGTGAAAGTAGGTGTCGATTGCGGCCGAAGCCATTGCCCAAGCTTGGCGGCGTATGTCTTGTCGCAGCGGCACTGGCGAAGTGTCTGTGTCGAATGTGAGCAGATTTTCTGCGCGGTCAAGCACATCGAGTGCTGCTTTTAGCGGCGTCACAGCCAAGGCGTTACCTCTGTCCGTGGCCATGAGAAAGTCCCCACTGGTGGCCAGGTCGAGGTCCCCATTGGTGGCCAGGTAGAAGTCCCCACCCTTCGTGTCGTGTCGTAGCCGAC
>WBZL01000853.1_pt1 | contig 33855 bp, 30 predicted proteins | sample 5204291 | NCBI WGS metagenome assembly WBZL01 (sample SAMN12344345, study PRJNA552823) | activated sludge metagenome | biome: Activated sludge suspended growth; feature: Nitrification reactor; material: Wastewater; isolation source: activated sludge from nitrification reactor of wastewater...
CGCAATATGGGTGGTCGGTTCGCGGTGGGCGCTCGGCGGTTTGGCGCGACCACGATGTGCGAGTTGCTCGTGGGCGCGCATGACACGATAAAAGGTCGACTCTGAGGCGAGGTAGCGCCCTTCGTCGGCCAACTGCGGAACGATGCGAGAAGGAGGCTGATCAGCAAACCGTGGTTCGTTGATCACACGCAGGATTTCCTCCTTCTCGCCATCGGTAAGCACATGCGTGGGCGGGGGACGAACCGCCTCCGGGCGCTTATCTCCGCGGGTTAGTCCACCTTCGCGTCGCCAACGCTGCCAGGTGCGCGCGTCGATCCCCGCCAAACAGCAAGCCGGTACCAAGCGCGATCCTGCAGCATGAGCCTCTTCGATATGAGCCGCGATTTCGCGGCGATTCTCCAGCGCAATCATGCGTCCGCGTGCCCGGGGAGAATCGCCGAGAGCTTTTTTGCCAGCACCAGGAGCGCCGTGGTTTCGGCTAACGCCCGATCTTTGCGCAAGAGATCGCGTTCGAGTTCCTGAATCCGTCGTTTGTCGGCTTGGGTCGCTTGCGGCGTCGCCCGTGCTTCCTGGGGATCGGCCAGCGCGTCGAGGGCACCTTGGCGCCAAACGTCGAGTTGCGTCGGATACAACCCATGTTGCCGGCACCACGCACTTGTCGCGTGCTCGTCTAGCGCCGCCGTCGCGACCAGGGCTTCCCATCTCGCCGCGGCTGACCACGCCCGCCCGCGGGCGGGCGTGGTCAGCGCCTCTGCTCGCCAGCGCTCCAGCGTGGAGACTGATATCCCCACTTCCTTCGCCAATTGTTCGATGGCTGCCGACTCCGGCGGCAGCAGCCTTCCCAGGATCCGATCCTTCGTTGCTGGTGAATATCGTGCCATTTCGTGCCTCGCTAATGCCCCTGCGTCAGAAGTAAGGAAGCGACAACTATTGTGACACAGGGGGAATACGAACAATCGTTGATGCGGCTGAACTGGCTTGGCTTGGCTCGGATTGCGGTCTAATTCTTCCTAGTAAGTGCTCATGATGGGACGCGATACGTGATCAAATTACTGCAGACAGTTAGGGACCGTGCTTCGAGGCAGTTGCTTCATGCCGCAAGGCGTTTGGCGACCGACGCAGGCTGGGCCCAGATCTGCTATGACCTGGGGGCACCAGGCATGCTTGCAGGGCTCCTGGCGCTACGCGCACGCGGCGTATTGCTGCAATCGGTGATTGACGCCGGTGCGTGTATTGGCGATTGGACTCGGCTATTGCGAAGGGTATTCCCGGACGCCAAGGTATTAATGATCGAACCACAGCAGCGGCACATGGCTACCCTGGAGCGGTTCTGCGGGCGGGAACTAGGAATAAGCTTCGCAAGCTCGTTGCTAGGGCCGCCAGAATTGAAAGAGACGGCATTCGTCATCCTGGACGACACTGCGGGGGGTACAGGTTCGTCGGTATTTCCGGAGAACTCAAACGTGCCACGGCATGTCGTGACCTTGCCGGTAACGACTCTGGATGAACTGATCCAAAAGTACTCGATGCAGCCACCGGATCTGATCAAGCTTGATGTGCAGGGCTACGAACTGGAAGTGCTGAAAGGCGCGACTTCAGCGCTGACCACCGCCGGCTTCGTGCTAATGGAGGTGAGTCTCTGGCCGTACAACCAAGGCAGTCCCTTGCTGGCCGAAGTAGTGGGTTGGATGGACGAGCATGGATTTCGTGCCTATGAGATCTTCGACATTTCTCGTCGTGGTGACGGTGTCCTGGTACAGATCGATATCCTTTTCATTCGCAAGAACTCTGCGTTGGTCAGCAACGCTATGACCCTCTTTTCGGTTTCGGAAAGAGGTTGAGCTGGAACCGTCCAGATTCAGTTCTCCCCTGCGGGATGTGCCCAAGCCTTATCGTGAGCATGACCGCAAAGGCCAGCCCGACGCACAGCACCATCTTGTCCATGCCGCGGATGAAGAGATGCCCAAAGCCAAAGCGGTTGTCTATCCAGGGGGGATTCGTTCGAGTGCGGTGCGTCGGTGGTTGCCCCGATGCCAGCTCGGGTTGCCATGGGGCGTCGGAACGAAGATGCGGCTTTTCCTGAGAGAGAAGTGCGGGATGAAACGCCTGAAGACCGGCACCGTGCCGGCCAAGATGGAACCGGAGATCCAGGAAGTGTGTGTAATAAAACACATCTAACCGCGCCTGCTTCAAGCGCAGGAGGGCCAACATGCCGTGTTCTTCGTAGACGCGGCGCACCTTGTCCTGGGAGCTTTCCTGTCGATGGTATTGTGGTGCCTGCTGGCCCGAGTCTGGATCAGGGCGCCTTGGGGCCGGCAGCGTTTCAACGTACTGGGTGCGCTCGATGCCGCCACACAGGAGGTCATACCGAGGGAACCCCAACTTCGGAATTCCCGACCGGCTGATTGGGCCGACCAGTCAGTTCGATAGCGTGCCCGGTGTCCGGGCAGCCAGCACTCATAATTATGTATTTCGCCAAAAACGCCAAGGCGTTCTGGTGTAAAATTCCTTGCCAGCTACGAAGCCTTGTCATGCTCGCAAATCCCCAGGACCATCGATGCCGTTGCCACCACCCTTTGCCCAACGCACCCGCATGCACGTCCGCAGGGTGCAACTCGATGGTTACAAGCGTGAAGATGGGCGCTGGGACATTGAGGCGCGTCTGGTAGACACCAAGGACCACGACTATCCACTTTCGTCGGGTTTGCGGCAGCGCGGCGAAGCGGTGCACGACATGTGGGTGCGGGTGACCATCGACCATCAGATGAATGTTCTTGACGCAGTGGCCTGTACCGATGCGATGCCCTACGTCGGTTATTGTGACCGGATTACCCCGGATTACACGCAACTGGTCGGTCTCAATCTCTTTCACGGTTTTCGCACGGCAGTCAAGAATCTGTTCCGTGGCACGCGCGGTTGCTCGCATCTCAGCGAGCTGTTGATGTTTTTGCCTACCGCTGCGCTGCAGACTTTTGCCAGTGACGTACTCGATAACGACGATAGCGTGCACAAGCCCTATCAGCTCGACCGTTGCCACGCGCTGGAATCGCATTCGGACGCAGTACGGCGCTATTACCCGCGCTGGTACCGTGGCCAGAAGCCCGGGTAGGACGTCCTGCCTGTGGTTCGTTACGTTTCGCAACCTTAACTCAAGCAAGGAAAGCGCATGAAAATTCACGAATATCAGGGCAAGGAACTCCTGAAGAAATTCGGCGTCGTGGTTCCGCGCGGGGTGTTCTGTCCGACCGTCGATGATGCGGTCAAGGCAGCCGAAACCCTGGGAGGCAAGATCTGGGTGGTGAAGGCCCAGATCCATGCGGGTGGTCGTGGCAAGGGCGGTGGCGTCAAGGTGGCCAAGTCGCTGGACGAAGTTCGCGAGTATGCCAGCCAGATCCTCGGCATGCAGCTCGTCACGCACCAGACCGGTCCGGCAGGCCAGAAGGTCCGCCGGCTGCTGATCGAAGAGGGCGCCGACATCCGCAAGGAGTACTACGTTGCTGCGCTTACCGACCGGGCGTCGCAAAAGGTCGTGATGATGGCCTCTTCGGAAGGCGGCATGAATATCGAGGAAGTTGCCCACGCTACGCCGGAGAAAATTCTCAAGGCATTCATTGACCCTGAGGATGGGCTGAGCGACGCACAGGCGGCCGAACTGGCTACTGGCATCGGTGTCCCGGCCGAGTCTGTGGACCGCGCAGTTGCGACGCTCAAGGGCCTCTACAATTGCTACATGCAGACCGACGCCTCGCTGGCGGAGATTAACCCACTGATTCTCGAAGGCAACGGCGACATCAAGGCGATCGACGCCAAGTTCAACTTCGACTCCAACGCCCTCTACCGGCAGCCCGAGATCATGGCCTACCGGGACCTCGACGAGGAGGACCCCGACGAACTCGAGGCCTCCAAGTTTGACCTCTCGTACATCTCGCTCGACGGCAACATCGGCTGCTTGGTCAATGGCGCGGGCCTGGCGATGGCGACCATGGACACCATCAAGCTTTTCGGTGCCGAACCGGCCAACTTTCTCGACGTCGGCGGCGGTGCGACCACCGAGAAAGTGACCGAAGCCTTCCAGATCATGCTCAGGAATCCAAAGGTCAAGGGAATTCTGGTGAACATCTTCGGCGGCATCATGCGCTGTGACACGATCGCCACCGGCGTCGTGGCAGCCGCCAGGGAGACGCATCTTTCGGTGCCGCTGGTGGTCCGCATGAAGGGGACAAACGAGGACATCGGCAAGCAGATCCTCAGTGATTCGGGTCTGCCGATCATCACTGCGGATTCAATGGCTGATGCCGCCACCAAGATCGTTGCTGCGGTCAGTTAAGGAGCCACCATGTCGATTCTGATTAACAAAGATACCAAGATCATCACCCAGGGCATCACCGGCAAGACCGGGCAGTTCCATACCGAAAAGTGCCAGGAGTACGCCAACGGCAAGAACTGCTTTGTTGCCGGCGTGAACCCCAAGAAAGCCGGCGAGAGTATTTTCGGCATTCCAATCTATGGGTCGGTCAAGGAAGCTGCCGTCCAGACCGGTGCGACCGTCTCGGTGATCTACGTGCCGCCGCCAGGTGCTGCCGCAGCGATCTGGGAAGCGGTCGAAGCCGACCTCGATCTGGTCGTATGTATTACCGAAGGTATCCCGGTGCGCGACATGCTGGTCGTGCGCAACAAGATGCTCAGGAAGGAAGCCGCTGGCGGCAAGAAGACGTTGCTGCTCGGGCCGAACTGCCCGGGACTGATCACCCCGGATGAAGTCAAGATCGGTATCATGCCCGGTCACATTCATCGCAAGGGTCGCATCGGCGTGGTTTCGCGCTCAGGTACTCTGACCTACGAGGCGGTTGCACAGTTGACCGAAATCGGTCTTGGCCAGTCGTCTGCGGTGGGTACCGGCGGCGATCCGATCAACGGCCTCAAGCACATCGATATCATGCGCCTGTTCAACGACGATCCGGATACCGACGCGGTGATCATGATCGGTGAAATCGGTGGTCCTGATGAAGCCGACGCCGCCGTGTGGTGCAAGGCGAACATGCAGAAGCCGATCGTTGGGTTCATTGCCGGTGTGACCGCCCCGGCTGGCAAGCGCATGGGCCATGCCGGGGCCCTGATTTCAGGCGGTGCGGATACTGCGGATGCCAAGCTGGCGATCATGGAAGAGTGTGGATTCAAGGTCACACGTGATCCTTCGGTCATGGGCAAGATGATCCAGGCCCTGATTTAGGGCGCCTGTGGTCGCTTGCTATGGTTGCCTGAGTTCCTGGCAAAAAAGGGCAGACTCCGGTCTGCCTTTTTTGTTTGCCCTTGATCTGTGACATTTGCCATTAAAATCGCCGCTGCAAGCTGCAAACTGTGAAGTTGGAAAGATCGTGCTGATCGTTTGATTCCGATATGCTGAACTGGGGGCAACGATGCCACTGTTTCTGAGTGAAAAAGAGGTTGAAGAACTGCTGACCATGCCGCTGGCGCTCGCGGCAGTCGAGGCTGCGCACCGTGATCTCGCATCGATGCAGGCCTGCGATGTGCCCCGGCAACGGACGCGCCTGCCGCAGACGACGCTGCATATCCTGCAGGGGGCATTGCCGAAACTCGACGTCATCGGGTACAAGGCCTACACCAGTAACCGCTCGGGTGTGCGTTTCCTGGTTCACCTGTATTGCGCCTCAAGTGGCAGTCTGCGCGCCGTGCTGGAGGCCGATCGCCTAGGCATGATGCGTACTGGTGCGGCAGCCGGCGTCGCGACGCGCTGGCTGGCCAGGTCCGATGCCCGCGTGGCAGGCGTGTTTGGCGCTGGCTGGCAGGCCGAAGGGCATCTCGAAGCGATCGCGGCGGTGCGCTCGCTGCAACGGGTAAAGGTCTACGCACGCCATACAGAGCGTCTAGCAGCCTTTTGTACAAGAATGTCCGAACGACTTGCGCTCGAGGTGGTCGCCGTGGCTTCGCCCGAAGAGGTGGTGCGTGGCAGTGATATCGTCAGCACGGTAACTACGTCGGCGACGCCTCTTTTCAATGCAGAATGGCTTGCGCCAGGAACACACATCAATGCCGCCGGATCGAATTCTCTGATCCGCAGGGAGCTTGGCGAGGATGTCATCAAACGTTGCTCGCCGATCGTCGTCGATAGCGTGGCAACGGCCCTGTGTGAAGCGGGTGATCTGCTGCTGCCGCTGGAAAAGGGGCGCCTTCATGCGCGACAGCTCATCGAACTTGGCGACGTCATTTGCGGTCGGCAAGCAGGGCGTTCGACGCCTGACGAGATCACCCTGTTCGAGTCGCAGGGCATGGCCATCCAGGATCTGGCCGTCGCCGTAACCCTTGAGAATTTGGCACGTGAGCGCGGTTTCGGTGTCGAACTGCCCTATGGCGAATAGACTTTGGCAGAGGATGTCGAAACTGACGCCATGCTTGAGATAGGGAATGCCTGGTCGTCTGGATTTGCTGATCAGTGATGGGAGTGGACGTGGCAAACAGTCTATTGGGAGCGCTCGAAATCGCCGCCCGTACCGACCCCGGATTGGTCAGGGGGAAAAATGAAGATTCGGTATTTGCTGATGCCAATCAAGGGCTGGTGATTCTGGCTGATGGAATGGGCGGGTACAATGCCGGAGAAATCGCCAGCAACATGGCTACAAAGCTCCTCTCGGCCAGACTGGTCGCAGCTTTCAAGGCGACTGCCGCGTACCGGACCGACAGCGGTAGCGGGCTACTGTTCGCGCATCGTTGCCTCAAGGAGCAGATCGCGGCGGTGAATTTGGCGATCTATCAGGCGTCGGAGAGTCAATCGAAGTTTGGCGGGATGGGCACCACGCTTGTCGCTGCCGTATTTTGCGATGATCAGGTGGTGGTCGCCCATATTGGCGATTCGCGTCTGTATCGACTGCGGGGGAATGAGTTCACGGCCATGACCCACGACCACTCGGTCCTGCAGGAGCAGATAGACAGCGGCCTGATTTCGGCAGCAGAGGCGCGTTACTCATTGCAGAGGAACTTGGTGACACGCGCCGTCGGCATTGAGGCAGAGGTCGAAGCGGAGATCCATGTTCACCCGGTGCGTCCAGGGGATGTTTACCTGCTATGTTCCGATGGCCTTTACGACTTGGTCGAAGAGGTGGAAATCCATTACGCACTGGAAATGCATGCAGTCAATCTCGAGTGTTCGGCAGCGAAACTGATCCAGATGGCCAACGACAATGGTGGGAACGACAATATTTCGGTGGTGGTGATCAAGGTTTTGCATGCATTTCCGGCCGCCAAGAGAGGCTGGTCCAAACTCTGGTCATGGCTCAATTAAGGACGAAGAAGGCGATGGCAAAGCTCATACTCAGCATGGATGGTCTGGTTCTCAAGGAAATCCCGCTGCTCAAGGAGCGGGTGAGCATCGGCCGCAAGGTACATAACGACATTCAGATCGACAATATGGCGATCAGCGGCGAACATGCGGCGGTGGTCACCATACTCAACGACTCCTTCCTCGAGGATCTGAACAGCACCAATGGAACGTTGGTCAACGGCCAGCCGGTCAAGAAGCATTTCCTGAAGGACGGTGACGTCATCGAGCTCGGCAAGTACAAAATGAAGTACATTGTCGAAACGGTGACCCAGCACGAGGTTTCACCTTATGAGCAGACAACGCAACCGCCGCGGCCAGCAGCCTTGCACAATGTTCCGGGTGCTGCTGGTGTGACGCCGGCCAGTGCATCGCAGCCCGCGGGGTCGGCGCCAGCCCTTGGCGCGGCTGCGATCCGCTTGCTCAGTGGTTCCAACGCAGGCCATCAGTTGCAACTGACCAAGACCTTGACCACACTCGGCAAGCCTGGGCAGGTGGCGGTGATCGCCAGAAGGCCGCACGGTTACTTCTTGACCCACGTCGAAGGAGCATTCCCGTTCTTGAACGGCCGGGTCATCGACGCGCAGGCGCGTCTTCTGGAGAACCATGACCTGATCGAGATTGCCGGGGTGAAGATGGAATTTCTCCTCAAGCGGTGATGGACAATCGTGTTCTCTGCGGGCGAGGCCGTACGGCTTTGTTTCGTATCACGAAGAGCAGATTCGGTAAGCAGATGAATCCGGCTGCACCGCCATGAGAGTCAGGGTTCTTGGCTGTAGTGGAGGTATTGGCGGGCGTCATCGACGAACCACTGCGATGCTCGTCGATCATGATCTGCTCATTGACGCAGGGACGGGTGTCGCTGATTTATCGCTTTCCGAACTGGCGCTCATCGACCATGTGTTCCTGACCCACTCACACCTTGATCACATCGCCTTGCTGCCCCTGCTGATCGATTCGGTCAGCGATTTACGCGACAAGCCCCTCACGGTCTATGCAACGGCTGCGACACTCGAAATCATCGGCAAACATATCTTCAACTGGGCGATCTGGCCTGATTTCAGTGTGATCCCGAGCCGCGAGAATGCCATCATGCGCTACCAGTCCATCAGCCTCGGCCAGTCGGTGCGGCTCGGTGAGCGAACGATTACGGCACTTCCTGCCGAGCACACGGTACCAGCCGTGGGCTATCAGCTCGACTCAGGGGTGGGCAGCCTGGTCTTTACCGGCGATACCACCGCCAATGATGTCTTCTGGCCGGTGGTCAATGGCATTGCCAACCTGCGCTATTTGCTGATTGAAACGGCTTTTCCGAACCGCGAACAGGGGCTTGCCGAGATCTCGAAGCACCTCTGTCCGAAGATGCTGAAGAACGAGTTGAAGAAGCTGTCAACTGTTCCAGAAATCTATATCAGTCATCTTAAGCCCAGCCAGATCGAGTTGACGATGGCTGAAATCCAGGCCTGCGCAGGCGAATTCAAACCGAGGATGCTACAGAGCAATCAGGTCTTCGAGTTTTGATGGACTGCGCTCAGTAACATCACTCGGAGTCCTCGTATTGGTGACGCCGGACCGCTTCTCACTGCGCTTCAAGCAACCTCCACACTCACGGTTACGCGGCATGGTAGGCGTCACCCTGGGTTTGCTATCGATCGTTCCCTTGCTGGATGTGGGAATTGTGTACCTTGAGAATCCACGCTTGAAGCAGCAGGCATTCGCGGATCTAAACGCCATCGCTGCCCTGAAGGCAGGTCAGATCGAAGCATGGCTGGACGAGCGACGTGCCGATGCAATCGTACTGGGCGCCAGTCCGGGTTTCATTGAAGATGCGGTACGGGTGGCGCGTGACGAGGATGCCGATGCACGACGGCGTCTAGTGGAACGTCTCGAAACGCTCAAGCGGGTGTACGCTTACGACGGATTCATGGTGGTGGATGGTCGTGCCCAACAAATCTATGCCTTGGGCTTGCACGACCTCATTGCCGAGGCTCCTGTCCGGAAAGCGCTTCAGAGCGCATTTCTGACCAATCGAGTGACGATGACCGATCTGTATCGGAGTGAGCCGGGCCGCGTTCACCTGGACTGGGTGGTGCCGTTGGTGAAGGAAATCGAAGGTGAGCGGAAAGTGGTTGGCGCGGTGATCCTTGATGCTCCGGTCGAACGCATCGTTTTCCCGTTGATCCAGAGCTGGCCGACGCCTAGCCCAAGCGCCGAGACGCTGCTGGTGCGCAAGGAGGGAGACACCGTCCTGTATCTCAATGAATTGCGCCATCGTATGGCAACGGCGCTGGAATTCAGTCAGTATCTCGATACCCCAGAGCTGCCGGCTGCCCGCGCCGTCCTGACCGATGCGGTGCAGGTCATGGAGGGGATGGACTACCGCGGGGTCGTGGTATTGGCTGCGACCCGCCCAGTCAAAGGTACGCCGTGGCATCTGGTGGCAAAAGTCGACCGTGACGAAGTATTGTCTCCGTTGCGGAACCTGTTGTTCTGGGTCAGCCTGGTCGCAAGCGCAACACTTGTGGTCGTTGCGCTCCTGATCATCCTGCTGTGGCGTCAGGAACTACGAACCCATGATCTCGAGCTGGCCAGCCAGGAGGTCGAGAAGGATCGCCTGCTCAGGTTCTTTTTTGATCTTCCCTTCGTCGGCATGACCATCCTTTCGACGGACAAGCTGCACTGGCTGCGCTGCAACAATCGTCTTTGCGAAATACTGGGTTATTCCCGCGAGGAACTGGTCGACCTGACCTGGACGCAGCTCATACATCGTGACGACTTCGCTACCGACTTGAGTCAGTTCGAGCGCGTCTCGAGCGGCGCGGCAAACGGCTTTCAGACGGACAGGCGCTTCCTGCGTAAAGATGGCAAAGTCATCAATGCGACGATCGATGTGCGGGCGGTTCGCCAGGAAGACGGCCACGTTGACTTCTACGTCGCGACCGTCCAGGATATTACCGCACGCCTGCAGGCCGAGGGTCTCGCACAGGAGGTGTTGGACAATGTCAATCAGGGATTTGTCGTCTATGATTATGCTGCCAGGGTGGTAATCTGGAACCGATTCCTTGAGCGCGCTCTCGGGGTGCCGCGCGAGGCGGCGATCGGCAAGCATCTCCACGAGTTGTTCCCGCAGGCGCGCCAGCACGGCCTGGAAGCTTACCTGATGCGCGCGTTGGCAGGCGAAATGTGCATGGCCGACGAGTTTCTGCCGCGCCTGCGTGGCACGACGGAACTTCTGGATGCCGAGGAAGCGAGGGCGCGTAGAGACGATCCACTTCTTCTCTGGACCCTATCCACCTATGCGCCGCACCGGAACGCCAATGGTGACATCGATGGCGTCCTTGTGAACGTGGTCGATATGACTGCGCTCAAACACAGCCAGGATTCTCTAGTCGAATCCAACGAAAAGCTACGGCAGCTCACCCAGTACCTGGAGCGGGTACGGGAAGAAGAGCGGGTACGGATTGCGCGGGAGCTGCACGATGACCTCGGCAGTACGCTGACGGGTGTCAAATGGGCGGTTGCGATGGCCATCGATCGCGCTCAGGAGGCCGCACTGCCGAGTGACGAACAGTTGGTGTACGCGTCGCAATTGCTGGATTCGGCTGTGGATACGATGCGCCGCATCATCAGCGATTTGCGGCCGAGTGTCCTCGACCAGCTCGGGGTGTGGACAGCGATCGAGTGGTACGCTGGGCAGATTCAAGAGCGGACCGGACTACAATGCAAGGTTTCGATTGCTGACGAGGTTGCGGCAAGCAATGTCGATTCCGAGCGTGCCACGGCGTTGTTTCGCATCGTCCAGGAAGCGTTGACCAACGTCGTCCGCCATGCCCAGGCGTCGTCCGTCGAGATCGTTATCCATCGTGAAGCCAGCACCGTGATGATCCTCGTGGAGGATGACGGAGTAGGTATGGGCAACGAGGATCTGATCAAGGCCGAATCCTGGGGCCTGCTGGGTATCCGGGAACGTGCTGCCCGCTTTGGTGGCGACATCACGCTGTCGCGCGGCGTGAAGAAAGGAACGGTCATTGTTCTGCGCATGCCGGTTTGAAGGGCGATGAACGGGCGCAAGCTCCAGATCGTGCTGGTTGATGACCACGCCGTGGTCCGCGGCGGTTTGCGGCTGCTGTTGGCGCAGGCGGGCGACATGGAGGTGGTGGGCGAAGCTGAGGACGCCGAACAGGCGATCCAACTGATCCGCCAGAGCGAATTCGATGTCGCGCTGGTCGATATCGGCTTACCCGGCAAGGGCGGCCTGGACCTATTGAAACAGATCAAGTCGGAGCGGCCGCGGATTGCCGTGCTGATGCTCAGCATGTACGCTGAAGAGGTATATGCCGTGCGTGCGCTGAAAGCCGGCGCATCCGGCTACCTGACCAAGAACAGCCCTCCGGCCACGCTGCTTGCCGCGATACGCAAAGTCGCTGGCGGTGGCAAGCATGTGAGCCCGGCGCTGCTGGAGCGGTTGGCAGTCGAGGTGGGACGAGGCCGAAAATCCGCTTCTGAAGCACTCTCTGACCGGGAGATCGAAGTGCTACGGCGGATTGCCTCCGGCGAGAGTTTGAACCAGATTGCCGAGGCGTTGCACCTCAGTCCCAAGACGGTGACTACGTATCGAGCCAGAATTGTCGAAAAGACCGGCCTGCCCAGCAATGCGGAACTCACGCGTTATGCCCTGGAAAAGGGCATGCTATCCTGATCTGGTGTGGCCGAAAGCCAGCGCCAGAAGAGTCCTTGGCAGGTCGGAACCGACGATGCGACGCGTGCCCATCGTCGGTTCGCGCGTGCAGGGCGATGGTATGTTGGCAATGTAGGGATTCCCCGACGGGTGCAGTATTGGCCATTGCTTACATGAAAATTACACTTGGTGCTGCTAGTCGATAGTTGATATGTGCGGGATGATACGGTTTGGGAATCGATTCGCGGGCAAGGGCGTTTCCTCTTGGCGCGGCTCGATCACCTCGGAGATTCTCGCCATGGATGCCTGCGCATTGACCGCCCTGCAGGACGGCCGCACCCGATTTCTTCTGGTGGACACGGACAATCTGTTTCTCGACGGTGTGGGAAGAGCGTTGCGAACGGACGACAAAATCGAGGTTGTGGCGATTGCCCGATCCATTGAAGACGCCTACGATTGCACTGCGAAGCACCAGCCCGATGTGATCGTCGTCAGTTGGGGAAAGGCGTCGCGGGCTTTTGTGCATGCCGTGCTGGCGAACCCTTGCTCTGCCCACAGCAAGCCGCTGATCGTCATCGTGCTGCCCCGGGGAATGACCAGCATCCCCGGTTTGACGTCACTCAGTCTATTGCCCAACGTCGCGCTGCTGGTACATGAGCAGGTCGAGAAGTTGCTGTTCCGGCACAGCTTGCCGAAAACCTTTGGGTTACTGACTGACACGTATTCCGGCAAAGGAAGTCCTGCCTGAGTTGTGGGAAATCCCACGCTGTATGTGGGCCAGGCGCACGCTGCCCGGGAGGGTTTCTTTCAGCGCAGCCCCTTCGTCTTGTTTGTGACCGACCTTGATGTTAACCCTGATCGTCGATGACTCAGCTCTTGTACGCCGCATGTTGCGCGAGATACTCGTGCAGATCGAAGGTACGGAGGTGGTGGGTGAATTCGACAGTCCCGCTCCAGCCATCGAAAGCATTCGAAGTCGTCCGCCGGACATCGTACTGCTCGATATTCAGCTTGCCAATGGCAGTGGTCTGGAGGTTCTACGCATCGTGAGAATGGAACATCCGAGTGTCAAAGTCATGGTATTCACGAACTTCTCGGAGTCCGTGTACCGCAAGCGATGCTTGGAAGCCGGAGCCTATGCCTTTTACGATAAGAAGAGCGATCTGCAGGTGCTCCGGCAGTCTCTGCATGGTCTTGCGTCGGCCGCTCGGGTCGAGTCAGGAGATGTTGATGTAAATCATCAGCATTCTTGGTGGGAAACCCGCAACATGGGCTAACGGTTATGACACATGGGCTAACGGTTATAACTTTTCCAGGCATCTCCGATCATGAAGTTCATGAACGTTTCCCTCTCCCCCGCAAGTGGAGAGGGGATATTCGTGAGTTGCTGACGTGTCTTTCACATTAAACAAGCCTACGTTGCTAACTTGGCTAGAAGGTTGTCGTCGACCCATCCGGGTGCCCATCCTGCCGAGATCATTCCTGCGTCGCCCAATATTCAGGCGGCAGAAAGTTTCCCTTAGCAAAGAATGCCTTGCGGCAGCTCTCCACGCTCGACCCACAGCTTGCACACAGTGTTGTCCGTGCGTTTTCGGGATAACGAAAAGCGGCTTCCGACTTATCCACAGCCTCATGGGAAAGGCCGTCAAGCCTACGGCCTTTTCTCGCGCCGCGGAGAAAGGAGGCTACAGTGCCGCGAGTTCGCGCAGATAGCGCTGCCAGTTGGCTACGTAGTGATCGGCGCTATGCTGCAGCCGAGCGACTTCTTCATCACTGAGCCGTCGGATCACCTTGCCGGGTGAGCCGACGATCAGCGAATGGTCTGCAAAGACCTTGCCTTCCGGGATCAGCGTGTTGGCGCCAACGATGCAGCCCTGGCCGATCACCGAACGGTTGAGCAGCACCGAACCGATACCGATCAGCGATCCATCGCCGACGGTGCAGCCGTGCAGCATCACCAGGTGGCCGACGGTGACGTTGCGGCCGATCGTCAGTGGTACGCCTTCGTCAGTGTGGAGGACGGACTGGTCCTGGATATTGCTGTTTTCGCCGATCGTGATCGGGTCGTTGTCGCCACGCGCCGTTGCGTTCCACCAGATCGAGGCGTTTCTGGCCAGGCGGACGTCGCCGATCACGGTGGCATTGGGGGCGACCCAGCTTTGCGGGTCGATCTGGGGGCGCCGGGCGCCGAGGGTGTAGATGGGCATGGGAGAGAGTCTCGCTGAGTGGGCTGAAGAAAGATTGTAGCCTGTCGCGCTACTGATGGCGCAGCGCTTCGATCGGATCGAGGGCGGCGGCGCGGTGCGCCGGGTAATAACCGAAGAATATGCCGACTCCTGCGGCGACAGCGAAGGCCACCAGGATCGAGGCACCGGAGATGACGATCACCATGTCGGTCAGCGCATTGGTCAGCAGCGCGCCGCCGATGCCGAGAACAAGCCCGATCAGGCAGCCGGCGACCGAGATCATCAACGCTTCGAGCAAAAACTGCGCGAGGATGTCCCGCTGGCGCGCGCCGATTGCCATGCGGATGCCGATCTCGCGCGTGCGTTCGGTCACCGAGACGAGCATGATGTTCATGATCCCGATGCCCCCAACGAGCAGCGAAACCGATGCGATCGCGCCGAGCAGCACCGACATCACGCGTGTCGTCTCGGCCGCTGAGTCGGCCGCCGCGGCGAGGTTGCGCAGATAGAAATCGTTGTCCTGTCCTTCACGAATGCGATGGCGCTGGCGGAGCAGCGCGGTCATGCTCTTTTCGACCGCCGGCATCGCCTCGGCCGAAGTCGCCTGTACCATGATCAGGCGCACCGAGCCCGGAAAGGGATTGCCGAAGACCTTGCGCTGCGCGGTGGTCAGCGGAATGATCACGGTGTCGTCCTGATCGCGGCCGTCGAGGTTCTGCCCTTTCTTGCCGAGCACGCCGACGATCACGAAAGGGCTCTGTCGGATGCGGATGGTCTTGCCGAGCGGGTCGTCGCTTCCGAACAGATTGTCGACGGCGGTCTGGCCGATCAGCGCTACCCGTGTCGCCGCGCGCACATCCGAGTCGCCGAAGGGGTAACCGCTGACGATCGTCCACGCGCGCGCATCGAGATACGGCGGCGTCGTGCCGACCACCGTCGCACTCCAGTTGTTCGCGCCATAGACCAGTTGCTGCGTGCCCTGTTGTACCGGTGCAACATTGCTGACACCGTCCAGTTCGGCGATCGCTTCGGCGTCGGCGACAGTCAGTGTCGGGCCGCCCCCGCCCCCGCTGCGCAGTCCTCCGGCACTCGTCGAGCCGGAAATCAGGATGTACAGATTGCTGCCCATGCTGCTGATGGTCTGCGCTACGGCGTACTGCGCACCTTGGCCGATGGCCATCATCAGCACTACCGAACCAACGCCGATGACCATTCCGAGCATCGTCAGCATGCTGCGCATGCGGTTCGCGCCCATCGCCTGCCAGGCTTCGCCGAGCATTGCTTTCAGCATGCGGAGAGCACTCTGGGGGGCGTCGGCTGGTCACTGACCAGGTGTCCATCACGAAAACGCACTTGTCGCGCGGCGTATGCGGCAATGTCCGGCTCGTGGGTCACCAGCACGATGCTGATCCCTTCACGGTTGAGGGCCGTGAACAGCGCCATGATCTCTTCGCTGGTATGGCTGTCGAGGTTGCCGGTCGGTTCGTCGGCCAGAATCAGTTGCGGCGAGTTGATCAGCGCGCGTGCAATTGCCACGCGCTGCTGTTGTCCGCCCGAGATGCGGCTCGGCAACGCCTCGGCGTAATCGCCGAGGCCAACCCGGGCCAGCTCGTGCTGCGCACGCTGTCGCCGCTGCTCGCGCTCGATGCCGGTATAGACCAGCGGCAGGGCGACATTGTCGGCCAGGGTCATCCGCGGCAGCAGGTTGAAACCCTGGAAGACGAAGCCGATACTTCGGTTCCGGAGTTGCGCGAGTTCGTCCTTGCTCAACTGCGCGACCTTGCGGCCGACCAGGAAGTAGTCGCCGCTGCTCGGCGTATCGAGGCAGCCGAGCAGGTTCATGAAGGTCGACTTGCCCGACCCCGAGGGGCCCATGATCGCCACGAATTCACCCGCCTCGATGCAAAGATCGACTTCCCGCAACGCCGGGAAGAGTCCGGCCGCGGTTTTGTAGGACTTGCCGAGACCGACGACGCGAATGACCGCCTCGGTCATCAGAACAGTCTCATCCCTACACTGCTCGGCTTGCCGTTGCTGCTGGCGACATTCTCGCCGGTGACGACGATGTCGCCGACCTTGAGATCGCCGCCGAGCACTTCGGTGTTGCGATTGTCGGTGATCCCGAGCGATACGCTAAGCGCTTTGAGTTCGCCATTCTCGACGCGGTATACCGTGCCGCTGGCCGTGTCGCGTTTCCTGCCCTTGCCCTTGCTCTCCCCGCTGCTTTCGCTCGCCGTTTTCTGTTTGGCGGGCGTGCGCTCGCTGTCGCTGCTCTCGCTGGGTTTGAAACGCAGCGCCGCGTTGGGTACCAGCAGGACATCCTGGCGGCTGGCGACACCGATGCTGACGTAGGCGGTCATGCCGGGCAGCAGGATCTGTTCGGGATTGGAGAGCGAAACACGCACATTGTAGGTGACGACGTTCTGCTGCGTCGTCGGATTGAGACGAATCTGCTGCACTTCGCCCTGGAAACTGCGGTTCGGGAAGGCGTCGACGGTGAAACGCACCTTCTGTCCTTCGCGGATCTTGCCGATGTCGGCCTCGGCAAAACTCGAGTCGATGCGCATTTCCGAGAGGTCCTGCGCGATCTTGATCAAGGTGGGCGTCTGCAGGCTGGCAGCGACCGTCTGCCCGAGGTCGACAACGCGGTCGACGACGATGCCCGACACCGGCGAGCGGATCGTCGTGTAATGGAGGTTGACCTGATCCTTGTCGGCGGCGGCTTTCGCCTGGGCGAGTTGCGCCTCGCTCGAGCGTCGCGTCTGGATGGCCTGTTCGAGTTCCTGCCGGGAGACATATTCCTGTTCGAACAGGGCTTTCATCCGTGCTTCGCTGGCGCGCGCCAGGTCGAGCGCGGCGGCGACATTCTGCACGTTGGCCGCCGATTGACGGGCCTGAGCTGCGAGCAGCGAGTCGTCGAGTTCGAGCAATGCCTGGCCTTTCTCGACCTTGTCGTTGAAGTCGACATAGAGCTTGGTGACCGTCCCGGAGACCTGCGTGCCGACACTGACCAGTACGATCGGGTTGAGCGTGCCGTTAGCCGAGACGGTCTGGGTGACATCTCCTCTTTCGATGGCCTGCAGTTTGTAGCGCTGTTCGAGCGACTGGCTGTTACTCTGGCGATACCAGTACATACCGCCAGCAGCGAGTGCAAAGAGGAGAAGGGCGAAGAGGCGGCGCGAGTGCTTCATGGATTGCTGGCTTTCTGCTGGCTGATCGAGAGCAGCAGCGTGCTGTCGAGGGAGCCGATGGCCCTGGCCAGCGCGGCGCGCGACACGTGCCAGTCGAGCATCGCCTGGATGCGTTGCAGGCGGGCGTTGGCGAGCGCACTCTGGGCATTGAGGACATCGAGGATGTTGCCGACGCCGGCCTTGTAGCGTCCGAGGGCGACACGCTCGGAATGCTCGGCGCTGGCCAGCAGATCGGCAGTGGTACGAATGGTCTGGGTAGCCGTGCTGAGGCTCTGATAGGCTTCCCATACATCGAGCGCGACCTGCTGGCGGACGTTGTCGCGGCGGGCGCTCTGGACCTCGGTCTGGGCAGCGGCGGCGCGAACCCGGTAGGTGGTGTTGAAGCCGGAGAAGATCGGCAGGTTGACCGTCAGCCCAATCGAGTTGCCGTTGGCCGAAGCACTGCCAAGGTCTGTCCACTGCGGGCCGGCGCTCAGCGAGAGCGTTGGCAGGCCGGTGGCGCGGGCGTAATCGACGCCAGCTTCAGCGGCCCGGAGTTCGGCTTCAGCGGCCTTGAGTTCGGGGCGGCGTGCGCGTGCTTCGTCGATCAGCGCGGCGACGTCGCCGGTGAAACTGGCGTCGGGGGTGACTGAGGGAATCTCGTCGAGCAACAGCCTCTGGTTAGCGTCGAGCCCCATGACATTGGCCAGGCGACCGAAGGCGTTTCTGAGCACACCTTCGGCGCGGATGCGGGTGAGCGTTGCCTGCGACCAGGCGGTCTGTGCCTGCAGGCGGTCGGCGGGGGTGCCGGTGCCGACGCGGTAGCGGACTTCGGCGGCGGTAAGGCTCTCGCGGCTGGCTTTTTCTGATTCACGGGCGGCGGTGACTGCCGCGCGCGCGGCCTGGGTGTTGTAATAAGCCTGCACAGCATTGAGAAAGACGCTCTGGACGGTTGCGTCGAGCGTCGAGCTTGCGGCGCTCAACACTTGCCGCGCGATTTCAAGATTCGCCGAACGTGCGCCGAAGTCATACAACAGCCAGGAGAGCGTCAGTGAGGCATTGCGCTGGCTGGCAGTCTGTGAGTCGATCCGGGCCCTGCTGGCGCTCACCTGGCCATCGAGCCCCGGCAGGAAGTCGGACTGCGCGAGGCCGACCTGGGCGGCCTGGACGCGTGCGTACGACCAGGCCTCACGGGTAGTCGGGTTGCGGCACAGCGCGAGATCGACCACATCGAGAATGCCATAGGCGGCGTCGGCTGGCCGCGGCTGACAGGACAGGGAGCTGCCAGCCAGGGCTGGGCGCGGCGGGGTGATGGTGTGTGTGGCGAAGGGATCGCTGATTTCGAGGGCCGGCAGCTCGGCTGCCAGCGCCGCCAGCAGGGTGGCGATGGCGAGGCGGCAGCACTTGGCGGTAGGTCTGGCGGACTGGGTGCGGGACGGCTGCGGAGTCGGTCGAGATGTGGGGTAGGCCATTTTTCGCTAGTATAGCCACCCTGGCTGCGGTTTCGTGCGCGCTTGCGGGCTGGTGGGGGGTATTGCTGGGATGGATGTGTGAGCAGATGTTTCCAGCCAGGACGGTAAGCGTCGTGCGTCGCTGACGCAACTTTTACATTCACAGGATCCGGACAATGCCCTGGACGGAGATGATCAGCCTGTTTGTTCTGCTGGCCGCGGGCTGGTTCTGGTACGACAGCTTCCAGGCGCGCGAGGCCGGCATGTGTGCCGCGCGTGCGGCATGTGCGGCAGAAGACTTGCTCCTGCTCGACGACACGGTCGCGCTCGCATCACTGCGCCCGGCGCGCGATGACGAAGGTCGGCTGCGCTTGCGCCGGGTCTACCATTTCGAGTACAGCGATACCGGCGACAATCGCCGGGAGGGGCGGGTCACCTTGCTCGGCAGCGAGTTGCTGATGCTGCATTTGCCGCAGGCGCAACGGCACTGGCGGCATCTGATGGCGAACGCCAGCGAGGACGAGTAGATCCGGTCTTGCCGTTGACCGTATGATCTGATCCGGGCCAACGTTCAGAAATCTCGCTCAACTCGCTCGATACGAGAGGAAACCAGCATGCGCAGCAAGATCGTGACTGCCGATGAAGCCATCGCACTGATCCGGGATGGCGATACCCTGGCCAGCACCGGGTTTGTCCAGACCGGTTTTGCCGAAGCCCTGTTGTCGGCACTGGAGCGTCGCTTCCTCGCCTCTGGCAGCCCGAAGAACCTGACCTTGTTCGCCGCCGCCGGCCAGGGCGACGGCAAGAGCCTGGGGCTCAATCATCTGGGCCACGCAGGCCTGTTGCGCCGGGTGGTGGCGGGCCACTGGGCGCGCATGCCGAAGGTGGCGCAACTGGCACTTGGCAACCGCATCCAGGCCTATAACCTGCCCCAGGGAATCATCTGTCAGTTGTTCCGGGATCTGGCCGCCGGCAAACCGGGGTCGTTCTCCAAGGTCGGACTGCACACCTTCGTCGATCCCCGCTACGGCGGCGGCCGGATCAATGCCGCCACCACCCGGGACATCGTCAGTCTCGTCGAAGTCGCCGACGAGGAGTGGTTGTTCTACAAGGTCGGCAGAGTCAACGTCGCCTTCGTGCGCGGGACCACCGCCGATACCTTCGGCAACATCACGATGGAGCGTGAAGCATTGACCCTCAACAACCTCGCCATGGCGATGGCGGCCAAGAACAGTAACGGCATCGTGATCGCCCAGGTCGAAAGGATCGCCGAGCGCAGCGGGTTACCGCCGCGGCAGGTAAAGATTCCAGGGATTCTGGTCGATTGCGTGGTCGTGGCCGAACCCGCCCAGCACATGCAGACACTGGTGACCCCTTACAACGCGGCTTACGCCGGCGAGTTCCGGGTTCCCCAGGCCAGTCTGGTGTCGACGCCACTGACCGATCGCAAGATCATCGCCCGCCGTGCCGCTTTCGAACTGCCGCCCAACGGCATCATCAATCTCGGCGTCGGCATGCCCGAAGGCGTAGCGACGGTCGCCAAGGAGGAGCGCATCTCGCACCTGCTGACCATGACCGTTGAATCCGGCCTGATCGGCGGCATTCCCGCCACCGGGGGTGACTTCGGGACCGGCGTCAACATGGATGCGGTCATCGACGAGAATCAGCAGTTCGACTTTTACGACGGGGGCGGCCTGGACATGGCGTGTCTTGGCATGGCCGAATGCGATGCTGCCGGCAACGTCAACGTCAGCCGTTTCGGCGGCCGCCTGACCGGCGCCGGCGGTTTCATCAACATCAGCCAGAACGCCCGCCTGGTGGTGTTCGCCGGCACCTTCACCGGCAATGGTCTGAAGGTCGAGGTCAATGACGGCAAGCTGCGAATCGTCCAGGAGGGCCGGCAGCGGAAATTCCTCAAGAAAGTCGAGCAGATCACCTTCAATGGCCAGTACGCCTATGATCGCGACAAGCCGGTCTATTACGTCACCGAACGTTGCGTCTTCCGTCGGGTCAGGGGCGGGCTGGCCCTGATCGAGGTGGCGCCCGGCATCGACGTCGACCGGGACATTCTGCCGAACATGGATTTCGAGCCGATCGTCGGTGAATACGGAGAAATGGACGCCCGCATCTTCAATGCCAACCCGATGGGTCTGGAGGCTGAACTGCTCAACCTGTCCCTGCCGGAGCGGGTCATTTACGATCCCGAGCGCAACATCCTGTTTCTCAATTTCGAGGGCATGCATGTCAGGGTGGTCGAGGATGTGCAGGCGATCTGGGACATTTGCGAGCTGCGCTGCCGGGCGGCCGGCAAACGGGTCGGCGTGATCATCAACTACGATCGCTTTCGCATCAACCAGGACATGTACGACACCTATGCCGAAATGGACCGCTACTTCCTGGCCAACTATTTCAGTCAGATCACTCGCTACGCCACCAGCGCCTTCCTGCGCGCCAAGCTGGGCGAGGCTTTCTCGGCACGCAGCATCGCGCCGCACATCTTCGAACGCCGCGAGGAAGCGCAGGCCTTCCTGGCCGGACGTAGCGGTGACGCCAGCAGCCCGATTTGAATCCGCTCGGCACCCCGGCGCGGCCGGAAAACTGCTCAAGCGGAGCAGCACGCGTAGTAAGATGGCGACCCACCAACCTTCGACTTGTCAGGAAGTGACCATGCTCAAGCTGTTCATCGGCAACAAAAATTACTCTTCGTGGTCGATGCGCGCCGGGGTGCTCATCAGGCAGGCCGGCATCGCCTGTGAAGAAGTCGTCGTGCGCTTCGATTCCTTCGCTGCCGGTTCAAACTTCAGACAAACCATGGCGGCCATCAGTCCCACGGGCAAGGTACCGGTCCTGATGGACTGCGGGGTCGGTAACGGACTAGTCGTCTGGGATACCCTGGCGATTGCCGAATATCTGGCCGAGAAGTTCCCGGAGAAAGCCTTGTGGCCGCGAGACTGGGCGGCGCGGGCGCAGGCCCGCAGCATCTGTGCCGAGATGCATTCCGGCTTTACGGGTTTGCGCTCCCATTGCCCGATGAACATCGAGGCGTCACTTCCCGAAACGGGCCAGCTCGTCTGGCGCGACCAGCCGGCGGTGCGCGCCGATGTCGAACGAATCGTCGGCATGTGGTGTGACCTGCTGCGCACAGGAAGCGGGCCAATGCTCTTTGGCGAGTTTTCGATTGCCGACGCCTACTTCGCTCCGGTGGTGATGCGGCTGAAAACCTATGCCTTGCCCGTCCCGGCGGAGGTGAGCGCGTACATGGCACGCGTGTGTACCTTGCCGGGTGTGCAGGCGTGGGTCGAAGGTGCGCTGTCCGAAAAAGACTTCCTCGATTTCGAAGAGCCCTATCGCTTGCAGCGCTGAGCTTTACGGTTACGCTGCGCCGTTCGCGCTACCCGCCGTTTGAGCTATCATTTCCCGCCCCGCGCCGGGGTAAACTGAGCGTGCGTGGCATCCCGCCCTCTGCCACGGTCAGGGTCAAGCCTGGACGGTTCCTCAGAGTTTCGGTGGAGTCGGGCTGACCGGTGGTCTGGTCTCGGAGCGGTGTACGGTGCCTGGCGGTGTTGCCGGACGCGCCGTGACGTTGGCAAAACTCGCCTTGCACTTGATCCCCGCCGGAATCTTCAAGCCTGGATTCGGCAACTCGAGGCGCACGCCGAAGGTCCCGCTCGCCGGATCATGCACACGGTCGATGACCTTCACCGTCGCCTTGTGACGGCCGCCCACGGGTACTTCCGGAAGGACGTCAGCCGTTTGCCCCACGGCCAATTTGCCAAACGCATCCAGAGGCATGAGAACTTCGACAGACAGCGTCGCCACGTCGGCCAGGCGCAAGATCGGTTTGCGCAAATCGCGATTGTCCGCCAGTTCGCCGGCGTGTAGCGGCCGATCGACCACCACGCCGTTGATCGGACTCTTCAAGGTGCGCAGACGAAGTTGCTCCGATAGGCGCCGATGCTCGATCTCGGCCAGCCGGCGATCGTCACGCGCTTCCACCAGTTCGGCTTCGGCAAGGCGCTTCTCGGTCAGCGCCTCGTCCCGATCGTGAAGCGAAATGAATGACTGCCCCGCGAGCTTTTCCCGGCGGAGATACTTCGTGGTCGAAAACTCAACCCGGCTTTCACCGGTCTTGATGCGCCCCTGCATGGTCGAACGATAACGCGCGGCGTCTGTCGCTGCGCGCTCGACTCCGGAATCCAGCGTCACCAGCACCTGCCCGCTTCTCACCACGTCGCCACGATCAACCCACACCTTTTCGATCAGTCCTTCGCTTGCTGCCCGCACGTCAACCGACCTGCTCGGTTCGATGATGCAGTCAAATTCGCCGGCAATCACCTTTCCTGTCAGCAACAGCAGAACAAGAACCGCCTTCTGTCGATCGCCAAGCCCATTGCCCCCCTTCATTCCGTTTCCTTTCTTCCCTTCACCTTTTCGTCTACTCGTCTTGCCATCCACCACTATTCGCCCGTGCCCGCAAAAGCCAGTGCCCTCTCCGCGCGCAGGTCGGCGATTACTGTTTGTCTGCGCATGTGCGAATGCTGTCGTTCGGCGGCCGACTGCGCGAGGTGGCGCAGGAAGCGGCCGGCTGCGTCGGGCAAGACCTCGCATGCAGAGAAGTGGCGCCGCAGCAAGGACTGCTAGCGAGGAGCATGGGCGGTGAACAGTTCGTCATCGAGCGCGGCCAGCGCCTCGCAGGATCCCGGATCTCCCTGGCGACCGGCCCGCCCAAACAATTGGCGATCGATGCGGGCCGCTTCGTGGTACTCCGACAGGATCACGTGCAATCCTCCCACCGCCCGCACTTCCGGACTGAGGACGATGTCGGTTCCTCGTCCCGCCATGTTGGTGGCTACGGTGATCCGACCGCTCTGGCCGGCGTGCCTGACGATCTCTGCTTCCGACAGATCCTGCCGGGCATTCAACACGACGTGTTCCAGGCCGGCGGCATCGAGTCGCGCCGATACCAGTTCCGAAGTCTTGACCGAGCGGGTGCCTGGCAGCTATGTCACGGAAGACTTTAGCACTCGGGCCGACGACATTATCTGGCGGGTCAAGGTGGGCGGGGAGTGGGTGTATCTGTACCTGCTCATCGAGTTCCAGAGCCGCGTCGACCAGTACATGGCCCTGCGCATGATGGTCTATGGCGGGCTGCTCTATCAGGACCTGATCAAGCGCGGTAAAGTTCTGGCCGACGGCCGCCTGCCGCCGGTCCTGCCCATCGTTCTCTACAACTGGAGCCCGCGCTGGTCGGCGGTGACCGACGTGTTTGACCTGATCCCGCCGGTACCGGGTCTGGTCGAGCAGTTCAAGCCGCGGCTGAAATACCTGTTGATCGACGAGAATGCCTGGACCGACAGCGAGTTGGCCCCACTCAAGAATCTGGTGGCAGCGGTTTTCCGGATCGAACACCCGGCGTCGCCGGAAGCCATTGGCGGATTGCTGAGCCTGCTCGACGAGTGGCTGACCGAGCGGCCTGACCTGCGCCGGATGTTCGCGCTCTGGATCCGGGCGACATTGATGCGCAAGGCGGAATACCGTATCGTCTTGCCTCAGATAGAGGACTGACAGGAGCTGAATGTCATGTTGGCGGAACGACTCGAGGAATGGGCGCAGGCCTACAAGGCCGAGGGAAAGGCTGAGGGGGAAAGCTGAGGGTGAGGCGCTGGCGCTGCAGAAGCTGCTCAAGAAGCGTTTTGGTGCCGTCCCTTCTGATGTCCTGGCGAAGATCTCTGCCGCTTCCCTTGAGCAGATCGATGCGTGGCTGGACCTGGTGCTCGATGCCCGGAGTCTGGATGACATCTTCGGGCCAACCACGTGCTGAAGTCGCCCGTATCTCGGCTGGCGTGAGAGTTTCGTGCCCTCCGTTCAGCCGTCATCCCAGCAAGCGGCAACGTCTTCGACGATCCGGGATTTCCCCCAGAGGAGTCAGGCGCTACGCAAGCGGACCCGGCGCCGGATCGATTTATCCCAAGCAGGGCGTGCGTATCGAGAACGATCGTGCCAGCGCCTCCCACGCAATATCGGCCAAGGGCTCGATGATGTCAGCGCATATTTCCAGTTTGGGGCGCAAGCCAAATGGCGGACCAGAACGTTCACTGGCATAAGGATGCCACGCAGGCATCGGGAGACCATTCTTGGTCACAACCCGGACTTCTCCCTTGCTGACGACGCTGTCCATCGTGGCAAGGCACCTAGCCTTGAATTCCGAAGCGTGAATCGTTGGCATGGCAGCCCCCACATTGACAATTCCAGTGAGCATGGTCAGTTGACCGGTCTCCGTGAAGGCCCGAACAAATCCCTTCACCTTCTGCCGCAGTGGCGAGGATTGAGGATTCTGAAAGACTGGCCGTGGGCTACCGCCACATCCAAAATTGGCTTGAAGAACTATTAGAATCAGTGCGTTGGCTTCTCCATTTCGAGTGGCAAGGCCCTGTCGACCAGTTGCCCCGGCTTCTGCATCAGCGTGCCCGAGTGCGCTTCAAGTTCCAGGATCAATTCCTGTTGCACTACGTTTCAGCCAGCCATGATCCGGAAGGGTATGCTATCGTTTGCCATGGTCGGCGTCATCAGGCTTTTGGCGCTCCGGTCATGCCAGAAATGGCCGTCTGCCATCCCGCTGCCCAAACGCTTGTGCTAACGGCCATGACCTTTCCAGGCCCCCCCGATCATGAAAGTCATGACCGTTTCCTCTCCCTCGGCCCGCGCTGCAGCGCGGGCCGGCTACGGCAGCGCGGAGCAGTGCTCCACGAACCCTCTCGTTTGCCCCCGCTAAGGGAAGGGGAGATTTATCTTTGCTCTGGGCTCTCGGCGGATCCGCGGTGTAGGTCCTCAAGGCATCGAGACGGGCGCTGCCTCTGCCGCGCCTCCTCCCCGTCGCGTGTCAACCGCGAACAGTGCGCCATAGGCCAGCGTCAGACTGCACGGACCATTGCTCGCGGCCTGTGCAAGCCGGAAGTGGGCAAAGCGTGGGGCCGGACCCTGTTCCTGCCGAAAACGCTGCTGCGGATCCCAGGTTCCACGGTTTTCGAGCGACCAGCGGACGATGATCCGCTGATCGTCAAGGTTGTTCCAGGCCACGGCGAATGACTCTCCCGTGTTCTCGCAGACATGGACTCCGGCTCCGGAAAGAATCTCGAGCAGGGCACGCAACTGACTGTCGGACAGCGCCGTACGGTAGGCGCCCAGCACGTCAAAGTCGGCAAGAATCTCGTGCATCCGCACGTACAGTCCGCGTTTCGCTTCGCTGCCGCAGCGGAAGGCCTTGAGCAGTTTCATCAGGGTCGGGATTCTGGCATCGTCGTGATTCTGAAGATTTCCCTGCCGGGCTTCCAGCGTGACCTCTAGGACACTGAGTGGCGCCGTTGGTGGCAGGCTGAGGGTCAAGCGGCCACTCTTCTGATCCTGAAGCGAATCTATCCGCAGGAGCTTGCCATCGCAGGTTACCAGGGCTTGCACCGGCACGCTGAGGGCATGGAAGATCAAGGTGTAGCTGCGGGCGGCGGGAATCACGCCGAGGTCGCCGCACGAGGGTCCGACGCGCAGTCGCGGCGTGGCACCCGAGCACTGTTGCAACAGTGCCGTCACCACCCTGGCCCCGTGCTGATAGCCGTGGCTCTCCCCGTCGTCTTCATACAACTCGAAACGGTTATCTGCTCCCGGAAAGACGTGCACGGTGAGGGCGCGCGGGTTGTTGACTCCGCTGGCCGCTGGCTCATCAGCCAGCACGACGATGGCGCCCGCGCGCGCAAAGACGGGGATTTCATCGAGTCCGCCATAAAAGCTGTGCCATACCCCTCCTGAGTAGTGCTGACCGGTGAAGAAATGGTACCAGTCGCCGGCCGGTAGCCAGATGACCTGTCGGCCAAGACGCGTATCCCGGTCACACGGGGAGGTGAACGGCGCAGCAATCAGCTCGCTGCCGAATGCGTACTGGCCTGGACAGCGGTACGCCTCGGGCGCTTGCGGGTACAGGTGATACATTGGCCGCAGCAGGGCGGGGCCGCCCTGGTGTTCCTGCCAGGCGATGCTGTACAGATAGGGAATCAAGGCATGACGCAACTGCATGGCCGAGCGGGCAAGTGCCAAGGTCTGCGCGTCCCAGCCCCAGGGCCGGCGCTCGTGGAACGGATTCTGGGTGCTGTGCAGGCGCAGGATCGGGCTGAATACGCCAAACTGCAGCCAGCGCACATAGAGCTCGGCGTCTTCGATGCCTTCCATGTGCCCGCCGATGTCATGGCTCCACCAGCCGAAGGCGACGTTGGCCGCCGTCGCCGTGAAATGAACCTGGAAGGCCAGCGAGTGCCACGAAACCACGGTGTCTCCCGAAAAGCCGATCGGGTAGCGATGACTGCCGAGTCCGCCCCAGCGCGAGAATGCGAATGAACGCCTTGCGGGATTGCGGCCCAGGTCCAGGAAGTGCAGGTGGTTGAGCCACCACAGCGGATCGAGGTCGGAGCAGGCCGTTCGCCTGCCCTGTTGCCAGTCCATCCACCAGAAATCGACACCCTCCGCTTCCAGGGGATGGTGCAGGATTTCGAAGTAGGCTTGCGTGAAGGCAGGATCGGTGATGTCGAAGACGACCGGTTCGCCGGTTACCGGATCGCCGCCAAGCTGCCGAGCCATGACCGGATAAGCCGCCTCGTGCGGCCAGACGCCGTCCGCGGGATGCAGATTGAGTGCAGTCTTCAGTCCCAGTGCATGCAGGTCGGCGAGCAGTGCACGGGGGGTGGGGAAGAGATCCTGGTTCCAGGTGTAGCCGGTCCATCCACGAGAGGCATTGCCGGTATGGGTGATATGCCAGTCCATGTCGATGACGCATACCGACAAGGGAAGCTCGTGCGCTCGAAAGTCGCACATCAGGTCAAGCAGTTCGTCCTGGCGATAGGGCCAGTAACGGCTCCACCAATTGCCCAGCGCCCAGCGCGGAAGCAGTGGAACGGCACCGCTCAAACGCCGATAATCGTGCAGGCATGCGGTGAAATCTCGGCCATAACCGAAGAAATAGAGATCGATACGACCGGCCCGCTGGTCGCGAGCGGCAATCCACCCATCTTCCAGCAGCGGTGCATCCGAGTCGTCAACGACGGTCCAGCCGCTGCTCGATAGCAGCCCCGGGTCGATGGGAATCGGGCCGTCAGTCTTGTCCAGAGTGCGCGTCGTCCCCCCCAGATTGCCAACATCGTGATCGCCGTAGTGCCAGGTCAGGCCTGATTCAAGCAGCGTCACCTGCAGTCCGTGGGCAGTCAAGCCCAAACGCGGATCGTAACGCAGGTGCAAATGCTCGGTCATGATCTCGACGGCTTCGCCGTCGTGCAACACCTCGAAACAGGGCACCGCTTGGCGGCGATGCCAGAAGGTGCGGCTGGGTCGATCTTCGAAGTGTCCGTCTGCCGCGAACTCGAGGCGCAACAGTCGAGAGGTCAACACCGTGAAGCGGGCTCGGGTCGCGGCCACCACGGCTTTTGGGTCAGCCACCGGGTCGAGCTGAACGCGCAAGTGTTTGGCGGGTTTCATCGTTTTTCGCAGACTGGACTGGCAAGCAGAAAGGCAGGCAGTACTGGATTGTGGAAGAAGGCTTTCCTCATGAAGGTCTGGAAAAGTTGTTAAACTCTGGTTGTTGAATGTTTCTGACCGCATTCAACGTATCTTCGCTTTTCCAACTGATGGTGCATTGCCGATGTCGTTTCCTGTTCATCCATGCCGTTGCTGTCTGTCGATCCTCCTGCTCCTTGCGGCTTGCGCGACTGTCGAGCCTCCCCCTGCGTCGGGCGATTCCGGGAAAACCCACGTGGCGCAAGAGCAGCCCGCGCGACCACCGACGTCTTCCGTTCGCCAGGAGAATGCGAAACCCACTCCTTTCCTTGATGAAGAGGCACGCAGGACAGTCTATTTCTCCTTCGACGGCACGACGATCGACAGCGAAGGGGATGAAGTGCTGCGCCAGAACGCCCTGAAACTCAAAGAGAATCCGCAACTGGTCGTCATCCTGGTCGGCCATACCGACAATCTGGGCAGCGCAGCTTACAACCTCGCGGTAGCGGACAGGCGGACTGAGGCAGTGAGCGACCGGCTGCGCGCGCTTGGCGTCGCCAGGAACCAGATTCGCCGTCAGCCGGTCGGCAGCGAAAAAAGCAGCAAACAGAAATGTGACAGCGAGGCCTGCCGTCGTACGATGCGGCGAGTCGAACTGGTCTATGAGTGGCGCTGAGGATGAATTGCCGGGAGTCTCCGGGGCAGCGGTCTTGCCCGGAGTCTGGCAACGGGAATGCCGGTCGGAAGTGGGCGTTGACCTCATGCACGGGTTCTGCTGCTCAGGCCGGCGCATGCCAGACGTTTCGGCAGTGGGTTTCCCGAATCCGCCAGGTTGCCAGTGCACCGAAGCTGGCTGTTCCGGCCAGCAGGAGCAGGCTGGCCTGGAAATTCTCTGGCGTGTAAAGGCGTGCCCCGGTCGCAGTCAGGCCACCTTGCCATCCCCAATCCATGACCCAGCCGACCAGCGGCTGCAGGATGGCGGCTGCCAGGAACCCCCCCATATTGGTGACGCTGGTGGACATTCCGGAGAGCAGTGGTGGATTGACTTCCTTGGCACAGGTCCAGGTCAGCGTGAAGCTGGCAGAAACCAGACCCATCAGCGCAAACAGCGCGTAGCTCAGGCTCAGGGGCAAGGGGCTGCCAGCAAGCCAGACTAGCCAGATCAAGGCATACAGGTGACTACTTGCCACCAGCACCGGTTTGCGCCGACCCAGTCGGTCGGAGAGCGTGCCGACAAACACACTGCCCAGGGCAAAAGCAGCGAACAGGAGACTTACGTGATTGGCCGCAACGACGCGGGGCAGATGGTGCACCTGAGTCAGAAAAGGGGTGGCCCACAAGCCGGCAAAAGCCAGGAAGCTGCCGCAGATGCCGAAGTTGGCAGCGACCACCGGCCAGGTGTCACGGTTTCCGAGCACCGACAGCAGACCGGAGAGCACCACGGTCCGGTCGAAACGAGGTTTGCCCGTGGTCACCGGCAAACCTTGGGTCTCATCTGACGGCTCGCGCAACCAATACCAGCAGGCCACGCCCAGGAGCAGAGATACGCCCGCCAGGCCGATGAAGACGCCTCGCCAACCGGTGATCTGGGCCAGCCAGGAGAGTGGCGAGCCGGCCAGCACAGATCCCAGATTGCCGATCAGCACGCTGAGTCCAACCAGACTGGCGAAACGGCGTTCATCGAAAGACACGGCGATGATCTTGAGCATGGCGATGAAAGTCACTGAAACGCCCAGTCCGATCAGCGTCCGGCCGAGCAGGGCCAGGTCCAGATTCGGGGCCAGGCCGAACAACAGGCTTCCGACGCCACCGACCAGTCCGCCGAGCAGGAGAATCAGGCGCGGCCCGAGCGTATCGACGAGGATGCCGGTGGGCACCTGCATCACCGTGTAAACATAAAAGTAGGTTGCCGCCAGCACGCCCAGCGATGACGCCGTGGTGTTGAATGCCAGAATCAGGTCCGGCGCTATGCCGACCGGCGCAAAGCGCTGAAAAAACGACAGGACGTACGCCGCAACCACCCCGCCCAGGGCCAGAATACGGCGGCGACGCTGCCTTCGGACCAGATCGCTCATCGTGCGGCTGCTGCGGGTGATCCGGATGGACGGGAGGCAAGCTCCGCCAGAGCTCGGCAAGGGAGTTTCACGACAGCCCCCGGCTCTTCAGATCACGCGCCAGTTCCTTGTCGACCTTGAGAATGTGGTTGACCAGCCAATCGCGAATGAAGCCCATCAGTTCAATCGGGATCGTTGCCCCGCTCTCGTACTGGCGCTTGAACTTCGAGACCTCTTCAATCAGCTTGTGATGGGCGGCCAGGTGCGCCTCACGGTCTGGGTAGCGGTGCTTTTCCATCAATTTTTCTTCGAAGCCGAAATGATTGACCGTATAGTTCACGAGTTCGTCGAGAATCGAACCACAGGCTGCCCGGCCTGCTCCGACATGCATGGCATTGTTCAGGCGGTTGGCGATTTCGATCAATACCTGATGCTGGCGATCAATCTCCGCATGCCCCACAGCCAGGGCATTCGACCAGGCCATCAGCGGCTTGACCGCAGCCGAACCCCGAGTCGCCGCTTGTTGTCCAGGGTTGTCCAGTTCGCCGATATTGAAGCGTTGCACCATCGAGAACATCTCGCTGGACGCCTGCTCCAAGTCGGCTGCCGATTGCAGCGATTGTTTGATCACATTTTCGGTCTGTTCAGAAGCATTCATCACCTCATCCACATGGCCGACAATTTCTTCGATGCGGTGTGTCTGCTCGTGGGTTGCCTGCGACAGCGCGTTCATTTTCTGAAGCGTGTCCTGCGCCTGTTCTTCGATGGCTCGCAGGGTATCAGCGGCGGAGTTGGCCTGCGTGACGCCGCTGGCAATGACCGGCGCCGCCGCCTGCATGCCCGCCACTGCACTTTCGGTATCGGTCCGGATGCTCTGCAGGATACCGCCGATCTCACTCGTCGCACTGCTGGTCCGCTCGGCCAGCTTGCGGACCTCGTCAGCCACGACCGCGAAGCCGCGCCCCTGTTCGCCGGCGCGCGCGGCCTCAATCGCCGCATTGAGCGCCAGCAGGTTGGTCTGATCGGCGATTTCCCTGATCACCTTGGCCATCTGTCCGATTTCGCTGGTGCTGGCCACCAGCCGGGAAACCTGCTCCGACGAAACCGCAACCGTGTCGGCGATGGCCTGCATCTCGACGGCGACCTCCGCCGCCACACGGGCGCCATCATGGGCGCGCCGCGCCACCTCGTTGGCGCCGTTCTCGGTCGCATGCACCAGCCCGTTCACCACCTCGACGCTTGCCGAAACGTCGGCAATCGCCGAGCGGGTGTATCTGACGGCACCGGCCTGCACCTGGGTTGCCAGGTTGATCTCATTGGACTCGGCGGAAAGGCGTTCGACACTCGTCTGCACCTTGTTGGCGTTGATGAAGATGGCACGCAGCATTTCCTTGAGGCTGCTTTGCATGTGCGCGAGAACGAACAGCAGGCTGCGCCGGTCATCCCTTTGCAGGGGTATCCCTTGTGTCAGGTCGCCATCGGCGATCTTGCTGGACACGCCCAGCGCGAGGCGGGGTTCGCCTCCGAACTCGCTGACAATGCTTTTCCGTACCAGCCAGCTACTCAACAGCAGAACACAGGTCGCGGCAAGCGCCAGTAACACGCTGTGGATCGCTTCTTCCCGGAAAATCTTTTCGATATCATCAATATAGATACCGGAGCCAACGACCCAGCCCCAGGGTTCGAATTTCTTGACGTAGGACAGCTTGGTAAACAGTTCGCTGCTCACCCCGCCCCCTGCGAGTGGCTTGGGCCAGAGGTATTCGACATAGCCTTCGCCCGCCTGGTTGACCACCTCGTTGAAGCTGACGAAGAGATTCTTGCCGTCAACCCCGATTTTTGCGCCGCCCAACCCGGCCTGCAGTGAGATGGCCTTGTTGAAACGGGTCTCATCGAGCACCTTGCCATCGAGCGCCGGGACCGTCGGGTGCATCACCATCTTCGGCACCGGCTTGCCGAGGTCGTTAATCCAGAAGTACTCGGTTTTTTCGTAACGCATTCGTTTGAGCGTTGCGGTCGCCTGCTGCCTGGCTTCGTCCTCGCTCAGGGTGCCGGCTTTTTGCAGCGCGTGGTAATGATCGAGGACGCTGATCGCCGCCTCGACCAGATGCCTGGTTTTGACCTGACGGTCCTGGTAGAGCAGGGCATGCATCGACCACAAGCCTTCCCAGACGATCAGCAGCATGGCCAGCAAGGCGAAAACGGCGGTCACGGTCAGTCGGTTCATCAGACTCAGGCGACGCAACGTAGCGATCATGTCAATCCTCCCTTCTTATACTTTTGAACTTCGATCAATCGGCGATGCTGTACCAATCGATCAAAAGATGCAACTGTCAGCGGGATCGGGGGACAAACAATAGGAGTGATGGCCCTCCCTTTTGATAAGATGGATGGTACAAGTCTCGAAAGTGCGGTGACGCAGCGCTGCACCGACTATCGTGCTCGAAGACAAAGAGTCAAGTAGGAAAGTACACAAACAGATGCCGACGTTGCCGGCCGAGGGCAGGGGTATTTTCTCCTTCAGCGGCCAGGCCCGTGCCGTTTGGAAATCGCCGTTGCTGCGGGGAGAAATGGGAATGATCAGAAAATTAGTCTTGCCGGTACGAAAACTGCTGAGCGGGACGCTGAGGAAGCTGTTCAATTTTCTCCCGCGAGAAAGGCGCTTTGCTGTTTACCGTAATTTCGTCGATTGCGATCCTGCGCCGAACGCCAGCCTCGAGTTGAAGATCGCGGATACCAAGGAGGAACTCGAAGCGTGCTTCACCCTGCTCCACGACGCCTACGTGGGCAGCAAGTTCATGAACCCCGATCCCTCCGGGATGCGCGTCACCATTTATCACGCTTTGCCGACGACCACGACCTTGTGCGCCAAGTATGACGGAGAGGTGGTCGGTACCCTGTCCCTGATCCGGGAGAGTGTCCTGGGCTTTCCCCTGCAGCGCATCTTCGATCTGACGGCACTGCGGGAAAAGAAAGGGAACATTGCAGAAGTATCGGCCTTGGCGATACATCGCCGATTCCGTCGAACAGGCGGCAGCATTCTCTTCCCGCTGATGAAATTCATGTACGAATACTGCACCACCTTCTTTGATACCCGACATCTCGTGATTGCGGTCAATCCCAGCCATATCGAGATGTACGAATCGCTGCTGTTCTTCAAACGCCTGACACAGAAAGTGGTCGAGAATTACGATTTCGTGAATGGCGCACCCGCTGTTGGCGCCACCCTGGACCTCAGTACCGCCCCGGAGATTTTCAGGAAACACTATTCGTCCAAACCGCCCAAGCGCAACCTCTACGCCTTCTTCACCGAGGTCAAGCTGCCCAACATCAAGCTGCCGCCACGCCGTTTTTATACCACCAACGATCCGGTACTGACTCCCGAATTGCTCGATCACTTTTTCAATGTGCGGACGAACGTTTTCATGCAGCTCAGTGATCGCAAGAAGAAA
>WBZL01000854.1_pt1 | contig 33828 bp, 34 predicted proteins | sample 5204291 | NCBI WGS metagenome assembly WBZL01 (sample SAMN12344345, study PRJNA552823) | activated sludge metagenome | biome: Activated sludge suspended growth; feature: Nitrification reactor; material: Wastewater; isolation source: activated sludge from nitrification reactor of wastewater...
GGACGTGGTCGGTCTTCACCATGCCGTACTTGGTGTTGACCGTGCTGCCTTCGACGAGCGGCAGCAGGTCGCGCTGCACGCCTTCGCGGGAGACGTCGGCACCACCGACCGTGTCCTGCCGCCGCGCGATCTTGTCGATCTCGTCGATGAATACGATGCCGTTCTGCTCCGCGTTGCGCAGCGCCTGCGTCTTGAGCTCTTCCTCGTTGACGAGTTTCGCGGCCTCCTCCTCGGTGAGCAGCCTGAATGCCTCCTTCACTTTCACGCGTCGCGTGCGCGTGCGTCCCCCGCCCAGGCTCGAGAACATGCCCTGCAACTGCTGCGACAGCTCCTCCATGCCGGGCGGCGCCATGATCTCGACGCCCGTCGGCACGGCGCGCAGCTCGATCTCGAGTTCGCGATCGTCGAGCTGGCCCTCGCGCAGCATCTTGCGGAACCGCTGGCGCGTGTCGTTGTCGCGTGGCGCGGCCGGCGGCTCGTCGTGACGCGGTCCGAAGCCGAGCGTGGGATCGGTCGAGCGCGGCCGCGGCAGCAGCTCGTCGAGGATGCGCTCCTCGGCGGCATCCATGGCGCGGTGGCGGACCTTCTCCATCTCCTGCTCGCGCGTCATCTTCACGGCGACGTCGACGAGGTCCTTGACGATCGAGTCGACCTCGCGGCCGACGTAGCCGACCTCGGTGAATTTGGTCGCCTCGACCTTGATGAACGGCGCGTTGGCGAGGCGCGCGAGCCGGCGCGCGATCTCGGTCTTGCCGACGCCGGTCGGCCCGATCATCAGGATGTTCTTCGGCGTGATCTCGGCGCGCAGCGGCTCGCCGACCTGCATGCGGCGCCAGCGGTTGCGCAGCGCGATGGCGACGGCGCGCTTGGCCGAGCCCTGGCCGACGATGTGCTTGTCCAGCTCCTGGACGATCTCGCGGGGGGTCATGGCGGACATGGAGCTACAGCTCCTCGATCGTCAGGTTCCGGTTGGTGTAGATGCAGATGTCGGCGGCGATGCCGAGTGCGCGCTCCGCGACGGACCGCGCGTCGAGCGACGTGTTCTGCATGAGCGCGAGCGCCGCGGCCTGCGCGAACGGCCCGCCGGAGCCGACCGCGATCAGGTCGTGCTCGGGCTCGATGACGTCGCCGTTGCCGGAGATCACCAGCGTGTGCGCGGCGTCGGCGACGAGCAGCAGCGCTTCGAGCCGGCGCAGGCTGCGGTCGCTGCGCCAGTCCTTGGCGAGTTCGATGGCCGCGCGCATCAGGTTGCCGTACTGCTGCAGCTTCGCCTCGAAGCGCTCGAACAGCGTGAAAGCGTCGGCCGTGCCGCCCGCGAACCCGGCCACCACCTTGCCCTCGTGCAGCCGCCGCACCTTGCGCGCGTTGGCCTTCATGACCGTGTTGCCGAGCGTGACCTGGCCGTCGCCGCCCATGGCGACGCGGCCGTCGCGGCGGACGCAGAGGATGGTCGTGCCGTGGGGAGAGAACTTCATGGGTGGTGCTTTTTCCTCGCACGCGGGTGCGCCGCGTCGTAGATGCGGGCGAGGTGCTGGAAATCAAGGTGCGTGTAGACCTGCGTCGTGGAAATGTTGGCGTGGCCGAGCAGTTCCTGCACGGCGCGCAGGTCCTGGGACGACTCGAGCAGGTGTGACGCGAACGAGTGACGGAACCGGTGCGGATGCACGTGCTCGGGCAGCCCCTGCCGCCGGGCCCAGCCGGCGATCCGGCGCTGGACGATGCGCGGGCCGAGCCGCGCGCCGTTCACACCGACGAACACCGCCTGCTCGCCGACACCCGCGAGCTTCGTCCGCTCCGCCAGCCAGGCCTGCAGCGCCGCGATCGCGTGACGGCCGACCGGGACGATCCGCACCTTGCGGCCCTTGCCGACGACGCGGACCGTGCGGTCGCGCAGGTCGAGGTCGAGCAGGTCGAGTCCGAGCAGCTCCGACAGACGCAGGCCCGACGAGTACAGCAGCTCCATGATCGCCTTGTCGCGGGCGCCGAGCGTGCCCTCGCCGCGGAAGTCGAGCAGGCGCGACATCGCATCGGCATCGATCGGCGTGGGCAGGCGCTTGCGGCCCTTCGGCGCGCGCACGTCGCCTGCAGGGTCGTGCGCGAGCTCGCCCTCGCGCAGCAGATAGCGGAACAGCCCGCGGCACGCCGACAAGCGGCGCTGCACGCTGCGCGGCGCGAGCCCCCGCCGGTGCTCGCGTGCCGCGAACAGCCGCACGTGCTGCGAGTCGAGCTGGCGCCACGCCGTGATCCCCTCACCGGCGCAGTAGTCGACCAGCGACGCGAGGTCGCGACCGTAATTGCCCGCGGTGTGCTCCGAGAGCCGTCGCTCGTGACGCAGGCTGGCCAGGTACCTCGCGACGCCGTCGGCCAGCGCCCCTTCGGTCATGCCGGCCGGGCCGACACCGCCTCGGTGACGAGCTCGCCGATGCGGACGAGGAAGTCGGTGCTCATCGTCGGCAGGAAGCGTTCGGTGTCGTGGCTCGCGATGGCGAGCAGGCCGAGGCCCGCGCGGTCACCGAGCGGAATCAGCACGGTGGAACCGACCTGGCTGCCCTCGCCGCCGAACAGGTACTCGCGCTGGGTGTCGCGGATCTGGCCGCTGCGCGGCCGGGCCGACTCGAAGAAGCTCTCGAAGATCTTCAGGTCCGGGCTGCCGCGCGGCACGACGCGGACGTGCGCGTTCTGCAGCCGCGCCAGCGGCGTGAGCGACGGGTCGACGGCGAGCAGCACCCAGCGCGAGGCGCCGAAGTCCTCGCGCAGCGAAGTCTCGATCGCGGCGACGACGCCGGCCGCGTCGCGCGCGCGGAGCAGGCGCCGGGTGAGCCGGTGCACACGGTCGCAGATCGTGTCATTGGCGCGGCCGTTCTCGATGAGCTCGTGCAACTGCTTTTCCAGCATCGCGTGCTTGTCGCGCAGCACCAGCACCTGGCGCTCGACCAGCGAGACGGCGGCGCTGCCGCGCTGGTGCGGCAGCCGCAACCGCGCGAGCACGCCACTGTGGCGCTCGAAGAACTCGGGGTGCCCGAGCAGGTAGTCGGCCACCTGGTCCTCGGCGACGAGGCCCGAGTCGGTGCCACGGATCGGTTTGGTCATCGCGTCTCTCCGGCGCTCTCCGCGCCTGCCACGTCCACGTGGCCTTCAAATGCCGTCTCGGCGGGACCGGTCAGCCAGACCGGCTCCCCCGGCCCCGGCCAGCGGACGAGCAGACGCCCGCCCGGCACGTCGACCGCGACTTCCTCGGCCAGTGGCCCGTGCCGGCGACCGACGGCGACGGCCGCGCAGGCGCCCGTGCCGCAGGCCCGCGTCTCGCCCACGCCGCGTTCGAACACGCGCAGCCGGACGTGGTCCGGTGCGACGATTTCGAGAAACCCGACGTTCACGCGCCGCGGAAAGCGCGGGTGATTCTCCACGGCGGGTCCGATGGTGTCCACGGGCGCCACGGCGACCTCGCGCACGCGGATCACGGCGTGCGGATTGCCGATGGCGACGGCACCGATTTCCACCGGGCCCGCGCGCGTGTCGAGGTGGTAGGTCGGTGCCGGCCCCGGAGCCTCGAAAGGCAGCGCCGCCGGATCGAAGTCCGGCACGCCCATCGCGACGGACACGAGGCCGTCCGGACGCAGGCGCGCCTGCACGGTGCCGCCGGGGCTGTCCATCACGAGCGGACGGTCGAGGGGTACGTGCCGGCGCGTGGCCACCAGTCGCGCAATGCAGCGCGCGCCGTTGCCGCACTGCTCGACCTCGGAGCCGTCCGCGTTGAAGATCCGGTAGTGGACGTCGGTGCCCGCGCGTCGCGGCGGCTCGAGCACGAGGGCCTGATCGAAGCCCACGCCCGTGCGGCGGTCGCTGAGCCGGCGCAGCTCGGCCGGCGAGGGCACGGATGCGGGGCCTGCGGCGTCGAAGACGATGAAGTCGTTGCCGAGGCCGTGCATCTTGGTGAAGGCGAGCTGCATCGGCTCAAGGATACGCCATGGCGGCGCGGTCGACGTAGATGCAGCGGTCCATCACCACCGTCATGCCGGCGTCGGCGGCACGCCGGGCGGCGGCCTCGTTGACGACGCCGATCTGCAGCCACAGCGCGGGCAGGCCGAGCCGCAGGCAATCGTCGACGATCGCGCCGACCTGCAGTGGCCGCCGGAACACGTTGACGATGTCGATGCGCTGCCCGGGTCCGAGCGCCGCGACGGCGGCTGCCAGGCTGGCGTGCACCGGCAGCCCCTGCCACTGCTGCAGCGACGGACTCACCGGCAGGATCGTGTAGCCGAAGCCGAGCATGTGCTGCGTGACCTCGAAACTCGGGCGCGCTGGATCGTCGGACAGGCCGACGACGGCGATCGTCCGTGAGCGCTGCAGCAGCGCGCGCACGTCGGCGACCGGCGGATTGCGGAAATTCACGATGACGGTTGCTCCGTGTGCATCTCGGCGAGGCTCGCGTGCACGCCGGCGCCGAGGCTGGGATAGCGCAGGCGCACACCGAGCTCGTCGAGCATCCTGCGGTTGTCGACGCGACGCGATTCGAGCAGGTAGTCGAGCATGCCCGCCGGGATCCGCGCCGGCGCCTCGGCGCGGGTGACGAGCGCCGGCGGCGGCAGTCCAGCGGCGCGCGCGGTTTCCTGCAGGTAGGCGGTCGTGCTTGCGTGGTCTCCGTCGACGACGTTGTACGCGCCGTGGGCCTGCGGCCGGTCGATGGCTGCCACGAGCGCCGCGACGAGATCGTCGACGTGGATGCGGTTGCCGGGGCCGGCGTCCTCGGGACGCAGCGCGGGCTCACCGCGCCCGAGCCGCTCGAGCGGCAGACGGTGCGGGCCATAGATGCCCGGCACGCGCAGCACCACGCAACGCACATCGCGTGCAGCGCACCACGACGCAGCGACATGTTCGGCGGCGAGACGTCGGCGCGAGCGGTCGTTCGCCGGCGCGAGCGGGGAGCGCTCGTCGACGGGCGCACCGCCCGTGTCGCCGTAGACGCCCGTCGTGCTGACGTACACGAACACCGCCGGTGTCGCGGCGCCGAGCGCATGCAGGAACGCCGCGATGCGTGGATCGGTCGTGCCGCGGTCGGGTGGCGGGACGAGGTACACGACGGCGGCTCCGTGTGCGGCCTCTGCCAGGTCCCGTGGCAGTGCCGGTGGCGTCGTGTCGAGGTCCATGCACCGCGCGTCGAGGCCGCCGACCCGCAGGTCGGCGGCCCGCCCCGGCGAGCGCAGCAGCGCGAGCACGGCACGCCGTGGGACGACGGCACGCGCGAACCGCGTGCCCAGATAACCGCAACCGACGACCAGACATGGTAAAAGAGCAGCCACGCCGCAGAGCATACGCGAAGCGATTCGCGTCGCCGCCCGCCCGCGCGGCCAGCGGGTGTCCACCGATGCCTCGGATCACGCTCTTTCCCACCGGCCAGCGCTTCGCGTCGCATCCCGGCGAGACAGTGCTGTCCGCTGCGCTGCGCGCCGGGCTCAACCTGCCGCACAGCTGCAAGGCGGGGCATTGCGCGGCGTGTCGCGCCCGCATCCTCTCCGGGGAGGTCACGTATTCCGGGCCCGGGCTGCCGGCCGGCATCACGGCGGCGGAGGCCGCCGCAGGCGACGCGCTGCTCTGCCGTGCCTGCGCGACGACGGACCTCGTCGTCGCGACGCGCGAGGTGCGGCCCGCGCCGGACGTCGAGCTGCGGAGCCTGCCGTGCCGCATCGACGGCATGGAGCGGCTGGCCGACGACGTCATGGCCGTGCGCCTGCGTCTGCCTGCGGTCGAGCCTCTGGAGTTCCGTGCCGGCCAGTACCTCGACTTCATCCTCTCCGGCGGCCGCCGCCGCAGCTTCTCGATCGCCAGTGCGCCCGCCGACGGCAGCATCGTCGAAGTGCACGTGCGACGTGCCTCGGGCAGCGGGTTCACGGGCCTGCTCTTCGACACGATGGGTGTCGGCACGCTGCTGCGCATCGAGGGTCCGCTCGGGCAGTTCTGGCTGCGTGACGACTCATCGCGTCCTTCGCTCATGATCGGCGGCGGTACGGGTTACGCGCCGCTGCGCGCCATGCTGCGGCAACTGCTGGCGGTCGGCGACCGACGGCCGGTCAGGCTGTACCGGGGCGCGCGGACGCGCGGCGATCTGTACGAGGACGCATGGTTGCGCCACGTCGCGGCGATCCGGCCGGCGTTCGAGTACATACCGGTGCTGTCGAACCCCGCCGCCGATGCGCGCTGGACGGGCCGGACCGGCGTCGTGCACGAAGCGGTGCTCGCCGACCTCGGTGACCGGCTGGCCGGGTTCGACGTCTATGCGAGCGGGCCACCCGCGATGATCGACACGGTCCAGCACGAGTTCACGGCGCGCGGACTGCCGCGCGAACAGCTCTTCTTCGACTCGTTCGACTACGCACCGGACACGCTCGAGGCCATGCGCCAGCACTCCGCTGCGGCCGCTGACCGCGCGCCGTGAATCAGCGGCGGCGCAGGCGCACGCGCGGCAGCGACAGCCGCCGCTCCGCCGACCGCGCCACGCTGTCGCGCAGCACGTCGCGCGCGCGATCGCGTTCGCCGAGCTGCTCGAGCAGCTCGGCACAGAGCAGGGCGTTCTCCGGCGAAGCCCGGCGTGCGAGGCTGGCCTCCAGGTAGCTGCGCGCCTTGCCGATCAGTTCGGCGTTCAGCGCCAGCCGGGCGCACGCGGCGAGCAGTTCCGGATCTTCCGGCGCCTGGCGCAGCCAGCCCTCGGCGCGATCGAGCGGCGCGAGCGCGTCGGGCAACACGAGTTCGCCGTAGAGACGCACGAGCGACGGCTCGGGGCGCTCCTCGATCGCCTCGCGCAGCGTCCTTTCCGCCCGCGCGTGCTGTCCCGCGGCGATGAGTCCGGCGGCGTACGTGGCGGCCGCCTGCGGCCGCCTGCGCGTTGCGCGCGGCACGGTCGACCAGGCTGCGTCGAGCGCCGCGGCGTCGCGACGTTCGGCGGCCGCACGGACTTCCTCGAGCTGAACCTGCGCGAGCAGGTCGGTCACCTGCGCGTCCGGCAGTTCCTTGGCCGCGCGCAGACGCGGACCGAGCGCGCGCAACTGCTCGCCCCGTCCGAGCTTCTGGCACAGCCGCGCCATCAGTTCGAGAGCGCGTGAATTGAGGTCGCCCGAGGCGTCGAGCTGCTCGAGCGTCCGCAGTGCGGCGGCGTCCTGGCCGCGGCGCATCTGCATCTCGGCGAGCGTCACGAGCGCGGCCGCGCGTTCGTCGGGCGCGGCCTCCTGCGCGCGCGACAGCCATTCGTCGCGACGCTCGATCGCGTCGAGCAGATCCGCCGCGCGCGCGGCCACGAGGTAGTTGGCGGCCGGTGAGTCGGCCTCCGGTGCCGCGCGCGACAGCCGCTCTTCGGCGCTCTTCCAGCGGCCGGCGGCGAGGTCGAGCAAACCGCGCTGTGTGTCGTCGCGGGCGCGCCGGCGCCGGCGCTGGGCGCGCAGCTCGGCGAGGCGCCGCCGCGCGCCGAGCGACTCGATGACGGCGCGCACGAGGAAGTAGAGGCCGATCAGCAGCAGCAGGAACATCGGCACGGTCGTCTCGAACAGCGCATGCCGGACCGTGATCGCGACGTAGCCGGGATCCTGCAGGATGACATGCGCGAGCACACCGCCGCCCACCAGTGCGGAGGCCGTCAGGACGCTGCCCCTCATGGCGGCGTGGACGGCGCGGCCGCGCGAATGACCCGCCGCAGCCACTGTGCCGCGGTGCCGATGTCCGGCGGCGTCGGCGCGACGTCGATGGCGGCCAGTGCGGCCAGCTCGGCGCGCGCCTCGATCGCGGCCGGATCGCGCGCGTCGAAGAAACGGTCGATCCAGCCGACCGCGGCGCCGATCGACTGGACATAGGCGGCCCGGTCCTGCTGCATGGCGGCGATGCGTGCGGCGAACAACAGCAGTTGCAGGTGCTGGCGCCGCAGCGACTCCTCCTCACGCGTGACGAGCCGCGACATCGCCGGCTCGACGCGGCGGTACGAGAACAGGTCGTGCCACGCCTGCCCGATGCGGTTCATCGCACGGTCGAACGCGTCGACGACCTGCGCGTCCTCGCCCGAGCGGCGCGTCTTTGCCACCGGTACGCCCATGACGCGGTACTCCTCCGAACGCGCTTCGAGCACCGCCAGCCTTGCAACGAGCGTGGCGACGTCCGGTACGGCGACCGCGCGCAACGCGGCGAGCTCGCGCGCGAGCTGGGCGCGGACTTCGGTCACGGCCGGGTCCGCCACCGTGGCGAGCCGCGCGTCCGCCGATTCCATCGCGGCGATGGCCGTCGGCACGTCGTGCTCGAGGCGCAGGCGCCGTCCGGCGAGATCCAGCAGGTACAGCGCTTCCGCGCGCACCCACGCGCGCTGTGGCGCTTCGGTGTGGGCGCGCAGTTCAGCGACCGTCTGCCCGAGCTCGCCGACCTGCGTCGGCACCTCGCGCAGGCTGCGGAGCTGGGTGCGCAGCAGTTCGTTCGACTGCTCGAAGCGCGTCGTGAGCGACGCGATCTGCGAATCGAGGCGGCCCTGCATCGTGCGCAGCTCGACGATCTGGGCGCGCACGCGGTCGATGCGCTCGTCGAACTGGCCGAAGCGCCAGTGCGCATAGACGGCGAGGATGAGCGCGATGCCCGCGAACGCGAACCACATCGGGCTCACGCCGTTGCCCGTGCGCCGGGCGGACGAGTCGGTCGTCAGGGATTCGATTTCGTTGGTCATCGAGGAGCTGCCGCGAACAGCCCGCGCGGCGCGCGGCGACCGCCGAATGCTAGCACGCGGCCGGTGGCGGTCCGGCGGCGGCATGCTCGCACAGTGCCGCGAGCATCGCCGCGTCCTCGGCCGTGGCTGCCGTGACGATGTGGCCGCGCCAGCCGTGCCGCCGCGCCGTGGCCGCGACCCTCGCACCCGGCACGACGAGTGGCACTGCCGTCAGTGCCGCCACGAGTGCCGGTGGGACGATGCGCAGCAGGCCTTCGAGCACCGCCGTGCTCGTCACCGCGACCGCGAGCCGGTCGGGCGTGGACTGCAGGATGCTCCGCAACCGCTCGAGCGCCGGCGCGTCGATTGGAGCGGGCGAGCGGCGGTAGACCTCGAGCGCTTCGACGGTCGCGCCGCGTGCCCGCAGCGTGTCGCGCAACAGCTCGCGACCGCCCGCGCCCTTGACCAGGAGCACGCGTCGTTGCGCGACGGCGCCGAGTTCCGGCGTCGTCAGCAGCCCTTCGGAATCCGCGCTGTCGGGACGCAGCGTCACGACGGCACCGTGCCGCTCGAGGGCGGAGGCGGTGGCACGGCCGACGGCGGCGACGTGGCGCGCGACCGGCAGCCGGCCCAGGGCGGCCACGGCACCGTCCACGGCGTTGGTACTCGTGTAGACGACCCAGTCCCAGGCGGCGGCGAGCACGGCCTGGCGCACGGCGGGCGGCACGGCCAGCGGCTCGATCGCGAGCGTCGGCAGCGCGATGCAGTCGGCGCCCGCCTCGCGCGCAAGACCGAGAAAGCGCGCCGCCTGTGCGGACGGGCGCGTCACGACGACGGTGCAGCCGTCGAGGGGGCGGTTCACGTGCCCGCTGCCGCCTCCAGGCGCAGGCGTTCGAGCAGCGCCCCGGCGCCGGCGGTCTGCATGCGCCCGGCGAGATCGCGGCCGAGCGCTTCTGGCCGCGTCGCGGGGCCGCTTGCGTGGTCGCGCCAGGTCTCGCTGCCGTCGGGCGCGCCGATGAACCCGCGCAACGTCAGTGTCGCGCCGTCGAGCGTCGCATGCGCAGCGATCGGCGAATGGCAACTGCCGCCCAGCGTCGCGGCGAACGCGCGCTCGGCGTTCAGGCGGGTGCAGGACTCCGCGTGATGCAGCACCTGCAGCGCCTTGCGGCTGCGCGTATCGTCCTCGCGGCATTCGATGCCGATCACGCCCTGGCCGACCGCTGGCAGCGACAGGTCCAGACTCAACTGCTCGGTGACCTGCTGCGCGATGCCGAGCCGCTCGAGCCCCGCGCAGGCGAGCAGGATGGCGTCGAGTTCGCTCTCGTCGAGGCGGCGCAGACGCGTGTCGACGTTGCCGCGCAGCAGCTCCAGCCGCAGGTCGGGCCGGGCATGACGCAGCTGCGACTGGCGGCGTGGGCTCGAGGTGCCGACGCGTGCGCCCCGCGGCAGGTCGGCGAACCTCGCGTACCGCCGGGAGATGAACGCGTCGAGCGGGTTGGCGCGCGGCAGCACCGCCCCGATCGCGAACCCGGGCGGCAGCTCGCTCGGCACGTCCTTCATCGAATGCACCGCGATGTCGGCCCGGCCGTCCCGCATCGCGACCTCGAGTTCCTTGACGAACAGGCCCTTGCCGCCGACGTCGGCGAGTGCGCGGTCGAGCACACGGTCGCCCTGCGTGGTCATCGGGACGAGTTCGACGGGCAGGCCGGGGTGCGCTGTGCGCAGCAGCGCCTGGACGTGCTCGGCCTGCCACAGCGCGAGCCTGCTGCGGCGGGTGGCGATGCGGATGGGCGTGTTCGACAAGGTCCGGCTCCTGCGCTGCGACGACGTGCGTGTTCAGTGGCCGCCGGTGACGGCGGCTTCCTCGGCCAGGAAGCGGAACAGCGCCACGACCAGTCCGAGCACGATCGGCCCGAGGAACAGCCCGACGAACCCGAAGGCCGACAGCCCGCCCATGACGCCGATGAAGACGGCAAGGGTAGGCACTTCGACGCGGCCGGAAATCAGGATTGGCCGCAGGAAATTATCGACCGAGCCGACGGCGACGACGCCCCAGGCCAGCATGAACAGCGCGAGGCCCGATTCGCCGCGGGACAGCAGCCAGAGCACGGCCGGCACCCAGACGATGGTCGTGCCGACCACGGGGACCAGCGCGAACAGGGCGCCGAGGACGCCGAAGACCAGCGGCGACGGCAGGCCGGCGATGGCGAAGCCGATGCCGAGCAGGATGCCCTGCACGAGCGCGGTGAGGCCGATGCCCATGAAGACGGCGCGGGTCACGTCGACGAGGTGACGCCAGAGTCTGTGTCGCAGCCGCGTCTCGATCGGCAGCATGTGCACGACGCGCGTGGCGAACTGCGGCCCGTCGCGCAGTACGAAGAACAGCACGAAAAGCATCAGCACGAAGCTCACCAGCGTACCGATCGCGCCGAGCATCACGGCGCCGCCCGACGAGGCGAGCGTCTCGAGCAGGCGCTTGGCGCCGGTGATGATCCAGCCTTCGATCTGCGCGAGCGAAACGCCGACCGTCTCCTGCGCCCATTGCAGGGGCCGCGCGAGCAGCGGCACGTGCGACAGGTCGAGGTTCGACGGGCTGAGCGACTGCGTGTCGAAGCGCTTCAGCAGCTGCGCGGCCTGCGCCGCGACCGCGCCGCCGATCGCGACGAACGGCAGCAGCAGCAGCACCACGACCCCGAGTGTCGTCAGTCCGCTGGCGAGCCTGCGCCGGCCGCCGAGCCGACGGGCGAGCCGCGCATTCCACGGCGCCAGCAGCGCGCCGAGCAGCGCGGCCCATGCCAATGGCTGCCACAGCGGCGCCACGATGCGCCAGACGAGGTAGACCAGCACCGCGAGCAGCACCACGGCGCCGCCGCGCGCGAAAAAGCGCTGTTCGCGTGCCGGATCGGCGGCCCCGGGCAGGGGCGCCGGTTCGCGTGTCTCGCTGCCGGGGGCTTCCGTCATGGTTCAGTGTCCGGTCCGGATCTGCCGCAAGGCCTCGGCCGCGTGCCTCCGGCTCACCTGCAGCACGTCGTCGCATTCCTTGAGACGCACGACGAGCTGGCCATCCGTGTTGCGCTCGACGGCGCCGACGTGACGCCGCGCGACGAGCGAATTGCGGTGCACGCGCACGAAGTCGGGTGCGAACTCGTCCTCGAGCGCGCGCAGCGTCTCGTCGATCAGCTCGCGGCCGCCGCGATGACGCACGGTCACGTATTTCTGGTCGGCGCTGAAGTAGTACACGTCGTCGACCGGCACGAGCCGCAGTTGCTCGCCGAGCCTTGCGCAGATCTGGCTGCGGCGCTTGCCGAGCTGCGCCTGCTCGGCCACGCGGACGAGCTGCGGTGCCGCCACGCGCGCGGCCTGCCGCAGCGCGCTGGCGAGCTTCTCGCGCCGCACGGGTTTCAGCAGGTAGCCGACCGCCTGCGTCTCGAACGCGGCGAGGGCGTATTCGTCGTAGGCCGTGGTGAAGATGACGGCCGGTGGCTCCGCCAGCGTACCCAGGTGGCGGGCCGCCTCGATGCCGTCCATCCCCGGCATGCGCACGTCGAGCAGCACGACGTCGGGGCCGAGCGACGCGCAGCGCTCGAGCGCTTCGGCGCCGGTGACGGCCTCGCCGATCACCGCGACGTCGTCGAGTTCCTCGAGCAGTCGGCGCAGGCGCTCGCGGGCGGGCGCCTCGTCGTCGACGATCAGCGCCCTGAGCTTGTCGGGGCCGGGGGGGGGCAGCTTGTTCCATGCGCGGGGCCGCATTGTCCGACGGTCGCGGCCGGCTGTCACGGCGCCCGCGTCGCGTCGTCGGGGCCGGCCGCCCTCGCGGTGGCGCCGCCGCCGGCCTGCGGGAAGCGCAGCCGCACGGCATACGTCGCGGACTCCTCGCGGACCTCGATCGAGGAGCGGCGCGGCCAGGCCAGCTCGAGACGCTGGCGGATGTTGTCCATCGCCATGCGGTGCCCCTTGCGCGGCGAGCCCGTGCCGGACGGCCCGACCGGATTGGTCACCTCGAGTGCGACCGCGTCGCCGTCGAGCCAGCCGCGTACGACCACCGTGCCACCTTCGGGCAGCGGCTCGATGCCGTGGCCGATGGCGTTCTCGAGCAGCGGCTGCAGCAGCAGGCTCGGCACGATCGTCTGCGCCGGCAGCGCGTCGATGTCCCAGCGCACGTGCAGCCGGTCGCCGAGCCGCAGTTGCTCGATGCGCTGGTAGGTCTGCGCGATCTCGATCTCCTCACCCAGCGTGACCTGCGCACGCGATTCGGTCAGGCTGATGCGGAACAGGTCGGCGAGGTCCTCGATGGCCTCCTCCGCGAGCGCCGGCTGGCTGCGCGTCAGCGCCGCGATCGTGTTCATGCTGTTGAACAGGAAATGCGGCCGGATGCGCGCCTGCAGCGCGTGGATGCGGGCACGCGCCTCGAGCTCGACCGTGCGGCGCCATTGCTGCGTCACGTAGAAATACCGCAGCGCGACCGAGCCGACGATGGCGGCGATCAGGACGTTCGGCAGCACGAACAGCGCGTGCGTCTCCGGGAAGATCCCCGAGGGCGCGCCGAAGAACCCGTCCCACCAGCGGCCGAGCCGATAGACCAGTTCCGACAGCACGGCAACCGTGCCCACCATGAGGCCGAGCGACCCGCCGGCCACCTGGCGCGGCGACCGGCGTGCGAGCCAGGGGCGCGCGCGGCACAGCAGGGCCGCGCACAGCAGACCCGCCCACAGCAGGAACGCCGAGGTGCGCGCGAGGTCGATCCAGAACTCGCCGCCCCCCGCCGTGCGCGCCAGCGTCAGCACGAAGCTGACGAGCGCGGCGATCAGCACGATCGCGAGCACCGTGGGCGCGGCGCAGAAATCGGGCAGCAGGAAGGGGTCGTGCACCGGGCCGTGGCCGGACTCGGGCGCGGCGCTGTTCATGGCGCGGCGGTCGCGTTCCCGGCGGGCGGCGGCGTGGCCGCGGCGAACAGCGCGTCCTTGAGGCGGAACAGCACGGAGATGTCCTCGTCGCCGTGTCCCTGCGCGATCAGCCGCTCGTATTGCTCGAGCGTCGACTCGACGATCGGCAACTCGACGCCGCAGCGCGCGGCCATGTCGTGGCAGATGCCCAGGTCTTTCCGGTGCAGGCGCACGCGGAACCCCGGCGGGTATGCGTCGCGCACGATGTTCGGCGCGCGGTGCACGAAATACCAGCTCGAGCCCGCGCCCTTGCCGAGCGTCTCGATGAGCTCGGGCAGTGGCAGGCCCTGGGCCTTGGCGAAAGCCATCGCCTCGGCGACGGCCTGGATGATTCCGGCGCACATGATCTGGTTGGTCGCCTTGGCGGCCTGGCCGGCACCGTGTGGGCCGAAGTGCGTGACCGTGTGGCCCATGGCCTCGAGCACGGGGCGGGCGCGCGCAAACGCGGCCGCCGGCCCGCCGACCATGATGGCGAGCGTGCCGTCGCGCGCGCCTTCGACGCCGCCGCTCACGGGCGCGTCGAGGAATTCGACCTCGCGCGTCGCCAGACGCCGCGCCGCCTCGCGGGCCGTGTTCGAGCTGACGGTGGAGCAGTCGACGACGAGCGCGCCGGCGCGCAGGCCGGGCAGCAGGCCGTCGACGACTTCGAGCACGTCGGCGTCGGCCGACACGCAGAGCACGACCACGTCGCAGACCCGCGCGAGACTCGCGAGATCCGGGCTCGCGACGACGCCGAGCGCGGTGGCGAGTTCCGCGGCGCGCCCGGGTGTGCGGTTCCAGACGGCGTGCAGCCACCCCGCTTCGCCGAGCTTGCGCGCCATGCCGCGGCCCATGGCGCCGAGACCCACGAATCCAGCCTGGAGTTGCGTCACCGGAGGCTCACTGGAAAGACGATCGTGCGACCGGAGACGCGCATTCTCGCATCAATCGTCCCGGACCCGCGTGCGGGACCGGCGCGTCACCGCCCGGCGCAGAAGTCGTCCATCACCTTGCGGGCATTGGCGCGCGCCGCATCGGTCTCGGCGGCGTCCAGGTAGCGGCGCTCGTCGGGTGTGCTGCCGGGCTCGTAGAGCCGGCGCGCATCCATCATCTTCTGGTAGCGCTCGCGCGCCTCGGTGCAGCGCCTGGCCTTGTCGTCGGCCGTCAGTTGCCTGGCCTGCTTCTGGTCGGCGGTGGCCTTCGCGGCATCCTCGGCCGCCTTGTCGTCTTCGGCATAGGACTTCATCTGCTCCTGGTAGCGCTGCGCGACCGCGGCGTCGTCGGTCGCCTGGTTCGCGACGCGGACCTTCTGTGCCGGCAGGCTCTCCGGGCGGTCCGTATAGATCGGGCGGCCCTGCGAATCGCGGGTCACGAAGACATCGGCGGCGTGGGTCGAGGCGCAGGCGAGCGTGGCGGCGACGAGCGTCAGGGCGATGCGGCGCATGCAGTGCTCCGTTCAGGGAGAGGAGACAGGGGTGGGGGGTCGGCCTGTTCGGCAGCCCGGGAGCCACGCGGTGCGTGACGGGCACGGCCCGGCCAGAGTCCGACTCCCCACCTCCTGCCCCCTCGGGTCACGGGACGATCGATTATGCGCCCTGTCGGGTCTCTGGAAACCGGAGCCACGTCAAGGATTGTGCAACGTGGCCGGACCGGTCGCGGGCGCGGCCCGGCCGCGTCAGTCGCCGAGCGCGGCCCGCAGGTGCGCGAGTTCCTCGTCGACCTGCGCGGAGGTCTCGCGCAACGCGGCGCCGTCGAGCCCGAGCCGGCGATACACGGGGGTGTTGCCGAGTGCCTGCTCGAGCGCCTCGGGCTGCCCGTGGTGGCGGGCCGCGAGCACGGCGACGATCAGCAGGTCGGGCAGGTCGGCGTGGCCAAGCTTGCAGCGGTCCGTCGCGTCCTGCTCGCCCACGGCCTCGCAGACGGGCTCGGGCAGGTCCCAGTTTTCGGCGATGGCCTTGCCGATGTGCGCCTGCCATTGCCGCATGAGCCCGTCGCGGGTCGTGCTGTCGGTGAACAGTGCCGAGTGGCGTTGGGCGCGTGAGAGAATGTAGACGCAGCCGACGTTGTGCAGCAGGCCGGCAAGCATCGCCTCGTCCGCGCCAGCCCCGCGGGTGCGCAGGGCGAGATGGCGCGCATGGGCCGCCACCAGAGTGCTGTCCTGCCACAACTGCGCGAGATGGTCGCGGATGTGCTGCAGCGAGTCCGCGGCGCGGAGCTGGGCGAGGGCATAGGCGAGCGCCGCGCTGCGCACGTGATCGTGGCCGATGCGCGTGACTGCGAAGGCGAGATCGGTGATCGGCCGCCCGCCGGCGGACAGTGCCGCCGAGTTCGCGAGCGCGAGCACGCGCAGCGTCAGGCCGGCGTCGGAGCCCAGGACCTGGGCGATGCGGGCGTTGGTGACACCCTCGTCACCGAGCACCTGCCGCACCCGCATCGCCACCTCCGGGTACGCCGGCAACTCGACGTGGCCCCTGGACAGTTCCGCGGCCAGCGACTGGACGAACGCGAACGATTCCTCGAAGCCGCTCGAGGTTTCAGCGACCAGGGTCGGTTTCGCCGGCTCGGGCGGCCGCGTCGCGGGCTGCCACTCCGTTGCGGCGTGCAAAGCTTCATCCCGTCTGGCCATGTGCGTGCTCAGCGGCTCCCTCCGCGTCCGGACGGATGCGGTTCCCGATGAGGTTGTCGGCCGGTCGCGGCCAAAGTTCAGTTGCGGGGTGCGTCACGGTCCGAAAAAGCGTGACGCACCGCACTCCCGTCGTTCCGGCTGGTGGTGACGTCCCGGTTCCGGGGGATCCGATGCGCCAGAGACGCCGGCAAGACGCATCCCTGCGGGCTCGGCACGGGCCATCCATGGCCCGTGACGCTCTGGCGCATCTGATCCCCCGGAACCGGGACGTCACCACGCTCAACGCTCGCGCCGCTGATGCCCGGAGCCTGACCGGCGCCACCAGCCGCAACGACGCAAGCACTCACGCCGATCAGTTGTACGCGCGCTCGCCGTGCGAGACCGTGTCGAGGCCTTCCCGCTCGGATTCCTCGGTGACCCGCAGGCCGATGACCACGTCGACGAGCTTGAAACCGGCCGCGGCCACGACGCCCGACCACACCAGCGCGGTCAGCACCCCCCAGAGCTGCGCGACGAACTGCGCGCCCATGTCGTAGGGGGCGACGGCGTCGGCGACGTAGTCGTAGACGCCCGTGCCGCCGAGCGCGGGGTCGCAGAACACCGCGGTCAGCAGCGCGCCGACGATGCCCCCGACGCAGTGCACGCCGAACACGTCCAGCGAATCGTCGTAGCCGAGCTTCATCTTGAGCCAGGCCACGGCGACCAGGCAGACGAGGCCCGCGACGACGCCGATGGCGATCGCGCCCATCGGCCCGACCCAGCCGCAGGCCGGCGTGACGGCGACGAGGCCGGCCACCGCGCCCGATGCGCCGCCGAGCATGGTCGGCGTGCCGCGGTGGATCCACTCGGCGAACGACCATGCCAGTGCCGCGGCCGCCGTCGCGAGGATCGTGTTGGCGAACACCATGCTGGTGAAGCCGTTCGCCTCGAGACCGGAACCGACGTTGAACCCGAACCAGCCGACCCACAGCAGCGAGGTGCCGATCATCACCATCGGCAGGTTGTGCGGCGGCATCGCGGTCGAGCCGTAGCCGATGCGCCTGCCGACCATCAGCGCACCGACGAGCCCCGCGATGCCCGCGTTGATGTGCACGACCGTGCCGCCGGCAAAGTCGAGCGCGCCCTTCTTGAACAGGAAGCCCGCAGTGGCCGTGGCGGCCTCGGCGGCCGCGGCGTCGGTGTACGCGTCGGGACCCGCCCACCACCAGACCATGTGCGCCATCGGCAGGTAGGCCGCGGTGAACCAGAACACCATGAAGGCGAGCACGGCGCCGAACCGGATGCGCTCGGCGAATGCGCCGACGATCAGACACGGCGTGATGCAGGCGAAGGTGAGCTGGAAAATGAACCAGGTGTATTCGGGGATGTAGACGCCCTTGCTGAACGTCGCTGCGACGGAACTCGTCGTGAGGCCACCCATGAACAGCCGGTCCAGGCCGCCGAGGAAGGCGGTCGGGCCCTGCGTGAACGCGAGGCTGTATCCGTAGAGCGCCCACAGCAACGCGACCAGGCAGAACGTCATGAAAACCTGCATCAGCAAAGACAGCACGTTCTTCGAGCGCGCCATGCCGCCGTAGAACAGGGCCAGTCCGGGCAGCGTCATGAGGATGACCAGCACGGTCGACGTCATCATCCACGCGGTGTCGCCCTTGTCGGGGACGGGTGTGTCCTGGGCGCCGGCCAGGGCGGGTGCGAGCACTGCGCCCAGGGCGGGCACGACGCTGGCCCAGGCGCGGCGTGTCGCGGCGGTCGAAGTCTTCACTGGCGTTCTCCTGTCGATGGGTCCGCGCGTGGGCGGCGTCGGTGGGCAACGGATGATCGGGCGGCACGCGTGACGCCGTGCCCGGGACCCTCGATGCAGAAACCATGCCACGGTCCGGCTCGACGCCGACGCGGCCATTCGTGACACGGGCATCGCGTCACTGCACCGCCTTGGGGCGGGTCGAGCGGTCCCTGCACCGATACACGTCGTCCACGGCAACAGCCGCGACTCGACGGGTGCCGGCGGCCGTTACACTAGCCGCCCGAACCTCATCACGGCCCCTTGCCCATGGCTTTCGACCCCCGGCTGATCGACGACCTCGCGCGCCGCCTCGCCGGCGCCGTCCCCGAAAACCTCGTCGCACTGCGCCGCGACCTCGAGCAGAATTTCAAGGGCGTGCTGCAGTCGCAGCTCGCGCGTCTCGATCTGGTCACGCGTGAGGAATTCGACGTGCAGGCGGCCGTGCTGCAGCGCACGCGCGAAAAACTCGGCGCGCTGGAGCGACGGCTCGCGCAGCTCGAGGAGCCCGCCTCAGGCGCCGTCCCGGCTTCCTGAGCGGTTGTTCAGCGAGCCGGCGAATGTCCGGCCGGAACGACCCGCCGGCCACTCATCGTGGGGATCGGGTGCGGCGAGGCGCCCGGCGGGCCGCAGGCGCGTCGTTGGCGCAATAGATCTGCTGCAGCAGCGCCATGACGCGCGTGACGGGGCCGCGCGGCAGCGAATAGAAGATCGATTGCGACTCGCGCCGGGTCTCGACCAGCCCGAACTCCCGCAGGACGCCAAGATGCTGTGACAGCGCCGACTGGCTGAGCTGCAGACGCTCGTGCAGTTCGCCAACCGCCAGTTCGCCGCCGAGGAGGTGGCACAGGATCAGCAGACGCTGCTCGTTGCCGAGCGTCTTCAGCAACTGTGCCGCGGCCGCGGCGTGCTCCTGCATCTCGCCGATGGCTGCGGGGTCGGGGGCGCGCGCGGTCGCTGGCTTGGCCATGGGCACGGTCGGGGACGGGTCCGCGCCAGTGTACCGGCGTAGACTAAATTAGCAAGAACTAATATGCTCCGACGCCCGGCCGCCGAGACCAGCGATGACCATGATTCTCCAGACCACTCCCGCCGAACTCCGTGACGGCCTCGCCCGCGGCGAGATCGTGCTGATCGACGTGCGCGAGACGCATGAATACGCCGCCGAGCGCATCCCCGGCGCGCTGCTGTATCCGCTGTCGACGTTCGACCCGGCGGCCGTGCCGGTGGTGCCCGGCAAGAAGCTGGTGATGCAGTGCGCGGCGGGCGGCCGCTCGATGCGCGCCGCGCAAGCCCTCGTTGCGCTCGAGGTGGGCGCAGTGCACAACCTCGACGGCGGCATCAACGCCTGGAAGAACCAGGGCCTGCCGCTGATCCGCACCCATCCCGCGACGGGCCAGGTGCTCGAGCACGGCGAGGTCTGACCCCTGTGACCACCTGGCCGGGGCCAACCACCCGGCCGGGGTCAGACCCCATCTCCGGTGGGGCCGGTGGGGTCTGACCCCGGCGGCCGGCCCGGCGGCAGGACGCGGCCGCGGTTCAGCAGATCCTGCGGGTCGAGCGCCTGTTTCAGCCGGCGCAGCAACGCGATTTCGGCGGGCGAGCGGCACTGCGACAGCCACGGCTGCTTTTCGAGACCGATGCCGTGCTCGGCCGAGACCGAGCCGCCGCGTGCCACCAGCGGTTCGTAGACGCAGCGCTCGATGCCGTGACGCGCCTGTGGGTCCGGCAGGCCGGTGACGACGATGTGCAGGTTGCCGTCACCCAGATGGCCGAACACGAAGCGGCGACAGGCGGGCCATTCGTGCCCGAGCCGCGTCACGACCGCGTCGACATAGGCCTCCATTTCGGGGATCGGCAGACTGACGTCGAACGTCACCAGCGGGCCGAGACGGAAGAAGCTCTCGACGTCGTCGCGCAGCGCCCAGAGTGCGTCACGCTGTGCCTCGGAGCTCGCGACGATCGCGTCGCTCACGAGACCGGTCTCGATGGCGGCGCCCACCGCTTCCTCGAACCGGGCCTGGTCGCTCTCGGGGTGACCGCCCGACGCTTCGACGAGCACGTAGTAGTCGTGATTCTGTGACAGTGGTGGCGTGCCCCGGGCCGGCGGTGTCGTCACGAACAGGTAGAACTCCTTCCACATGAGCTCGAACGCGCTCAGCGCACCGCCGAGCGCGCCATCGATGTGCTTCAGGAAACGTGTGACGTCGGTGAACGACGGGCAGGCGACCAGCGCCGTCTGGGTGCTGCGCGGCAGCTCGCGCAGGCGCAGGACCAGGCGCGTGACCACGCCGAGCGTGCCCTCGGTGCCGATGAAGAGCTGCTTCACGTCACCGGCGGCGTTGTTCTTGATCATGCGGTTCAGCGCGGGGATGACAGTGCCGTCGGCGAGCACCGCCTCGAGACCGAGCACCGAGTCGCGCGTCATGCCGTAGCGGATCACGCCGTTGCCGCCGGCGTTCGTTGCGACGCTGCCGCCGATCTGGGCCGAGCCGCGCGCGCCGAAATCGACGGGGTAGAGCAACCCGTGCCGGGCTGCCTCCTCCTGGACGCGCTGCAGCGGCACGCCGGCCTCGACGGTCATGGTGCGACCGACCGGATCGATCGACACGATACGGTGCATGCGCTCGAGCGACAGCGCGATCTCGTCGGGGCCCGCCTCGCAGCCGCGCACGAGGCCGGTCAGACCGCCGAACGTGACGACCGGTTGCCCGGCGGCACAGCACGTGGCGAGCACGCGCGAGACTTCGTCCGTGGTGCCGGGCCGCACGATGGCGCGCGCACGGCAGGGCTGGTGGTTCGCCCAGCTCGTGGCGCGCGCGGCGACGGCGGCCCCGGTGAGGACGTTGTCGGGACCCACGATGGCGGCGAGTCGTTCGAGCGGCATGGCGGATTCGCTCCTGGGCGGTCGGCGGGGCGTCACGGTGTCGTCAGCGTGTCGTCCCGGGTTGTGTCAGCCGCGCGGCCACCGCGTCGAAGGCTCCGCACAGACTTGCGACCTGACGTGTCGTCGTCGTCGGGCAGACGAGCATCATGTTGTGGAACGGCGCGATCAGGCAACCGCGGTTGAGCAACGCCAGGTGAATCGCCCGCTCGAGCGCGGGCGCATGGGCGCGCCCCGCTTCGGCGCCGTTGCGCAACGGCCCCGGCGCGCAGACGAATTCGACCCGCGCACCGGCGCGCACGACGTGCCACGGCAGCCGGCGTGATTCCACGACGGTCTGCAGCCCCGATGCGAGCTGCGCGGCCAGCCGTTCCATGTGCGCGTACGCATCTTCGGTCATGACCTGTTCGAGCGTCGCCCGCAGCGCGGCGAGCGCCAGCGCGTTGGCCGAGAGCGTGGTGCCCATGCCCGAGTGGCCCGGTGCCGACTGCGCCCGCACGAGGTCGAGTCGATGCGCCACCTCGTCCGTGAATCCCCAGACGGCGGCCGCCACGCCGCCGGCCACCGGCTTGCCGAGCACGAACAGGTCAGGTTCGAGATCGTGGGCGCGCGTGTAGCCGCCGGGACCGGTCGAGATCGTGTGCGTCTCGTCGATCAGCAGCAGCGTCCCCGCCGCCCGCGTCAGCCGGCGCAGCGCGGCGTGGAAGCCGGGCTCGGGCAGCACCATGCAAGAGTTCGTCATCACGGGCTCGCTGATCACGCAGGCGACGTCGCCGTGGGCGAGTTCCCCGCGCAGCGCGTCGACGTCGTTGAATTCCACGACGCGCGCGAGCTGCGTGAGGTCCGCGGCCTGCCCGAGCAGGCCAGGGCGATGCACCGGCCGCCCGTCGCCGAGCCGCACGAAGGTCTCGTCGACGGTGCCGTGGTAGCCGCCGTTGAAGACCAGGATCTTCGCTCGCCCCGTCACGGCCCGGGCCACGCGCAACGCGAACCGGTTGGCGTCGGTCGCCGTCGTCGTCACCTGCCATTGCGGCAGGCCGAAGCGTTCGACGAGCAGCCGCCCGACCGCGATCGCGTCCTCGGTCGGCAGCATGCAGGTGAGACCGCGCCGCACCTGCCGCGCGATCGCCTCGGCCACGGGCGCGGGCGAATGGCCGAACATCGCGCCGGTGTCACCGAGACAGAAGTCGGCGTAGTCGTGGCCATCGACGTCGCGCAGCACGGCACCCTGCGCGGATTCGACCACGAACGGCCAGGGCATCGGCCAGTCGCGCATCCAGTGCATGGGCACGCCGTCGTAGAAGCCCGCGATGCCAGACCCGGCGAGCGCGAACGAGCGCGGGTGCGCGGCGACGTAGCGTTCCGTCTCCGCCTCGAACAGGCGGGCGATGCGCGCGGGCGAGATGCCGCCCAGGGTGCGGTCCTGCATGGATCGATTCACGCGTCGGGGTTGCGTCGGAGTCTGTCGCAGCGTCCCACGGATGTCGCGTGGCGTCAGCCCAGGCGCACCGGCAGCCGGCTCCAGCCGCCGAGCGGATAGGTCTCCCGCACGGGTTCGGCGTCCGGCGCGAACGTCACGCGCGTCGTCGACCGCAGCAGCGTGCGCACGGCGACGACCAGTTCGAGCGTGGCGAGCGGCCGGCCCGGGCAGGCGTGGATGCCGATGCCGTAGACCAGGTTGCGTGGCGCGTTTTCGCGTGGCCGGTACGCGTCCGGATCGCCAAATACGGCCTCGTCGCGATTGGCCGAGGTCCAGTTCAGGTAGAGCCTCGTGCCGGGCTCGATTGCAAATCCGGCGACGCGGGCCGCCCGGGTCGACACCCGCCGGTTGGCGAGGAACGGGTCGTCGATCCGCAGCATCTCGTCGATGGCCGCCGGCAGCTCCTCGGGATGCGCCCGCAGCGTCGTCTGCACCTCGGGACGCGTCGCCAGGAAGTGGACGGCGACGCCGAGCGCGGCCGCGATCGAGCCGAGGTCGCCGGCCGTCCAGTTGCGCAGGATCGATACGACGTCGGTATCCGACAGGCGTTGGCCGTCGACGACGGCCTGCAGCAGTTCCGTCGTCGGATCCTGCGGCGCCGCCTTGTCCAGCGTGCGACGACGCCCGCTCTGCGTCGCGACCAGGGCGTCGAAGGCGGTGGCCACGGCGGCCGTCCGCGTGCGATCCGCCGAGCGCACGGCCGCGCGATTCTCGTTCATCCACGCGAGCAGATCCTTCTCCAGGCCGTGCCAGCCCAGCCACTCGACCTGGGCGCGCACGGCGTAGGGAAACCCGAAACCGGTGACGGCATCGACGGGGACGCCGCGCGGCAGTACGGCCACGGCGTCACGGGCGACGGCCTCGAGGCGCCGCTCGAGCGCCTGCATGCGCGCGGCCGTGAAGAACGGGTCGATGACGGCCCGCCACGCGGTGTGTTCGGGCGGGTCGAGGCTGTTGGGCACCTGGCGATGCATCGAGGCCGCCGAGGAGAACGTCTCCGGATCCATGGCCGTCGCGACCACGTCGGCGTGCCGGAACAGCGTGACGCCACCCGCCGAACGGGCGAGGGGGCACGCGGCCCGCTGGCGGTCGTAGCTCCGCCGCGGATCGGCTCGCAGAGCGTCGGACAACGGGTTCCACGGCGGAATCGAAGCGCTCACCGCGGCATCTTCGCACAGCGGCGCGGTTGACGCTTCGCGCAGCCCCGTGGATACTTTGATGCACGATGAGCTCGCATGCCGCATCTGGCCTCGATGGCCGCGGGTGGTGGCGCCACTCCCAGGAGTGGGCCGGGCGCGTTCGTCAGTAGATTCGTTCGCAGGATTCCAGGACCCATCTCCGCGAGCCACCGGGGGATGGGTCTTTTGTCGTCTGTCCCCCGGATCTCCGCGACCGAGGAGCCGTGAGTGACGACGACTTCATTCGACATCGCCGCCGATCTCGACACCCCGGTGTCGGCCTACCTGAAGCTCAAGCCGTTCCGGCCGCGCTTTCTGCTGGAAAGCGTCGAGGGCGGCGAGCGTCTCGCGCGCTATTCGTTCATCGGTATCGGCGACTGCCTCGAGTACCGGCTCGACGCCGACGGGCTGGTCGTCAACGGCCAGCACGGGCCGCGTCCGGCCGGCCAGGCCGCGCTGCTCGCGAGCCTGCGCGAGGCCCTGTCGCGTGCGCCCAAGCCCGCGACGGAATGTGACGGGTTCCCGCTGCACGGCGGGCTGGTCGGCGTCGCGAGCTACGACCTCGTGCGGTATTTCGAGCGGCTGCCGGCGCAGGCACGCCGCGACGACGACGCGCCCGACGCGCATTACGTCGCGCCGCGATCGCTGCTCGTGTTCGACCACCTCACGCGGCGGGCGGCGTTGCTCCATGCGGGATCGGAGCCGGAGCGCCTGTCGCTGCGACGCGAGGTCATCCGCGCGCTGCGCGGCGGCCTGCCGGGCCCGGCCTGGCAGCCGAAATTCAGCCCGCCGCAAGCGAGCCTGTCGGAGACCGAGTTCCTGCAGAACGTGGCGCGCACGCAGGAGTACATCGCCGCCGGGGACGTCTACCAGCTGGTGCTCTCGGTGCGGTTCGCGGGCCGTTGCGACATCGACCCGTTCGAGGCCTATCGCGCCCTGCGCCTGCTCAACCCGTCGCCGTACATGTACTACTGCGAGCTGGGCGAGCGCACGGTCGTCGGCTCCTCGCCCGAGGCGCTGGTCAAGCTGCACGGTGGCGAGGCGCAGATGCGGCCGATCGCCGGCACGCTGCCGCGCGGCGTCGACGAGGGCGAGGACCGCGAGAACGAGGCGCGGCTGCTCGCGGACCCGAAGGAGAACGCCGAGCACGTCATGCTCGTCGACCTCGCGCGCAACGACCTCGGTCGCGTCGTGCAGGCCGGCAGCGTGCACGTCGCGCCATACCGGTCGATCGAGCGCTACAGCCACGTCATGCACATCGTGAGCGGCGTCAACGGCCGGCTCGCACCCGGCAGGGACGCGTTCGACCTGTTCGCCGCCGCATTTCCGGCGGGCACGCTGGTCGGCGCGCCGAAGGTCCGCGCGATGGAGATCATCGACGAGCTCGAGCCCGTGCGGCGCGGCTTCTACGGCGGCACCGTCGGCTATTTCGGTCACGGCGGCGACATGGATCACGCGATCGCGATCCGCACCATGGTGTTCCACGGCGACACCTACAGCTTCCAGGCCGGCGCCGGCATCGTGGCCGACAGCGTGGCCGCCAACGAGTACCGCGAGGTGTTCGCGAAGAGCGCCGCGCTGCGCCGGGCGCTCGAGATGGCGCGGGAGGGACTGTGATGACGGCGACTGTCTCGAAGCCGCGGCTGCTGCTGGTCGACAACTACGACAGCTTCACCTACAACCTCGTGCAGGCGTTCCTCGTGCTCCGCGCGGACGTGCTCGTGCACCGCAACGACGCAATCACGGTCGAGGCGGCGCTCGCGCTCGAGCCGACACACCTCTGTATCTCGCCGGGTCCCGGCACGCCGCGCGATGCCGGCGTGTCGATGGCCATGATCCGCGCTTTCGCGGGCCGGATCCCGGTACTCGGCGTCTGTCTCGGGCACCAGTCGATCGTCGAGGTGTTCGGCGGCGAGGTCGTGCGGGCCGGCCGGCTCATGCACGGCAAGACCTCGCCGGTGCACCATGACGGCCGCGGTGTGTTCGTCGACGCGCCGCAGCCGCTGCAGGTCGGTCGCTACCACTCGCTGATCGCGCGGCCCGGATCGCTGCCGGCGACACTCGAGGTGACGGCGCGTACGACCGAAGGCGAGATCATGGGCGTGCGTCACCGCGAGCTCGCCGTCGAGGGCGTGCAGTTCCATCCCGAGAGCGTGCTGACGCCCGACGGGCCGCGGCTCATGGGCAACTTCCTGCGGTTTTGCGGCGGCGGCCGCACGGCCTGACGAGGGCGCGCCGATGACCGGACTCCGCGACACGCTCGAACGGCTGCTCGAGCGGCAGAACCTGGCCGAGGCCGAGGCGGCCGCGCTGCTCGTCGCGTTGACCGACGCGTCGCTGGCCCCGGCCATGGCCGGTGCGCTGCTCGCGGCGCTGCGTTCCAAGGGTCTCACGGCCGACGAGGTCCGCGGCTTTGCGTCGGCGATGCGGCAGCTCGCGCGACATCCGTCGCTACCATCCGGCCCGCCCGCGATCGACATCGTCGGTACCGGCGGTGATGCGTCCGGCAGCTTCAACCTGTCGACGGGCTCGTCGCTGCTCGTGGCGGCCATGGGCGTGCGCGTCGTCAAGCACGGCAACCGTTCGGTGTCGAGCCGCTCGGGCAGCGCCGACCTGCTCGAGTGTCTCGGTCTGCCGCTGCCGCTCGACGAGCAGCGCGCGGGCGCCTGTCTGGCCGCGACCGGGTTCACGTTCCTGTTCGCACCGCACTATCACCCGGCGATGAAGGAAGTCGCACCGGTGCGCCGCGCGCTCGGCGTGCGTACGGTGTTCAACCTGCTCGGCCCGCTGACGAATCCCGCGGCGCCGCCGTTCGGGCTGATCGGTGCCTACAGCCGCGATGCGGCGCGGTTGATGGCAGAGACGCTCGCCGGCATGCCGATCGAGCGCGTGTTCGTCGTGCACGGCGAGCCCGGCTGGGACGAGCCGACGCCTTGCGGCAGGTTCGAGCTCTACGACGTGCGGCCCGGCCGCGTCGAGCGCAGCCAGCGCGACCCGCTCGACCACGGGCTGGCGCGCTGCTCGCCGCACGACCTCGCGGGCGGCGATGCCGCGCACAATGCGGCCGCCATGCGTGCCGTGTTCGCGGGCGAGGACCGCGGGCCGCACCGCGACGCGCTGGTGCTCAACGCCGCGCTGGCGCTCGAAGTCACCGGCGCCGTCCACGAGCCGCGGGCCGCGATCCGCGCCGCGAACGACGCGCTCGACCGCGGCGACGGCGTGCGGCTGCTCGACCGGCTCGCGACGTTCGGCGCTTCGTCGGGCGGGGCCACCTGAAGTGGGGTTGCTGTCCGACATGGCCGCGAGCAGCGCGCAGCGGTCACGCGCGGCGCAGGCGCGGCTCGACGAGCCGACGCTGCGCGCGCAGTGCGCGGCGCTGCCGCCGGTGCCGCGGCTGCGACTGTCGGAGGCCGGCTTCGACGTGATCGCGGAACTCAAGCTGCGCTCGCCGTCGCTCGGCGACCTGTCGGCGCGCACGGCCGATCCGGTCGCGCGGCTCGAAGGCTATGCGCTCGGCGGCGCGGCCATCTGCTCGATCCTCACGGAGCCTGCACGGTTCGACGGCAGCCTCGATCACCTGCGCATCGCGGCGCGGGTCTTGCATCCGCACGGCGTGCCGGCCATGCGCAAGGACTTTCTCGTCGACCCCTACCAGGTGCTCGAAGCGCGCGCCCACGGCGCGGGCGGCGTGCTGCTGATCGTGCGCATGGTGCCGCGCGAGCCGCTCGTCGCGCTGCTCGACGAGGCGGCGGCACAGGGGCTGTTCGTGCTGCTCGAGGCGTTCGACGCCGACGACCTGCGCGTCGCCGCATCGCTGGCGCGCGAGCGCCGCGGTCGCGACGAGCAGGTGCTGATGGGACTCAATTGCCGCGACCTGCAGTCGCTGCGGATCGATTTCGCGCGTTTCGCGCAGTTGCGCGACCTGTTGCCGGACGAGTGGCCCGCGGTCGCCGAAAGCGGCGTCGGCACGGCTGCGGACGCGGCGCGCGTCGCGGCACTCGGTTACCGGTTCGCGCTGGTGGGGACGAGCTTGATGCAGAGCGTCGATCCGGTGACGGCGGTGCGCGGCCTGCTCGACGCCGGCCGCGGGGCGGTGCGCCGGGAGGGCCCGGTGTGAGCGCCCCGCTCTGGATCAAGATCTGCGGCCTGCGCACGGTGGAGGCGATCGAGGCCGCGGCACAGGCAGGCGCCGACGCGGTGGGTTTCGTGTTCCACGAATCCTCGCCGCGTCATCTCGAGCCGTCGGCCGCACGCGACCTGGTGGCGACCGTCCCGGCGGGCCTGGCGAAGGTGGCGGTCTTCCGGCACCCGTCGCAGACACTCGTTGATGCGGCCTTGGACGCCATCCGTCCCGACTGGGTGCAGACGGATGCGGAAGACCTGGCCGCCCTGCGGCTGCCGGCGCAGGTACGCATCCTGCCCGTCTATCGTACGGCCGGCGACGTCGTGGCGCGAGTGACGTCGCGTCCTGCCGCGTGGCGACGCTTTCTCGTCGAGAGCGCGCAGAGTGGCGCGGCCGAAGTGGCCGACTGGCGGGCCGCGACCGCGCTGGCCGGCGCGGGTGAACTGGTGCTCGCCGGCGGGCTCGAGACCGGCAACGTCGTCGCGGCGCTCGCCGCCGTGCAACCGTTCGGCGTCGACGTGAGTTCTGGCGTCGAGAGTTCGCGCGGCGTGAAGGATGCGGCCCGCATCCGCGCTTTCATCGCTGTCGCGAGGGCGCTATCGCGAGGGGTCTCTATCGCGAGGGGTCTGACCCCAGTCAACTTTTTCTGAACAGGGGTCTGACCCCTACGGAGTCGAGATGCAGTTGGGTGGCTTGAAAATCGATCGCGAGGTGCTGCTGAAGCAGGTGCTCGCGGGCGCATTCCCCGACACGCGTGGCCGGTTCGGCCCGTTCGGTGGCCGTTACGTCCCGGAAACGCTCGTGCCCGCCCTCGAGCGGCTCGAGCAGGGCATGCGCGACATCCTGCCCGACCCGTCGTTCAAGTCCGAGCTCGACCGGCAGCTGCGAACCTGGGTCGGCCGCCCGACGCCGCTGACTTTCGCGCCCGCGTTGTCGCGTCGCTGGGGCGCCGACGTGTGGCTCAAGCGCGAGGACCTCGCGCACACCGGCGCGCACAAGATCAACAACGCGATCGGGCAGGGCCTGCTGGCGCAGCGGCTCGGCGCGAGACGCATCGTCGCCGAGACCGGCGCGGGCCAGCACGGCGTGGCTACGGCCGCGGCCTGCGCGCGGCTCGGCATGGCCTGCACCGTCTACATGGGATCGGTCGACATGGAGCGCCAGGCGCCGAACGTCGGCCGCATGAAGCTGCTCGGCGCCGAAGTCGTGCCGGTGACCGGTGGCGACAAGACGCTGCGCGCCGCGATCGACGAGGCGCTGCGCGACTGGGTGTCGGACCCCGACGGCACGTTCTACATCATGGGCTCCGCCGTGGGCCCGCATCCGTATCCGCACATGGTGCGCGAGTTCCAGCGCGTCATCGGCATCGAGGCGCGCGCGCAGATGCTCGAGCAGGCGGGCGCGCTGCCCGACGCGGTCGTCGCGTGCGTCGGCGGCGGCTCGAACGCCATCGGCCTGTTCCACCCGTTCGTCGCCGATCTCGGCGTGAAGCTGCTCGGCCTCGAGGCCGGTGGCACGGGGCCGGGGCTCGGCCAGAACGCAGCCTCGCTCGCCTACGGCCGGCCGGGCGTGCTGCAGGGCTGCTATTCGCTGCTGCTGCAGGACCCGCACGGCCAGATCCAGGAAACGCACTCGGTGTCGGCGGGGCTCGACTATCCCGGCGTGGGCCCCGAGCACGCATTGCTCGCCAGCATCGGTCGGCTCGAATTCGCCGCGGCCGGCGACGACGAGTCGCTCGAGGCGCTTGCCGAATGCTGCCGGTGCGAGGGTATCCTGCCGGCGATCGAATCCGCCCACGCCTTCGCCGGTGCGCGCAAGTTCGCACAGGCGCAGCCCGGCTGTCGCATCCTCATCGGCCTGTCCGGTCGTGGCGACAAGGACATGCCGACGCTGCAGAACACGCTGCTGAAGGGGAAGAACTGATGGGCGCTCCGATCCGGCCGCGCGACGAAATCAGCGCCGCCATCGAGTCCGCCGCGGCGCAGGGCTGCCCGGCCGTCGTGGCCTTCATGACCGCCGGGTTTCCCGACCGCGCGGGTTTCCAGGACAGCCTGCGGGCGATCGCGTCCGAGGCCGACGTGGTCGAGATCGGTGTGCCGTTCAGCGACCCGATGGCCGACGGCGCGACCATCCAGCGCGCGAGCTTCGCGGCGCTCGCCGGCGGCTTCACGCTGCCCTGGCTGCTGGCGGAACTCGGCGGGATGCGGCCGCGTGCGCCGGCGCCGCTGCTGCTGATGAGCTACCTGAATCCGCTGCTGGCGTTCGGTCTCGAGCGCCTGCCGGAGGCGGCTGCGCAGGCGGGTGTGGCGGGCTTCATCGTCCCCGACCTGCCCTACGAGGAGAGCGCCGAGGTGCGCGTGGCCCTTGACCGCGTGGGCGTGGCGCTCGTGCAGATGGTCACGCCGGTCACGCCGCCCGCGCGGCTCGAGATGCTGTGCCGGGCGAGTCAGGGTTTCGTGTACGCGGTGACGATGACCGGCACCACCGGCAAACACGTCGCCGTGCCGGACGAGGTGCTCGGCTACATGGATCGCGTCAAGGCGGTGTCGCCCGTGCCGGTCTGCGCGGGCTTCGGTATCCGCCGCGCGGAGCAGGTCGACCGCCTGCGCGGCCACGTCGACGGCGTCGTGGTTGGTTCGGCGCTGGTCGAGGTGCTCGAGCGCGGCGACGATCCGGCCGCGTTCCTGCGCTCGCTCAAGTCCTGATCGCGGGTTGCCGGGGGAGAAGTCGATGAACGTGTGGCGTCGCCGCCTGTCTGGCGCATTGGCAATCGTGGTGGCTGTCGCGGGCGTCGTCGTCGTGCGCACGCTGACGTTCGAGCCGCCGGTGGCCTCGGCGGCGCCTGTGCCGCTGGCGCCCGCGCCGCGCATCGACGTCGAAGCCGCCGCGCGCCACCTGGCCGAGGCCGTGCGGATCCGCACCGTCAGTCATCAGGACGCGGCCGCCAACGATCCGCGCGAGTGGGATCGCCTGCACGCCTGGCTGCAGGCGACCTATCCCGCCGCGCACGCCGCGATGACCCGGACCGTCGTCGCGGGCCACACTCTGATCTACACCTGGCCCGGCCGGGACCCGGCGCGGCCGCCGTTCATCCTCATGGCGCACCAGGACGTCGTGCCGGTGACGCCGGGCACGGAACGCGACTGGCATCACCCGCCGTTCGACGGCGTCATCGCCGACGGCGCCGTCTGGGGCCGCGGCAGCATCGACGACAAGGGCTCGCTGGTCGCGCTGTTCGAGGGTCTCGAAGCACTCGCGACGCAGGGGTTCGTGCCCCGGCGCACCTTGATCGTCGTGAGCGGTCACGACGAGGAAGCGGGCGGCTCCGGCGCGGCCGCCGCGGCGCAATGGTTGCGCGATCGGGGCGTGCACGCCGAGTTCGCGCTCGACGAGGGGCTCGCCGTCGTCAGCGACCTGCCGCTCGTGTCGCAGCCGGTGGCCATGATCGGCGTCGGCGAAAAGGGCTACGCGACGCTGAAGGTGACGGCGCCGGCGGCGGGAGGTCATTCCTCGGCGCCACCGCCCGAGACCGGTGTGGAAACGCTGGCGCGAGCGGTGCTCGCGATCGCCGATCACGACTTCCCGCCCGAATTCCGCGGGCCTGCCGCCGACATGCTGCGCGAACTCGCGCCGCATGCCGGATTCGGCGTGCGCCTGGCCGTCGCCAACGAATGGCTGTTCCGGCCGCTGCTGGTGCGGCAGATGGCGGCGACGCCCGTCGGCGCCGCGTCGCTGCACACGACGATCGCGCCGACGATGCTGCGCGGCAGCCCGAAGGAAAACGTGCTGCCGCAGGACGCCACGGCGTGGATCAACTACCGCATCGCGCCGCAGGACACCGCCGCCGGCGTGCTCGAGCGGGCGCGGCAGGCGACGCGCGCGCTCGACGTGCGGCTCGAGTGGGAAGGCGGCGTCGCGTACGACCCGTCGCCGGTGTCCTCGAGCCGGTCCGATGCGTTCCGGCTCATCGCGACGCTGGCGTCGGACGGCGGCATGTTGCCCGTCGCACCCGGACTGGTCACGGCGACGACCGACAGCCGCCACATGGCGGGCATCGCGACCGATGTCTACCGGTTCCAGCCGATCGTGCTTTCGCTCGCCGCCGCCGCCATGATCCACGGCACCGACGAGCGTCTCACGGTCGACAACCTGCGCCGGATGTGCGAGTTCTACGCGCGGCTGGTCGCGACCGCGGCACGCTGAGTCGCGCGACGAAGCACGGGAGCCGGGCGATGCATCGCGGGTCCTGCCTCTGCTCTGCCGTCGCGACCGACGGCGCGACGCCGTGAGTTTCACGCTCTGCGTGTTCTGCGGATCCGCCGCCGGCAACCGGCCGGAATTCGCGGAGGCCGCACGCGACGTCGGCCACGAAATCGGCCGTCGCGCCTGGACGCTGGTCTACGGCGGCGGACGCGTCGGCCTGATGGGCGTGCTCGCCGACGCCGCGCTCGCGGCCGGGGCACGGGTGGTCGGCGTGATCCCGCAATTCCTCTACGACCTCGAGGCCGCGCATCCGGGTCTCACCGCGCTCGAAGTGGTCGAGAGCTTTGCCGTACGCAAGCAACGCATGGGCGATCTCGCGGACGCCTTCCTGTCGCTGCCGGGCGGCGTCGGCACGCTCGACGAGCTGTTCGAGGCCTGGACCTGGACGCTCGCGGGCCTGCAGGACAAGCCGAGCGGCCTGCTCAACGTGGGCGGCTATTACGACGACCTCGTGCGCTTTCTCGACCGGTCGGTCGCGGCTGGTTTCGTGAGGCCCGGTGCCCGTGCGCGGCTCACGGTCGCGGGGGACGTGCCCGGACTGCTCGACCTGCTCGGCGCCTGAGCGACCGCGGTGTCGCCTACGCCGTCTCGACCGCCATTCGCAGGTGATCGATCACCAGCGAGCGCACGTTCTGCAGTGGATTCCTTTCCCAGGTGAACACCGGCGGCGACCTGCGCAGCAGCGACCAGTTGCCCGACTGCAGCACCTTCTCGAGATGCGCGAGGTTGCGCTCGATCGCTTCCATGTAGGGATTGCGGCCGCCGTACAGGGCCTCGACGTAGCGATAGGCCTTGCCGAACTCGCCGTCGAGACGCGTGCGCATGGTCTCGGCGACGAACGCCGGCGTCTGCCGCAGCACGTCGAGTCCGGAGCCGTACGTGACCTTGAGTCCGCCGACCTCGTCGCGGCCCAGCGCGACGCCGCCCAGCACGAACTCCGGGTACAGGCGGTCGCGACACTTCTCGAGATAACAACGGTCCGACATCTGCGCCAGCATGTCGGCCGTGCCGAGCAGGTGGCCGACGCGGCGGTCGGCGGCATCGTCGAGCCGGATGTCGCCGAACGGAACTTCGTAACCGGTGTAGTGGATGATCTGCGTCGCCACCGGAACCCAGTGCGCCAGGCCGATCGTCGGCAGGTAGCGCTGCAGCAGATGCGCGCCGCGGCTCACGTGCGTGCGCGTGAACTCGGCGCCGTTGCGATGCCGGGTGTCGTCGGTCTGGCGGATGTAGCCGGCATCGTGGAACAGTGCGACGACGAGCCCGACCAGCGCGCGTTCACCGCCGAGGCGCTGCTCGGGCGCATGCTGGCGGTCGTAGCCGGCCAGCAGCCGCGCCATCGCCAGCGTGTCGTCCAGCGAGTGCTGCATGTCGTGGTAGACGGTGTCGCAGCCGAAGTAGCCGGGAAACTGGCCGGTGAACAGCCGCTCGAAGTCGAAGAACGCCTGCGAGAGACGTTCGACGGCGGTGCCGGGCCAGGTCTGGCGGAACAGCTCCTCGACGGCCGTGCGCACCGAAGACGGCGAGCTCACCTGAACGGTGTTGGTGACGTCGTAGTCGCTGCGTCGGAACTGCATGCGTTTCGGCGATACGCTCGGCTTCGGTGCGGCGGAGTCTAGACCGTTGCCGCCCCGCAACCCAAGTGCCAATTGCGCCGACAGCGACCCGCTCGACGCTTTCGGGCGCCACCCGGCGCCTATATGTCAAACCTCGCAACGACCGGAGCATGGTCCGACGGCCGTTCCAGCCGGCGAGGTGCCTTGTCGATGTGACAGGCCGCGCACTTCTGCGCCAGGGCCGACGATGCGAGCACGAGATCGATGCGCAGGCCGGCATTGCGGCGGAACGCCATCATCCGGTAGTCCCACCAGGAGAATGACTTCCCGGGTTGCTCGAACAGCCGG
>WBZL01000855.1_pt1 | contig 33823 bp, 33 predicted proteins | sample 5204291 | NCBI WGS metagenome assembly WBZL01 (sample SAMN12344345, study PRJNA552823) | activated sludge metagenome | biome: Activated sludge suspended growth; feature: Nitrification reactor; material: Wastewater; isolation source: activated sludge from nitrification reactor of wastewater...
GTCCTCCTGGCCGAGGTGGTCGCCGTGGTCATCGGCCTGCTGGCCGGCGTGCTGCCGGCGCGACGCGCGGCGGGGCTCGACGCCGTCGAGGCCTTGCGAGCCGAGTAGGGAAACGGGAGACCGAACCGGAAGGAAAAAAAGAAACCGCCGCCGATGGGGGTCATCTGTCAGCTGCGGGTCTGCGGAGGAAGGAACAGATCCCGCGCTACGCGAAGTCCTTGGCGATCACTTCCGCCCACGCCGAAGGCTCCGATGCGCACTGCCGACGGCCAGCAACGGAGGAAATCTGGGGGGATTTTCTTCTGGCCAACGGCGGTTTCTGCTTCCCTATATACAATCTTTGTGCCAGGGTCGGAATTTGCTCTAACGCCCTGTTTTTATTGAAGCTGGTCGTCGAAGATGTCGTTGCGGTATGTCAAAAATGACACGTCATTATTGGCGTTATCTCCAACAATGGCAGGATTTCTTCCGGAACACCGCCGGTGGCAACAGGGGCTAGAATCCGCTTCATTCATGGTTCCCGACGCCATTCCCTTCGCCAGCCTGCGCCGCGTCCTGGTGATCAAGCTGCGCCATCACGGCGACGTGCTGCTCAGTTCGCCGGTGTTTTCGACGCTCAAGCATCATGCGCCGAACCTGGAGATCGATGCCCTCGTCTATGCCGACACGGCGCCGATGTTGGCGGGGCACCCGGCCATCGCGCGGATTCATTGCATCGACCGCGGCTGGAAGCGACAAGGGTGGCTGGCGCAGGCCCGGGCCGAACTGGGCCTGCTGTCGACGTTGCGTGGCCGCGACTACGATCTGGTCGTCCATCTGACCGAGCACCGTCGGGGCGCCTGGCTGGCCCGGCTGCTCGGTCCGCGCTGGTCGGTGGCGCCGCGCCAGAACGGCGGTTTCTGGCGGCGCAGTTTCAGTCATTGCTATCCGCGTGCCAACCACCCGCTGCGCCATACGGTCGAGTCGAATCTCGATGCGCTGCGCCGTCTCGGCCTGCAGCCGAGCGACGCGGACAAGCGCTTGGTGCTGGTTCCCGGCCCGGCCGCCGAAGCGCGCGTCGAGGAGCTGCTGGCGCGCCACCAGCTCGCGACCGGCGGCTTCGTCCATTGCCATCCCGCCTCGCGCTGGCAGTTCAAGTGTTGGCCGGCGAGTCGGGTGGCGCGATTGGTGGACACCCTCGCCGCGCGCGGCCTGGCCGTGGTGCTGACCTCGGCGCCGGACGCGAAGGAGCGCGTACTGATCGCCGATATCCGCGCGGCGGCGCACGGTCCGCTGATCGATCTGTCCGGGCAGCTGACCCTGGAGGAACTCGCCGCCCTGACCGCCCGGGCGCGCCTGTTCGTCGGCGTCGACTCGGCGCCGATGCACATCGCCGCCGCGATGGGCACGCCCACCGTGGCAATTTTCGGCCCGTCGGGCGACATCGAATGGGGGCCGTGGGGCGTGCCGCACCGCGTCGTCGCCAGCAATGCCCACCCCTGCCGGCCCTGCGGTCTGGACGGCTGCGGCGGCGGCAAGATCAGCGAATGCCTGACTACGCTGCCGGTGGAACGGGTGCTGGCGGCCTGCGACGAACTATTGTGAAGCTGGCCCTGGTCAGGCAGAAGTACACGCCCTTCGGCGGTGCCGAACGCTTCGTCGAGCGGGCGCTGGGGGCGCTGCGCAGTCAGGGTACTGACGTTACGATTATCGCCCGCGATTGGGTCGGCCAGGACGGCTCCGGCGTCCTGCGTTGCAACCCCTTCTTCCTCGGCCGTACCTGGCGCGACGCCGGGTTTGCCCGCTGTGTGGGCCGGATCATCGACGAGGGACGCTTCGATCTGGTGCAGAGCCACGAGCGGATTCCCGGCTGCCACATCTTTCGCGCCGGCGACGGGGTTCATGCCACCTGGCTGGCGTTGCGCGACCAGGCGCGCGGCGGCACCGCCCGCCTGGCTACGGCGCTCTCGCCCTGGCATCGCTACACGCTGGCCGCCGAAGCGGCGATGTTCGGGCATCCGAACCTGCGCGCGGTGATCTGCAATTCGCGGTTGGTCAGGGACGACATCGCCCGGCGCTTCGGCGTCGCGGAAGACAAACTGCATGTCATCTACAACGGCGTCGATCTCGACCATTTCCATCCGGGCCTGCGCCAGGAACATCGCCGCGCGCTGCGGACGTCGCTGGGCATTGCCGATGCCACGCCGGTGGTCCTGTTCGTCGGTTCGGGGTTCGAGCGCAAAGGCATTCCCACCCTGCTGCAAGCGCTGGCGTGCATGGCGCGGCGCGACGCGGTGCTGCTGGTGGTCGGCCGGGACAGCCATCAGCGCGCCATGGCGGCGCTGGCCGACCGGCTGGGCGTGGCCGGTCGGGTGCGTTTCCTCGGGGGCCGACCGGATGTGCGTCCGTATTACGGCGCGGCCGATTGTTTCGCCCTGCCCACGCTGTACGACCCGATGCCCAACGCGGCACTGGAAGCGCTCGCTTGCGGCCTGCCGGTGGTCACGTCGTCCACCAGCGGCGCGGCGGAACTGATCGAGCCGGGTGTCAATGGCCAGATCTGCGCCGCCACCGACGCGCTGACCCTGGCCGGTTACCTGGATGTCCTGACCGGCCCGCGGCACAGCGATGCGTTCGCCGTGCGCGTCACGGTCGCCGACTTCGGCATCGACGCCATGGCCGCCCGCCTCGCCGAGCTCTACGGGCGGCTGGCGCCGGCCGCTCCGTTATAATCTCCCGTTTTCAAACGGGTCTTGCTCATGCCGCCGGAGGCAGTCCCCGCGCCGACCAGTAAGGAAGTCTACCTGCGCCTGCTGGGCCACGTGCGGCCCTACTGGAAGCTGTTCGTCCTGGCCCTGCTTGCCATGATCGGCATGGCCGCCACCGAGCCGCTCTTTCCGGCGCTGATGAAGCCGCTGCTGGACAAGGGATTTTCCGGTTCGGCGCGCGACGACCTCTACCTGGCGCCGCTGGCGATCGTCGGCATCTTCGTGGTGCGCGGCGTGCTCGGCTACTTCTCCTCCTACGCCTTCGCCTGGGTTTCGAACCGGGTGATCGCCGATCTGCGCCGGGAAATGTTCGCGCGCCTGATCCGCCTGCCGGCCGAATACCATCTTGCCCATGCGTCCAGCACGCCGGTGACCAAGATCGCCTACGATGTCGCCGGCGTCGCCTCGATGGCCACCACGGTACTGACCGTGGCGGTACGCGATTCCCTGGTGGTCGTCGGCCTCACCGGTTGGCTGCTCTACCTCAACTGGCAGTTGACCCTGGTCAGCCTCGCCATCATTCCGCTGGCCGGTCTGGTGATGCGCTCCTTCAGCAACCGCCTGCGCAGCCTGAGCCGCGCCGCCCAGGCCGGCATGGCCACCATGAACCAGACCCTGCTGGAAAGCATCCACTGCCAGAAGGTGGTCAAGGTGTTCGGCGGCGAGGCGCAGGAGCAGGCCCGCTTCGACAAGCAGAACAACGCGCTGCGCGGCTACGCGATGCGTCAGGCGATTGCCGCCGCCGCCACGGTACCGATCGTGCAGATCCTGGCCGCCATCGCGCTGGCCGTCGTGGTCTGGATCGCGCTGTTCCAGTCGCAGGCGGCCAGTACCACGGTCGGCGGTTTCGTCTCCTTCATCACCGCCATGCTGATGCTGATCGCCCCGCTCAAGCATCTGGCCGACGTCAACGCGCCGCTGCAACGCGGCCTGGCGGCAGCGGAAAGCGTGTTCCAGCTGCTCGACGAAGCGCCGGAACTGGACGAGGGCGCCGTTGCGCTCGGCCGCGCGCGCGGCGAGGTGGTCTTCGAAGGCGTCGGCTTCAGTTACCCGGGTGCCGAGCGCAGGGCGTTGACGGGCATCGACCTGGTCATCCGGCCTGGCGAGACCGTGGCCCTGGTGGGCCAGTCCGGCGGCGGCAAGACCACGATCGCCGCCCTGCTGCCCCGCTTCTTCGCGCCCGACGAAGGCCGCATCCTGGTCGATGGCCACGACATCACGACGCTGAAGATCGCCAGCCTGCGCGAGAACATCGCGCTGGTGAGTCAGGAGGTGCTGCTCTTCGATGACACGGTTGCCGCCAACATCGCCTACGGCACCATGGCCGGCGCGTCGCCAGCCGCACTGGAAGCGGCGGCCCGCGCCGCCCACGCGCTCGAATTCATCCGCGCCCTGCCGCAGGGCTTCGAGACCATGATCGGTGAACATGGCTCGCGTCTGTCCGGCGGCCAGCGCCAGCGCCTGGCCATTGCCCGTGCCATCCTGAAGAACGCGCCGATCCTGATTCTCGACGAGGCGACCTCGGCGCTCGACAGCGAATCCGAGCGCCAGGTGCAGGCGGCGCTGGACGAACTGATGAAAGGCCGCAGTACGCTGGTCATCGCCCATCGCCTGTCTACCATCGAGCGGGCCGACCGCATTGTCGTGCTGCAAAGCGGCCGTATCGTCGAAGTCGGCAGCCATGCCGAATTGCTGGCCAGGAACGGCGCCTACGCCCAACTCTACCGGCTGCAATTCGCGGAGACCGCGGCATGAGGATCGTGCATGCGGGGGCCTGTCGCCTTTTTGAAGAGGCTCGCGTATGAAAATCGTTCATACGGAAGCCTCCTGTGGCTGGGGCGGCCAGGAAATCCGCATTCTCGAAGAGTCGCGCGGCATGATCGAGCGCGGTCATCAGGTAACGCTGCTCTGTCCCGCCGAAGCCCGCATTCACGACGAGGCCAAGCGGCGCGGCGTGCCCGTGGTGGCCCTGCCCATCGGCCGCAAGCGTCTGCCCGGCATGCTGGCCTTGCGCAACTGGCTGAAGGCGCATCCCTGCGACGTGGTCAACACCCACAGTTCCACCGATTCCTGGCTGGCGGCGCTGGCCTGCAAGACCCTTTCCCGCCCGCCGGTTATCGTCCGCAGCCGCCACATCTCGGCGCCGATCCCGAAGAACGCCGCCAGCCGCTGGCTCTACAACGGCGCGGTCGCCCACGTGGTCACCACCGGCGAGGCCTTGCGGCAAACGCTGATCGCCGACAACGGCGTGCCCGCCGGGCGCATCACCTCGGTGCCGACCGGCATCGACACCATCCGCTTCTCGCCTGCCGACCGGACCGCGGCGTGCCAGAAGCTCGGCCTGGATGCGTCACGCCACTACCTCGGCATCGTTGCCACCCTGCGCAGTTGGAAGGGGCACCTCTATCTGCTGGAGGCCTTCGCCGGCCTGGCCCTGCCCGACTGGACGCTGCTGGTCGTCGGCGAAGGGCCGATGCGCGAGCCGATCGTCGCGAAGATCGCCGAACTCGGCCTGACGGACCGCGTCCGCCTGGTCGGCCAGCAGGACCAACCGGAAGACTGGCTGCGGGCGCTGGACATCTTCTGCCTACCCTCCTATGCCAACGAAGGCGTGCCGCAAGCCATTCTCCAGGCCATGCTGACCGGGCTGCCCATCGTCACCACGCCGGTGGGCGCCATCCTCGAAGCGGTCGACGACGGCGAAACCGCCCTGGTGGTGCCGCCGCGCGATGCCCCGGCGCTGGCCGCCGCTGTCGGCCGGCTGGTGACGGAACCGCAATTTGGCGCCGCACTGGGCTTGGCCGCCCGGCAGAAGGCCTTGGGCCGCTTCTCCCGTGAGGCCATGCTCGACCGCATGGAAACCGTCTTCGCCACCGCACTGGGCAGATCCGCATGAGCTTCGACTGGACCCGTATCTCCGACGACCCCAACAACAGCCAGGCCAAGGCCGAGGCGCGCGCCCTGCTGCCCAGGCTACGGCGGGTGCATACCGATACCGACCTGACCGGTTTCGTCGAACGGTCGGTGGCCGGCAGGCGGGTGCTCGACATCGGCGTCGTCTCGCATAGTGCCCGCTACTTCGACGAGCCGGGCTGGCGCCACGGCCGCATCCACAAGGCGGCCAGCTACTGCGTGGGGCTCGACATCCTAGAACCGCTGGTGGCTGAGCTGAACGCGCGCGGCTTTAACGTTCTCTGTGTCGATGCCACCTCGGACGCCGATCTGGGCGAGCGTTTCGACGTCGTATTCATCGGCGATGTCATGGAGCACGTGGACAATCCATCGGCCCTGCTGCGCTTCGCCAAGCGCCATGTCGCGTCGGGTGGCCGGATCTTGGCGGCGACGCCCAATCCCTTCAGCCGCAAGTTCGTCCGCCAGTTCTTCAAGCAGGGCGTGATGGTGGTGAACCTCGATCACCTGGCCTGGTTTACCCCGACCCAGGCGCTGGAGATCGCCCGCCGGATCGGCCTGGCAATGACTGCCTATCATCTGGTCAAGCCGATCGGCGGCCTCAACCTGGCGATCAAGCGGCTGGCCTGGCAACTGGGGATTTCGCCGGTCGAGTATTCCTTTCCCGACTATCTGTTCGAGTTCGCTCTGCCGGCGGCGTAGCTCAGGCACCATGCTCGAGACACCGCGTTCCGTGCTGTTCATCGCCGTATCGCGCATTGGCGACACCCTGTTCGCCACGCCGGCCATGCGCGCGGTGGCCGAAGCCTGGCCGAACGCCCGCATCACCGTCCTGGGTCATCCTAAGCGCGCCGAGGTTCTCGAAAACCTGACTTGGACAGAGCGGGTCGGCACCATCAGCAAGCGGTGGGCACCCTGGCTCGGCCGCCTGGGCGGCAAGCGTTTCGATCTCGCCTTCGTGTTCGGTTTCGACGAGCCGCTGGTGGCCTATGCGCAGCGCGTGGCGAAGAAGGTCGTGGCCTTCCAGCAGGATTGTCCGCGACGCAATCGGGGCCTGTTCGCTGCCGTGGCCAGGCCGCCTTTCCAGAGCGAGCACGCGGTTCGGCAACTGCTGCGTTTGCCGGCCGCCGTCGGCGTCACGCCGTCGGGACTGCGCATCGCCTACCGAACGACAGCCGCCGAGACCGCCGAAGCACGCCGCCGTCTGGCCGAGGCGGGGCTCATCGACGCCCGGCCGCTGATCGGCCTGCAAGTGGCCAGCTTTCCGACCAAGGGCTACCGCGACTGGCCCATCGAACACTTCGCGGCGCTGTGCGCGCGCATCGTGCGGCGCTGGCCGCAAGCCGGCTTTCTCATCTACGGTGGCGCCGAGGAGCGCAGCCGCACCGAATGGCTGAAGGCGCAATTGGGCGAGCGCGCCGCGCTGTTCGCCGGCCGCCTGAGCCTGCGGGAAACCGCCGCGCTGATGGAACTCACCGATCTCTATGTCGGCGTCGATACGGGCCCCACCCACATCATGAGCGCCTTCGACATTCCCCTGGTCGGCCTCTTCCATTGCATTTCGCCGTCGAACCTGACCGGCCCGCTCGAACATCCCTGCGCCTACCTGCTCGATCACCCGGCGGGCCGCGAACATTGCAGCGAGACGGCGGCCATGGCCGACATTCCCGTCGATGCGGTGCTGGCCCAGGTCGAGCGCGCCCTGGCCGAACACCCGCCGCGGCCGCGATGAACTTCGCTTTCGTCCTGACCAACCTCGCTGGCGGGGGCGCGGAAAAGGCCATCCTAAAGCTGGCCGCCGCCCTGAGCGGGCGCGGCCATCGCGCCGACGTGATGTTGCTGGAGAATCGTATCGAGCACGCCGTCCCGCCTGGGATAAGCGTTCAAGCCCTGGGCGAGCGCGCCAGCCACGGCTGGCTGGGCAAGCGCCTGCTGGCGTGGCGACTGCGCCGGCAGATCGGCCACGGGCATGATCTGGTGGTATCGACCCTGCCGTTTGCCGACGAGGTGGCGGCGCTGGCCAATCTGCCGCGCCACTGGTGCCGGATCGCGAATACCCTGGGCAGTGAAATCGACAAGCTTGCCGTTGTCAGCCCGGCCAAGGCGCACCGCCGCCTGGCCCGCTATCGGCAACTGTATGGCAGCCGGCCGCTGATCGCCGTTTCCGACGGTGTCGCTACCGATCTCCGCCATGGACTCGGCCTCGCCTCGCGCATCGAGACTATCCCGAATGCCTTCGACTTTGCCGCCATACGGCAAGCTGCGGCCGAGCCGGTCGGCGATTTGCCGACCGGACCCTATGTGCTGCACGTCGGCCGTTTCGCGCCGCAGAAACGCCACGATCTGCTGCTCGACGCCTGGGCGCGGCTGCCGAGCGACTGCCAATTGGTCCTATTGACCGAGCCCGATGCGAAACTCCAGGCCATGATCGAAGCCCGGGGTCTGACTGCGCGGGTCCGCATCGCCGGTTTCCGGCCCAATCCTTACCCTTGGCTGGCCGGTGCCGACCTGCTGGTGCTCTGTTCCGATCACGAGGGCCTGCCCAATGTGTTGATCGAAGCCTTGGCCTGCGGCACGCCGTCGGTCAGCACCGACTGCCCGTCCGGCCCGCGCCAGATCCTGGCCGCCTTTCCCGAATGCCTGGTGCCCTGCGGCGATGCGGTTGCCTTGGCGGCAACCATCGTCCGCTGCCTGGCACTACCCCCCGACCCGGCGCGAGCGGATCTGAGCGCCTATGGCCTGGAGCGGGTTGCGGCGGCCTATGAGCGACTGGCGGCAGGGCATCCGGGCTGAGGATCTCCGGCAATTCGCATTCCGAGCTTGGGCAGTGGAAATTTCGCAGTCCAACCCGGCCGAAGCTCTCATTCGCCTTCGCGTGTTGAAGGACAGCCAATGGCACTTTGGCGCACTGTCGCGAACGTTCTGGCAGGTCATGCACATGAGACGAGGCTATACTCAGCGCGCAGAAACATCCATCGTTGGAACGTTATTACGCTTAAGATACAGTCATGAAACCGGTAGGTTTAAGTGCTATCTCTCGAAGTCAGCTCAGTCGGCTGCTACGCGACAACCGATCAGTCGTAACGCCGGCCGAAGCCGCGGCAGTGCTCGGACTGACGCCAGCGCTTGCTGCTCGCAGGCTAGCCGCCTGGTCGCGCGCCGGCTGGTTGGCCCGGATTCGCCGTGGCGCTTACGTTCCAGTACCCATCGAGTCGGAATCTACTGATATCGCGCTGGACGATCCTTGGGCCGTTGCTACAGCGATGTTCGAGCCGTGTTACTTCGGTGGCTGGTCAGCCGCCGAACATTGGGGGCTCACCGAGCAGATCTTTAGCTCGCTGTGCGTGATGACGACCAAACGCCCCCGTGATCGCAAGCCTGTGCTCCGCAACACAAAGTTCGATCTGCATACCGTGCCGGCCGAGCATTTCATCGGATTGAAGACCATTTGGCGTGGCGGCAGCCGAGTCCAGGTCTCCGATCCCGCACGTACCCTGATCGATATGTTGGCCGACCCGGCGCTGGGCGGTGGCATCCGTCACGTTGCCGAAATGCTTGCAACCCTGTTGCGCGATCAGCCCAAAGAGGTGCCCAAGCTGGCCGACTATTCCGCGAAGCTCGGTATCGGCGCGGTCTACAAACGCCTCGGATTCCTGCTGCAGCGCGACCATCCCGATCAAGCCGCGCTGATTGCCGCGTGCCGTGAAGGGCTCTCGGCCGGCTACGCCAAGCTCGATCCAGCGCTGCCTTCGGATCACCTGGTCACGATGTGGCGTGTCTGGGTGCCCGCTGGCGAGTGGCGCGAAGCCAAGCCATGATCTCGAAGCAGGAAATCATGGCGCTCGCCGCCGAGCTTCAACTTCAGGCGCATGTCGTCGAGAAGGATTACGCCCTGGGTTGGCTGCTTGCCGGCATTGCCGCGCATCCGGCCATTGGCGACCGATGGGTCTTCAAGGGCGGCACTTGCCTGAAGAAGTGCTACTTCGAGACGTACCGCTTCTCGGAGGATCTGGACTTCACCCTACAGGACGCCGAACACCTCGACGAAGCATTCCTCGCCAGCGTCTTCGAGGAAGTCGGCGACTGGGTCTACGACGCCAGCGGCCTGCAAGTCCCACCCGAGGCGCGCAAGTTCGAAGTCTTCACCAATCCGCGCGGCAGCCAGTCGGCGCAGGGGCGTCTGGGGTATCGCGGTCCGCTCGGCCGTGCGGGCGATCCACCGCGCGTCAAGCTCGACCTGGCTACCGACGAAGTACTTGTCCTCGATCCCGTGCAACGACCGGTTCACCATCCTTACAGCGACCTGCCGGCGGATGGCATCCATGTCCTGAGCTACTCCTTCGAAGAGGTCTTCGCCGAAAAAATGCGGGCACTGGCCGAACGCCAGCGGCCGCGCGATCTCTACGATGTGGTCCACCTGTATCGTCGGCAAGACCTGAAGCCGGATCGGGCCGTCGTACGCGGCGCACTCGCGCGCAAATGCGACTTCAAAGGCATTCCCGTACCGACCTACACCGCCCTCGCCGATCGTCCCGAACGCGTGGCCATCGAAGTGGAGTGGGAGCAGATGCTCGCTCATCAGCTTCCCGTCTGCCCTCCGTTCGACGAATTCTGGCAAGAACTTCCGGCAGTGTTCGAATGGTTGAATGAACGCGAATCTCCTCCGGTGTTGCGGGCGATCCCTCCGGACCGCACACCCATGGACAGCACATGGCGGCTGCCCGCGATGGTGCAGGCATGGGGTGCGCGGGCCAGCTCGCTGGAAACGATTCGCTTCGCCGCCGCGAACCATTTATGCGTGCGGCTCGACTACACCAAAGACAGTGGCGAGCGCACTTCACCTACGATCGAGCCCTATGCCGTTAGACAAACGCAAGAACGGAACCTGATTCTTCGCGCCGTTGACATCGCGAAGGGCGAGTCTAGAACCTACCGCCTCGATCGGATTAGATCCGTGTCCGTCACCCGGCAGGCGTTCACCCCACGCTATGCGGTCGAACTCACCGCGTCCGGTCCAATATCGATGCCACCGGTCGAACGTTCGCACGGAAACGTCTCAGCGCCGAACCTTGGCTTTCCGGCAGTCAAGTCGAGATCGCCGAGCGTCAGACCACGAAAGCCAGCGCGCGGCTTTGGTCAGACCTACACCTTCGCATGTCCGTTATGCGGCAAGACATTCAAGCGAACCACCTACGACGCAAAGCTGAACCCGCACAAGAACAAGCAGGGCTGGCCATGTCCCGGACGCGTCGGTTCCCTCAAGTGACTACACGACAATGATCCTCGAAGACCTCCTCGGCACGCTCGAATCGCCCATCGTTATCCTCGCCAAGGATCGGCGACGCATTGGGAAAGGCTGACCATGTGCGGCATCCTCGGCTTCGTCGGTACCCGCTGGCGCGACCATGCCGAGACGGCACTCGCCGCCTTGCGCCTGCGCGGGCCGGACGAGCAGTCGGTGCTCGATCTCGGCGAGGCGGTGTTCGGCCATGCCCGGTTGGCGGTCATCGACCTGGCCGGCGGTCATCAGCCGATGCGGTCGCCGGATGGCCGCCACACGATCGTGTTCAACGGCGAGATATACAACTTCGCCGAACTGCGCCACGAACTGGAAGCGCGGGGCTACGGCTTCACCACCCGCTCCGACACCGAAGTGCTGCTTCATGGCTGGGACGCCTGGGGCGAGGCGCTGCTCGACCGGCTGGACGGCATGTTCGCCTTCGCCGTCTGGGACGCCCATCAGCGCACGCTGTTCGCCGCCCGCGATCCGCTCGGCATCAAGCCGTTGATGTTCGCGGCCATCGACGGCGGGCTGGTGTTCGCCTCGACGCTGGCGCCCTTTCTGGCGCTGCCCGGTTTTCCGCGCCGGCTGGATGCCGAGGCGCTGCGCGACTACCTGGCCTTCCAGACGCCGCTGGCGCCGCACACCTTCGTCGACGCGGTCCGCCAACTGCCGCCGGCGCATCTGCTGCGTTTCGACGCGGCGACGGCCCGGCTGGAGACTTGCCGCTACTGGTCGATTCCCCGGTCGACACCCTCGCGCGAGGATCGGCCAACGCTGGTCGCGCGCGTCGACGCCGCCCTCAAGGAAAGCGTGCGCCGCCAGTTGGTGGCGGATGTGCCGCTCGGTGCCTTCCTTTCCGGCGGCATCGACTCCAGCTTGATGGTGCGCTACATGGCCGAGGCCGGCCACTGTCACGGCAGGCCGCTCAAGACCTTCAACCTGCGTTTCGCCGACGCCGGTTTCGATGAGTCGGCGCATGCCCGCGCCGTAGCCGAGCGCTTCGGCTGCGAGCACCACGAACTGGCGGCGCCGGAGATCACCGGCGACGTCTTCGCCGCCACCATCGGCGACCTCGACCAGCCGCTGGCCGACCCGGCCTACGTGATGACCCACGCGCTGGCCAGGCTGACTCGCGAGCACGTCACCGTCGCCATCAGCGGCGACGGTGGCGATGAACTGTTCTGCGGCTACCCGCGCTTCCTCGACACCGAGGACCGGCACCCGCCCCGCGCCTGGCAGCCCGTGCTGCGGCGGCTGGTCGACGCCGGCCTGGCGCCCGCTTCGCTGATGCGGCGCAGCCTGTCGGGCCGGGAGTTGCTGCATTACCGGCGTGTCGAACTCGGTCCCTGGCCGGGCCGCAAGAATGTGGCCCGCTACCTCGCCCCGGCGGTGGCCGCCGCCGCGCGGCCGCAAGACACCCTGGCGCTCTGGCTGGAGCAAGTCGGGGAACTCGGCGGCACCATGGATACCGCCACCCTGATGCGCGCCGATCTGTGGACTTACCTCTCCGAAAACTGCCTGGTCAAGACCGACCGGGCCAGCATGGCGCACAGCCTGGAGGTGCGCGTACCGATGCTCGGCCGGCCGGTGCTGGACGCCGTGCTCGGTCTGCCGGCGGCCGTTCATACCGCGGGCGGCGGCAAGTCGCTGCTCACCGAGATCGCCCGCGCCAGCCTGCCGGAAACGGTCTGGAACCGCGAAAAGCACGGCTTCTCGACCCCGCTGGCCAGCTATTTCACGGGCCCCTGGCGGGCGGTGTGCGAGGAGGCGGTGGCGGCGGTCGCCAGCCGGGCGCCTTTCCTCGATGCGGCCGCCGTGACCCGTCTGTGGCGCGAGGCACAGGCTGGGCGGGCTTCGCGGCGCCTCGCCTATACCTTCATCGTCCTGTTGCTGTGGCTGGAGCACCACCAGCTTGCCTCTTAGTCCTTGTAAATATTCCACTGATTGGTTAGATTGCAGGGATGGTTGAGCGAATTGAGCGCCATATCGAGTCGGAGTTGTCGGCCGCCCTGGATCGGTTTCCCGTCGTCGCCCTGACCGGGCCGCGCCAGGTGGGCAAGACGACCCTGGCGAAGAAGATCGCCGCCGCCCGGCCGGGTACCACTTATCTGGACCTTGAGCGGCCGTCGGATTACGCCCGCATCGCCGACGCCGAACTCTACCTGGCTCAGCGCAGCGACCAGTTGGTCATCCTCGATGAGGTCCAACTGGCGGAGAACCTCTTTCCCCTGCTGCGTTCCCTGGTCGACGAGCAACGCCGTCCCGGCCGCTTTCTGCTGCTGGGATCCGCCTCGCCGACGCTGATCAACCGCTCGGCCGAATCGCTGGCCGGCCGCATCCGCTATCTGGAAATGACACCGCTGACCATCGACGAAGTGGCCGCGACACCGGCGACGGTGCGCCGGCTCTGGCTGCGCGGCGGTTTCCCCGACAGCTTTCTGGCGTCGGACGAGGCGGCTTCCTTCGAGTGGCGGCAGGCTTTTGTGCGCACCTATCTGGAACGCGACATTCCCGGTCTCGGCTTCCGCCTGCCGCCGCAGGCGCTGCGGCGCTTCTGGCAGATGCTGGCCCATTGGCACGGGCAACTCTGGAACGGCAGCGCGCTGGCGCAGAGCCTCGGCGTATCGACGCAGACCAGCCACCGCTATCTCGACATCCTCTGCGATTCCTTCATCGCCCGGCGTCTGACGCCCCACGTCGCCAATCTCGGCAAGCGGCTGGTCAAGGCGCCCCGGGTGTACCTGCGCGACAGCGGCATCCTGCATGCGTTGCTCAACATCGCCGACTTCGACGGACTCGAAGGCAATCCGGCCCTCGGCGCCTCCTGGGAGGGCTTCATGATCGAACAGGTGCTGGCCGCCCTGGCGCCCGCCGAATGCACCTTCTTCCGCACCGCCGCCGGCGCGGAACTCGATCTGGTGTTGAAACTGCCGGGCCGGGCCCGCCTGGTGGCGGTGGAGGTGAAGTATGCTTCGGCGCCCAAGCCAACCAAGGGTTTCTGGCATGCGCTGGACGACCTCGACATCGAGCGGGCGATCATCGTCTATCCCGGCGAGGAGTCCTATCCCATCGAGAACCGGGTAACCGTCTGGCCCGCGCACCGCGTGCCGGAACTGGCTGCCTTCCTGGCGAACTGACAACCCATGCGTTTCCTCAAGACCCTGCTCTTCTCCCTGCGTGCCCGCCTGGCCAATGGCAGCCGGGTGTCGGCGGGCGCCTACCTCAAGGGCCACGGCAACATCCGCGTCGGCGCCAAGTGCAAGATCCACGACGCCGCCTCGCTCGACGCGTCGCGTGGCCCGGGCATCGACCTGGGCGAGCAGGTCACCATCAACCGCTACGCCTACCTGCAGGGTGACAAGGGCGGCATCCGGCTCGGCAACCGCGTCGAGATCAACAATTTCTCCATCGTGAACGGCACCGGCGGCGTGGATATTGGCGACGACACCTTGATCGGCCCCGGCGTGCGCATCATCTCCTATCAGCACCGGCATGCCGCCGGCACGACCATCCGCTCGCAGCCCACCGTGGCGGCACCCATCCACATCGGTCGCGATGTCTGGATCGGCGCCAACGCCGTGATTCTCGCCGGCATCCGCATCGGCGACGGCGCGGTGATCGGTGCCGGCGCCGTGGTGACCCATGATGTGGCGGCCAACGCCATCGTCGGCGGCGTGCCGGCGCGCACCTTGAGGACGAGGCTATGACCGAAGGCAAGGCCGCACCCACCCGCTGCCGCATCTGCGGCGCCGACAGCGGCCACCACGACTTCCGGGCGCACGAGATGTATTTCGGCAGCCGCGAGCAGTTCGACTACTTCGAGTGCGGCCATTGCGGCACTATCCAGATCCGCGACATTCCGGCCGACCTCGGTCGGCACTATCCGCCGGACTACTACTCGTTCGCCGGCGGCGCCGGCAAGCCGGCCTCGGCGCTCGAAATCGCCTTGCGCCGCCGGCGCAGCGACGCCTGGCTGGGCGGCGGCGGCGCATTCGGCGCCTGGCTGGCACGGTTGTCGAAGAAGCGGCCGGCCTATTTTGGCTGGCTGGCCGGCCTGGGTCTGACCACCGGGTCGCGCATCGTCGATGTCGGTTGCGGCGGCGGTGAACTGCTGCTGAAGATGCGCCGAGACGGCTTCCGGAACCTGTCCGGCCTCGATCCGTTCGTCACCGCGACCATCCGGCTCCCGGGTGGCGTGACGGTGCACAAGCGCGGCCTCGCCGAGGATACCGGCCGCTACGACCTGATCATGCTGCACCACTCCTTCGAGCACATGCCCGATCCGCTGGCGACCATGGCCGAAATCGCTCGCCACCTGGCGCCGGGCGGCCATGCCCTGATCCGTCTGCCGGTTGCCGGCGGCCACGCCTGGCGCACTTACCGCGAGAACTGGTACGCGCTCGACGCGCCCCGCCATCTGGTCATCCCCAGCCTGCGGGCCATGCGGCTACTGGCGGCGACCGCCGGCCTGGAAGTCGAGCGCCATTTCTTCGATTCCGACACCGGCCAGTTTCTCGCCAGCGAGGCCTATCAACAGGGCATTCCGCTGGTCGAGCAGATGCGCTCGCCGTTGCCGGCGCGTGGCGCGGAAGAACTGGCGCGGCTGCGGGCGTTGGCCGACCAGCTCAATCGCGATGACGACGGCGACAGCGGCGGCTTCGTGCTCCGACGGGTGACCGACAAGCCATGAGGGATTTCCTGGTCTTTGTTCGCGCCGGGCCGGATTCGCTGCACCGGCACCTGCTGGCCGAAGACCCGCGGCGCAACTGGGACTGTTGCGTCAGTTGGTACTGCCCGCCGCCCGCCGAGACCGGCGCCGAGTTCTACCTTGCCGAGGGCGACAACAAGTTCGACGCCTTCGACCTGTTCTTCGAACAGACCCGCGGCTCCCATCCCTACCGCTACTATCTGGTTGTCGACGATGACATCGAATTCGCCGCCGGCGATGTGTCGCGCTTCCTGGCGCTGTGCGCGGCCCACGACTGCTTTCTCGCCCAGCCGGCGCTGCGCTGGGGCACCAACGCCAATCACGACGTGACACTCTGGAATCCGCTTTGCCGCCTTCGCCAGACCAGCTTCATCGAAGTGATGGCCCCCTGTTTTTCGCGCGCGGCCGTCGAGCAACTGCGGCCGAGTTTTCGCCTGGCGCGCAGCACCTGGGGCATCGACTATGCCTGGGCTTCGCAGTTGCGCGGCCAGGGGCGTATCGCGGTGGTCGATGCGGTGCGCGTCGCCCACACCAAACCGGTGGACATGGGCGGCGGCGCCTTCTACCGCAAGCTGCTCGCCCAGGGCATCGACGCGCAGCGGGAATACGGCGAGATCAAGAAGCGCTTTCCGTCCTTCGGGCCGCTGCGCACCCAGGCGCGCGGCCACGTGCTGGTCGCCGGGCTCTGGCTGCCCGGCTGGCTGAGCCTGCCCTTCATCCGTCTGCTGGAAGGGGTCAAGAAGCGAATCCATCGGCGTCTGCGCAAGGGGGTGGCGGCGTGACCACGCTCAGCATCGTAATGCCGGTCTACAACGTGGCGGCCTATCTGCCGGCTTGTCTGGAAAGCCTGGCGGCGATGACGCCGGCGGCGGACGAAATCATCGCCGTCGATGACGGTTCCACCGACGAGTGCCCGGCCATCCTGGCCGACTGGCAGGCGAGATTGCCCCGGATGCGCATCGTCCGGCAGGAAAACGGTGGCCTCTCGGCGGCACGCAATACCGGGCTGCGCTATGCCAGTGGCAAGTGGCTGGCTTTCGTCGATTCGGACGACATGGTTGTTCCCGAGGCGCACGGACGCCTGCTGGCGATGGCCGAAGCCGACCGGCTGGACATGGCGGCGATGAACGCCGACTACCATTTCGAGGGCCGCGAGGCCGACTACCCGATCTACCGCGATGTGCCGGCGTCGCCGGTCACGACTGGCGCCGACTGGCTGAAGGAGCGCCTCGGGGCGGGCCGTTTCCTGCACATGGTCTGGATGCACCTCTACCGGCGCGAGTTCATCGAAGCGAACAACTTCCGTTTCGTGCCGGGCCTGATTCACGAGGACGTGGTATGGACCACCGAGGCGCTGCTGGCCGCCCGGCGCATGCGCTACGACCCCCGGCCCGGCTACCGTTACCGGATTCCGGTGCGCCACTTCTCTCCCGAGCAAAAGACCCGGCGGCTGGCCGCCATCATCGCCAGCAGCATCTACAACACCCGCGCCCTCGACGCACTGGCCACGAAGGTTGGCGACGGCGAGCTGCGCCGGCTGATGCGCTACGACCTGGTGGACAAGGGCTTTTCCGTGTTTCACAAGATCGAGCAGCTGGCGGCGCCGGAGCGTCGCCGGCACTACGCGGCGCTGCGCGATGTCGGCTATTTCGGCCTGCTCTGGCGCAACGCCAGCGGCGCGCGCCAGATTCGCCGCATCGTCCGGAACCTGTTCAAGAGCGCGCTGCGATGAATGTCGCGCGCCGGGCCGACGGGAGCGTGCTGCTCGGTGCCGCCTGGCTGGCGGGCCTGATGGCCGTGCATCCGCTGCCGCATACCGGCGCCTTGCGCAGCTTGCTGATTCTGATCGCCCTGGTTCATGTCGGCATGCTGTTCTGGCGGCGGCCATCGCCACTGGCGCCTCCGGCTGCAGCGGGTGGCGAGGCCATCCTGCTGTCCCTGCTCACCGGCTGGCTGGTGGTTCAGGCCGCCCTGCTGGCAACCAACCCGGCCAGCGCCCTGGCCGAACTGGGCCGCGAGTGGGCCAAGCTGCTGGGCATGGCGGGGCTCGGTATCGGCTTGGCCGCCTTTGCGCGCACCGGCAATCAGGCCGAGCGCAATGCCGGCCGTCTGGCCACCGGCATGTTCCTCGGCCTGTTCGCTCACGTGCCTCTGACGCTCGGCTACCACGCCTGGCGGCTGTGGCAGACCGGCCAGCTGCCGCTGGGCGAAAGCGCGCTCGGCAATTACGGCTATGTATCCCTGCTGGTGAATGCCGCGCTGGCCTTTCAGCTGGCGGACGCCGCGCGCCGCCTATGCCAGGGCGGGCGACTGCTGCCCTGGTCGAACCTCGGCGCCGCCTTGGCCATTGGCGCCACCCTGGTGGCCAACGCGCTATTGACGTCCAAGGCCGGCCTGATCATGACGCATCTGCTGGCCTGGACCTTCCTGGCCGCCGTGCTTCGCCACGGCACCCCCCATCGTCGGACCGCCGTGCTGGCCGTGCTGGCCGTGGTGTTCGGCCTCGGTCTGGCCACGCTGGCCAGCGTCATGGCGGAGAACCGCTGGACGGGCGCCATGGGCTCGATCGCTTCGGGTGTGGCGACGGCGGATGTTCCGGCGCCGGCCGCTTCGCCCGCGCCAACCTCGCCGATCCTATCGATTCCATCGATCCATTCGCCCATCCAGCGTATCAACGGCAACGATCCATCCTTCTATTTCCGCAGTTCGTGGGCCAGCCTGGGCCTGCAGGGGGTCGCTCGGCATCCGCTCGGCATCGGCTACGGGGCGGACGCCTTCGGCCGCCATCTGGCCGCGCAATATGGTGTTACCGGCTTTGTCAGCAGCCATAACGGCTGGATCGATTTCACGCTGGCCAACGGGGTACCGGCGCTGCTGCTCTTGCTTGCCCTGGCCGGTGCCCTGATGCGGCGCGGCTGGCTGGCTTTTCGTGACGGCAACGCGGTCGGACTGGCGCTCAGCCTCGCCACCCTCAACTATGTCGGGCGTTGCGCCATGGATGGTTACCTGACCGGGTCGCGCCTGACCGGCTTCGCCATCATGGCCGGCGTGCTGTGGGGATTGTCGGTGTTGCCGCGTTCAAGCCATGGCTCTGGTCCAGCTTAATCTGCAACCCTATTTCGGGGGCGGCGAAGTCTATACCGCCTTCCTCTGTCGCGCGCTGTCGAATCTGGGCGTGCCGACTCGGCTCATCGCCCATCCGCGCGCCGACTTCTGGCCCCGGCTCGGCCTGCCCGCCGACACCGAAATCGTCCGCGCCGCCGACACCGCCGAGGCCATTGCCCGCTTGCCGGCCGAGGCGGGCTGGCTGCTTGGCCATGGGCCGCTGCCGCCCGTGGTGATCGCCGCCGCCAAAGGCCAGGGCTGGCTGGTCACCGCCGTCGCGCACATGCCGGTGCAGGGCCGCGATCCGGCCGCTTTCGCCGGCCACGACCGCATCTTCGCCGTTTCCGGCTGGGTGCTCGACGGCCTGCTGGCGGCCGGTTTGCCCGCCTGGCGTGAGCCGCTCTACGGCGTCGCCCATCTGGAGCGCACCGGCAGGGCAGGCAGCGAGACGATACGCCGTGCCAGCCGCTACGACTGGGACCGGCGCAAGTTCCGCGACCGGCTGTTGTCCTGGCTGGAGCCGCTGGTCGACCCCTGGCGACCGCGGCCGCCGTACCGGAAGCGGCCCGGACTGACGCTCGGCATCGTCTCGCGGCTGACGCCGATCAAGCAGTTTCCGCGGCTCTTCGAATGCCTGACGCCCGCCCTGGCGCGCCAGCCGGACGTCAATCTGGAGATCTTCGGCAGCGGCGGCTACGCCTCGGTGCGCGACCTGTCGCGGGCACTGGCGCCGCTGGGCGACCGGGTTCGTTTCTGGGGCCACCAGGGCGAGGTGGCCGCCATCTATGCCGGCATCGACTATCTGCTGACCGGTCTGCCCGAGAAGGAGGCGCTGGGCCTCAACATCATCGAGGCGCAGGCCTGCGGCACGCCGGTGTTGGCGCCCGCCGCGCCGCCGTTCACCGAAACGGTGCTGGATGGCGTGACCGGCTTCCTCTATCGCGACCCGCGCAACGATGACGGGGTGGATTTCGCCAGCCTGCTGGCGCGCCTGCGAGCCCTGCCGAGCCGGCCCGACCCGCGCCTGGCCACGGCGCACCTGGCCCGCTTTTCCCTCGACGCGTTCACGGCCCGGCTCGAACCGGTGGTGGCCTGGGCGGTCAAGGAGCTCGGCCGATGATCCCGTCGCCGCCCCGCCGCATTCTCGTCATCCGCCGCGACAACATCGGCGACCTCCTGTGCACCACGCCGCTGTTCTCGGCGTTGCGCCGGTGCTTTCCCGGGGCCTGGATCGGCGCGCTGGTCAACTCCTATACGGCTTCGGTGCTGACCGGCAACCCCGATGTGGACGACGTGCTCGTCTATGAAAAGGGCAAGCATGCCGATTCGTTGGTCGGGCGGGTAACGGCGCTAGGCCAGCGCGTGGCCCTGATCGCGCGGCTGCGCCGGGCATGCATCGACGTGGCCTTGCTGCCGGCTGCCGGCAACCAGCGCAGCGCCGAACGTTTCGCTCGCCTGTCCGGCGCCCGCCGGATCGTGCGCGCCGACGACCAGGCGGCGACCGGCCCGCACGAGGTGGAGTTGGCCTACCGCTGCGCCGCCCCGCTCGGCATCGACGCGCCGCCGGCCGCCATGACGCTGGTCGCCGACCCGGCCCTGCGCGCCACGCTGCCCGCCCCGCCGCCCGGTGCCGGCCCGTTGATCGGCCTGCACATCAGTGCCCGCAAGCCGGCGCAGCGCTGGCCCATCGAGCGCTATGCGGAACTGGCGCGGCGCCTGCATGCCCGGTTCGCGGCGCGCTTCCTGCTGTTCTGGGCGCCCGGCCCGGCCGACGATCCACGCCACCCGGGTGACGACGGCAAGGCCGCCGCCCTGCTGGCGCAACTGGCCGGTCTGCCGGTGACGGCCATGCCCACCCATCAGCTCGGCGAACTCGTCGCCGGCCTGTCGCTGTGCGACCAGGTCATTTGCAGCGACGGCGGCGCCATGCACATCGCCGCCGCCCTGGGCAAACCCATCGTCTGCTTCTTCGGCAACTCGGGCGCCGACCGCTGGCATCCCTGGGGCGTGCCCTACCGGCTGCTCCAGCCGGACAGCCGCGATGTGGCCGATGTCGGCGTCGATCAGGCGCTGGCCGCCTACGCGGATCTATCGAGCTGACGGGGCAGCGTCACGCACTTGTCTTGCGCCCGTGCAACTTGCCGTAGGCGGCCAGCAAGTGCTGATGGGTTGCGCAGCCGACGAGGTCGAGACCGGGCGAGGGCAGGCCGAAGAAGCGCAGTTCGCCGTCGAGCAGCGCGTTGGCGCGGGCCACGGTTTCGGCACCGTAGAGGCCGCGCAGCGCGGCATCGTGGCTCATGGCACCCGCGGCGGCATGGTCGGGTGAGCGGAATTCGAGCAGGCATTCGATGCAGCGATAGACCTTCCATCGCTCGGCGTTGATCTGCTCGAAGTGGCGTATCCAGTGAGAACCCTCCTCGACGGCTTGCCGGTTGCCAATGGCCAGGGCCAGCAGGGTCTTCAGTTCGCCGATCCGCAGGTCGGCCCATAGCGTGCCGTCGTCGGGGGCGAGTCCGATCAGGCCTGCCACCAGGCGCTGGTCGGCGAGGGTGCTGTCGTTGAGGGTGTCGAGCAGGTCGGCGCATTCCTCGTCGTCCAGGTCGGCGAGGTTCAGGATGGCTTCGCGGAGGGTGTTGGCGACGCTGTTGTTCTCGTATTCCAGCTCGTCGATGGGGTAGACCTCCGACATGCCGGGCACCAGAATTCGGCAGGCATAGACGCCGAGATGGCTGAAGTCGGCTACGTAGATGTCGTGGCCGGCGGCATGGACCCTATCCACCAGCCAGGCGTAGTCCTCCGCCGTGGTGGTGCTGAAGTTCCAGTCGTGGAAATCGAAGTCCGGGGTGTCGCCGAGGAAGTTCCAGTGGACGATGCCGCTGGAATCGACGAAATGGATTTCCAGGTTCTGCGAGCTGGCGGCTTCTTCGAGGTCGAAGCCGGGTTCGGGAAACCCCGCCAGGGCGTCGAGCGCGCGGCCCTGCAGTAATTCGGTCAGGGCGCGCTCCAGGGCGATCTCGAAGCGCGGATGGGCACCAAAGCTGGCGAAACAGCCCTGGTCGCCGGGGTGCAACAGGGTGACGTTCATCACCGGGTAGCGGCCGCCCAGCGAGGCGTCCTTGACCAGGATGCCGAAGCCGGCGGCGCGCAAACCGGCAATGCCGGCCGCGATGCGGGGATAGCGGGCAATCACCGCCGCCGGCACGTCGGGCAGGCACAGGCCTTCGCCGATGATGCGGAACTTGATGTGGCGCTCGAAGATCTCCGCCAGCGCCTGGGCCCGCGCTTCATCCGGGGTATTGCCCGCCGACATGCCGTTGCTGACATAGAGGTTGGCGATGACATTGACCGGAAATGGCACCACGGCCTGGTCGCGCAGCCGGAGGTAGGGAATGGCGCAGATGCCGCGCTCGCTGTTGCCGGAGTTGAAGTCCACCAGTGCCTCGGCGGGAATGCCGCCTTCCGGGTTGTAGAAGGCCCGCAACTCCGGCGTCAACAGACCGGCCGGCCATTGGCCGTCCTCGCCCGGCTGGAACCACTGCTCATGCGGGTAGTGGACAAAGCCGCGGTCGTCGTCGCCTGCGCTCCCTTCGGCATAGTGCCGGCCCAGGTAGTAGTGGTTCCAGAAATAGTTGCAGGAAAGCCGCTCGAAGTATTCGCCCAGGGCGCTGGCGCGCGCCGCCAGTTGCGAGGCGCCCTTGCCGTTGGTGAACATCAGCGGACAGTCCCGGTCGCTCACATGGACCGACCAGATGCCATCGACGGGGTTCAGCCACGAACGCTCCTCGACGTGAAAACCGATGGCCTCCAGCTTGGCCCGCATGGAGCCGATCGACGATTCGAGCGAAGCATCCTTGCCCGCGATGAAGGTTTCTGTCGGCATGCGGCGATCCTGCTTAGTGAGCTTCTTCCCAGTTGGTGCCGGCGCCGATTTCGACCAGCAGCGGCACGGCCAGTTTGGCGACGTTGCCCATCAGCGTCGGCAGGGCTTCGCGGACCGAGGCGAGTTCGCCGGTCGGCACTTCCAGCACCAGTTCGTCATGCACCTGCAGGATCAGCTTCGTCGCCAGACACTGCTCGTCCAGCCAATCCTGTACGGCGACCATCGCCAGTTTGATGAGATCGGCCGCCGTGCCCTGCATGGGGGCGTTGATGGCGGCGCGCTCGGCGCCCTGGCGGCGGCCGACGTTCGACGACTTGATCTCCGGCAGCCAGAGTCGGCGGCCGAACACGGTCTCGACATAGCCCCGGTCGCGCGCCTGTTGCCGGGTTTCCTCCATGTAGCGCGCGACGCCCGGGTAGCGGGCGAAATAGCGGTCCATGTAGGCCTGCGCCGCGCCGCGCTCCAGGCCCAGCTCGCGGGCCAGGCCGAAGGCGCTCATGCCGTAGATGAGGCCGAAGTTGATCACCTTGGCCGCGCGCCGCTGGTCCGGGCCGACCTCCAGCGGCGTGACGCCGAAGATCTCGGCCGCCGTTGCCCGGTGCACGTCCTCGCCACGCGCAAAGGCCTCCAGCAGCCGCTCGTCGTTGGAGAGGTGGGCCATGATGCGCAGCTCGATCTGCGAGTAGTCGGCCGAAACCAGCAGGTGGCCCGGCGGAGCGATGAAGGCGGAGCGGATGCGGCGGCCCTCGGCGCTGCGCACGGGAATGTTCTGCAGGTTGGGATCGGAGCTGGCCAGCCGGCCGGTCACGGCCACCGCCTGCGAGAAGCTGGTATGGACGCGGCCGGTGCCGGGATTGACCATGCGCGGCAGCTTGTCCGTGTAGGTGTTCTTCAGCTTGGCCAGGCTGCGATAGTCGAGGATCTTCTTCGGTAGCGGGAAATCCTCGGCCAATTTCTCCAGTACTTCCTCGTCGGTGGACGGCGCACCGCCCGGCGTTTTCTTGACCACCGGCAGGCCGAGCTGGCCGAACAGGATTTCGGCCAGTTGTTTCGGCGAATTGAGGTTGAAAGGTTGGCCGGCGAGCCGATGCGTCTCGGTTTCCAGCGCCAGCATCTTGCGGCCGAGTTCATCGCTCTGTTGGGCCAGCGCGAACACGTCGATCAGAACGCCATTCCTTTCCATACGGAACAGCACTTCCGCCACCGGCAGCTCGATGTCCCGGTAGAGCCGCTCCAGAATCGGTTCTTCACGCAGGCGCGGCGCCAGCGCCTCATGCACGCGCAGAGTCAGGTCGGCATCCTCGGCAGAGTAGTCGGCGGCCTGGTCGACCGGCACCTCGGCGAAGGAAATCCGCGCGACGCCCTTGCCGGTGACGTCGTCGTAGCTGATCGACTTCAGGCCCAGGTGGCGGCTGGCCAGATTGCCGAGATCGTGCGCCTTGTCCGACTCCAGCACGTAGGATTCCAGCAGGGTGTCGTCGACGATGCCCCTCAGTTCAATGCCGTGATTGGCGAAGATATGGCGGTCGTACTTGAGGTGCTGGCCGAGTTTGCGGTGCCGTGTCGATTCCAGCCAGGGTTTGAGCCGCGCCAGGGTTGCGTCGAAGGGTAGTTGTGCCGGTGCCCCGGCGTAGTGGTGTGCCAGTGGCAGATAGGCGGCTTCGCCCGCCGCGACCGAGAAGGAGATGCCGACCAGCCGTGCCCGCAGGGCATCGAGATCGGTGGTTTCCGTGTCGAGCGCGGTCAGTTCGGCCCGTTCGAGCTTCGCCAGCCAGTGGGCGAGTGCGGCCTCGTCGAGAATGGCCGCGTAGTCGCGCCGCTCGTTGTCAGCCGGTGCCGGCGCGGGATCACCTTCCGGGATGGCCGTTCCGGTGCCGGCGAGCTCCTGTAGCCAGCTCCGGAATTCCAACCGGGCGAACAGTTCCTTCAGGCGCACCGGATCGGGCGGTCGCGGCGCCAGGTCGGTCAAGCGCGCGGGCAGTTCGAGGTCGCAGGCGACGGTGACGAGCCTGCGGCCGAGCGGCAGGAAGTCGAGGTGCCGGCGCAGGTTGTCGCCGACGGCGCCGCCGATCTCGCCGGCGTGGGCGACGATGGCATCCAGCGAGCCGTACTGGTCCAGCCACTTGACGGCCGTTTTCGGACCGACCTTGGCGACGCCCGGCACGTTGTCGACGCTGTCGCCAACCAGGGCCAGATAGTCGACGATGCGTTGCGGCGGCACGCCGAACTTGGCCTTTACCCCCGCCTCGTCGAGCACCTCGTTGCTCATCGTGTTGATCAGCCGAATGTGTCGATTCACCAATTGCGCCAGATCCTTGTCGCCGGTGGAAATGACGCATTCCACGGCGGCGGCGCTGGCCTGGCGCGCCAGCGTACCGATGACGTCGTCCGCCTCGACGCCGTCCACCATCAGCAGCGGCCAGCCGGCGGCCTTGACGCACTCGTGCAGCGGCTCGATCTGCGCCGCCAGATCCGCGGGCATGGCGGGCCGGTGCGCCTTGTATTCCGGGTACCAGTCGTCGCGGAATGTCTTGCCCTTGGCGTCGAATACCACCGCCCGGTAATCTGCCTTATAGTCGGCTTCGAGCCGGCGCAGCATGGCCAGCACGCCCTTGATCGCTCCGGTCGGCTCGCCGTTGCGGGTGTGCAGATCGGGCAGGGCGTGGAAGGCGCGGTAAAGATAGGACGAGCCGTCGACGAGTAGTAGCAAAGCCATGGAGGACGAATGAGCGCGAAGGACAAGCTGCCGAAGATTCCCGATCCCTGGACGGTCGCGCCGGCGCAGATGGCGCAGGCCGCCGCGCGCGAGGCCTGGCGGGTCTTCGGCATTATGTCAGAGTTCGTCGAGGCGACCGAACGGCTGGCCAACATCCAGCCCGCCGTGTCGATCTTCGGCAGCGCCCGCCTGCCGGCGGAGTCGCCCTACTACAAGCTGACCGAACATATCGCTCGCCTGTTGTCGGATTCGGGTTTCTCGGTGGTATCCGGTGGCGGCCCCGGTGTCATGGAAGCGGCCAATAAGGGCGCCTTCGAGGGCAAGAGCGTGTCCGTCGGCCTGAATATCCAATTGCCCATGGAACAGCAGGCCAACCGCTACCAGGATATCTCGCAAACCTTCCGGCATTTCTTCGCCCGCAAGTACATGTTCGTCAAGATCGCCACCGCCTACGTGGTCATGCCCGGCGGCTTCGGCACGCTGGACGAATTGCTCGAGGCGCTGACCCTGATCCAGACCCGGAAATCGCCGCGCATTCCGCTCATCCTGGTGGGCAGCGAGTTCTGGGCGGGTTTGATCGACTGGTTCCGCGCGCGACTGGTCGCGGAGAAGATGATCAATCCCGAAGACATCGACCTGATTTCCGTGATCGACGACCCGGAATGCGTGGTGGCCTCGATCTTCGAGTATTACCAGAGCCGAGGTTTCGACCGGCGGCCGCTGGAGCACGAGTTGCTGCTGAATCTCTGAGCCGATGGGCGCGGGCGGAGCCAACTGCTAGAATCGAAGCATCATCGAGGATATCGCCATGCGCCCCCAGTTTCCCCGGGTTTTCCCGCGTCTGCTACCGCTTTCCGTCGTCGCCGTGCTGCTGGCCGCCACCGTGCCAGCGATGGCGCAAAAGCGGCCGGCCGATCTCGAACCGTTGCCGGCGGTGCCACCGCCACCACCGGGCCTGATCGATGCCGACACGGAACCGCAGGTAACCATCGTCAGGCGCGGCCAGGACAAGGTCGAGGAATATCGCCTGAACGGCAAGCTCTACATGATGAAGGTGACGCCGCCGCACGGCCGGCCCTACTATCTGATCGACCAGCTCGGCGACGGCAGTTGGGCGCGACAAGATGGCGTTGGTACGCGCTTGCGCGTGCCGCAGTGGGTAATTGGCACTTTCTGACGGTTGCGCTTCGGGAGAACAGCATGAGCGAACAGAATCCCTTCCTCGTTCCGGCTACGGGCGAGGCCGCTTCGGGCTTCGCACCCGAGGGCCGCGGTGTCGATGCCGGCCGGGCGATCGAATGGCTGAAGGCGGGCTGGGGCTACTTTCTCAAGAATCCCGGCATCTGGATTGGCGTGACGGTGGCCGTGATGGCGATTGGCATGGTGCTGAGCTTCATTCCCATCGTTGGCCAACTGGCCATGAATTTCCTCATGCCCGTTTTCGGCGCCGGGCTGTTGCTGGGCTGCAAGTCACTGCGCGACGGTGGCGAGTTGCGCTTCGACCATTTATTTGCCGGCTTCAAGCAAAACACCGGCAACCTGATCATGGTCAGCGTCTATTACCTGATCGGCGTAGTCGTCGTCAGTGTGCTGACCTTCATGGTCGGCGGGGGCGCCGCCATGACCGGCGCCATGATGGGCAACGGCATTGGCGCGGGCGTCGCCTTCAGCGGTCTCCTGTTCGCGCTGCTGATCATGCTGGCGCTGATGATGCCGCTGGTCATGGCGGTCTGGTTCGCGCCGGCGCTGGTCGTGTTCCGCAATGTGGCGCCGATTCCCGCCATGAAAGCCAGTTTCGCCGCCTGCCTGAAGAACCTGCTGCCCTTCCTGGTCTTCGGCGTCGTCGTCATGGTGCTCGCGTTCCTCGCCTCCCTGCCGCTCATGCTGGGTTGGCTGGTCCTGCTGCCCATGCTGGTCGGCAGCCATTACTCCTCCTATCTCGATCTGTTCGAATAAGCTCCCTCGATGCAGGCTCGCCGTCTTCCCGCCCGCCACGGCTTTCTCTGGCTGATCGCGAGCTTCAGGCTGTTCCGGGCCAATCCGCCCTTGCTGACCGCGCTGACCATGGCGTATCTGTTCCTGATCGTCGCGGTCAATCTGTTGCCGCTGGTCGGCCCGTTTCTCGTGCCCCTGGCCCTGCCGGCCTTGATCGTCGTGCTGGCCAACGGCTGCCGCGCCATCGAGCGGGGTGGCGGCGTCGGCACGGTCGCCCTGACCTACGGCGTGCAGCAGCATCGGGTGCCGCTGGTGCGCCTGGGCGGTCTGCACCTGCTCGGCTCGATGTTCATTCTGGCCGCCAGCATCCTGATGGAGGGTGGCCAGCCGTCCCTGGTTGGTCCGGACAAGACGCTGGACGAACAACAGATGCTCGCCATGATGGCCCGGCTGTTGATCGTGGCGCTGCCCGTGATCACCGCATTCTGGTTTGCGCCCTTGCTCACCGCCTGGGATGACGTGTCGCCGTTGAAGTCGGTATTCTTCAGCTTCGTCGCCGCCTGGCGCAACTGGCGCGCTTTCGCGGTGTACGGCCTGTCGGCCGGCCTGGTGGCCATCGCGTTACCCGGCCTGCTGCTGATCGCCGCCGGCGCCATTTCGGCCGTGCTGGTCAATGTGTTGTCCATCGCGCTCAAGATGGCGCTCATCTTCGTCGTCGCGCCGACCCTGATGGCCAGCGTCTATGTCAGCTATCAGGATGTCTTTCACGGACCCGCGGGTGATTGACGGGCCGCTCGGCATACTCGGGGGAACCTTCGATCCGGTGCACACCGCCCACCTGCGGCTAGCCGAAGAGGCGATGGTCCAGTTGCGGCTGGGCAGCGTCCTCTGGGTTCCCGCCGGGCAGCCGCGTCATCGGGCACCGCCGTCGGCCAGCGCCGAACACCGCCTGGCCATGGTGCGGTTGGCCACCGCCGGCCGCCCCGAATATCCGGTGGACGCCACCGAGGTGTGGTCCACCGCGCCGAGTTACACGGTGCCCACCCTCGAGCGCCTGCGTCTGTCCCAGGGCGAACGACGACCGCTGGTGTTGCTGATGGGCGCCGACGCCTTCCTCGGCCTCGCCGCCTGGCATCGCTGGCGCGAACTGTTCGGCCTGGCGCATGTGGCGGTTGTCTCGCGGCCGTCTTTCGCCCTGTCGGCGGAGGCCATGGGCGACGCGCTCGCCGGTGAATTCCGCAATCGCGGCTCGACGCGGGTCGAGGCGCTGGCCAGCAATCCGGCTGGCGCCATCGTCACGTTTGCCATGGAGGCCGGCACGGTTTCCTCGACCGAAGTGCGGGCTCGGCTGCGGGAAAACGGCCCGGTCGAGGAATTGCTGCCGGCCGCGGTTCTCGACTATATTCGCCGCCATCGGCTCTACCTTTCCTGACCATGGACACACGCAAGCTGCAGAAGATCGCCGTCGCCGCCCTCGAGGACATCAAGGGCCGCGATATCGAGGTCATCAACACCACCAAGCTGACATCGCTGTTCGACCGTATCGTCATCGCCAGCGCCGACTCGACGCGGCAGGTGAAGGCCTTGGCCCGCAACGTGCGCGAAAAGGTCGAAGAGGCGGGCGGCGAAGTGGTTGGCGTCGAGGGTGAAGCCTCCGGCGAATGGGTGTTGATCGACCTCGGCAACATCGTCGTTCATGTCATGCAGCCGACCGTGCGCGGCTACTACAACCTCGAAGAGCTCTGGTCCGCCCGGCCGGCACGCGCCAAGAGCACCGCTGGTGCGGCCGGTCAGGCGGCGCCGGAGAGCGAACCCGCGGCGTGAAGCTCATGATCGCGGCGGTCGGCAATCGCATGCCCGACTGGGTCGACGCCGGCTTCGGTGAATACGCCAGGCGCATGCCGCGCGAGGCGCCGCTGGAGCTGCTGGCGGTCAAGGCCGAGCCGCGCAGTTCGGGCAAGTCGGTGGCGGCGCTCGTGGCGGCGGAAGCCGATCGTTTGCGCGCCGTCCTGCCCAGCCACTGCCGACGAGTCGCCCTCGACGAGCATGGCGCGGAAATCACCACCAAGGGGCTGGCCGCCAAGCTGGCCGCCTGGGCGCGGGAAGGCGACGACGTGGTGTTCCTGGTCGGCGGACCGGACGGACTGGACGCAGCGCTGAAGGCGGAAGCGCGTGAAACGATGCGCCTTTCCGGGCTGACCCTGCCCCATGGCCTGGTGCGGGTAATGCTTGCCGAAGCCTTGTATCGCGCGACCACCGTGCTCCGGGGCCATCCCTACCATCGCGAATGAGCGCCATGGAGCCGCGCATCTATCTCGCCTCCCGAAGTCCGCGACGGCGCGACTTGCTGGCGCAGATCGGCGTGCATTTCGAGCCGCTGCTGTTTCGCGGCAACTCCCGTCAGGATCGGGAAGTTCTCGAAGACGTCTTGCCGAATGAGATACCGACCGATTACGTCGTCCGCGTGGCTCTGGCCAAGGCCGCTCACGGCGTCCGCCTGTGTCAGGCGCGCAGCCTGCCGCGCCGTCTGGTACTCTCCGCCGACACGACGCTCGACGTGGCGGGCGAAATCATCGGCAAGCCGCGCGACGAGGCGGACGCGGTGGCGATTCTGCAGCGTCTGGCCGGCCGGACCCATCGCGTGCTGACGGCGGTGGCGGTGGCCGATGAAAGTCGGCGGGCACATGTGCTGTCGATCAGTGACGTCCGCTTTCGCGCGCTCGACCATAACGAGATAGTTCGCTATGTTCGGAGCGGCGAGCCGCTCGACAAGGCCGGCGCTTACGGCATTCAGGGTCGCGCCGCCATGTTCGTCGAGGAGATCCGCGGCTCCCATTCCGGCATCGTCGGTCTGCCGCTGTGCGAGACGGCGCTGTTGCTGCGAAGCTTCAACTACCCGATATGAATTCACGCTCCGGGAGGTTAACAGATGGGAATCTTTGATTGGTTCAAACGCCAGGCCGGTGGCGACGCGGATACGCACGAGGCGGTACCGGCAACCGAGGAAGGACAGGGCGCCGTGCTTGGCGGCCTCAACTTCATGACCGCCATCGACGCCCATATGAAGTGGAAGACGCGACTGGAAAGCTACATCCATGGCAACAGCAAGGAGGACCTCCAGGTCGAGGCGATCTGCCGCGACGACTTGTGTCAGTTGGGGCGCTGGATTTACGGCATGGGCGGCGAGCAGTTCGCCAGCATCGAGACTTTCGGCGAAATGAAGAGCCAGCACGCCAACTTTCACGCCTGTGCCGGCAAGGTGCTGTCGGTGGCCCAACTCGGCCGCAAGGACGACGCCCTGCGCATGCTCCAGCAGGGTGACTACGTGCGCGCGTCGGAGCGGGTGAAGATGCTGCTCGCCAAGCTCTACGTACAGATCGTGGAAAGACAGTAGCCGAGCCGTGAGCGAAGAATTCCTCATCAATTTCACGCCGCAGGAAACCCGCGTCGCCTTGATGTACCAGGGCATCGTCCAGGAACTGCATATCGAGCGCACCAACGGGCGTGGCATCGTCGGCAATGTCTATCTCGGCCGGGTGGTGCGCGTGCTGCCGGGCATGCAGTCGGCCTTCATCGATATCGGCCTGGAGCGCACGGCCTTTCTCCATGTGGCGGATATCTGGAGCGAGAAGACCGGCGGCAACAATGGTGACGGAGCAAGGCCGATCGAACGGATTCTCGGCGAGGGCCAGCAATTGATGGTCCAGGTGCTCAAGGATCCCATCGGCACCAAGGGTGCCCGTCTGTCCACCCAGGTATCGCTGGCCGGCCGGTTGCTGGTGTATCTGCCCCAGGAAAAGCATATCGGCATCTCGCAACGCATCGAGGACGAGGCGGCCCGCGACCGGCTGCGCAGCCGCATCCAGGCCCAATTGCCGGCCGACGAGGCGGGCGGTTACATCGCGCGCACCATGGCAGAGAATGCCACCGAGGCCGAACTGGCCGCCGATATCGCCTACCTGCGCCGACTCTGGTCGGAGATTCGCCATCGCAGCCAGTCGGCCAAGGCGCCGGCCATGCTGCATCACGATCTGACGCTCGCCCAGCGCGTGCTGCGCGATCTGGTCAGCCTGGAAACCAGCCGCATCGTCATCGACTCGCGGGAAAATTTTCAGAAGCTCACGGCGTTCGCCAACGAGTTCATGCCCCAGCTGGAGCCCTTGCTTGCCCACTACAGCGGCGAGCGGCCGCTGTTCGACCTCCAGGGAGTCGAGGACGAAATCCAGCGGGCGCTGGCCCGGCGCGTCGATCTCAAGTCCGGCGGCTACTTGATCATCGACCAGACCGAGGCGATGACCACCATCGACGTCAATACCGGCGGCTTCGTCGGCCTGCGCAATTTCGACGACACCATCTTCAAGACCAACCTGGAGGCGGCCCAGACCATCGCCCGCCAACTGCGCCTGCGCAACCTGGGCGGCATCATCATCGTGGACTTCATCGACATGGAATCGACCGAGCACCGCAACGCCGTGCTGGCCGAGTTCGACAAGGCGCTGGCGCGCGACCGCACCCGGATCACCGTCAATGGCTTCACGGCGCTCGGCCTGGTGGAAATGACCCGCAAGCGCACCCGCGAGTCGCTTGCCCATGTGCTCTGCGAGTGCTGCCCCACCTGCGGCGGTCGCGGCGAGGTCAAGACGGCGCAAACCATCGCCTATGAGATCCTGCGCGAACTGCTGCGCGAATCGCGCCAGTTCAGTGCCCGCGAATTCCGCGTGCTGGCGGCGCCCGCCGTCATCGACCTGTTCCTGGACGAGGAATCGCAGTCGGTCGCCATGTTGTCCGATTTCATCGGCAAGCCGATTTCCCTGCATGCCGAAACCGGCTACAACCAGGAGCAGTTCGACATCGTCCTGTTATAGCTCGGCCTGGGTCACGGCCGGCAGGTCCGCCCCGGTGGCGAAGTCGATAGTCGTGTTCATCCGATCAGCGCCACCGCCTTGATCTGGGCGTAAATCGGCTTGCTTGGCTTGAGTTCGAGCCCGCAAGCCGACCGGCGACGCTGAAGAAGGCGTCGAGCTTTGATGCCCGCAGCGTTGCCGCCACTTCCAGCGGCCGGTCGCCGATGGCCTCGAAGGCGTTCTGCAGCGGCTGCACGACGAACGGCATTGAGTAAATTACCGAGGCGACGACGAGGCCAGCAAAGGTGAACGGCAGCAGGCCGAGGCCGAGGCTTTGCGTCACGGCGCCGACCGGGCCGTGGGGGCCTGTCAGCACCAGCAGATAGAAACCGAGCACCGCCGGCGGCAGCACCAGCGGCAGCGAAACGACGGCGCCGATCGGGCCCTTCAGGCGCGACTCGGTACGCGCCAGCCACCAGGCGATGGGGGTGCCGACCAGGAGCAGGACGAGCGTGACGACCGTGGCCAGCTTGACGGTGAGCCAGACGGCCTGGAGGTCGGCGGCGGACATCTACCAGTCGTAGCCAAAGGCCTTGATCACCGCCCTGGCCTTGTCGCCCTTGAGGTACTGCAACAGCGCCAGGGCGGCAGGCTTGCCGCGGCCCTGCTCGAGGATCACGCCATCCTGGCGAATCGGCGTGTAGCACTTGGCCGGGACGATCCAGGCCGAGCCTTCGCTCGGGCCATCCTTCAGCACCTGCGAAAGGGCGACCAAGCCCAGTTCGACGCTGCCGCTGGCGACGAACTGATAGGCCGACCGACGTTTTCGGCGGTGACGATCTTTGCCTGATTGGCCTCGAGAACGCCAAGGGCCTTCAGCGTTTCGACGCCCGCGGCGCCGTATGGCGCGAGACTGGGGTTGGCTAGGGCGATACGCGCGAAGTTGCCCTTCTTCAGCACTTCGCCGGCGTCATCGACGAATCCTGGCTTCGCGGACCACAGCACCAGCTTGCCGATCGCGTAGGTGAACTGGCTGGCGGCCATCGCCGCGTTCTCGGCCACCAGCTTGGCGGGTGTCTCGTGGTCGGCCGCGAGCAGAACCTCGAACGGCGCGCCATTTCTGATCTGGGCGTAGAGCTTGCCGGTACCGCCGAAGGAAAGCAGCGCCTTGTGACCGGTGTCCTTCTCGAACTCGGCGGCGATCTTCCGCATCGGCGCGGTGAAGTTGGCGGCGACGGCAACGCTCACTTCGTCGGCGGCGACGACCGACGAGGTGAGCGCAAGCAGGAAGGTGACTATGGATTTCATGACTCGGGGTCGAAGCATATCGCGTAATCGTGGCAATCCGCGCAATGCGGCGCCGGGAACGCCAACCGGGTCGAGTGCGGCCGGCCGCTCGGCCCCGATTTCCGTGATCGGCATCGACCCGAATTCGCGCTGGGCGATTGTCGCGCCGCCCGGATGCCGCTATTGTTGGCGCCGATGCCCGCGCGGCATCGGCGGCAAACCAACAAGAGAGGAGACCATGATGAAGAAGACGTTAAGCAGAGCGCGGCTGACGGCCATCGGGGCAATGATTCTGGCGGGCTGCGCCAGCATCGAGCCCGGCTCCAAGGACATGTCGTTCTTCGTCACCAGTACCAACCCCGGCCGGGGTGGCGACCTGGGCGGTCTGGCCGGTGCCGACCGGCACT
>WBZL01000856.1_pt1 | contig 33810 bp, 23 predicted proteins | sample 5204291 | NCBI WGS metagenome assembly WBZL01 (sample SAMN12344345, study PRJNA552823) | activated sludge metagenome | biome: Activated sludge suspended growth; feature: Nitrification reactor; material: Wastewater; isolation source: activated sludge from nitrification reactor of wastewater...
TGCACGACGACACGTAACGGCCGTTGGCCTTCACCGTACATAGCTTGCAACTGCCTTGCGGCTTGAACCCGGGATGATGACAGAGGTGTGGAATGAAAATCTCGGCGGCCATCGCCGCGTCCATGATTGTCTGTCCGTCCTCGAAAGGCACCGCCAGGCCGTCGAGCAGAATATTGGGCGTTTTCATGGCGCACATCCCTTCATTCGGGCGGCAAGACCGAAGTGCGCCGCTGCATCGTCGCGTCCGGTCATCTGGCGAGCCGCGTCGAGCGCCTGGTCGAGGTCGAAAGCCGGTACGAAGTCGAGCGAGCGCAGGCGTCGCTCATACGCCGGGCGAAACTTGTTGAGCGTATCGAACACGGGATTGCATGCCGACTGTCCGAGCCCGCAATGGCTGGCGGCATGCAGAAGGCGATGGATTTTGAAGATCTCGTTGATGTCGTACTGCGAGCCACGGCCGTCGGCGATCTTGTCCATGCAGTTGGCGACCAGCGCTGTGCCTACGCGGCAGGGCGTACAAAAGCCACAGCTCTCGTGTGCGAAGAAGTGGGCGAAATTGCGAGCCACCTCGAACATGTCGCGATGCGCGCCGAAAACCATGAAAGCGCCTGCCGTCGGTACATCCTCGAAAGCAATGTGGCGGGAAAACTCGTGCATCCCGAGGCAGATTCCCGAAGGCCCGCTGACTTGCACTGCTTGCGCGTTACCGGCGCCGCAGTCCTTGAGCACCTGCGCCACCGAAACGCCGAAGGGGTACTCGTAGATCCCCGGCGTTTCGACGTCGCCCGAAATTGACAAGAGCTTGGTGCCGGTCGACTGCTTGGTGCCCAGACCGGCAAACCAGGCGCCCCCATGGACCGCGATCAGTGCCGCCTTGCACAGCGTCTCGACGTTGTTCACTACTGTCGGCTGCCCGCGATAACCAACGCTGACTGGGAAAGGCGGGCGAATCCTCGGTACGCCGCGCTTGCCTTCGAGTGATTCGAGCAGCGCCGACTCCTCCCCGCAGACATAGGCCCCGGCACCGAGGTGAATGTCGATCTCGAAGTCACGACCCGCCTGGCCGCACAGGGATTGTCCGAGAAGGCCGCTCTGCCGGCGCCGCGCGAGGTTTGCACGCAATGCCGGCAGCAGGTACGCATACTCACTACGCAGGTAGAGCAGGCCCTTGCCAGCACCGATCGTCAAACCCGCTACACTCATGCCGTCGAAAACCAGGTCGGCATAGCTGGAGAGCAGCACGCGATCCTTGAAGGTGCCGGGTTCGCCCTCGTCGGCATTGCAGACCACGTAGCGGCTTAGGTGCTCGCCCTGGCCTTCCGCCCGGCGTGCCGACTCCCACTTGACCTGTGTGGTGAAACCAGCACCCCCGCGTCCGCGCAGATTGGAAGCCTTCATTTCCGCAAGCATCGCCTCGGCGCCGCGCGCAATCGCCGCCCGCATCGCTTCGCCGGCCGGCCAGGACACGTTCAGCAAGGCATCGCGGCGGCGCAGATTGTCGTCGACCCGAAAGTATTCCTCTGGCCAGTCGGCCAATGGTACCTTTGCCCGGATCAGTTCGCTGATACGGTCGATGCGCTCGGCCGACAAGCGTGTCAGTGCCCGCCCATTGACCAGCAGCGCCGGCCCTTGGTCGCACATGCCGGTACAGGAAGTGGTATCGACGCTGACCAGCCCCTCCTCGGAAACCTTGCCGCGCTCGATCCACAGGCGGTTGCACAGGCGATCCATCAGCTCGGCGCTGCCGAGCATGCGATCGGTGATGTTGTCTGAGAACAGTACGCGATAGCGACCGACCGGCGCCAGGTGCAGGAAGGAATAGAAACCGGCAACGCCTTCGACGCGCGCGCGCGGCAGTTTGAGCGCCCTGGCGATCGCGGTCAGCGCCGCTGCGGGCAGGTAAGCCAGCGCGTCCTGCACCGCCAGCAGAATCTGCAGCAACTGGCCCGGATCACCGCCATGACGGTCGATGATCGGCTGCAGCAGTTCGTCCAGCCTTGCGGCATCAAAACATTCTTCCGTCACGACAGTCTCCCACCGAGCGCAGCGATTTCCGATCCACCCCAGGAAGCCTAAGCCTCTCCATCGCAGTACGTACTGATGCAGGTCAACAAAATGTCCGATGAGCCACCGGATCGTGCCGCGCAGATTCAGATCGTCATGGCATTTGTGCTGCGTTGCAGCATAATAACATCCATCAGTGAGTCATTGCCGATTCCAGAGTGCGTCACTGCGGCGACTAGCCTGCCACATCGCTGCGAGAACCTGCAGCCGGGTCGGTGACGGACTTCTGAGCGGCGGCGGGTACAATATCCCGGCCTCGTTCTGATCACCCCTGCAATCGTCATTCGGAGCCCAGCATGCATTTTGAGACCCCGCTCGAATTTCTCGAAAGTCGAACCTACGACGAGATCAATGTCGGTGACAGCTCGTCACTGATCCGCACACTGCGCCCGGAGGATGTCAGACTCTTCGCCCTGATGTCCGGCGACATGAATCCCGCACTGGCCAATGCCGAATTCCGCCACAGCGGCCTGTTCCAGGATTTCATCGCACACGGCATGTGGACCGCATCACTGATGTCGACCACCCTGGGAACGCAGTTTCCAGGGCCGGGAACCGTCCTGATCGAATCGACCGTGCACTTTGCGCGGCCGGTGACCATCGGCGATACCGTTACCGTAACGCTTACCGTCAAACAGAAGTTCGACCACAACCACCACATCATCCTCGACTGTACCTGTTTCAATCAGGATCAGTTGCTGGTGGTGTCGGGCAGCGCTGAAGTGCTGGCGCCGCGGGAAAAAATCCGCACCAAGCGCACGACCATGCCGGAAATCACCATATCCGACAAATATGCGCGGCTGCAGGTGCTGGTCAAGCGTGCCGAAGGCCTGGCACCGATCGACATGACGGTGGTTCACCCCTGTGATCGTGAATCGCTCAGGGGCGCCCTGCTTGCCGCCGAGGCGAACCTGATCGACCCGATCCTGATCGGACCCGAGCAGAAGATTCGCGCCGTCGCTGAGGAACATGGCTTTGACCTCGGACCGCACCGGATCGTGAACGTCAAGCACAGCCATGAAGCCGCGGCCATGGCCGTAACGCTGATCCGCAGTCACGACGCCGAGGCCCTGATGAAGGGCAGCCTGCACACCGATGAACTGATGGCCGAGGTGATTGCCCGCAGCACGGGCCTGCGCACCGAGCGGCGCATCAGCCATGTCTTCCTGATGGACGTGCCGACCTATCCGCGGCCTGTGATGATCACCGATGCGGCTGTAAATATCCTGCCGACGCTGCAGGAGAAGGTCGACATCATCCAGAACGCCATCGACCTCGCGCATATCATCGGCACCGCCGAACCCAAGGTCGCCATTCTCTCGGCGGTAGAGACCGTCAACCCCAAAATCCAGTCCACGCTCGACGCCGCAGCACTGTTCAAGATGGCCGACCGCGGCCAGATCAAAGGTGGGCTACTCGACGGTCCCCTCGCCTTTGACAACGCCGTCTCGCTGGTTGCCGCGAAGACCAAGGGAATCAGCTCGGCGGTCGCTGGACGTGCCGACATCCTCGTCGTCCCCGACCTCGAATCCGGCAACATGCTCGCCAAACAGCTTGAATACCTGGGCAACGCGCTCAGCGCCGGCATCGTCCTCGGCGCACGCGTGCCGATCGTCCTTACCAGCCGCGCCGACACTGCCGAAACGCGCATCGCCTCCTGCGTGATCGCCGCGCTGATCGCGCACGCCGCCCGCGAGAAACAGGCGAGTTAGCGGTGGCTGCGACCTTGGCGCGTGACTTTCCGAACCCTTGCTCTTCTTGTCAATCGCCTGCTGCGCCAGCGCTGGCGGACAGTCCCTGGATGAGCGCAGCCGCACGGTCGTGAGTCGCTGAAGCGGCTCGCACATTAACCGCCCGGATGATCCGGCACAAACGGCTTGACGCTGCTTCGATCAGCGCGCTGCCGCGGTGCATGCATTCCTCGAGCGGCATCGGCCGGTCGCAGATGCTGAGAACAGCATCGATTCCCTGGGCCAGGACCGCGTCGGCGCCCTGGCCCAGACCACCCGACAGGCAGAATACCGGCACCTGGAACTGTTTGGCGATTCTCGCGACACCGACCGGAGCCTTGCCGAAAGCGGTCTGAAAATCGGTGTGGCCTTCGCCGGTCAGCACGAAAGCGGCGTCGCTGACGACCTCGGCAAAATTGACCGCGTCGAGGACGATGTCGATGCCGGGGCTGAGTTTCGCCGGTGTGAAGAACAGCAACCCGGCACCAAGGCCGCCGGCTGCACCCGCGCCTGCGAGTTCGGCCACCTGGCGACCAGTCGTAGCCTGTGCATGGGCGGCAAAATGTGCGAGTGCGGCATCGAGTTCGGCGACAACGGCCGGGGTCGCGCCTTTCTGTGGGCCAAAAACGGCCGATGCACCTCGCGCACCGCAGAGCGGATTGTCCACGTCGCAGGCGACGGTGATTTCAGTTTCCAGCAAGCGTGTGTCGAGACCTGTCAGATCGATATGCTGAAGTTGCGCTAACGCGGCACCGCCTGCCGGCAGTTCGAGGCCTTGAGCGTTGGTGAAACGAACGCCGAGTGCACGCGCCATGCCAGCGCCACCGTCGTTGGTGGCACTGCCGCCGATACCGATGATGATCTTGCGCAGGCCGGCATCGAGCGCCGCGCGGATCAATTCGCCAGTGCCGTAGGTACTGGTGACGCGCGGGTCGTGGCGGCTGGCATTCAGCAGCGTCAGGCCCGAAGCGGCCGCCATTTCGATCACCGCGCTCTGGCCATCGCCGAGAACTCCCCACTGGGCGGTGATTTTCTCGCCGCGTGGGTCGCTGACCTCGTGCACGCGCAGTTGGCCTGCGGTAGCGCTGACCAGCGCCTGTACGGTTCCCTCTCCGCCGTCGGCGATCGGGATCTTGCGCACTTCGGCCGTCGGGAAGACCTGCAGGATTCCTCGTGCCATGGCCTCGGCAACCGCCATCGCCGACACGCTGCCCTTGTATGAATCCGGTGCCACCACGATACGCAACATGTCTGCTTCTCCAGCTACGATTGAAAAGGATGATCTCCCTGGCAAAGAGAATCGCCCAGAGGCAGCCAACGATGAACACCGAGAGTTTGCCGTCGCCGCTCCCAATCCTGGCGCCGTCAGTTCCCTCTGGCCTCCAATTGTCTCATCCTGGTGCCCGTTTTGGGGCTACGCACCATTATGGTGCGCGATTCAGCTACCAGACCGGGCAAGGACACCCAGTCATCCCTCTGCTAGCATCCATTAGTTTCCGTGAAGGTCTGGCATGGTGGTTGCTTTGTTATCCGGACAGGAAGATTTCTTCCTTTCTTCCCAGTTCTTAACCTTCGAGGAGCCAAAACAGATGCTACGTCGTAATTTCATGAAGACGCTTTCAGCCGCCGCCATCACCACCGCTTTCGGACTCACCTCGGTCAGCGCACTGGCTGCGGAGACGATCAAGGTCGGGGTTCTACATTCCCTTTCTGGGACAATGGCCATTTCCGAGACGGCGCTCAAGGAGACTGTCCTGATGGCCATCGACGAGATCAACAGCAAGGGTGGCGTGCTTGGCAAGAAACTCGAACCGGTGGTTGTCGACCCGGCCTCGAACTGGCCGCTGTTCGCCGAGAAGGCACGCCAGTTGCTGAGCAAGGACAAGGTCGCGGTCACTTTTGGCTGCTGGACCTCGGTGTCACGCAAGTCGGTGCTGCCAGTCTACAAGGAACTCAACGGTCTGCTGTTCTATCCGGTGCAGTACGAAGGCGAGGAACTCGAGTACAACGTCTTCTACACTGGCGCTGCGCCAAACCAGCAGGCGATTCCGGCGGTCGAGTATCTGATGAGCAAGGACGGCGGTGAAGCCAAGCGCTTTGTCCTGCTCGGCACCGACTACGTCTATCCGCGCACCACCAACAAGATTCTGCGCGCCTTCCTCAAGTCGAAGGGCGTCGCCGATGCCGACATCATGGAAGAGTACACGCCTTTCGGTCATAGCGACTACCAGACGATCATCGCCAAGATCAAGAAGTTCTCCAGCGAAGGCAAGAAGACGGCGGTGGTCTCGACCATCAACGGCGACTCCAACGTGCCGTTCTACAAGGAACTCGGCAATGCTGGCCTGAAGGCCACCGAAGTGCCGGTGGTCGCCTTCTCGGTCGGCGAAGAGGAACTGCGCGGCGTCGATACCAAGCCGCTGGTCGGGCACCTGGCGTCGTGGAACTACTTCATGTCCTTGAAGAACCCCGAGAACGACAAGTTCACCAAGCTGTACCGCGCTTGGGCGGTCAAGCAGAAGCTGCCCAACGCCGACAAGGCGGTGACCAACGACCCGATGGAAGCGACCTATATCGGAGTCTATATGTGGAAGCAGGCGGTCGAGAAGGCCAAGTCTACCGACGTCGACAAGGTGATCGCGGCGATGGCGGGGCAGACCTTCAAGGCGCCGTCCGGTTTCACAATCAAGATGGACGAGAAGAACCACCATCTGCACAAGCCTGTATTCATCGGTGAAATCAAGGCCGACGGGCAATTCAATGTCGTCTGGAAGACTCCTGGTCCGATCAAGGCTGCACCGTGGAGCCCGTACATTCCGGGTAACGACAAGAAGAAGGATCAGCCGGAAGGCAAGTAAGCAGCGCGTGAGTCGCGGCCGCGACTCACGCAGCTTCCTCTGCCCCTCCCGGCTCCGGAAGAGGCAGAGGGATTAGGAGAAAGCATGCGCACCACTGGATTACTGCTTTGCGGATGGCTGTTGAATACGGCTTGCCTGGCGGCGATTGACCCGACTCTGCTCAAGCCACTCGCGTCCGAAGACTCGGAGACCAAGATCGCCGCGATTGCCGCGCTGGCGCAAGCAGCACCCGACGAAGCGCTGCCCGTCCTCAAGGCACTGGCCGACGACTCGCTGGCGCTGGCCGGCGAGCGGGTGGTGATCGTCGACGGCGCGCGTGTCCTCGACGCAGCCAGCCACACCGAAATCAAGCCGACACCTGCGGCGACCGAGACGATCGGCATCAACAACCGCGTGCGCCGTGAGCTGTCGGGCGCCCTCGCCGCGCTGCGGCTGTTCTCGAACGAACGCGCAATGCGCTGGCAAGCTGCCCAGGAGCTGACATTGAGCGCAGACGCCAAAATGCTGCCGCTGCTCGACAGGGCGCTGGCCATCGAAACTGACCCCGAGATCAGGACCCGCCTGCAATTGGCGCATGCGCAAGCCAGCCTCGGTTCGACCGAGGCTGAGGTGCGACTTGCCGCTGTCCGTATCCTCGGCGAAAGCAGCGACCCCAATGTCCGGCAAATGCTGCTGCCGCTGACCGAAAAGCGCGGCGACGCCTGGATCGAGCCCGACAGCGCAGTGCGCGCCGCGGCGGGGACATCGATCCGTTCGATAGAGCAGCGGCTGGCTTGGGCTGACAATCTCGGCCGCGCTTTCACTGGCCTGTCGCTCGGCTCGATCCTCCTGCTCGCCGCCCTTGGCCTGGCGATCACCTACGGCGTCATGGGTGTCATCAACATGGCACATGGCGAACTGCTGATGGTCGGCGCCTATTCGGCATGGGTGATGCAGAGCGTATTTCGAGCCCATCTGCCGGGGCTGCTCGACTGGTATCTGCTGGCGGCAATCCCGGTCGGCTTTATATCGGCAGCACTGGTCGGCATCCTCATGGAACGGATCGTCATCCGCCACCTCTATGGCCGCCCACTGGAGACACTACTCGCCACTTGGGGAATCTCGCTGTTTCTGATGCAGGTGGCGCGCACGCTATTCGGCGCGCAGAACGTCGAGGTCGCCAACCCGGTATGGATGGCCGGCGGCATAGAGGTCTTGCCCAACCTGATGCTGCCCTGGAACCGGATCATCATCGTCGGCTTCTCGATTGCCGTGCTCGCCGTGATGTGGGCGATTCTCAATCTCTCTCGCCTAGGGATGTTCGTCCGCGCGGTGACGCAGAACCGTGCCATGGCCGGCTGCGTCGGCGTGCCGACCGGGCGCGTCGATACCCTGGCCTTCGGCCTCGGTGCAGGGATCGCTGGACTCGGCGGCGTGGCACTGTCGCAAATTGCCAATGTTGGCCCCGACATGGGGCAGGGCTACATCGTCGATTCATTCATGGTCGTCGTTCTCGGCGGGGTCGGGCAGCTTGCCGGCGCAGTCTGGGCAGCCTTGGGTCTGGGCGTGTTCACCAAGTTTCTCGAGGGCTGGACGGGGGCAGTGGTCGCAAAAATCGTCGTGCTGGTGTTCATCATCATTTTCATCCAGAAGCGTCCGCAGGGGCTTTTTGCCCTCAAGGGCCGCTTTGTCGAATCCTAAAGTCCGGGAGATTTCATGCGCCCTTCGCCTGCACGAACCCCTTTGATCGTCCGCATAGGTCAGAGCTTCGACGCGCGCAGCTGGCAGATGGCGGGGTTGTTCGCAGCGTTCGCGCTGCTTGCCGTTCCGATCATGCACCTCGCGCTGCAACCCGACCATCCGCTGCATCTGTCGACCTACTTCATCACCCTGATCGGCAAGATTCTCTGCTACGCGATCGTCGCCGTGGCCATGGATCTGATCTGGGGGTACGGCGGCATCCTCTCGCTCGGGCACGGCCTGTTCTTTGCGCTCGGCGGCTACGCCTTCGGGATGTACCTGATGCGTCAGATCGGCCGTGACGGCAGTTACCAGAGCGACCTGCCGGATTTCATGGTCTTTCTCGACTGGAAAGAATTGCCGTGGTTCTGGGTCGGTAGCGACAGCTTCTTGTGGGTAGCGCTGCTGGTACTCGTGGTGCCGGCACTGATCGCTTTCGTGTTCGGTTACTTTGCTTTCCGTTCACGCATCAAGGGCGTCTATTTCTCGATCATCACCCAGGCCCTGACCTATGCGGCGATGCTGCTCTTCTTTCGCAATGAAACCGGTTTCGGCGGCAACAACGGTTTCACCGACTTCAAGCGCATCCTGGGCTACTCGATCACTGCCCCCGAGACGCGCGTCGTCCTCTTCGGCCTTTCAGCGCTGGCGTTGCTCGGCACCTTGCTGCTCGCCCGTACCCTGGTGACTTCGAAATACGGCCGCATCCTGACGGCAATCCGCGACGCTGAATCGCGGGTGATGTTCATCGGCTACAACCCGCTGTGGTACAAGCTTTTCGTGTGGACCTTGTCGGCGGTGTTGTGCGCCGTTGCCGGTGCGCTGTATGTGCCGCAGGTGGGAATCATCAACCCGTCCGAAATGTCGGTCGCCAATTCGATCGAAATCGCCATATGGGTCGCCGTCGGCGGGCGCGGGACACTGATCGGTCCGGTGATCGGCGCGTTCATCGTCAATCTCGCGAAGAGCTGGTTTACAGTGAGCTTTCCCGAATACTGGCTGTTCTTTCTCGGCACCCTGTTCATCGTCGCGACACTGTATCTCCCCCAGGGCATCGTCGGCCTGTGCCGGAAACTGCGCGCCGGGATGAAGCGTGATAGCCATCCCCTGGCACCGGCAGCAAAAGGAGTCCAGGCATGAACGCCATTGATCTCCAGTTGAACAATCATGACAACCCCGACTGGGACAGCGGCACCGCCGAACTCGGACACCTGCTCAAACCGGGTGAACTCGACCTGTCGCACAAGGTCATCCTATATCTCGAAGACATCACGGTCAGCTTCGACGGTTTCCGGGCGCTGAACAAGCTGTCACTGGCAATCGACGCCGGCGAGCTGCGCTGCATCATCGGGCCCAACGGCGCAGGCAAGACTACGATGATGGACGTGATCACCGGCAAGACGCGGCCCGACGAAGGAAGTGTCTTCTTTGGTCAGACGATTGATCTGGCGCGTCTCTCCGAACCCGAGATTGCGCATGTCGGGATCGGCCGTAAGTTCCAGAAGCCGACGATTTTCGAGAATCACACGGTCTTCGAGAATCTCGAACTGGCGATGAAGACCGACAAGCGCGTCTGGCGGAGCCTTTTTGCACAGCTCGATTCGGCGGCCGGCGACTGGATCGCAGAAACGCTGCAGTTGATTCGTCTCGATGCCCAGGCAGACCGGCTGGCCGGTCTGCTGTCGCACGGCCAGAAACAGTGGCTGGAGATCGGCATGCTGCTGATGCAGGAACCGAAGCTGCTGTTGCTCGACGAACCGGTCGCCGGCATGACCGATGAGGAAACCGAACGTACCGGCGAACTCTTCCTGTCGCTCGCCGGCAAGCATTCACTGGTCGTCGTCGAGCACGACATGGCTTTCGTCAAGCAGCTCGGCAGCAAGGTCACCGTCCTGCACGAAGGCAGCGTCCTTGCCGAGGGAACCCTCGAGGAAGTCCAGTCCGATGCGCGCGTGATTGAAGTCTACCTGGGGCGTTAGAACCACCATGTTAAATGTAGACAATCTGAATCAGTACTACGGCGGCAGCCACATCCTCCGCAACCTCAGTTTCACTGCCGAAGCCGGCAAGGTGACGGCGATTCTCGGGCGCAACGGCGTTGGCAAATCAACGCTGCTGAAGTCGTTGATGGGCTTGCTGCCGGCGAAGAGCGGGCGTATCGAGTTCGCCGGCCACGACCTCACCCGCGCCGCCTCGCACCAGCGCGTCAAGGCCGGCATCGGCTACGTGCCGCAGGGACGCGAGATCTTTCCGCGTCTGACGGTACAGGAGAATCTGCTGATGGGACTCGCCATCTGTCCAGGCCGCACGCCGATTCCTGAGCGCATCTTCGAAATGTTCCCGGTATTGCGGCAGATGCTGCGCCGACGCGGTGGTGACCTCTCGGGTGGGCAGCAGCAGCAACTCGCGATTGGGCGCGCGCTGGCGATGGCGCCGAAACTGCTGATTCTCGACGAGCCCACCGAAGGCATCCAGCCATCGATTATCAAGGACATCGAGCGCGCCGTACGCTCACTCGCCGCCAGCGGCGAAATGGCGATTCTGCTTGTCGAGCAGTACTATGATTTTGCCCGCTCGCTGGCGGATCAATATCTGGTCATGGAACGAGGCGAGATCATCATGCGCGGACGCGGCGAAGACATGGATAAGGACGGGGTCCTGGCGGCGCTGGCGGTTTAGCGGCAACCGCAACAAACGAGGAAGCGGAACAGCGCGCCCATTCGATCACCGAGACGACAGCCCCACCGTCACGTTTCTCTGGTCTCTCTATCTTCCGGCAAGCACACTGGGCGACGATAACATTCGTCGGCTCTCTGCCCGAACGTTCCATCGAAGAATCAAAATACTGACCGCTTGCCCGGATCCGTCTGACGATCGCTGGCTACCATCCACTGATGACTGCGATCAGTTCCAGTCATCGCCCGCTCTGGCGTCAAAAACCTGATCCGCCGGTGACACCGTGATACGATCGTAATTTGCTAGGCGAAATGCCTGGTCATTTGTCGCTTGTGCTTGAACAAGGGAGGGTATCGGAAAGAGGGTTTTTTGATAGCAAGAGTCTGAATGGAGGGCCTGTACCATGGATCTGGCAATGAGTTTCAAGAATGACAAGCTGGTCGGCGATTTCTGGGGAGGCCTCGCGGCGATGCTCGTCGCCCTGCCATCGGCGATCGCTTTTGGCGTCACCATTTATGCCTCGATTGGTCCAGCTTATGCCGGTTTGGGCGCACTCGCAGGGATTCTCGGAGCGGCCGCCCTCGGCCTGGTGGCGCCGAGTCTGGGAGGCACCAATCGACTGATCACGGCGCCGTGTGCACCCGCAGCAGCGGTACTCTCGGCGTTTGCCATCGAACTCGTCCAACAGGACGTAGACCCGGCGTTCATCGTGCTGCGGCTCACTGCCCTCGGCCTGGTGGCCGGACTGATTCAGCTTCTTCTGGGCTTGATGCGGATCGGCAGCCTAATCAAATACATTCCGTTTCCGGTGGTCAGTGGCTACCTGACCGGGGTGGGCCTGATCATCATTGGCAGCCAGATTCCAAAATTCCTCGGCGTGTTCGGCAACCAGTCCTTGTGGCGGACGCTGACCTCACCGCAGACATGGCAATGGCAGAGCGTACTGATCGGCGGCGTCACGGCAACTGTGATGCTTGGAGCGCCTTTGCTTACCCGCGTTATACCCGCAGCCATCCTCGGCCTGCTGGCTGGAGTGCTCAGCTATTTCGGATTGGCACTCTTCGTGGACGAGTCGATGCTGGTCCTTGAAGGCAACAAACTGATCATCGGGCCACTTGGCGGTTCCGCTGCTGGCATGCTTGAGGCGGTTACCGGACGTTGGCGGGACATCGGCGAACTCAAGCTCGGCCAGATCGCTTCTCTCATGGGGACTGCACTGACGCTGGCCGTGTTGCTGTCCATCGATACGCTCAAGACGGCCGTCGTGCTCGATGCACTCACGCGCAGTCGCCACGATTCCAACCGCGAACTGATCGCTCAAGGTCTCGGCAATGTCGGCTCGGCCTGTATCGGCGGAATGCCAGGGGCAGGACAAATGGGCGCGACCCTGGTCAATCTTGCGAGTGGCGGTCAGACACGCATCTCCGGAGTCGTTGAAGGCGTACTGGCGCTGCTCGCGTTTCTCGCCCTGGGAGCGTTCATTGCCTGGATACCGGTCGCTGCCCTGGCGAGCATTCTGATTGTCGTGGGGATCAGGATGATCGACATCAAGAGCCTCCACCTGCTCGAATCCTCGTGGACGATGCTTGACTTCGCGGTGATCATGGCCGTGGTAGCCGTGGCGCTCGCCTACAGCCTGATCGTAGCGTCAGCGGTGGGCATTGCCCTGGCGATGTTCCTGTTCATTCGCGAGCAGTTGATGAGCACGGTCATTCGCCGCAAGGCCAGTGGTAGAGAACGTTTCTCGAAGCGGGTGCGTCTGGGACAAGAGATGGACCTGCTCGAACAGCGCGGAGACCGGACCACCATCCTGGAACTGCAGGGCAGCCTGTTTTTCGGCACCAAGGACCAGCTTTACACTGCCCTCGAGCCTGAATTGAGCAAGCGCAACTACATCGTGCTCGACATGCGCCGTGTCCAGTCGGTTGACGTCACGGCGGTGCATCTCCTGAGTCAGATCAGGGACTCATTGATTGAACGTGAGGCTTTCCTGGTCTTCAGCGGCTTGACGCATACCCTGCCCAACGGAAAGAACCTTGCCGAACTGTTTGAACAGATGGAACTCACGACCAATACCGATCATGTCAAGATATTCGGAGAACTCGACGATGCGGTCGAATGGGTTGAAGATCAGGTTCTCGCGGAGAACTTGATGCAGGTTGCCGAGGTGCCGCCGCTCGAGATCTATGAAATGGAAATCTTCAAGGACTCCAAGGAAGATTCACTGATCGCGCTTGTCGAGTGCCTCGAACGTTGTTCGGTGGCCAAGAACGAGAAGGTGTTCTCTACCGGCGATGCGGCGGATCGTTTGTTTCTCATACGCAAGGGTGCCGTGCGCATCACCACGCCCGTTCCCGGGACGAGCAGCAGCCGCCACCGCCTGACCTATGGGCGTGGCGATTTTGTTGGCGGCCTGTCCTTCGTCACTCGGGCGGTCAGCTTCAGCGCCGATGCAACGGCCATGGAGGATACCGAACTCTACGTGTTGCACCGGGAGAGCTTCGAGAAACTGTGCGAAGAGCACCGACGGCTCGCCTTTCACTTGATGCAGGCCATTGCCCAAGTGCTGGCATTGCGCCTGAGCTACGCCGACAAGGAACTGCTCGCGATGCAGGAGTAGAAGAGACCTGGCGCATCATCGGGTTGGGGGCCGGCATAATGATCAAGGCCAGCAAGTCAATCTGATGAGCGACCATGGGTTTTCTCCCAGAGCCATGGCGATGAGCATCCCGCCAAAGGTACTATAGTCCAATCCCGCCGCTGTGCATTGTAGTAACAGCAATCATGGATCCCTCGCGGTACCGAAAGTCTGAGGTGATAGAGACGAACATGGCGCAGACCAGCGCAATGATGCGGGCGTTATTCGAGTACTGACAGTTGCCGAGGAACTGGGGAACAGCGTCCTATTGCAAGGCTCGCAAGACAACTGCGAAATTCACGACTGCGCGTGCTATCGTAGCAAATCTCCAATCCACCCATGCCGAATAGGGCTATCCTTATCTATATCATTCATCATGTTACGAATTGGAATCGACCTCGGCGGCACAAAGATCGAACTGGTGGCCCTGGATGAATCGGGTCGCATGCTACTACGTCGACGCCGGGCAACGCCGCAGGGCGATTACCAGAAGACCATCGAAGCAGTCGCGGAAATGGTTGAAGCGGTCGAAAACGAACGTGCGCAAAGGGATAGTCGTGTCGGCTTGGGCATCCCCGGTGCCGAGTCTGCGCTTGACGGCAGAATCAAGAATGCCAATTCCACCTGCCTGATCGGCAAGGCGCTGCGGTACGACCTGGAAGAGCGCTTACAACGCAAGGTCCGCTTGGCCAATGATGCCAACTGTTTCGCTCTCTCGGAGGCAGTCGATGGTGCCGGATATGGCGCAGAAGTTGTATTCGGGGTCATCCTGGGAACCGGCGTGGGCGGTGGCATTATCGTTCACCAGCGCGTACTCACTGGCGCCAATCGCATTGCTGGCGAATGGGGCCATAATCCGCTGCCGCTGCTTGAGGAGGAAAACCAGATGCCGCCAAAGTGTTACTGTGGACGCTACGGCTGCATCGAAACTTGGCTCTCGGGTCCGGGAATGTGTGCTGACCACCTGCGTCATGGCGGTCCATCGCTAGCAGCGGAGGAAATCGTGGCGCGTGCCAGTGCAAGAGACCCCAGCAGTGATGCCACACTCGGACGCTACGAGCGGCGTCTGGCCAAGGCACTCGCGCAGGTGGTCAATATCATCGATCCGGACGTGATCGTGCTCGGCGGAGGCCTATCGAACATCGATCGCCTCTACCGCAGGGTTCCAGAACTGTGGGCCGCGCATGTCTTTTCCGATGTGGTAAACACGCGCCTGTTGCGCAACGTTCATGGCGATTCCTCCGGCGTGCGGGGTGCCGCCTGGCTCTGGAACGAGCGTTGAGGTGGCAACCGTCCAGTTGCTCGGCGGCGGACTGACGGACATCGACGCAGGAACTCTGACATGCTGTGGCTGAAGCTGTTCCTGCCCTTTGCGGGCGCCTACTTCCTTTCGTATCTCTACCGGACGGCCAATGCGGTGATCGGTCCGGTACTGACGCAGGAACTCACCCTGGGCGCGGGTGGACTGGGCCTGCTGACCAGCGCCTACTTCCTCTCCTTCGCTGCTGCACAACTTCCCCTCGGCATGCTGCTCGACCGTTTTGGGGCGCGCCGTGTCGAATCCGGTCTGTTGTTGATTGCCTCGGCTGGCGCCACGGTTTTTGCCCTTGGTCAGAGTGTTGCTGAACTGGCGATTGGCCGCGGTTTGATCGGTCTCGGCGTTTCGGCATGCCTGATGGCCGCGTTCAAGGCGTTTTCCCTGTGGTTTCCCCCCTCTCGACAGGCTTCACTGACCGGCTGGATCATGACTTCGGGTGGCCTCGGAGCACTGGCGGCCACGGCACCGCTTGAATTCGCCCTGCAGGTTTCCGGCTGGCGTGAGATTTTCTTCGCCTTGGCCGGCCTGACTCTCGCCGTCGCCATCTGGCTATTCTTCAGCATTCCGGAGCAGTACAGCCAGAGCAAACCCGAGTCCCTTGCTGCACAGTTGGCCGGCGTCAAGGCGGTGTTCGGGAGCGCACATTTCTGGCGCTTCGTGCCCATAGGCCTGACGCTGACCGGTGGCTTCATGGCCGTGCAAAGCTTGTGGTCGATTTCCTGGCTGATGCAGGTGAACGGCTACAGCCGCGCAGCCGCCGCCGACCATATGGCCGGCATGAGCGTCGCCATGTTGACTGCCTATATCCTGATTGGCCTGCTGGCGACCGGTCTGGCCAGACGTGGCATCCAGCCGGTGATGCTGCTCGCTGCCGGAGTCGGCCTTTCCTTGCTGATGCTCGCCCTGATCGCCACCGAAGCGCTTTCCCAAACACACCTGCTCTGGATCGCCTACGGCACTTTCTCGAGCTTTGGCACCCTGGTCTATTCGCAGGCGGCAGCCGGTTTCCCGGTAGCGCTCTCGGGTCGAGTCAATACTGCCCTGAACCTGATGGTTTTCATCGGCGCCTTTGGGGTGCAATGGGGACTCGGTCTGTTGATCGACCTGCTACAACAGCTGGGGCAAAATCCGGCCCTGGCTCACCGCAGCGCTTTTCTGGTCCTGCTCGGAATACAATCGACCGCCTATGCTTGGTTCTGCATTGCCAGCCGCCGACCGCGCTAAGCAGACGCGGCAGGAACCGTGGATCGGAATCCGGATGCTTCGCGAGAACCCCGAAGCGCAACAGTTCAGTCAGCGATACAGGGGCAGATCGGCCAGGCGACGCTCGATCTCGGCCGTCTGTTGTGAATAGGCATTCGGGTCGCCAAAACGGCGCTTGAACTCGGCTTCCGACAGGTACTCGGGAAACCCGGCAAGGGAGGGAAGCAGGTCCGCGTCCGTCACGGTCCCGCTTAGCACCTTGTACAGGCGCGGATAGTCATCGACCACAAGCTCGCCAAAGCGTGTTCCTGCACGATCTGCCGCCAGATCGGCAAACGAGAATCCGCTCCCTTTCCGGGAGTCATCGATTTCCTTGTAAACCCCGATCGCATTCGCTGCCGGCTCGCCGGCCCAGGCAGCCAAGGCAGCCGAAATTCCGAAATGCTGGGCACTGTCTTCACGGCCGAGCAGGGTCAGTTTCACTCGGCGCGCACGCGGCCACCCTGTTGCTTCCGGAAGCAGCATCGCCAAGTTCTTTTCCGCCAGATAGCTTGCCAGAACCAGCAGTGTCGCGCGGTTATCCGGAAGGGTCCGGTCGCTTGCGGGGGCCAGCAGCGGAGCCAGGATTTGGCTCAAGGGAACACGAGCGCGTGCAGTATAGTGGTCGAGAAGGCCCGCTAGAGCCATCTGGGCAGCGTACATGTGAACGATATCCTGCGGCGTGAACGCCATCGACCTGGCACGGTCGAGCAGGCGCGGTTCCCAAACGTAGGTCAGCTCGACACTGTCACGAGCGGGCTCGAAGGCCAGACGCCGGATGGCCTGCCGGGCAATCGTCCACTCCTCCGAAAAACCGGCGATACTGATTGCCGAGGCGATCAACCATTCGGCCAGCGCAGATGGGATCGGGAAGGCGCCAAGCGAAGCGGCGACTATCCGTGGTTCACCCCTTGCCTCCTGGAAGAGCGCGCTCAGATTGAAGTAGCGGGGTCCAGAAATTCCAGGTGCCCGAATGGTCAGCCGGATTTCGGCGTGATCATCACCCAGGATGAAGGCAGCGCGCCCCCGCAGGCTGCGGCTTGCGAAATAGTTGATCGCGGTATCAATCAACGCCGCTGGAATGACTGCCGTTCGCTCATCACCCCGCCGAAGCCGGCGCGGGTCATTGCTGACCAACAGGCGTCTGGCTGCGGCAACCGACGTTGGCAAGATCGCTTCGTCTCGGCTGACCAATGGTGCCGGATCACTGGCGGCGAGCAAAAAGAAACTCATGGCGATAGGCAGCGATAGCAGCGCAAACACCCAGCGACGACGACACATCAGAGATACGGCCCAGTACCGGGCAGGGACGTTGTCATCGCAGGCGCAATTGGCGGCGGCCCTCGCCCTGACCAGGAAACGCACGGCCAGGTTGACACGGCCGATGTGCTGGCACGCTGGCATACAGCAGAGTCGGCACGTAGCGCGCACTCATTCTGAGGCATCTGACGAGAGTGCAGGCAGCGATAGCGCCGCGGCACTGCCAAGCTGCAACTCGAAGCCGGCCTTGCCAAGCAGGCGAGCTTCGATCTGCAGGTCGGCATGGGTCAGCGGGTGTTTGTCCAGCCAGGCTGGCGGAAAAGACAAGTACATTCTCTGCTGCTCCACCTGTAGACCGATCGCTGGCAGTGGATCGTTGCTGCGACCGCGATGCAGCACTACCGCCAGACGCAATAGGGCGCACAGACGAAGGGCACGGCGCTCCCAGTCCCTGGGCAAATCGGAAAAGGCGTCGGAGGGAAATGAGCGTCGGTGGCGTCTGACCAGCGCCGCCAGTAACTGCTGGTCGTTACGCGAGTAGCCAGGCAGCTCGGCATGTTCCAGTACATAGGCCCCATGCTTGTGGTACTGGTCATGGGTCAGCAACAAGCCAACCTCGTGCAGACGCGCCGCACGTTCGAGCACGCTCCGGGCTTCCTTACCGGCCAGCTTCCAGGGTACGCGAACCTGCCGCAGCAGATCGAGCGCAGACGCGCTCACGCGCTCCGCCTGGGCCTCGTCGAGATCGAAGCGCCGAATGACGTCAGCAATGGTGCGGTCGCGGACATCTTCATGGCGGATGCGGCCGAGAAGATCATAGATCAGGCCTTCGCGCAGGGCCCCTTCCGAAACATCCATCTGTGCGACGCCAAGCGCCTCACACAACCCGTGCAGGACCACGAAACCGCCCACGAAGACGCGCGCACGCGCCGGTTCCAGATGCCACCGGCGAGCCACCCCCGTGCTGTCGCGTACTTCGAGCAAAGCCGCACGCAGCTGCCGCAGTCCTTCGAGCGTGATTCCCTCGCGGCTCCAGCCTTCGCTGATGAGGACATCCTGGATGGCCTTGATCGATCCGGATGCGCCGGTGACTGTCTGCAGGCCGTGTACCAGGTACTCCTCACGAACGGGTTCGAGGTTCAGTTGGACGAGCAGTTCAGCCTTGCGCAGACGCGCAGCGGTAACTCGACCGTCGGTGAAGCAGGCACGGGTCAGGCTGACGCAACCCATGCGCAAACTCGCCAAGTGTAGGGGGTCGAACTGTTCGCCGATGATCAGTTCCGTGCTGCCGCCACCAATATCGACAACTAGGCGCTGAGCGGCAACGTCGCCGACGCTGTGCGCGACGCCAAGATAGATCAGCCGCGCCTCTTCCTGACCGCTGACAATCTCTACCCGGTGGCCGAGAAGTTGTTCTGCGCGGGCGACGAATCCGGCGCTGTTGCGTGCCTGTCGCAGTGTGTTGGTACCAACGATGCGCAGGCGCGCCGCCGGAATGTGCCGCAGTCGCTGGCCAAAACGTGCTAGGCAATCGAGCGCCCGCTGTTGCGATTCCGCGGATAGTCGGTTGTGTCTGTCCAGACCAGCAGCAAGCTGAACCATCTCGCGCAAACGGTCAAGAATCTGCACATGTCCATTACTGATGCGGGCAACGATCATGTGAAAGCTGTTCGAGCCCAGGTCGATTGCCGCTACAAAATTGGATGACACCTTGGCTTTTCTCCAAATGGTTCAAGCAATACCACTATTCGGCTCCTGCACTGCCAAGTCTGAGCAGCACAGAACATATCTCTAACCTAAGGATCAGTAAGCATAAGGGCTCGGTTCTCGCCACAACGTGAAATTCCGCACATTCAAAAGCAGCCATGCGCATCCTTAGCAGGAGTATCTCTACCCCCGGGCCGAAGTCAATCTCGGCGGCCGTAGGCACTGCCGGGAAATGCACAAAGCCTCGGCGACGGCTCTCAGGCAACGCTCAGAACTCCAGGGGGTCGACTTCCAGGTGCCATCGTAGTCGGGAGGGTGCCCTGATGGTTTCGAGCCGGGTCACCCAGCGGGCGAGGAATCGCTGTAAGACTCGCCGTGATGGCGACTCGACCAGCAACTGAGCTCGTTCAAGGCTGGCTCGTCGCGCAAGGCGCATGGGCACTGGATCGTAATGGATTACCAGCGGGTCATTTTCCGACTCCGGGCAGGCGCGTGCAGCAGCAAGAAAGTTCAGAGCTTCAGCCATCCGGGGAGCTTCTGCGCGCAGCATGGCTTGATGGGTATAGGGCGGAAAGCCGGCACTTTGCCGCTCCTTGAGCTGCGTGGCAGCGAAAGCCGGATAGTCATGTCGAACCAGCGCGGCATAAAGCGGATGTTCTGGAAACTGTGTCTGCAGTAACACTTCTCCTGGTCGGTCTGCACGGCCAGCACGGCCAGCCACCTGCATCAACTGTGCGAACAGTCGCTCTGGGGCACGCCAGTCTGCGGCAAACAAGGCGGCATCCGGAGCGATTGCTCCTACCAGTGTGAGTTTCGGAAAGTCATGTCCCTTGGCCAGCATCTGTGTGCCAACTAGAATGTCGGCTTCGCCCCTCTGAATAGTCGCCACGGAGGCTTCCCATTGCTTGCGGCTTCCTGCGGAGTCACGATCGACGCGCAGGATGCGTGCCTGCGGGAAGCGCTCGGCAAGGACCGCTTCGATCCGCTGCGTACCACGACCGAAGGTATTTAGGTCCTGGTTTCCACAGGTCGGGCATGGTTTTGGGATGCGCTCCTCGAAGCCACAGTGGTGGCAGCGCAGGCAGTGGTCAGCGAGATGCAGAACCAGGTTGGCGGCACAGCGATGGCAACGAGATGTCCAGCCGCAGGCGGTACAGGCCATCACCGGAGCATATCCGCGCCGATTGAGGAAGATCAGACTCTGCTCGGCACGCTCCAGACGTTGCTCGATGGCCAGCAGCAATGCTCCGGAGAGTCCATCCTTCAACTTGTCGAAGCGCGTATCGATACATCGCAGTAACGGCAGGCGAGCACCTTCGAAGGCCCGCTCGCGAAGCGAGAGCAGGTGGTAACGGCCGGTCCCGTCATTGGCGTTGGCCCAACTCTCCAGTGAGGGAGTCGCTGACCCGAGGACGATCGGAATGGCACTATCGTGGGCTCGGAATACGGCCAGGTCACGTGCCGAATAGCGAACCCCATCCTGCTGTTTGAACGACGGGTCATGTTCTTCATCGACGATGATCAGACCAAGCTCGGGCAAGGGAGTGAACACTGCAAGGCGGGTGCCCAGGACGATACGCGCCTCGCCGGTCAGTGCGGCCCGCCAGTTACGGCTGCGTGCAGTCTCGCCCAACTCGCTGTGCAGGCTGACCAGCCCAGCATTCGGGAAGCGAACCGTGACCCGGGCTTCGAGTTGCGGTGTCAGGTTGATTTCCGGCACCAACAGGAGAGCCTGTCGTCCTGCCGCCAAGCAGCGTTCGATCAAGCGCAGATAGATTTCGGTCTTGCCACTGCCGGTCACACCGTGCAACAGGTAGGCACGGGCATCCCCTGCTGCCAGTAGAGTCAGCGCGGCTTTCTGTTCGCAGGTCAGAACCGGCGCCGGCTGTGCTGGCAGGTCACCGATCCGTTGACAGCGTGGCCTGGCTTTCGGTGGAGCAAGCGAACGCAGTCCGGCTGGCAAGGTAGACAGCATCACCTGCCCAAGCGGCGCGTGATAATAGTCCGCACAGAATTCGGTCAGACGGAACCAGGCGGCCGGCAACGGCGGCAACTCGCGAAGAATGCTGTAAACCGGTTTGAGTTGTGCACGCGGAACGTCCGTTGCGGTGGGGATCCCGACAAGGATACCGATCTTCTGGCGTAGACCGAAAGGTACACGAACCCTACAGCCAATGTCCGCCACCGACAACTGCTCTCCTTCGGGAACTTGGTAGTCGAAGAAGCGGCGCAGCGGCACGTCAAGAGCGACACGGGCAATCTGCATGCAATGGATCCGATCCGGGAAATGCTGATTTGCTGGGGGTCATCGCGCTTTTCCAGCAGGGAAAAGATCTCTCTACTCCTCGTGATGCGAGCTAAGGCATTCAGTTATCTCAGCTTTCCGGCCTATACACAATTCTGTGGATAACTCTGTGGATCAGCTTGCCGAAAAGTGGAGCAAAGGCTCTGTTCACAAGGGTTTCAGCCGATCGCTGGAAAAATAGGCGATTACAAAATCATTTTAAATCAATAAACTAAAAAAACATGCCGGGGGTTCCAAGGGGCTCTCAGCAGACAGCAAAAGTGGTGGGCATTTCTGTGAATAAGTCAACCGGTAGACCACGATTTATTCGTTTTTTATACGCAGGAGACGGCTATGGGTATGTACTGCATCGACCAGAGCGGCCACGTTTTCGGGTGGCGTAAACTGGGAAATCCCGTGCCCAAGATTAAAGACATGACCGGTGTTGTACGGACCGTAACTGTCCAGCACGCTCCTGGCCTCGGCGGCTATCCGATCGGGAGAGGCAAAGAGCACGCCAGGATCGAGATTGCCTTGCAGGGCGACCCGCTGACCCACCCGCCGGCGCGCGTCACCTATATCGATCATCCAGTCGAGGCCGATTGCATCACAGCCGATGTCTGCAATCGATTCCAGCCACAGTCCCCCTCCTTTGGTGAACACGATCGACGGAACATATTCCCCTGCTCGTTTGCGGATCAGACTACCGACGATGCGTCGCAGGTAGGGTAACGAGAATTCCTGATAAGCGGCTGCCGAAAGCGAGCCGCCCCAGGAATCGAAAATCATCACTGCCTGTGCTCCGGACTCGATCTGGGCATTGAGGTAAGCGCTGACGGCATCGGCAGTGACCGACAGAATGCGATGCAGCAGGTCCGGACGATCGTAGAGCATGCCCTTGATGCGCCGGTAATCGCTACTCGCGCCACCTTCGACCATGTAACAGGCGAGAGTGTAAGGGCTGCCGGAGAAACCGATCAGCGGCACGGTATTGTTCAGCGCCCGTCTTATTTCAGCGACGGCGTCCATCACGTAACGCAGATGATCCCAGGGGTCCGGCGCGGTCAGATCGCGGATCGCCCATTCCTCGCGCAGCGGACGTTCGAAGCGTGGTCCTTCACCGTCGGTGAAATAAAGCCCGAGTCCCATTGCATCGGGCACCGTCAGGATGTCCGAGAAAAGGATTGCAGCGTCGAGATTGTAGCGCGTGAGCGGCTGCAGGGTGACCTCGCAGGCCATGGCCGGACTCTTGCACAACTGCAGGAAACTGCCGGCACGCCGGCGCGTTTCGCAGTATTCGGGCAGATAGCGGCCCGCCTGCCGCATCAGCCAGACCGGGGTGTACTCGGTCGGTTCCTTGAGCAGGGCGCGCAGGAAAGTGTCGTTGCAGGGTCGGGTCACATTGGGCTCCGCCGCAGCGGGAAATATGCTGCGAAACCGCGATTATCCGCTTTTTCGCTTCTACTTGCGCCAGAAAGCCGGAGTCATGACCACCAGCAAGGTGAAGATTTCGAGGCGCCCAAGCAGCATGGCGAAGGTACACACCCAGGTCTGGAAGTCGCTCAGACCGCTGAAGTTGTTCGCCGGACCGACTTCGCCGAGACCTGGCCCAGTATTGTTGATGCTCGCGACGACCGCCGAGAAGGCGGTGATGATCTCGAGCCCGGAGAAGGAAAGCGCCAGCGTCATCGAGACAATGCACACCATGTACATGAAGCCAAAAGCTAACACCGCGAAGAGAATGTTGGGAGGCACCACTTCGCTGCCGATTTTGATCGGATGCACGGCGTTGGGATGCATGGCGCGTGTCAGTTCGCGGTAGACCTGCTTGTAGAGCACAATGGCCCGGATCATCTTGATACCACCCCCTGTCGAACCCGCGCTGGTCGCAAAGCTCGACAGAAACAACATCCACAACGGAGCAAACATAGGCCACAGGGCATAGTCAGTGTTGGCATATCCCGTGGTCGTCGCGATCGAGACGACATTGAAGGCGGAAAACCTGAGCGCATCGACAAAGCTCGGATAAACCTCATGCTCATAGAGAAAGACGGCGATCGCGACGACACTGCCGAGGGTGACCAGGAGAAAGGACCCGGCTTCCGGATCGGTCACATAAGGGCGCAGCGAACGACCTGAAAGAACGATGTAGTGGGTCGCGAAATTGCAGCCCGCGATCAGCATGAACGCGATACTGACGGCTTCGATCGTCGGCGAATCAAAGAATCCGAAGCTCGCGTCGTGGCTGGAGAAGCCGCCGAGCCCCATGGTGCTGAACATGTGCATGATCGCATCGAGCCAGGACATGCCGGCCCAACGGTAGCCCAGAATGCAGCCGATCGAGATCAATGTGTAGACCAACCACAGGCCCTTTGCCGTTTCAGCCATGCGCGGAGTCATTTTCGAGTCCTTCATCGGCCCTGGAGTTTCCGCCTTGAACATCTGGCGGCCACCGATTCCGAGTAAGGGCAGGATCGCCACCGCCAGAACGATCAAGCCCATGCCTCCGAGCCAGACCAGTTGGCAACGCCAGAAATTGATCGACACAGGTACCGCGTCCAGTCCCTCGAAAACCGTTGCACCGGTCGTGGTCAGACCAGAGACCGCTTCAAAATAGGCATCCGTAAAACTCGCACCAAGTTGTAAGACCAAGGGCAGTGCGGCGTAGACCGGCAAGACCGTCCATACCAGCGCGACCATCAGGAAACCGTCGCGAATCGTCAGGTCACGCTTTTCCCTGCGAGTCGCATACCACAACCCAAGACCGGTCCCGACCGTCAACACGACAGCCTCGTCGAAGGCACTCTCGGCACCGTCCTGCGTCGCCCAGGACAAGGCCAGGGGAAGCAGCATGGTCAGGCCAAACATGCAGATCACCAGCGAGAGAACCCGAATCACCGGATAATAACGTTGCATGGCGGGGCCTCTCAGAAGAAATGGAAACCGACTGCGAACAGTTTCTCCACCTGCTTGACCACCTTCTTGTCGAGGCAGAAGACGATCACGTGGTCTCCGGACTCGATCATCACGTCCTTGTGGGCGATCAGTACGTGGCCCATCTGCTTCTGTCTAGCCAGGCCGAAAAAGCCGACCTCCTGGCTCTTGTCGAGATCGCGTACGATCGCCGCGATGAATGCGCCCGCAATCTCCGGCAACTCACCGATGCGCCGGCCAACCACTTTCGAATTCTTCTGCTCACCGTGTGCGACGATCTCGAGCGCTTCGGCAGCACCACGGCGCAAGCTGTGAACCTGTGCCACATCGCCATGACGGACGTAGGTAAGTAGTGTACCGATCGATACCTGTGCCGGCGAAATCGCGATGTCGATCGGCCCGCCCTGGACGAGTTCGGCATAAGCGCGCCGGTTGATCAGCGCCACCACGCGCTTGCTGCCCATCCGCTTGGCAAGCGACCCGGCCATGATATTATCTTCATCGTCGTTGGTGAGCGCCAGGAAGAGATCCATTTCATCGATCGCTTCCTGCTGCAACAACTCCTCGTCGGTGGCGTCACCGCTGAGTACCAGCACCGATTTTAGAGCGGAGGCGACAAACTCAGCTCGGCGGCGGTCAAGTTCGACAACCTTTACCTCGCACTTGCTCTCGAGCGCCTGGGCGACACGTAGCCCGATATTGCCACCGCCGGCGATCATCACCCGCCGGACAGGCTCCAGAGAGCGCCGGAGTTCTCTCATCATGGTCCGGATATGTTCTTCGGCTGCCAGCAGGAAGACTTCATCTCCATCTTCGATGATCGTTTCGCCGGTCGGCGTGATTGCCCCATCGCGACGAAAGATCGCCGCGATGCGCCCTTCGATTCCCGCCGGCAGATGATCGGACATATCCTTGATCGGGCGCCCAACCAGCAGGCCACCAGCGTAGGCACGAACGGCGACGAGCGCCAGACGGCCGCCGCCAAAACTCAGAACCTGCAATGCTTCTGGAAAATCGACCAGGCGCGCAATATACTCGGTGATGACCTGTTCTGGACACAAGGCATAATCGACAGCGAAATTTTCCGAGGACAACAGCTTTTCACTGTCCAGGAAGTCGCGAGCACGCAGCCGGGCGATCCGCGCCGGAACGTTGAAGATGCTGTGTGCCACCTTGCAAGCAACGAGATTGGTCTGATCGCTCTGCGTAACGGCGATCAGCAGATCGGCGTCACGCAAACCGGCATTTGCCAAGACCGATGGATGCGCCGCGTTGCCAACCACCGTCTGCAAGTCAAGGCGATCTTGCAAATGCGCCAGCCGTTCATGATCGCTATCGACCACCGTGATGTCGTTGTTTTCAGAGACGAGACTTTCGGCAACGCTGGCACCTACCTGGCCAGCACCGAGAATGACGATGTGCATTTTCTTGATCCCCCGATAACCCTCAAGGTTAGACTTTACTCGCGCTCGTCACCACGCCGGCCAACATTGAGCCCAAGTTGCTTCAACTTGCGGTAAAGGTGGGTGCGTTCAAGGCCGGTCTTTTCTGCCAAACGCGTCATACTACCGCGTTCGCCGGTCAGGTGATATTCGAAATACATCCTTTCGAAGGCCTCGCGGGCTTCGCGCAGCGGTTGATCGAAAAAAATCGCCGGCAGGGGTGCAGAGGCACCGATCTGTCCGCCCTCGATCTGCAGGATACGGGCGACGTCATCGGCACTGATTTCTTCGTCGAGCGCCGAGAGTGCGAGATTCTTGACGGTCGTCAGCAGTTCTGCCCACTCACCGTGCCAATGGTGCAAACGGAGTGAGTTCTGGGCGCCGCTGGAGAAATGCCTGAGCGGGACCTCGCCACGCTCGGCAAGATGGGCCAGCAACATGGTGGCAATCTCGGGAACGTCGTCGGCGTGGCCTGAGATCTGTGGTAGCGCTACCCAGACTTCACCCAGGCGATTGACCAGCCCCGGATCCCAGCCGGCGTCGACCAGGTTTGCCAGTTGCCGGGTCGACGCAGCAACCAACTGCAGATTGTGTCTTTCGAGCCTTTCAAGCGCAAAGATCAGATTCATCTGCTGCAGCTTTCCGAGCTGTGCTAGATCGGAGATGAAAACGATACCGCCGCTAGCGTTCTGCAGCATTTCCTGCGTCAACGGCGCGCTCGATGTCGACAGATCCAGCCAGGGTGCCCGGTGTGTCTGCAAGGTTCGCGCGCAAATTTCGGCGATGCTGCCGGAGGCACTCTTGAGGAGCAGTACCGAGGTTTTCGCTGCAGCCTGCTCGAGGCGCTTCTTGAGATCCTTGAGCAATGGGGAGCGAGCGAAAGCATCGAGCGTCAACGGTTTCTTGAGCATCACCGTTTCGTGTTTGAGCGCTTTCTTGACAGTGAGCAGCAGCTTTTGCAGAGCGATCGGTTTTTCGAGAAAATCGGTGGCGCCAATGCGCGTCGCCTCGACTGCAGAGTCGATCGTACCATGACCCGACATCATCACCACCGGCATCGTCAGAAGGCCGCCCGCAGACCACTCCTTGAGCAGTGAAATTCCATCGGTATCGGGCATCCAGATGTCCAGCAGGACCAGATCGGGCCGTTTATCGGTGCGCAACTTGCGCGCCGCAGCAGCGTTCTCGGCCAACCACACCGAGTGGCCTTCATCGGCCAGAATCTCGGACAGCAATTCGCGAATTCCCATTTCGTCATCGACGATCAGTATTTGCGCCATGATCAGACCTCGGAAGGAAGTTGGCTTGCGCGTCGCCGGGGTGCCGGCAGAGCTGCCAGCGGCAACATGATGCTGACCTCGGCACCGATTGGCTGACGATTGTTGATCCTGATGCGGCCATGATGCTCATCAACGATCTTCTTGACGATCGCCAGGCCCAGGCCGGTACCGCGTGCCTTGGTCGTGACATAGGGCTCGAAGACTCGCGCCATGATTTCGGGTGGAAAACCTGGTCCCAGATCACTCACCAGCAGTTCGACCATATGATCGGAACGGCGTGTGCTGATCGCGATACAGGGTGAATCTACGGCCTCCTGCGCCTCTTCGGCGTTGCGCAGCAGATTGTGGATGATCTGCCTCAACTGGGTGGTGTCTCCCCAAACCGGAGGCAGTCCGGCGGCGAGATTCCGTTCGATCGAGGCGCGTGAAGTCTCGTAGAGACCGAGCACTTCGACGACCAGTACGTTGAGGTCGACTACCGCCAGTTCGGGCGCGGGCATGCGCGCATAATCGCTGAAGTCATTGACCATCCGCTTCATCGCCTGCACCTGCATGATGATGGTTTGGGTCGAGCGAGCGAGCATCTCGGCATCGGCAGCGCCGAGCCGGTCGGCAAGCTTCATTTGCAGACGCTCGGCGGATAACTGAATCGGCGTCAAGGGGTTCTTGATCTCATGCGCCAGCCGCCTGGCCACTTCACCCCACGCGGCACTGCGCTGGGCGGCGACGAGTCGCGTCACATCGTCGAAAACAACGACATAGCCACCGTGCGATTCATCCGGGAGCTGAGTCCCTCGCAGGAGCAGGATCTGTGGTGGGCCATCGGGATGCTCAAGCTCGATCTGCTCCTGCCATTCCGTGCGTTGGCCCTCGGCAAAGGCATCAATGATGGCCTGGCCCAACACCTGCTGGCGAGGCCAGACTGCTACAACCTCCCCGCGCAGACCGGCAAAGTCGTCAACAAGGATGGTCAGTGCGCCCTCATTCACCGTCCGCAGTACGAAGCGCCGGTCGAAGACGAGGACGCCGGCAGACAGGTTGGCCAGAATCGATTCCAGGTAGGCGCGTGCGGCTTCAAGCTCGGCGCGGTGGCGTTCGTTATCGCGTCGCGCCTCATCCAGCTGGCTGGTCATCTGCTTGAATGAGCGCGTCAGGATGCCCAGTTCATCACGGCTGTAGATCGCCTGCCGAGGAGTGTAGTCGCCAGCCGCCACAGCCTGGGTGCCCTCGGCGAGGATTGACAGGGGTGCCGAAAGACGACGGGCCAGCACAAAGGCCAACGCGATGGCGGTGAACAACGCCAGAAGAACGGTAAGGGTGAGGGTCATCGCATAGATCCGGGTCAGCCCTTCACGCCCCAAGGAGAGTTCTTGATAATCAGCATACACGGCCTGCACACTGTTGGCATTTAGTGCGAGCGCACTCGGTACAGGCTCCGTGAGTTGCAGAATGCGCGTTTCGGCGCCGAGCCCATGCGGCGCGACGGGCACCAGGACATGCAGGCTGAAGTCCTTCTCACCATTGCTTTCAATGACCGTGTACCTGCGCTCGCTGCGCGCACGACGCAACTGTTCGGGTGACGGCTGTGCGGGCAGCCGGTTGGCGAGATCACCCGTGGCCGTTGCCAGCAACTCGCCACTGGTCGAAAACAAGGCTGCAGATTGCACTCCATTCTGCTCACGCAAGCGACCGAGCTCGAATCGCCGCTGCGCTTCCGAACGTTCACCTAGTTCCATCGCCATCGCCTGCCCTTTGACCGCAAGGTCTTCGAGCAAGGATTCAAGCGCACTGCGACCGAGATTCAGGCCTGCTTCAAGGGCCTTCTCGACGCGAACGTCAAACCAGGTTTCAATGCTTTTGGTGACGAACTGTACCGACACCGCGTAAATCAGCACCCCGGGCAAGACAGCCATGAGACCGAACATCAACATCAGGCGAAGTTTGAGGCGCGAACCGAACACCTGCGCCCGATGTTCTCGCCAGAGTGCTTGTAATTGCCAGGCAATCAGCGCCAGCAGCGACAGGGCAACAATCGCGTTCAACCCGAGCAACCACGGGTAGTGACTGGCGAAGAGCGCGGTATTGGCGCTTGCCGATGCCAGAAGAAACAGCAGGATGCCGCCAAACGATGCTGCGGCAACGATCAGTGCTTTCATTTGGCGTCCATGCCAGGCGCCGCCAAGGTCGGAGTACCTGCTGCTGTGAATGGGGTTGTTTCGACAGGTGTGAAGTTCCAGCGTGCCCAATCGGAAGAAAGGTTCCAGTCCCGGTTGGCCAGGGCGTTGACCTGAAAGGTCTTGGGCATCTGCGACAGGTCGAGACGCATGCGCACAGCGGCGAGATAAGTCTGGTCGACCTTGAGCGATCCTTTGTCGAGAACCTGCCAGTTACGCAATCGCGATAGAATGCGTTGCGCATCGTCGAGCGAGGTGAAGCTCTGGTGCAAGGCACCGCTCGACAAACGATACTGGCGCGTCAGCGCATGGTAGGAAAGCTGATAAGTTTGGCTGCGGCTGATCACCTGTTCGTCCAGCCAGTACCAGCGCGAACGACTCAACTCGAAATCGACGACAAAATACAGGGTAATGCCCCTGGCTATGGCCTCGTCGAGTCGGGCGTTGAGATTGATGTTGAAATCTGCGGCCAGTGTATAGCCGTCGTCGCCTGCGGAAATGTTCGGGTTGCGGACGCTGATGTCGGCAGCCCAACAGCCAGCCGAAACAGACAGCAGCCATCCCAGGAGCAGGGCGCTAAACCGCTTTCCGTAGCAAGGCATAATAGAATCCGTCATGTTCTTCCTGAGGCAGGAGTCTTTCTTCGTCCAGGCGCCTGGCGGTTGGCTGGCGAAAGAGGAAGGCGTCGATCTGCGCACCGTTCTCTTCTGGGAAAACCGAACAGGTCGCGTAGAGCAGTTTGCCGCCCGGTTTCAGCAGTGGCCAAAGCTTGTCAAGAATTTCAGTCTGGATGCGAGCGAAGCGTCTGATATCGCTCTCCCGTCGCAGATATTTGATATCCGGGTGCCGACGCGCAACGCCCGACGCCGAGCAGGGCACATCGACAAGAATGGACTCGAACGGCCGGCCATCCCACCACTGATCGGTCGCTCGACAATCGGCTACCCGTACCTTCGCCTGCAGGCCAAGGCGCTGCAAATTATCCTCGATTCGACGTGTGCGATTGCCGTCGATGTCGAGCGCCAGCAGCTGGATGTCCGCCATTTCAAGCAGATGCCCGGTTTTTCCGCCTGGTGCCGCACACGCGTCGAGTACACGTTGGCCATCGAGGGGTGCAAGGAGGTGTACAGCACGTTGGGCGCCGAAATCCTGGATCGATACCAGTCCGTCGACGAATCCTGGCAAGGCATCGACCGAGACCGGTTTGGCAAGGATCAGTGCGTCGTCTCCCGCCGTCCGGGCCGACAAACCGGCGTTCTGCAGACGTGTTGCATAATCAGTCAGCGTGGCACGTCGCCGATTGACACGCAGGGTCATCGGTGGCGGGAGATTGCCGACCGCAACGATGTTCTGCCAACTCTCCGGATAACAACGCCGCAGACGTGCCAGCCACCAGCCAGGATGCTGTTGCGCGGCTTCATCATCATCGAGCATGGCTGCATGCAGGACCTCTCGCTGGCGCAGATAATTTCGCAGCACGCCATTCACCAGACCCTTGAAGCCGCCGCCCGCTAGTTCGCTAGCCGCCGCCACGGCCTGATCGACCACCATGTAGCCGGATTCAGGACGCGTTTGCAAACGGTACAGCGCTCCCAGCAGGAGTGCCTGCACTTCTGGATGCGGCAGCGATCTTTGCAGCAGGCGCCGCAGGATGAACTCACCACAACCGTACCGGCGCAAGCTGCCGTAAACCACGTCCTGGGCTGCAGCACGGGCTGCTGGCTCCGTTTTGCCGAGGATGGCCAGCGCCTGCGTCAGGCTCTGTCCGGCGTGCACGCGTGCCATCACCCGCGCCGCCAGCGACAGGCTCAAAGCTAGTGAATCCGGTGCAAGCGTGGATGGTGCCGGCCCGTCCAGGCACGGTGAAGAACCGTTCTCAGGAAGCGTTGGTTTGCGCACGCGCAGCGCGCGCGGCGAAGGGGAAGAAGTGGAAGGCAAGGCCGGGAATTTGGTTGCGATTTGGGATCCTACGAGTTTAGCACGATGCCTGGCGATGGCGAGATCGTCGCTGACAGACGATAATACGTGCATGGCTTCGCCTCCACTCAAATTCTACGCATGGCTGTCGATCGCCGCAGCGCTCGCTACGCTCACGCTGAAGGGATTGGCCTGGCTACTGACAGGTTCAGTCGGCCTACTCTCGGATGCCCTCGAATCGGTGGTCAATCTGGCTGGCGCGGTGATGGCGCTGGCGATGCTGACGGTCGCCGAACGGCCCGCAGATGAGGGACACGCCTTTGGCCATGGCAAGGCCGAGTACTTCTCGAGTGGATTTGAAGGACTGCTGATCCTGCTTGCCGCTGCGACCATCGCCATTGCCGCGGTTGAACGCCTTCTTCATCCGCAGCAACTCGAGCAAATAGGGCTTGGACTGATGGTATCGGTGTCGGCCTCACTGATCAATCTTGTCGTCGGCCGCATCCTGCTTCTTGCTGGTCGGCGTCGGCGATCGATCACCCTCGAGGCCGACGCACACCACCTGCTGACCGATGTCTGGACATCGGCAGGCGTGATTCTTGGCGTTGCCGGAGTGGCCGCCACGGGATGGCTGTGGCTCGACCCGCTACTGGCCCTGCTGGTCGCCAGCAATATCGTGTGGACTGCCTGGCGCCTGCTGCAACGTACGACCTCCGGGCTGATGGATGGCAGCCTGCCGCAGGAGCAGTACGCACTGGTACTCACCATCCTGGATCGGTACCGTGCGCAGGGCATCGACTATCATGCCTTGCGTACCCGCGAGTCCGGCGCGCGCCGCTTCATTTCCCTGCATGTTCTCGTACCGGGAGAGTGGAGCATCGACCGTGCTCATCAACTTGCCGAGAATATTGAACGCGATATTCGTCAAACACTCCCGCATACGTCGGTATTCACCCATCTCGAACCGCTGGACGATCCAGCCTCACAGGACGATATCAACCTTGACCGCTAGGCAAACTATGACCGCGAGAGTCTTTGGGCGGCTGTTGCCGCTGAGCCTGCTGTGGGCGTTGGCTTTGCCGGCTGCTGCCTGGAATGCTGCCGGGCATCGGATCAGTGCCATGATCGCATGGGAATCCATGGACGTGCCAACTCGTGATGCAGTTGCTACAATCCTACGGCAACACCCGGATTTCGAGCAATGGCTGTTGCGGGCCAATGGCGCCGACCCTGACCTGACAGCATTTCTCGAAGCTTCGACCTGGCCCGACGACATTCGCCGCGACAAGCGCTTCTACACTTCAGGCAGCGAGGAACCCACTCCGACCCAGCCAGGTTTCCCCGATATGGAAAGGCGACTGAACTGGCATTTCGTCGATCGCCCAGTGGGCCGATACGAACGTCTGCTGCCGTCGCCAGGCGTCATCGATCAACAACTGGTGGCGCTCGCCCGAACCGTCGGCGACCGCAAGGAAAAGCTCAGCGCGCGCGCCTACGCGCTACCCTGGCTGATCCACCTTGTTGGCGATGCACATCAACCACTGCACGCGGCAAGCCGCTATGGCCCGGACGGACAAAGCGATCAAGGCGGAAACAAGATGACGATCAGCAACCCCTTGCATGCACACGCTTCATCGATAAGTCTGCACCGGTATTGGGATGATCTGCCGGCCCCTCCCTGGCTGAACGGCAGCAGATTGCACAGCACAGTCATTGCCCTGATCAGCCGCCACCCGGCCCCTGCGGCCTCGGGGACACCCGAGCAATGGATCGATGAAAGCTGGCAGATTGCCAGCGAGCACGCCTATCCACCGGAAGTCGATGCCGTGCCAACGATCACCGCCGACTTTCACAATCAAGCGCTGACCATCGCCAATCGTCGTGTCACCGAAGCAGGCTACCGTCTTGCCGCGCTATTGCGACAGTTGTTGCGATAGTGCGATCGGCAAGACGGCTCTAGCCAGCAATCAACGTTTCACGTGAAACAAGAACGGCCTGTTGACCTTAGCCGCTAACCATGGCGCGTAGCCGAGCCACCCTTTCTTCGGTTGGCGGATGGGTGCTGAATAGACCAGCAATCGCACCTCCCGACAAGGGGTTCATAATCATCATTTGTGCAGTTTCAGGATGCGCCTCAGCCGGCGCCAAGGGAATGCCGCGAGCGTAGGCTTCAATTCTTATCAAGGCATCGGCGAGCGCCCTCGGATCACCACAAATTTCGGCACCCCCACGGTCGGCCTCAAACTCGCGCGCCCGAGAGATGGCCATCTGAATCAGCGACGCAGCTAGCGGCGCCAGCAGGGCGACAAGGATGCCGGCCACGGGGTTGCTTGGACGCCCTTCAGTATCACGACCCCCAAAAAATACCGCAAAATTTGCCAATGCGGAAATGGCACCAGCCATGGTCGCTGAAATCGTAGAGATCAGGATGTCGCGATGCTGCACGTGCGCCAACTCATGTGCCATGACTCCACGGATCTCGCGTGCCGACAATAACTGGAGAATTCCCGTCGTCGCAGCGACCGCAGCGTTTTCCGGGTTACGACCGGTAGCAAATGCATTTGGTT
>WBZL01000721.1_pt2 | contig 33799 bp, 32 predicted proteins | sample 5204291 | NCBI WGS metagenome assembly WBZL01 (sample SAMN12344345, study PRJNA552823) | activated sludge metagenome | biome: Activated sludge suspended growth; feature: Nitrification reactor; material: Wastewater; isolation source: activated sludge from nitrification reactor of wastewater...
CGACCGCGACGCGGCGGAACGGCCCGACTCGCCCCGGCGTCGACGCCACCGCCGCCGCCACGAGCAGAACCCCCGCGGCACCGGCGGATCCGGTCGGTCCACCGGCTCGCGCGCCGGAGGCAGGAGCAGGACCGCCGGCAACAGCAAGGCCGCTGGGAACGGCCGACCCGCCGTGAACGGCCGACCCGCTGGGAACGACGGTCGCTCCGCGACCGGCAAGGGGTCACGGACGTCACGTCAGAGCTCCCGGGGCCCGCGTCGCTGACCCGAAGCAGTTCTGGCTGCAGTTCAGGTCGCCCCGGCAGCCCGAACTGCTGCCAGAACCCGCACGGCTGCTGCAGTCAGCGGCCGGTGTGGCCGAAGCCGCCCTCGCCCCGGTCGGTGTCGTCCAGCTCGTCGGTCTCGACGAAGCGGACGTGCTCGACCGGCTGCACCACCAGCTGCGCGATGCGCTCACCCCGGGTCACCAGGAACGTCTCGGCCGGATCGAGGTTGACCAGCAGCACCTTGAGCTCACCCCGGTAGTCGGCATCGATCAGCCCGGGGGTGTTGAGCACGGTCACGCCGTGGCGGAGGGCCAGACCGCTGCGCGGCTGGATGAACCCGGCGTAGCCGCGGGGGATCGCCACCGCGACGCCGGTGGGGACCAGGCCCCGCCCGCCCGGCGCCAGCTCCAGATCGGTCGCGGCCACCAGGTCGACCCCGGCGTCGCCCGGGCGGGCGTAGCGGGGCAACGGGAGTTCTGGATCGAGTCGGACGACGGGCACCTCGAGCACGGCCGGACCCTATCGGGACCCCTGTCGGCGTGCCGAGCCCGGGCACCGGTGGGCGCTTCCGTCGACGGTCACCGTAGGGTGGGACGGTGCTCGTCTGGATGGACCTGGAGATGACCGGCCTGGACCCGGCCCGCAACGTGATCGTCGAGATCGCCACCCTGGTGACCGACGACGACCTGAACATCGTCGCCGAAGGCCCGGACCTGGTCGTCCACACCACCGAGGACGAGCTCGCCAAGATGGAGCCCGTCGTCGTCGAAATGCACACCCGCAGCGGTCTGCTCGACGAGATCCGCTCCTCCACCCTGACCCTCGAGGAGGCGGGAGCGCAGACTCTCGAGTTCATCCGCACCCACGTGCCCGAACCCCGGACCGTCCCCTTGTGCGGCAACTCGATCGGCATGGACCGCCGCTTCCTGGCGATCCACCTGCCCGAGATCGAGGAGCACCTGCACTACCGCTCGATCGACGTGTCGACCATCAAGGAGCTGGCCCGCCGCTGGTACCCGGGATCCCTGGAAGGTCTGACCAAGAAGTCGTCCGCGCACCGGGCCATGGACGACATCAAGGAGTCGGTCGCCGAGCTGGTGCACTGGCGCAACGCCGTGTTCGTGCCGTCCCCCACCCCCGAGGCACCCGCGCCCGAGACGCCCGCTCCCGCTCCCGACGACGCGGGCACGGCCGCCGGGGCCTGATGGTCGAACGACAGGAACGCCTGCCGGCCCGCGACGAGGTCGACGAGGTCGCGCCCGGGATCGGGCGCATCCAGCTCCCGATCATGATCCCGGGACTGGGTCACGTGAACTGCTACGTCCTCGAGGACGAACGGGGCGTCGCCCTGGTCGACCCGGGCATGCCGGACCCGTGGACCCACCAGGTCCTCATCGAACGTCTGCGCTCGATCGACATCGCGCCCGAGCACATCCACACCGTGCTGGTCACCCACTCCCATCCGGACCACTTCGGCGGCGCAGGGCGGCTCAGGGTCGAACACCGCTGCGAGGTGGTCGCCCACCGTCGCTTCCACACCCCGTTCGACCCGTCGCCGGATCCGTTCGCCGACGACCTGACCGAGCTGACCGTGGCGACCGACCCGCCGGAGCCCGGCGGGGACGACGACCGACCCCGCAACGAGCGGTTGGCCGAGGTCCTGTTCGGCGAGGGGCCGATGCCTGAGGTGCCGCCCCGTCCGACGCCGTGGGGCGAGGAGGGGTTCAAGCCCGGCCCCGGAGAGCTCGAGGCGATGCGGGCCTGGGACGACCTGTCCAAGCAGGGCCTGTTGCGCCTGGACCCGACCGTCCGGGTCGACGATCTGGAGGTGCTGCGCCTGGGCGGCCGCGAGTGGCAGGTCGTGCACACCCCCGGTCACACCGGGGACCACATCTGCCTCCTCGATCCGGCCGACGGCACGTTCCTGTCCGGCGACCACGTGCTGCCGACCATCACCCCTCACATCTCGGGCATGACCGGCGACGACGACCCGTTGGCCGAGTTCGTCGCCGCGCTGCACCGCGTCGCGGCCCTCGACGGGGTGACCCGGGTGCTCCCCGCGCACGGACTGCCCTTCGACGACCTCGCCGGCCGCGTCGACGACATCATCGGTCACCACGTCGAGCGCATCGCCCAGCTCGAACGGCTGGGCCAGGAGCTGGGCGACGCCACCGTCCGGGACTACTCCCGCCGGCTGTTCCAGGAGCGGTCGTGGGGTCCGATGGCCGAGTCGGAGACCTACGCGCACCTCCTGCACCTCCAGCACGAGGGCCGGATGGCGGTCCGCACCGACGAGGACGCCCGGCTGCGCTACCGCCCCGTCCCCGCCTGACGCCAGACCCCGATCCGGGCCGATCCGGGCCGATCCGACAGATCTCCGGAAATTCGCTTGACCGCCCCCCGAGGGCCGTGGTTCGCTCGACCCACGAGCCGGTACGGCCGGGATCCCCGGCCGCACCGGCGGCGAACGACACCGGACTCCAACCAGAGCAGACCGATGAGCACCACCACGACCTTCCACGCCGAGCACGCCATGTGGCGCTCCGACGTGGTGCGTGCGCGTCTGCATCTCTGCCCGACCGGCAACCGATTCGGGATTGCGAACGAGTACGGCACCACGCCGGCCGCCACCAAGCCGGCCACTGCCACCGCCCGACGAGGAGCCCCTCCGCCCTGACCCAGAGGTCACAGCGCAGGAAGGCCCCAGAGCCGCCGGGTGGAACTCCACCGGGCGGCTCTTGCGCTTTTCGGCGTCGGGATCTCACCACCAACCGCTGCCCGACAGCCCCCCGAACCACAGCCGCCCGACCGACAGCCGCCCGTCCGACCGACCACCGCCGACCCACCGCCACCCCGTCCGAACCAGGAGATCCACCATGACCATCGTCGACACCCGCCCCCGACCCTCGGGCAGCGCCCTGGCCGCCGCACCGGGAGTGCTCGACCGCTCCGAGTGGGAGACCGACGCCCTGTGCCGCGACCTGAGCACCGAGCTGTTCTTCAGCGACGACGTCGACGAGATCGGCGACGCCAAACGCATCTGCCTCAGCTGTCCGGTCCGGACCCGATGTCTGGACGCCGCGGTCGAACGCGGCGAGCAGTTCGGCATCTGGGGCGGGCACCTGTTCGTGTCCGGCCGCATCGTCCTGCACAAGAGGCGGCGGGGACGGCCGCCCAAGGTCGAACGACCCGGCGACCGCTTCCCCGAGGTCGAGGTCCCCGAGCCGTACCGGCGGCTGGTGCGCGCCGGAGCTCCCGGCTGAACGGAACCGAGTCCTCCGGACCCGACGGACGGTGACGCACCGACCGCGAGCTGACCGATGAGGTCCGGATCACTACAGTGGAGGGGCCCTCGCGGGCCCCTCCACCGGAGCCCGCCCGTCCCCCCGGCCAGGATCCCCGCACCATGACGCGGACCGACGAGACCACCGCCGAACCGCCCGCCGACGACCCGGCCCAGCCCGGACGTCGACGCCGCTCCGGGCTGCCGATCGGGCCGCTCGGGCTGTTCCTGGCCACCGCCATCGCCCTGGCCGCCGCCGGACTCGTCCTGTGGATCGGCACCCGGTCCAACAGCGACGCCATCCCGGTCGAGAAGGCCCTCGAGCAGATCGACGGCGGATCACTCGTCCCCGCAGGCACCGACCCCGCCACCGTCGGTTCGCCGGCCCCGGACGTGCGCCTGAACCTCCTCGACGGCACCACGACCCGGCTGTCGGCGTTCCAGGGCCGCCCGGTGGTGCTGAACTTCTGGTCCTCGACCTGCGCGCCGTGCCTCAAGGAGATGCCGGATCTGGAACGGGTGTGGACGTCGCACTCCGGACAGGTGGCCGTCGTGGGTGTCGACGTGACCGACACCGAGGCAGCCGGGCGCGAGATGGTCGAGCAGACCGGGGTGACCTACCCCAACGGACGCGACCCCGGCGCCGACATCTTCGCCGCCTTCGGGGGGACCGCCCTTCCCCGCACCGTGTTCATCGACGCGAAGGGCACCGTGGTCGAGGCCCACAACGGCGCGCTCACCTCCGACGAGGTCGACGGCATCCTCCGCGACCGGGGCCTGCTCGGCTGAGCGGCCGGCGCCGGACAGGATCTCCGAACCCGTGGGCGCACGCCTGGCCCTGGCCTTCTCCGCCGGGATGGTCGCCACGGTCAACCCGTGCGGCTTCGCCCTGCTCCCGGCGTACCTGACCTACTTCCTGGGGCTCGACCCCGCCGGGTCGGATGCGACGACCGACTCCGCCGACGCTCGCCGTGCCAATCCCAGCCCGGTGCTGCGGGCGCTCGTGGTGTCGGCCGCGGTGACCGCCGGGTTCCTGGTCGTGTTCGGGGTGATGGGCCTGGCCTGGTCGTCGGTGTCGTCTGTCATCGGGCGTCGCCTGCCCTGGTTCACGCTGGTGATCGGCGTCGGCCTGGTCGTCCTGGGCGTGGCGGTGCTCCGCGGGTTCGAGCCCACCCTGCGACTGCCGCACCTGGACCTCAACCGCAGCGGGCGCGAACTCGTCACCATGTTCCTGTTCGGCATCTCCTACGCCGTCGCGTCGTTGAGCTGCACGATCCCGGTGTTCATCTCGCTGGTGTCGGTCACCCTCGACGGCAGCTTCGGCCAGAGCGTCGGGGCGTTCGTCGCCTACGGGCTGGGGATGGGGATGACGCTCGCCATCCTGACCGTGGCCGTCGCCCTGGCCCGCACCGGGGTGGTCACCGCGTTCCGACGGCTGATGCCGCACATGGCCGCCATCTCCGGAGCGCTGCTCATCGTGGCCGGCCTCTTCGTCGGCTACTACGCCTGGGTCGAGCTGCGCGAGCTCGACTCGGGCGCCTCGTCGCCGGTCGTCGACTGGACCCGCGACGTTCAGAGCTGGCTGCAGAACCACGTGGAGCGGATCGGCGGTGCCCGCCTGGCCGTCGCCGCAGCTCTGGTCATCGGGGCGGTCGTCGCCGCGGCGTTGATCAGCCGCCGTGGCGCGGACCGACCCCCGGGCGACGCGCGGGACCACGTCGGCCCACCCGATCGGGGTCGGGAATCGGATCGGTCCTAGGGTGACCGGGTGCCCGTGCTGACCCGCCTCCGCTCGCAGTTCCCCGACGCCATGCCGATCGGCACGTACCTGGACCGGGTCGCCACCGCCCTCGACCCGTTCGACTTCCGACCCGACGGGACCTTCGCGGCGGTGTCGATCTGCCGCGACGAGCTGACCCAGCAGCTGATCGAGCAGGTCGCGCAGCGCTGGCACCGCCCGTTCGCCCTCGGCGGTCTGGGCGGCCTGCCGTCGCTCGGGCGCACCGGGTGGCAGGCGTGCCTGTCCCACGTCCCCGACGCGGACGGACGCGGCCACCTGCTCGTGTTCGGACTCCCCCACATCGGCATGGATCCCGCCGGCGGGCTCGGCCAGAGCCTCCGACGCCACCAGGACCGACCCACCTCGACCTGCGGTGCCATCAACGCCCTGCTCGACGTCCTCAAGAACGGACCGGCGGAGTCGTTGCCGCCCGGCCTCGACGACCACGAGGCCCAACGACTGCTGCGGTTCGCCGAGCAGGGATCGGGCACCGTCCCGCTGGAGATCGTGGAGCTGACCCTGCGGGTCGCCACCGCGATCGAGGACGAGATGTGGACCGAGCTCGACGCGCTCGAAGCCTGGCGGACCATGGACGTGGCCGTGTTCTGCGGAGTGCAGATCCACGTTCCGGAGCGGTCCGATCACGTGCTGTCCACCGGCGCCTCGGTCAAAGGCGCCGACGGAGTCCGCCGTCCCCTCGTTCTGTAGTGCGAGATCCAGGCGAACGCCTGGATCTCGCACTACAGAACGGTGTCGGAGGTGGGGATCGTCGGGGTGGGTCAGGGGGCGAGTCGGTCGCGGACCCAGCCACCCGCGGGGTCACGCCGGTACCGGAGGCGGTCGTGCAGCCGGCTCGGCCGGCCCTGCCAGAACTCGAAGACCTCGGGCGTCACCAGGTAGCCACCCCAGTTCGGGGGCCGGGGCACATCGCCCTCGGCGAAGCGAACGGCGGCTTCCGCGACCCGGGCCTCGAGCTCGGCCCGGTCGGCCAGGACGCTCGACTGCTCGCTGGCCCACGCCCCGACGCGGCTGTCGCGCGGCCGTGAGGCGAAGTAGCGGTCGCTGACGTCGTCGGGTGCCGGAACCGCGATGCCCTCGACGCGGACCTGGCGGTGGATCCCCAACCAGCTGAACAGCAGCGCTACGTGTGGGTCGGCGGCGATCTCGACGCCCTTGCGGCTGTCGCGGTTGGTGAAGAACTGGAACCGACCCTCGTCGTCGACGCCGCGGAGCAGCACGTTGCGCACCGTCGGTCGACCGTCGTCGACCGTCGCCAGGGCCATCGAGTTGAACTCGGCCTCACCGGCCGACTCGGCGTCGGCCAGCCAGCGGTCGAACAGCTCGTAAGGGCCTGCTGGGGCATCGGACTCGACCAGGACGCCCCAGTCGTAGTCCGTGCGGTGGGCCAGTCCAGCGGGTCCGTCACCCACCGAGACCGGCGCTGGTTCGTCGATCACGGCTCAAGGGTAGATCCGCTCGCTCCGTGGCCCATCAGGACCGCCCAGCTCCGGCCAAGTCAGGTCCTGCCAGCTCAGGTCCGGTCGCCGCCGTCCGCGCCGGCGTCCCCGGCACCGCCACTGCCAGCGCCGCGGTCAACCGATCCTCCGTCGGCAACGCGATCACCGCGGTCCAACCGCCAGGACGGCACCTTGGGACCGACCGAGCGCTGCGACGGGTAGATGCCGAGGTGGGTGGAGAACACGTAGCTCATGACGCAGACGACGGCGAAGTACGGGATCGCTCCGGATCCGAACATCTCGACCCCCATGATCGTGCAGGCGAGCGGGGTCTTCGCCGCCCCGGCGAACACGGCCACGAACCCCAGCGCCGCCAGCAGGGCCGGCGGCACCCCGAGCGGTCCGGCCAGCGCGGCGCCCAGGGTCGCGCCGATCACGAACAGCGGAGTGACCTCGCCGCCCACGAATCCCGAACCCAGGGTCACGGCGGTGAACAGGAGCTTGAGAGCGAACGCCCAGGTCGGAACCGGCGCCCCGGCCAGGCTGACCTCGACCAGGCCCTCGGACAGTCCGTTGTAGTAGCGGTTCCCGACCGCGTAGGTCAGGGCGACGACGAGCGCGCCACCGATGAGGGGTCGGGCCGGCGGCCACGCGATCAGGCGCGACGCCTGCTTCACCCAGTGGTCCGCGAGGCTGAACAGCACCGACACCAGTCCGCAGGCGATTCCCGCCACCGCCACCTTCAACAGCAGTCCCACCGACAGGTCGACCTGGCCGAGGTGCGGAGTGATCGTGTGGTGCACGCCCACGCCGCGCACGACCAGGTCGCCGGTGACCGACGCGACGAGGCACGGCACGAGCGCCTCGTAGCGGACCCGGCCGACGGACTGCACCTCGAGGGCGAACACCGCACCGGCCAGCGGCACGCCGAAGACCGCGCCGAACCCGCCGGCTATGGCGGTCACCAGCATGATGCGTCGGTCCTCGCCGCGCAGGCGCAGGACCCGCGACGCGGCGTCGGTCAGGCTGCCGCTCATCTGGATGGCGGTCCCCTCCCGGCCGGCGGAGCCTCCGAAGAGGTGCGTGACGATCGTCCCGATGAGCACCATCGGCGCCATGCGGCGCGGCACCCAGTCGGTCGGGTCGTGGATCTCGCCGAGGATCAGGTTGTTGCCCTCGACGGACCGGCCGCCGCCGTAGTGGTAGGCGAGACCGATCGCCAGGCCGGCCAGCGGCAGGAACCACAGGATGGCGCCGTGGCGGTCGAAGGTCTCCGTCGCCCACTGCAACGACACCAGGAACACCGCGGAGGCCAGGCCGCCGAGCACCCCGACGAGCATCCCGAGGGCGATCCAGCGCAGCAGACCCGCCACCACGTCGGCCTGGGCACGCAGCACCGTACGGGCTCCGCTCGGCAGCGGCCGTCGTGGTCGGACGGGATCGGTCACGTCACGGGGCCATCACGTCAACCGATGACGGTGAGTCCCCGGAGGTACGGCTGGAGCAGGTCGGGGACGTCGACCCGCCCGTCGGTACGGCGGTAGGTCTCCACGATCGCGGCCCAGACCCGGGGGACGGCCAGGGCCGAACCGTTGAGGGTGTGGAGGATCTCGGTGCCCTTGCCCTCTGCCGGCCGGTACCGCAGGTTGGCCCGACGGGCCTGGTAGTCGCCGAACCAGCTGACCGAGCTGACCTCCAACCACCGGTCCGCTCCGGGTGCGAACACCTCGATGTCGAAGGTGCGTCGCGCCGACGCGCCCAGGTCACCGGCGCACAGGTCCAGGACGCGGTAGGCCAGTCCGAGGTCCCGGATGGTCGACTCGGCCCGGTCGAGGATCTCGGAGTGCAGCCCGGCCGCCTGGGCCGGCGTCGAGTAGGCGAGGATCTCGACCTTGTCGAACTCGTGCACGCGCAGCAGTCCGCGTGTGTCCTTGCCGGCGGAGCCGGCCTCGCGACGGAAGCAGCTGGTGTGGGCGCAGAAGCGACGGGGCAGGTCGGCCTCGTCGACGATCTCGTCGCGGCCCAGCGAGGTGAGCGGCACCTCCGCGGTGGGGATGGCCCACAGGTCGTCACGCTCGAGGTGGTAGGCCTCCTCCTCGAACTTGGGGAGGTGACCGGTCGAGACCATGGTGTCGGTGCGCACCAGCGTCGGCGGTCGGACCTCCTCGTACAGGTCCACGTTGCGGTCGAGCGCCAGCTGGCACAGCGCCCGCACCAGCGCGGCGCCGGCGCCGCGGTACATGACGAACATCGAGCCCGACAGCTTGACGGCCCGCTCCACGTCGAGGATGCCGAGCTGCTCGCCGATCTCCCAGTGGGGCACGCGTTGGTGATCGGCGTAGCGGTCGGCGTCGAAGCCCTCGACCCGGACCACGACGTTGTCGTCCTCGCCGAGGCCGTCGGGCGCGTCGGGCGACGGGAGGTTCGGGATGCGCAGCAGCTTCTCGCGCAGCTCGGCAGCCATCTCGTCCGCGCCGACGTCGAGCGCCTTCTCCTCGGCGCCGAGGATGCGGCTCTGCTCCTGCAGTTCGGCGGCCTCGTCCTGGCGCTTGTCGCGGAACAGCTTGCCGACCTCGTTGGACAGCGTGCGGATCTCGGCACGGAGCCCGTCGCGACGTGCGGTCAGGTTGCGAAGCTCGGCGTCGAGGCGGACGACCTCGTCGACGGCGCCCGGGTCCTCGCCACGGCGGGCGAGCCCGGCGCGGACCGCGTCGGGGTCGTTGCGGAACAGGCGCACGTCGAGCATCCCCGCACGGTAGCGGCGCGCGCCTCACGCCCCCGAACCCGTTGGGGCCCCTGGCTAGGGTGCCGACATGGCCGACGCCCGCCCGCTGACCGACGCTCCCGACGACGACGCGGTGACCGAGCTGCTGGCGGAGGCGTTGCAGGCGGCGCTCGCCGAGCACCACGTGCCGGGGGCGGTCGCCGGCGTGGTGATCGGCGACGTCCGCCACGTGGCCGGCGCCGGGGTCGGTCACCACGAGCTCCCCCGAGCGGTCGACGGCGACACCATGTTCCAGGTCGGCTCGATCACCAAGACCCTGACCTCCGCCGCGGTGATGACCCTGGTCCAGGACGGTCGCCTCTCACTCGACGACCCGGTCGAGGCGCACCTGTCCGGCCTGGGCGAGGCGACCGGCCTCGACACCGAGGCGATCACCGTCGAGGTCGCGCTCGCCCACACCGCCGGGTTCGACGGCGACCACCTGTTCATCGAGGGCGAACGGGACGGCCTGGCGACGCTGTCGACGGCGCGTCGGTTCTTCGAGCCCGGAACGGGCTGGTCCTACAACAACGCGGGCTTCTCGATCGCCGGCGAGGTGGTCGCGGCGGTCACCGGTGTGCCCTTCGAGAGCTTCGTGCGGGAACGTCTCCTCGGCCCCCTGGGCATGGCGTCCGCCGGGTTCCGGGCCGACGATGTCATCACCCGCGACGTCGCCGCGCCGCACTGGGTGTTCGACGGCGCCGCGTACGTGCTGCGTGGCATCGGCTGGCAGCCCGGCTGGGAGCTCACCCCGCTCGACCGCGCGGCGGGCGGTCTGGTGGCGTCGGTGAACCACCTGCTCGAGTGGTGCCGGTTCCAGTGGAGCGGCACCGGCCTCGACGGCACCCGGCTGCTCACCGACGACTCGCTCCGCCGGCTGCACCACCCTGTCACCGCCGAGGTCCGCCCCGGGGAGTCCGTGGCACTCGACTGGTTCGTCCACACCCACGAGATCGGCCCCGAGCACGCGCCGGCGCGCGGGGCGGCATCACCCGGTCCGAACGGGCCGGTGACGACGATCGAGCACGGCGGGACGACGGTCGGCTACATCAGCGACCTGATCGTCGCCCCCGACCAGCGGATCGGGATCGTGGTGCTGACCAACGCCACCAACGGCGCGGCGGTCACCCAGGCCGTGCGGCGGACGATGCTGGCCGAGCTGCTCGGAGTCGTGGAGGCCGACCCGGTGCCGGACCCGGACCTGCGCCCAGACCTCGACCGGCTGACCGGCGTCTACGAGCACGCCTTCGCCACCCTCACCGTCACCGCCGGCGACGATCCAAGAACCGTCGTCGTCACCCCGTCGGCCCGCGACGTCGACGGGTGGCAGCCCCCGGTCACCTCGCCGGTGACGTTCGGGTTCTCGTCACCGACCGACCTCGTCAGCCTCGACCATCCCGCGCCGGTGAAGGTCGCCCACTTCGACCCCGACGGAGACCGTGCCCAGTGGATGCTGTGGGAGCACCGACGGGCACCCCGAACCGGCGACGTGCCGGGAGCACCGACGTGAACGTCGTGTTCGACCTCGACGGTACGGTCTGGGACTCCGAGCCCGGGATCCTGGCGTGCCTGGTCCACACCCTGGACGCGCTCGGCCTCCCCGTGCCGACCGATCAGGTCCTGCGCTCGCACATCGGACCGCCCCTGCCGCTGATGCTCGAGATGGTGGGGGTACCGGCCGGGCACGTCGAGGCCGGCGTCCGCCTGTACCGGGACCGCTACGTGCGGGCCGGGGTGTACGAGGCCAGCCTCTACGACGGAGCGGTCGACATGCTCGACGCCGTGGCCGCGGCGGGTCACACCCTCGCCACCGCGACGTCCAAGGGCGAGGGCCCGACCCGCACCATGCTCGACCACTTCGGTCTGACCGACCGGTTCACGGTGATCGGCGCGGCGTCCATGGACGGGACGAGCATCTCCAAGACCGACGTGCTCGCCCGCACCCTGGCCGGACTCGGAGACCCCGCGCCCTCGGACTGCGTGCTCGTCGGCGACCGCGACCTCGACGTGCTCGGCGCAGCCGCCCACGGGATCGACTGCATCGGTGCCTCCTGGGGCTACGGCGCAGTCGGTGAGTTGCAGGCCGCGGGGGCATGGGCGGTGGCGGAGCACCCCTCCGACGTGCCCGGGCTCGTGGCCCGCCGGTAGCGTCGCTCGACGTGACCACGACCGGATCGCCCACCACCGGCTCCGGAGGCGAGGCCGTCGTCGTCGAGGACCTGGTCATCCGCTACGGGGAGCTCACCGCGGTCGACGGCGTGTCGTTCGCCGCCCGGGCCGGGCAGGTCACCACCGTGCTCGGCCCCAACGGCGCCGGAAAGACGTCGACGGTCGAGCACCTCGAGGGATACCGCCCCGCGGCAGGAGGCTGGACCCGGGTGCTCGGCCTGGACCCGATCGCCGACCACCGACGCCTCAGCCACCGGGTCGGGGTGATGCTGCAGGACGGCGGCATCCCCACCGCCATCCGTCCCTCCGAGCTGCTGGCCCAGTACGCCGGGTTCTTCGAACGGCCGCTCGATCCGGCCGAGCTGCTGGAGCGTGTCGGGCTGTCGCACCGGGCCGGTACCGCGTTCCGACGGCTGTCGGGCGGCGAGCAGCGCCGGCTGTCGCTGGCGCTGGCGATCATCGGGCGTCCCGAGGTGGTGTTCCTCGACGAGCCCACCGCCGGGATCGACCTCGAGGGCCGCGACGCCGTGCGCGAGGTGGTGGCGTCGCTGAGCGAAGACGGGGTGGCGGTGGTGATGACGACCCACGACCTCGACGAGGCCGAGCGGTGCTCGGACCACGTGGTGATCATCGACCGGGGCGTCGTCGTCGCCGCCGGGTCCCCGGCCGAGCTGGTCCGCCCCAGCGACTCCGACCACATCCTGTTCGGCGCGCCCGACGAGCTCCCCGTCGACGACCTGGCCGCCCACCTCGGCGTCGGGGTGCGTCGGGTGAGCCGGGGCGAGTTCCGCGTCGAGACCGACCCCAGCCCGGCGAACGTGGCCTCGGTGACCGCGTGGCTGGCTGAACGGGACCTGCCGCTGCAGGACCTCCGCGCCGGGCGGCAGCGCCTCGACGACGTGTTCCGCCGCCTGACCGCCCACGACCGCGGGCCCGACGCCGGGGAACCGGGCGGTACCGCCGCCCGACGACGCGGACGAGGGAGGCGACGGTGAGAGCGTTCCGGTCCCAGCTGCGCACCGAGCTGGTGCTCGGAGCCCGCCAGGGCGAGCAGCTGCTGGTCAACCTCGGGATCCCGCTGCTGATCCTGGTGTTCTTCTCGACCGTCGACGTGCTCCCCCACGGCGACGTCGACGAGCCGATCGACTACCTGGCCCCGGCGGTGCTGGCGTTGGCCGTCATGTCGAGCTCGCTGGTGTCGCTCGGCATCGGCACCGGGTTCGAACGCCACTACGGCGTGCTGAAGCGGCTCGGGGCATCACCGCTCGGACGAGGGCGATGGGTGACTGCCAAGATCACCTCGGTCCTGGTCACCGAGGTGATCCAGTGGGCGGTGCTCATCGCCGTCGCGGTGCTGCTCGGTTGGTCGCCGCCGGCAACGGGCTGGGCGCCGGCGGTCCTCGGCGCCCTGCTCGGGACCGCAGCGTTCGGCGGCCTCGGACTGCTGCTCGCCGGCACGCTGCCCGGCGTCGGAACGCTGGCGGTGGCCAACGGCCTGTACCTCGTGCTGCTGCTGACCGGAGGCATGGTCGTCCCCCTGTCGGAGCTGCCCAGCGGTCTGGCCACGGCGGCGCGGGTGCTGCCCGCCGCCCCGCTCACCGAGGTGATCACCGGCTCCCTCGGCAGAGACGGGGTGGAGGCCTGGGCGTGGGTGTCGCTGACCGCATGGGCGGTCGTCGCCCCCGTCGCCGCGGCGCTTCTGTTCCGCTGGTCGGCCGAGTAGCGGTCCCGGGGAACGCGGAGAGGCCCCGCCTGAGCGGGGCCTCCCGATGACAGGACGTGGCGGGTCGATCAGCCGCCGGTGGGGGCGACCGTGGTCGTGGTCACCGCCGGCGGCGGGTCGTTGAACCAGGGGTTGCCGTTGTCGGTGAAGATGTTCATGGTCGCCAGAGCGGCCACGTAGACCATCATCGCCACGATCAGACCGAAGTAGAAGATCCTCGACAGCAGCTTGGTGTCGAAGCGCAGGTGCATGAAGAACGAGGCGATCAGGACGAACTTGACCACCATCATGACCACGAGCAGCACGATCGCCGGGTAGTGCGACGCGTCGCCGAACCACGACGACCAGAAGTAGGTGGACACCTCGAGCGCCGTGATGGCGACGAGCACCCAGAAGATCGTGAAGTAGGTGGAGGTCGACGGACCGTGGGTGTGGTGTTCGCCCGGGTGCACCGGGGAGTCGTCGTCGAGTTCCTCAACGGTGGTGCTCACGCTGGCTCCTGCGTCTCGGGAAGGGGTCGTTCGGGTTCGGTGTCGGAGCGGGTCACGGGATCAGGTACACGATCGCGAAGATCACGACCCACACGATGTCCACGAAGTGCCAGTACAGACCCAGGACCTCGACGGCCTCGGCCTGCAGCTGCTTGCGGAACGAGTAGCCCACCGCGCTGAGCAGCATGATGATGCCGACCGCGACGTGGGCGCCGTGGAAGCCGGTCAACGTGTAGAACGCGGAAGCCGACACGTTGGAGGTGTAGCCGAGGCCCTCGCGGACGAACTCGGTGAACTCGTAGACCTGGCCGGCCAGGAACAAACCGCCGAGCACGCAGGTGGCCGACAGCCACAGCCGCATCCGCTTGGAGTCGCCTCCCATGACGGCGTTGACCGCCAGCACCATGGTGAGCGAGCTCATCAGCAGGATGAAGCTCGTCATCGAGGTGAACGGGATGTTGAACAGCTCCGACGCCTTGAGCGGCGAGCCGGCCAGACCGGGGATGCTGCCGGGCCGGTTCTTGTAGAGCAGGTAGGTGGAGATCAGACCGCCGAACAGCAGGCAGTCCGACGCCAGGTACACCCACATCGCCAACTTCGTGTTGGAGATGCCGGTGGAGGTGGCGTGGGTGTCGTCGGGGAACTCCAGGTCCTCGACCGGTTCGAGGGCGATGTCAGCCAACGGTCGTCTCCTCCGTGCTGGCCATTGCCGGCTCGAGCGTGCGCTCGTCCGCGTCGTCGGAGCTGCCGTCCACCTCGCCGTCACCGGCGTCGGCGTCGGTCGGGGCATCCTCGGAGCCGTCGACGGCGTCGGGTCGGTCGTCGGTCGGGTGGTCGTCGTCGTGGTGGTGCCCGGCGCTCGGGTCGGTCGACGGCTCGAACACCCAGCCGAAGATGCCCAGGATGATCAGGAGCACACCTGGGACCAGCCACCAGTAGTTGAAGATCAGGCCGTAGCCCACGAACGGGAATCCGCAGGACATGACCAGCGGCCAGTACGACGGCGACGGGAGGTGCACGTCGGTGGCGTCACCCTTCTGGACGACGTCCTCGGTGCGGGCGATGCGAACCAGGCGGCCGTTCTCGTCATGGCCGTACTTGCGGTGCCAGAACTCGTCGACCTCCTCGACCACCGGGAGCTCGTCGAAGTTGTGCTCGGGCGCCGGCGACGGGATCATCCACTCCGGCGAACGGGCATCCCACGGGTCCGGCCCCGGATCGACGGGGTTGGCCTTGTGACGCCGGTAGCTCAGTGCGACGTTGACCATGAACAGGATCAGCGACACGGCGATGGTGAAGGCGCCGATAGTGGCGATGAGGTTCCAGAAGTTGAAGCCCTGGCCCTCGGTGTAGGTGTAGGTGCGTCGCATCATCCCCTGGAGCCCGAGGATGTGCATGGGACCGAACGTCAGGTTGAACCCGACGAGCATGATCCAGAAGTTCCACTTGCCCATCTTCTCGTTCAGGAAGTGGCCGAACATCTTGGGCCACCAGAAGTACATGCCGCCGAACAGCCCGAGCAGCGCTCCGCCGAACAGCACGTAGTGGAAGTGGGCGACGATGTAGTAGGTGTCGGTCTGCTGGGCGTCGGCGGGGGCGAAGGCGTGGGTCACGCCCGACAGGCCGCCGATGGTGAACATGGCGACCAGGCCGATCGAGAACAGCATGGGTGTGCTCAACCGGATGCGGCCGCCGTACATGGTGGCCATCCAGTTGAGGATCTTCACGCCGGTCGGCACGGCGATGAACATGGTCGCGAGAGAGAAGGCCAGCACCGACAGCGTTCCGATGCCCGAGGCGAACATGTGGTGCGCCCACACGCCCCAGCCCATGAAGCCGATGGCGATGCCGGAACCGACCATGAACGGGTAGCCGAAGATCGGCTTTCGGGAGAACACCGGGATGATCTCGGACACGATCCCGAAGCTGGGCAGGATCATGATGTACACCTCGGGGTGCCCGAATATCCAGAACAGGTTCTGCCACAGGAACGGGTCCCCGCCCTTCGAGGCGTCGAAGAAGGTGGCGTCGAACAGCCGGTCGAACATCAGCAGGAACAGCGCCACGGTGATCACCGGCAGGGCGAACACCAGCAGCACCTGCGTGACGAACGCCATCCAGGTGAACACCGGCATGCGCATGAGGGTCATCCCCGGCGAACGCATGTTGAGCACGGTGACGGTCAGGTTGATGGCCGAGACCGTGGATCCGATGCCCATGATGATCAGGCCGACGGCGTAGAAGTCGATGCCGTGGCCGGGCGAGAAGGTGACGCCGGAGTTGGGGGCGTAGTTGAACCAACCGCCGTTGGCGCCGCCGCCCAGGAACCACGAGGTGTTGAAGAAGATGGCGCCGCTGAGCCAGATCCACAGCGACAGGGCGTTCATCCGGGGGAAGGCGACGTCACGGGCACCGATCTGCAACGGCAGCAGGTAGTTGGCGAACGCCGACTGCATGGGCATGACGGCGAGGAAGATCATCGTCACGCCGTGCATGGTGAAGACCTGGTTGTACACGTCGGCCGACAGCAGCTTGGCGCCCGGGACTGCCAGCTGGGTGCGGATCAGCAGCGCCTCGGACCCGCCGACCAGCAGGAAGAAGAAGGCGGCGACGCCGTACATGATGCCGATCTTCTTGTGGTCGACGGTGAACAGCCACGACTTCCAGCCGTGGGTCGCCGTGGGGCGGGCGAACACGCCCAAGGGCTTGGACACCGTGGCGGTGCCGCTGCCGAGCTCGAGCGGGGGATGGTCTTCGACGAGTGCCATGAGCAGTCCTTCTGGTCCTTCTCCGGCCGGCCTACTTGAGGGTCACCAGGTAGGCGACGAGCTGATCGATCTGGGTCTCCGAGAGCTGCAGGTTCGGCATGCCCTGGTTGTTCTCGGGGTTCATCGGCTTGATGGCTTCCGGGTCGCGGAGCCAGTCCTTGAGGTTGGAGCGGTCCGGGACGCCGTCGGGGATGGCGGTCACCGACTCGGCCGCCTTGCCCTGGTACAGCGGCAGCAGCGAGCCAGCGAACGTCTGGCGCATCATCAGGTGCGTCAGGTTCGGGGCGTTCTTGGCCGTGAGCGTGCTGTCCACCGTCTCGCCGTACTCGGGGTCGGGGACCTTCGAGTACTTGAACGGCGGAGACGACTCCGGGGTCAGCCCGTCGACCTGGTGGCAGCGGGCGCACTGCGAGACGAACAGCTCCTGACCGGCGATCGCCTTGGGGTCGGTCGGCTGGTCCGGGACCGACGTCATCGCATCGACCCACTTGTCGAACTCGGCCTGCGGCAGCGCCTTGAGCTCCATGCGCATGACGCCGTGGGACAGGCCGCAGAACTCGGTGCACTGGCCCTGGTAGATGCCGGGCTTGTCGGCGGTCATGACCAGGGTGTGGGTCCGGCCGGGAACCGCGTCGAGCTTGCCGTTGATGGCCGGGATCCAGAACGAGTGGATGACGTCGTTGGACTGGAGCTTCATCTTGACGTCCTTGCCGACCGGCACCACGACCTGGGTCGCGGTGATGATGTCGACCGTGCCGTCGCTGTCGAGGTCATAGCGGTACTCCCACCACCACTGCTGACCGATGACGCGGACCTCCATCGGGTCCTCGGACTTCTCGATCTCCAGCACGGTCTTGACGTTGAACACGGCGAGGATGGCCAGCACGAGCGCCGGGACCAGGGTCCAACCGATCTCCAGCGTGGTGTTGCCGTGGGTCTGGGTGGGCTCGTCGACCCCGTCGACGTCTTCCTTGTTGCGCTTGAAGCGCACGGCCATCCAGATGACGCCGGCCTCGACCGCGAGGAACACCAGGCCGGCGATGAAGAACACCGGCTTGACCAGGTTGAAGATCTCCCAGTTCTGGCGGCCGGCCGGCGCCAGGGTGTTGAGCGGCATGGCCGGGTCGCCGATGTTGCGGACGATCAGCCAGAGGCAGATCGTCATGACGACCAGCGAGACGATCCCGGCGATCGCCGCGTTGCGCTTGTTCCGCATTCCCAACCTCTCACTCACCGGCGAGCAGGGTGAGAGTATCCACCGCCCCGCTCCCGGAAGCCGAATCGACCACGACGGCGGGGGCGGCGCCCGCACCGTGCTCCTCGCCCGTCTGCTCGCCGGCGACCCCGCCGGCGATCCCCGCGGCGATGATGACCACGCCGCCGACCAGCAGCACGGAGACCACCACCGTCCTCGTCAGCTCGGGTCGGCTGGCGAGGATGAAGGCCATCACGAAGACGATGATCGCCGCCATGATGATCATGTAGACGGCGACCTCCTGCGGGATCGCCAGCAGGAGGCGGGAGATGCACAGGACGATGACCGCCAGGGTCAGCACCGACAGGACCGGCACCTCGAGCGGGTCCATCAGGTCGTGGCGCAGCTCGCGGTTGGCGCCCTGGTCGCCGGTGGCCCGCTCGGCCCACGCCCGCACGGTCCAGGAGACCATGACGATGGCGAGCAGCACGACGCCCACCCAGAACAGGGTCGTGTCGACCGCCAGGCCGACCACGGACACCGCGACGCCGAACGCGCCGGCCATCGGCCAGTAGCTGAGCCCGACCGGCGTGAGCACCGGCGGGTTGGTGGCGGTGGCCGGGTCGCGGCCGTCCATGGCGACCAGCACGTCCGCGCTGCCGTCGCGGAAGGCGGTGGAGAACCCTCCGAGCGCCGCCATCACCGCCGCGAACCCCATCAGGACGCTGTAGCCGACGTGGTCGCCGACCCAGCCCTTCCACCCGAAGGTGAGGGGGCCGACGATCGAGTTGACGACGTCGCCGTCCTGGAACACGCCGATCACGCCGCTGTGCGCGGCGGCACCGGTCAGGAAGCCGTAGACGATCGCCGTCACGAAGCCGACGACCGCTGCGGCGTAGAAGAACTTGGAACCCCGGGTGATCATCGAGCTCTCACTTCATGATGTAGACGGCGACCCAGACCACCGCGTAGACCGCGCAGCTGGCGTACCAGAAGACTGCGGCTGCGGCGATGCCGTCGGGCTGACGACTGGAGAACTGACCGCCCAGGGCCCGGAAGGCCATCAGGGCGATGAAGATCATCCCGGCGACCACCATGAGCAGGCTGCCCACGGTGACGGCGTAGAAGAGCGGGCCCTCGGGCTGCTCGATGGTGACCGCCGCCTGCTTGAACAGGAAGATCGACTGGTTCACGAACGCGGCGCCCAGCAGGAGGGTGATCCCCAGCGCCAGGTACGTGTGGGTCCGGTCGTCGCGGGTTATCGCGTACACCGCCCACTGCATGGTCACCACCGACATGGCCAGGGTCAGGGCCTGCATGTTCGGCTGGGTCAGCGGGATGGTGTTGGCGCTGAACCAGTCGGCGCCCCCGGCGTTGCGAGCAGCGAGGTAGTAGCCGATCAGCGTGGCCATCACGGCCACGACGCCGGCGGTGGCGAACGCGGTGCCGAAGATCAGCTCCCGACGGCGGGGCTGCAACGGAGCGGGAAGGGCGGCCGTGGCCATCAGGGCTTGTCCTCCGTGCCCTCACGGGCGTCGAGCAACGGGTACGGCGACGTCACCCGGGCCAGATCGGGCAGGCCGATGCCTCCGCCGGCGGGGTTCGGGAACGACCACTCGAGGGTGAGTCCCCCGACCGGCTCGCCGGCAGGGTCCTCGGTGGCCCGCATGGCGGCCACCAGGGCGCTCAAGCCACCGAGGGCCAGCAGGCCGGCCCCGACGGCGACGAGGAGGCCGAAGATCTGGAAGGCGGTCGTCTCGCCGTCGAGCTGGACCACCGACTGCACCAGCAGGGTGGTGCCGAGGAGCCCACCGCCGAGCACGAGCAGCGGGACGGTGAGCCGCCCCTCGACCGAGTTGCCGGGCCCGCCCCACAGCAGCGGCGACCAGTGCAGGCTGGCGGCGGCGCCACCGAGGAGAGCTGCTCCGGCGACGAAGGCGGTCTGGGCCGACGCCAGGGTGGCCGGCGAGGCGCCGAACAGGGTGCCCTGGCCGGCGAGCGACAGCGACTGGACCCATCCGGTGACCGCGGCACCCATCAGCAGAAGGACAGAGACGATCGAGAGGATCAGCGCCGGACTCACGACGGGCTTGCCCTTGCGGAGCGTGTCGCCGATCGCACCGAGGAGCCCGAGGATCGGGACGGTGATGCCGAAGGCGAACAGGGTCCACAGCGCGGTGTTGAGCGCGCTGGGCAGCTGCGCCCACGCACCGAACGCCAGGATCGCGTAGAGCCCGACGATGAGCTGGAGGACGTCGGTCTGGGCGAAGCGCCGCCCGCTGGCGGTGGCGACCACGTCGATGGCGATGCCGAGCACCGGGATGGCGAAGACGAACACCGCCGGGCCCCTCAGGAGCCAGCCCAGCCCGTCGGTGAAGTTGGTGGCGAGGGCGGCCGGGCCCATGCGTCCGACCTGTCCGAGCACGGTGTGGGCGATGGCCGAACCCAGCGTGACCAGCAGCAGCGCGGCGCTGACCAGCGATGCCCACGACAGCCCGGGAACCCATGCCAGGCGCATCCCCAACGGCCGGTGCGCCATGACCGTGGTGGCCACGCACACCGCTCCGAGGCTCAGCGCGACCAGGACCGCTCCGAGCGACACGTTGCCGAGCTTGGCCGCGGTCTCGTCGCCGCCCAGGACGCCGCCGTCGAGGGCGATGCTCACCGCGAAGATCCCCGACGACAGCAGCCAGGTCCAGAACGACAGCGTGGCGGCGCGGGGGAAGGCGATCGACGGCGAGCCGAGCTGCAGGGGCACCACGGCGATGGCGACGCCGAGCAGCAGCGGCACGATGCCCAGGAACAGCAGGGCGACCTGGGCGCTGGCGGCCAGCTGGGCCGGACGTGAACCCAGGAAGCCGTTGTCGGTGAGGGCGTCGACGCCGGTCAACGCCCACAGCGTGAGCGACAGGCTGGCCAGGGCGAACCCGAAGCCGATGAACAAGCGGCCGATCGAGGTGTGGTCACCGGAGCCGATCAGCTGCTCCACTGCGCTCGGGGCGCGCCGGGCGCGATCGCCCGCGGACGTCGCGTCCGTGTCCGACCTGGTCTCGGTGAGTGCCATGCGTGGTTCTGCCCTCTGCCTCGTCTGACTGCTGCGACCGGACCGGTTCGCCTGTCCGGATCCCTGCCCGGTCCTGTCCGCGCGGACACTACCGCGACCGGACAGGTACTGAGAAAAGCGTCAGGACCGGTCTACCAGCCGTTCCGGATGATCACGTCGAGCGCCATCACCCCGAACAGCACGGTGATGTAGGTGATCGAGAACGTGAACACGCGGATGGCACGGGCAGGCGACTCGGTCCGACGCAGATCCACAGCCATCCAGGTGAACACCGCACCCAACACGATCGCCGTCGCCCAGTAGAGGAGCCCCATCTCGGCGGTCACGCCGAAAAGCAGCGTCAGGGCCCACACGACGACGGTGTAGGCGAGGATCTGGTCGGTGGTCTGACGGTGGCTGGCCACCGAGGGCAGCATCGGCACGTCGGCCCGGGCGTAGTCGTCCTTGTACTTGATGGCAAGGGCCCAGAAGTGCGGCGGGGTCCAGAAGAAGATCACCCCGAACAGCACGATCGCCGAGATCGACACCGTGTCGGTGACCGCCGACCAGCCCACCAGCACCGGAACCGCCCCCGCAGCGCCGCCGATCACGATGTTCTGGCGGGAGCTGCGCTTGAGCCACAGCGTGTAGATGAACACGTAGTACAGGCAGCCGCTGACGGCGAGCACCGCGGAGAGCAGGTTGACCACCTGCCACAGGAACACGAACGCCACCACCTCGATGGTGACGGCGAAGACCAAGGCGTTGCGGGGGGAGACCGCCCCGGTGACCAGGGGGCGGCCCTGGGTGCGCTCCATCACCGAGTCGATGTCGCGGTCGACGTACATGTTGATGGCGTTGGCACCGCCGGCGGCGAGGGTGCCGCCGATGACGGCCGCGGCCATCAGCCACAACGGGGGGACGCCCTGGTCGGCCACCACCATCACCGGGACCGTCGTCACGAGCAGGAGCTCGATGATCCGGGGCTTGGTGAGCGCCACGTAGGCGCCGACCGAGGTCGCCAGCTTCGCTCCGATGGAGGTCGGGGAGGAGATCGCCGGGGCGGCCATGACGCCCCAACGCTACGGCGGTCGCGTCCGGAGCCGCCAACCGGACGGCGACTCCCGGCCACCGGGGGCGGCGACCTACCCTGACCGTCCGTGCCCCCCGGACCCCGAACGCCGACCACCGACACCGGAGAGCGCGGTCCGCTGACCCTGTCGCCCCGCACCTACCGACGCGTCGTGGCGGTGGCTCTCGCGCTGCTGTGCGCCATCGTGGTCACCGGTGCCGCCGTGCGCCTGTCGGGCTCGGGCCTCGGGTGCGACGACTGGCCGAACTGCTCCCAGGACCAGGTGTTCGAGTTCGGCAACCCCAACCAGACCATCGAGCAGGTCAACCGGCTGTTCACCGGTCTGGTATCGCTGGCGGTGGCCGCCGCGGTGCTCGGCTCGATCCGTCGACGGCCCTACCGGCGTGACCTGGTGCTGCTGTCGTGGGGCCTGGTCGCCGGGGTCATCGGCCAGATAGTGCTCGGGGGGATCACCGTGCTGGTCGGCCTGCACCCCGCCGCGGTCGCCGGCCACTTCCTGCTGTCGATGGTCCTGGTCGCCGACGCGGTCGTGCTCCTGTGGCGCTCCGGCCAACCCGACGGACCCCGGCGGCCACAGGTCGCCCCCGCCGAGCTGTGGCTGTCGAGGATGGCGGTGGTCCTGATGGTCGGCCTGATGTTCACCGGTCCCGCGGTCACCGGGACGGGCCCGCACGCGGGTGACGCCGAGTCGCCGCGGTTCGGTTGGTTCCTGCCCGACGTGGCCCGCATCCACAGCATCAACATGTGGATCTTCCTGGCGGTCGTCGTGGTGCTGCTGGTCCGCCTGGCCCGCTCCGGGGCTCCACGTCCGGTCCTGCACCGCGCTCAGGCGCTGCTGGTCGTCATCGTCGCCCAGGGAGCCATCGGATACACCCAGTACGAGATGGGCATCCCGCCCTGGCTCGTCGCCCTGCACATCGCCGGGGCGACGGCCGTTCTGGGCGTCACCGTGTGGTTCCACCTGGGCCTGTCGGCACCGGTGGCCGCTCGGGCCGGCATCGACGGCGACGGCCTCGACCCGGTCCGGACCGACGGCGCGGACGGCACGGTCGATCGCGCCGGCTCCTCGTCGTCGGCGTAGCCTTCCGGCGTGAGCACCCCGGCCCCGATCGACGTCGTCGAGCCCGACGTCTCCGACCTGGTGGACCTCGACACACCCTGGGTCGTCCTGGTGTGGAACGACCCCATCAACCTGATGAGCTACGTGACCTTCGTGCTGCAGAAGCTGTTCGGCTACTCCAAGGAGGAGGCGACCACGCTGATGCTGCAGGTCCACCACGACGGCAAGGCGGTGGTGTCGACCGGGTCCCGCACCGAGGCCGAGCGCGACGTGTTCCGCCTCCACGAGCACGGCCTGTGGGCCACGATGCAGCAGGACTGAGGCTCCGTGGCCCGATTCCGCCCCGCCGTGACCGCCGACGACGGCGACACCTACACGATCTCGCTCGGGCCCAACGAGCGCGACCTGATCCGTTCGGTGGCCGAGCAGCTCAAGGAGCTCCTGGTCGAGACCGACGGGCCGGTCCTGCGTCGGCTGTTCCCACCCCCCTACGGCGACGACGACGAGCGCAACGAGGGCTACGCGGCGCTGGCCCGCCCCGAGCTGATCGAGAACCGGCTCGCATCGCTCGACGTGGTCATCGGCTCCGCGGAGGCCACGACGCTCGACGAGGACTCGATGGCGGCGTGGATGCGCTCGATCAACGACGTGCGACTGGTGCTCGGGACCGTGCTCGACATCACCGACGACTCCGAAGAGGTCGAGGTCGACGACAGCAACGTCGCGACCTACCAGGCCTACGAGGTGCTCGGGATGCTCCTCGAGACCATCGTGGCGGCCCGGTCCGAGCGGCTCTGAGCGATCCCACCCCGTCGGACCGATGCCCGGTTGGTGCTCCCCGGCGGTCCTGCTATGTTGTCCCGGCCCCTCCACGGGGATGGGAGCCCCCATCGTCCAGTGGCCTAGGACGCCTCCCTTTCAAGGAGGTAACACGGGTTCGAATCCCGTTGGGGGTGCAAGGCAAAGTTCGTGGTCCCGTGGTGCAGTTTGGAGTGCACGCCGGCCTGTCAAGCCGGAGGTCGCGGGTTCAAATCCCGTCGGGACCGCCACTTCGCCCGTTCCGGATCGCTCCGGGGCGGACGGAGCACGGTCGGGTAGCTCAGTTGGCAGAGCGACCGCCTGAAAAGCGGTAGGTCACCGGATCGACGCCGGTCCCGACCACACTCCGGAACCCCCGCTCGTGCGGGGGTTCCGTCGCGTCCGGACCCGATACCGACCCCCGAACTCGTAGCCCACGGGCCACCACACGACCCACCAGCTACAAGATCGTGGGTGTCCACCGAACTTGTAGCCCACAGGCCACCACACGACCCACCAGCTACAAGTTCGACGACGACCACCGAACTTGTAGCCCACAGGTCACCGCACGACCCGCCAGCTACAAGATCGGGGGGGTCAGCGGCAGACGCCGTCGGCGCGGGCCGCCTCGGCGCACGCCTCGGCCACCGCCACCGACACCCGCGGGTTGAACACCGACGGGATGATGAAGTCGGGGGCCAGCTCGTCGGGTTCGACCGTCGAGGCGATGGCCCGGGCCGCGGCCACCTTCATGTTCTCGGTGATCCGACGGGCCCCGGCGTCGAGGGCGCCGCGGAACACGCCGGGGAAGGCGAGCACGTTGTTGATCTGGTTGGGGAAGTCGGAACGCCCGGTGGCGATGACCGCGGCGACGTCCTGGATCAACTCGGGACGGATCTCGGGGTCGGGGTTGGCCATGGCGAACACGATCGGGTTCGACGCCATCCGCTCGACGTCGGAGCGCTCGATCAGGTTGGGCCCCGACAGCCCGATGAACACGTCCGCGCCCGGCATGATCTGGGTCAGCGATCCCGACAGCCCCTCGGGGTTCGTGTTCTCGGCGAACCACTGCTTGGAGCGGTTCAACCCCTCCCGCGACGTGTGCACCGCGCCCTGGCGGTCGGCACCGATCACGTTGCGGACCCCGGCGTTCATCAGGATCTTCGACACGGCGACGCCGGCCGCGCCGACGCCGGCCACGACGACCTTGAGGTCGGCCATGTCCTTGTCGACGATCTTCAGCGCGTTCTCCAGGGCGGCGAGCGTGACGATCGCGGTGCCGTGCTGGTCGTCGTGGAACACCGGGATGTCCATGTACTCGTCGAGGCGCTCCTCGACCTCGAACGCGCCCGGGGCGGCGATGTCCTCCAGGTTGATCCCGCCGAAGGTCGGCTCCAGCCGGAGCACGGTCTCGATGATCTCCTCGGGGTCCTTGGTGTTCAGGCAGATCGGGAACGCGTCGACTCCGGCGAAGTGCTTGAACAGCAGCGCCTTGCCCTCCATGACGGGCATCGCGCCCTCGGGGCCGATGTCGCCGAGGCCGAGCACGGCGGTGCCGTCGGACACGATGGCGACGGTGTTCTTCTTGATCGTGTAGCGGTGCGCAGCGGGCGGGTTCTTGGCGATCTCCATGCAGACCCGGGCGACCCCCGGCGTGTAGGCCATCGACAGGTCCTCGACGTCGCGCACGGGCGCCAGCGAGAGGACCTCGATCTTGCCGCCCTCGTGCATGTGGAAGGTGCGGTCCTCGAACTCGAGGATCTGGATGCCGTCGATGCCCTCGACGGCGGCGCGGACCTGCTCCTGGTGGGCTTCGCTGGCGCAGTTGACGACGACGTCCTCGTCCAGGCTGGCGGTCTTGACCTCGAATCCCTGCAGCGCCGAGATGTTGGCCCCTACCGCCCCGATCGCGATCGCCAGCTCGCCCAACATGCCGGGGCGGTTCTCCATGCGGACACGGATGCGAACGGAATAGGCGGGAGTGGGGGTGTCGGCCATACGTCCCCCGACGCTACCGCCGGACCGGTTCGGGGACCGAAAGGGTCCGGTGGCGTTCAGGGACCCTCGTAGGCGAACCCCAGATCCGGCGCGGTCACGAGCGGTCGGTAGGCGATCCCCGCCTCGGCGGCCATCGCCGCGCAGGTCCCGCCCCGGTCGACCAGCGGCATGATCAGCACCGGCTCCGCGCCGAGCTCCCGCACGACCTCGACCGCTTCGAACAGCGACGTCCCACGGGTGACGGTGTCCTCGGTGATGACGACCCGGTCCCCGGCGCGCAGCGGCCCGGCGAGTCGGCCGGTGACGCCGTGGTCCTTGGCCTCCTTGCGGATGGTGAAGCTCCGCAGCCGCCGGCCCCGGGTGGCGGCGACGGCCGCCACCCCGTAGGCGACCGGATCCGCGCCGACGGTGAGCCCGCCGATGGCGGTGGCGTCGTCGGGGATGACCGCGAGGGCGGCGCCGGCCATCAGCAGCATGCCGTCGGGCTCGCACGCGGTCTGCTTGGAGTCGATGAACCAGGAGCTGCGCCGACCGGACTTGAGGGTGAAGTCGCCGGTGCGCACCGAGTGCTCGAGCAGGTGGGCGACGAGGGCGCGGTGGACGTCGACGGGGATGCCGGGGAGGGTCATGGCAGCGACGCTACCGCCGCCCGCTCACGCCGGTCGGGGGTCCCAGCCGCTCAGGCCGTAGCGCGAGTAGTCACCGATGAAGAAGAACTCGTGGAGGCCGGAACCGACCCCTCCGTCGGCGACGCCGCCGGTCTGGGTGAAGCGGGCGACCTGGTCGACCAGACCGAAGAGCCGGTCCGCGTCACGGCGGTAGTCGATCTCGACCCCCTGCACGACCAGCGGCCCCTGGTACATGCCGTGACGCCAGTCGGCCTCGATGCCGTAGCCGGTGCCGAGCATCAGCCAGCAGTCCATGAGCGGCTCGACCGCGACGTCGATCGCGCCGCCGGGCGCATCGGGGAACGACAGGGTCGAGGACTCGATGCGGCGGGTGCCGGGCGTGATCACCGCGTCGTGCTCGGGTCGACCCAACCACTCGGGCTCACGGTCGGGGTCGTTCCAGATGCGCACCGCCTCCTCGTGCTCGCGGTGGCCGTCGTCGTGCTCGTTGAGGATGTAGAGGATCGAGTGGTCCTCGAACTGCATCGGGGCGTAGTTCCACATGCCCGTCATCTGCCCTTCGGTGCGGATGCCCGCCGGCTCCTCCTCGCCGACGGGTCGGATGCCCCAGCTGCGGTCACGGGTGCCCCACCAGCGGTCGGGGGTCACGTCGAAGGTGGTGCCGCCGCTGCGGATCGTGCCGGACCACCGACCGGTCTGGGCGAGCCGCATCGAGTCGAACAGGGTGCGACCGTGACGGCGGACGTACTGGCGGGGCTCCTCGAAGGCGGGGATGGATCCCACCCACCGCAGGTCGACCGACACGTCGCTGTGCTCGTTGGGTTCGCACACGATGCGCAGCTCGTGCAGCGGCCGGATCACCTCGACGCGCAACGGCCCCACCGAGGTGTCCATCCGGTCGCCGAGCTCGCGCGACGCCCGCACCACCCGGTGGTCGTCCCCGGAGACCACGCACACGAAGGCGTCCTGGACCGCCAGGTTGGGGTACTGGCCCAGACCGAAGATCAGGAACGCTGAGCCGTCGTCCGCGTGGCAGTTGAAGTAGTAGCGGTCGTAGAAGTTCCGGTCGCTGGTGGTGGCGTGGCGGACGGTCTCGGCGGCCTGGTGGACGGGATAGTCGTCCCACGACGACAGCGATCCGTGGGCCCGGGGAGCGACGAAGTCGGTCATGGCGCCGACGGTACCCGGTGCGTCGCCGCCGACGTTCAGCTGCGGGACCGACGCGTCCGCCCGCGTTCGGTGCCGGTCGCGCCGTCGGGGGTCGCGCTGTCGCGGGCCGGCGCCTCAGCCGGTGAAGCGGACCTGACCGGAGCCGGCGACGACCTCGCCGATGACCGCGCCGGCCAGCCCGTGCCCGTCGAGCACCGCCACCGTGTCGGCCACGACCTCGGGCGGCACGGCCACGACCATGCCGATCCCCAGGTTGAACACGCGGCGCATCTCGTCGGTGTCGACGTCGCCGATCCGCTGCAGCTCCGAGAAGATCCTCGGCGCCTCCCACGAGGTCGGATCGACCACGGCGTCCGCGGCGTCGCCGATCACGCGGTTGAGGTTGCCGGGCAGGCCACCGCCGGTGATGTGGGCGACGGAGTGGACCGGCACGGCGTCGATGAGCGCCCTCACCGCCGGGGCGTAGATGACCGACGGGCGAAGCAGCTCGTCGGCGACCGTCGGCGCGTCGGCGTCGTCCCAGGCCGGATCGTCGAGACCCCGGCCGGCCACGTCGAACATGAGGCGTCGGGCCAGGGTGTAGCCGTTGGAGCGCAGACCGGGCGACGGCAGAGCGACGAGCACGTCGCCGGGGGTGACCGCCTCACCGGTGATCATGGCCGAGCGCTCGACCGCTCCGACCGCGAAGCCGACCAGGTCGAACTCGCCGGGCTCCATCACGCCGGCGTGCTCGGCCATCTCTCCGCCGACCAGAGCACAGCCGGCCTGACGGCAGCCCTCGGCGACGCCGGCGACGAGCGACTCGATGACGTCGGGGTCGACCTTGCCGATCGAGATGTAGTCGAGGAAGAACAGCGGCTCGGCGCCCTGGCAGACCAGGTCGTCGACGCACATGGCGACGAGGTCGAGCCCGATCGTGTCGTAGCGGCCGGTCGCGGTGGCGATCAGGGCCTTGGTGCCGACTCCGTCGGTGGTCGACACCAGCACCGGTTCGCGGTAGCCCGCGGTGTCGAAGGCGAAGAGGCCGCCGAACCCGCCGATGCCGCCGAGCACCTCGGGTCGGCGGGTCGAGCCGACGTGGGAGCGGATGCGGTCCACCGCGTCCTCACCGGCGTCGATCGACACCCCCGCTCCGGCGTAGGTCTCACCCATCGGTGACCGTCCCGTCGGCCGGGCCGGAGCCGGCGTCGGCGGCGAGCGACCCGGCGTCGACCGAGGGCAGCACTCCGGCATCCGCGAGGAGCACCGATCCCATCTCCGACAACCCTTCGCGGGCGACCGGTGCGGCCCCGTCGAGCACCCCCTTGCCGATCTCGACGGGGATCTCGACCGGGTAGACGCCGGTCAGGCACGCGTCGCAGAAGCCGGCGCCCGGAGCACCGATGGCGTCGATCAAGCGGTCGAGGGTCAGGTAGGCGAGGGTGTCGACGTTGAGGTAGCGGCGGATCTCGTCGACCTCGAGGTTGGCGGCCAGCAGCTCGCCCCGGGTGCCGGTGTCCATGCCGAAGAAGCAGGGCCAGCGGTACGGCGGCGACGACACACGGAGGTGAACCTCTCGGGCGCCCGCCTCGCGCAGCATCGCCACCATCGCCTTGGTGGTCGTGCCCCGCACGATCGAGTCGTCGACGACGACCAGCCGTCGGCCCTCGATGTTGTCGCGCAGCGGGTTGAGCTTCATGCGGACGCCGAGGGCACGCATCTCCTGGCTGGGGGCGATGAACGTGCGGCCGATGTAGCGGTTCTTGACCAGCCCCTGGCCGAACGGGATGCCGGAGCGACGGGCGTAGCCCTCGGCCGCGGGGATGCCGGACTCGGGGACACCCATGACCATGTCGGCGTCGACCGGGGCCTGATCCGCGAGCTGCTCCCCCATGCGCACCCGGGCCTGGTGCACGTTGCGGTCGTAGAGCTGGGAGTCGGGGCGGGCGAAGTAGACGAACTCGAACAGGCAGAGCTTGGGGTCGATGCTCGAGTCCTCGAACGGTCGCACCGACCGCACCCCGGCGGCGTCGATGACGACCATCTCGCCCGGGTCGAGCTCGCGCACGAAGTGGGCGCCGACCACGTCGAGGGCCGGGGTCTCCGACGCCAGCACCCACCCGCTGTCCAGCTTGCCCAGGCACAGCGGCCGGAACCCCCGGGGGTCACGGACGCCGATCACCCGGTTTCGGTCCATCAGCACCAACGAGAACGCTCCCTCGAAGCTGGGCAGGACGGTCACCAGCGCCCGTTCGAGGGTGTCGTCGCCGGGGCCGAGCCGTTCGCACTCGAGGGCGATCACCTCGGCCATGGCGTCGGTGTCGGACGAGACGGTGCCCGGCAGCATGCCGGCGTCGTCGACCAGCTGCGCGGTGTTGACGAGGTTGCCGTTGTGGGCGAGCGCGAACTGCTGGTGCACCACGTCGCGGAACACCGGCTGGGAGTTCTTCCACATGCTCGACCCGGTGGTCGAGTAGCGGGTGTGGCCGATGGCGAGGTCTCCGTCGAGGACCGCCAACGTGCGGTCGTCGAACACGTTGGAGACCAGCCCCATCTCCTTGACCACGGTCAGGTGGTCACCGTTGGAGCTGGCGATGCCCGCTGATTCCTGGCCGCGGTGCTGCAGGGCGTAGATCCCCAGGTAGGTCAGGTGGGCGACCGGGGCGCCGGGGGCGTACACGCCGAAGACCCCGCACGCCTCGCGTGGCTTGCCGCCCTCGGGATCGACCACCAGGTCCGGGCCCCCGGCGACGCCGTCACCGGGGGGACGGGAGTCTGGTTCAGGGGCGTGCGGACCGTCGTCGTTCGAGGCGGGGAGCACGGTCCCATGATCGCACATCGACCCGGGGTCGGACACAGCCGACCTCACCCCTCCATCGCCACGTCGTCACGCCTTCGCCGCCCGGCCGTCCCGGAACACCCAGGGATCACGAACCAGCCGCGGGAGCGCGAACCGGTCGGCCACGGTGGCGGCGTCCAGACGCTCCCCCGGCTCGGCCAGGCCGGCGGATCCGGCCAGCATCCCGACGACCTCCGCGACGTCCTCGTCGAGCTCCGTGCGGTCCGCCAGGGTGACCGCCCCGTCACGTTTGGACAGGCGCCGGCCGTCGGCGGTGAGCACGAGCGGGACGTGCAGGTACTCCGGGGTGGGGAGGTCGAGCAGCTGCTGCAGGAGGACCTGTCGCGGTGTGGTCTCCCACAGGTCGTCGCCCCGGACCACCTGGGTGACCCCCTGGTCGGCGTCGTCGACGACGACGGCCAGGTTGTACGCGACCTCGCCGTCGGCCCGTCGCAGGACCAGGTCGTCGACCGCGACGGAGAGCGTCCCGGCCATCTCGTCGGTGACGGTCACCCGTGCCCCGTCGGCCCTGAGGCGCAGCGCCGGGCGACGGCCCTCGCGTTCCAGGGCGTGGCGGGCCGTCGCGCTGAGGTGCCGACAGGTCCCCGGGTACGCGCCGTCGGGGTCGGGTCCGTGGGGAGCGACCGCCGCGTCCCGGATCTCCCGGCGGGTGCAGTAGCAGGGGTAGGTGAGCCCGGCGTCGACCAGTCGGGCGATGGCCGCGTCGTAGAGGTGGCGCCGTTCGGACTGCCGGACGACCTCACCGTCGTGGGTGATGCCGACGGCCGCGAGGTCGGCGAGTTGGTCGGCCGCGACTGCGGCGGTCCGCTCGTCGCCGGCCGAGGTGGTCAGGTCCTCGATGCGGATCAGGAACCGTCCGCCACGCGACCTCGCCGCCGCCCAGGCGAGCAGCGCGGTGCGCAGGTTGCCCAGGTGCAGCGGAGCAGACGGGCTGGGAGCGAAGCGACCCGTCAACACAGAGCGAAGCGACCCGTCAACACAGAGCGAAGCGACCCGTCAACACAGAGCGAAGCGACCCGTCAACACAGAGCGAAGCGACCCGTCAACACAGAGCGAAGCGACCCGGCAGCACAGAGCGAAGCGACCGGCTCAGCCCTGGGTGGTGCCCGAGCCGATCGAGTCGGGCAGACGGTTCCGCCAGACGTCGGCCGCCTCGGCCAGACCGACGTCGAGCAGGTCCTTGACCACGATCCGGTCCCCTCCGGCCTCGCCGATGCGGGAGTGGGCCACGCCGTGGGCCTCGAGGACGTCGAGCACCGCGCGCACGCGGTCCGGTGCGACGCACAGCACCGCACGTCCGGCGGACTCGGAGAACAGGTCGACGTGATCGGCGATCCGGGCGATCGTCGCTCCGACGCCGGAGGCCACCGCCATCTCCGCCACCGCCAGGCCCAACCCACCACCGGAGACGTCGTGCGCGCCGAGCACCAGATCGGCGGCGACCAGCTCCCGGATGACGCCGGCCGCGACCGACACGGCGTCGAGGTCGACCTCGGGCAGGCGGCCGCGGCCGCGGTGGCCCTGCGACGCGGCCCACCGCGAACCCGACAGCTCGCGAACGGTGTCGCCGACCAGGATCAACGCGCCGCCCTCGACGAGTCGGGGGCGGGGCGGCACCCGTTCGAGCGGTTCGATCAGACCGAGGAGCCCGACGACCGGGGTCGGGTCGATGTCGGCCCCACGGCTCTCGTTGTAGAGGCTGACGTTGCCACCGATGCAGGGGATCCCGAAGGCGACCAGGGCCTCCGACAGGCCGTCGACCGACTCCGACAGCTGCCACATGACCTCGGGGTGCTCGGGGTTGCCGAAGTTCATGCAGTTGACCATGGCCACCGGGCGCGCCCCGACCACCGCCAGGTTCATCACCGACTCGCAGATCGTCATCGTCGATCCGAGCCGGGGGTCCACCGCGCACCACAGGTGGTTGCCGTCGGTGGTCATCGCCATCCCGCGACCGGTGTCGACGCCGGTCGTCGGGTGCTTGAGGCGAAGGACGGCGGCGTCGCCGCCCGGTGCGATCACGGTGTTGAGGAACAGCATGTGGTCGTACTGGGACCACACCCACGACGTGTCGCAGAGCATGTCGAGCAGGTCGGCTCCCGGATCCGACGGCGCGGGCAGGCTGTTGGCCGAGTCCTCCCGTCGAACGGCCAGGTCCGCCGGCTCGGACCGGGGACGGTCGTACAGCGGCGCCTCGTCCTCGAGCGACTTGGCCGGCACATCGGCCACGACCTCGGGACCACCGCCGTCAGCGGCGGTGACGATGCGGAGGCGACCGCTGTCGGTCACGGTGCCGATCACCGTGGCCTGCACCTCCCATCGACGGGCGATGGCCAGGACGTCGTCGAGCTTGTCGGGCTCGACGATGGCGAGCATCCGCTCCTGGGACTCCGAGGTCATCACCTCGAACGGCGCCATGTGCGGCTCGCGACGGGGCACGGCGTCGACGTCGACGTCCATGCCGGCGCCGCCCTTGGCGGCTGTCTCGGCGGTGGCGCAGGTGATGCCGGCACCGCCGAGGTCCTGCACGCCGACCGCCAGGTCGCGGTCGAGGAGCTCCAGGCACGCCTCGATCAGCCGCTTCTCCTCGAACGGATCGCCGACCTGCACGCTGGGACGCTTGTCGGCGTCGGCCTCGTCGTCGCCGAAGCCGGCGCTGGCCAGGACCGACACTCCGCCGATGCCGTCACGACCGGTGCTGGATCCGAGCAGGACCGCCAGGTTGCCGACGCCCTCGGCGCGGCCGAGGACCAGCCGCTCGGTCGGCATCAGACCGAGGCAGAGGACGTTGACCAGGGGGTTGCCCTGGTAGGTCTCGTCGAACACCGTCTCGCCGCCGACGTTGGGGACGCCGACGGAGTTGCCGTAGCCGGACACGCCCGATACGACGCCCTCGGCGATCCAGCGTGAGCGGGCGTCGTCGAGGGGACCGAACCGCAGCGGATCCATGACCGCGATCGGACGGGCCCCGACCGAGAAGATGTCCCGGAGGATCCCGCCCACGCCGGTGGCCGCCCCCTGGTAGGGCTCGATGGCCGAGGGGTGGTTGTGGCTCTCGATGCGCAGCGCGGCGGCGATGCCGTCGCCGACGTCGACCACCCCCGCGCCCTCACCCGGACCGACCAGCACCCACGGCGCCTCGGTCGGGAACCGACGCAGGTGGATCCGCGAGCTCTTGTAGGAGCAGTGCTCGGACCACATGACCGAGTACATGGCGAGCTCGAGGTGGTTGGGTTCGCGTCCGAGCGTGTCGCGGATCCGGTCGAGCTCGTC